>RCMZ01000170.1_pt1 | contig 40888 bp, 33 predicted proteins | sample 2041141 | NCBI WGS metagenome assembly RCMZ01 (sample SAMN09708263, study PRJNA481090) | Wastewater metagenome, whole genome shotgun sequencing project. | biome: sewage; isolation source: Davis station wastewater (DW) | place: Antarctica: Davis Station | collected 2010-03-01 | reverse complement strand
GATTGTATCTAGTCATCTCAGCCGCCTGCAGCTTCTGTGCCACCCCTCCAGCAGGATCTGGTCCATGACCAACAAAGCCCCGACAACTCCGCGTTCCTCTTCCGAGCCCATTGATATTGATATTGACGGAGGAGACGATGCAAGCCCCGCGTGTGTGCTGATTTTCAATGCCAGCGACCCCAGTGGCGCAGGCGGGTTGACAGCCGATATCACGACCGTGGCATCCGTGGGCGGGCATCCCCTTGCGATCGTGACAGGGGCCTACGCCCGTGATACGGCTGAGATTTTTGACCATTTTTGCCTTGACGACGAAGCAGTCGCCGAACAAGCCCGGGCCGTGCTGGAAGACCTGCCGGTGCAGGCCATTAAGATTGGTTTTGTAGGCAGCCCAGAGACCATCAGCACCATTGCAGAAATCACGGCCGATTACGACGAAGTCCCCGTGATCGCCTACATGCCGAACCTGTCCTGGTGGCGTGAAGAGCTGATCGACGAGTACCTGGACGCCTTCCGCGAATTGTTGTTACCGCAGACTTCGGTGTTGGTTGGAAACCACAGCACCCTGTGGCGCTGGCTGCTGCCTGATTGGGCTGGCGAACGCAGCCCGACCGCGCGCGATATTGCGCGGGCGGCGTCTGAAGTGGGCGTGCCTTACACGCTGGTCACCGGAATTCCCTTGCCGGAACAGTTTGTCGAAAACGTCCTGGCATCCCCACAGACCGTTTTGGGCAGCGGCAAATTCGAGCTGTTCGATGCCACGTTCTCCGGCGCAGGCGACACCCTGTCGGCGGCGCTGACGGCGCTGGTCGCCAGCGGCACCGACTTGGGAGAAGCCACCAGCGAAGCCTTGGGCTACCTGGACCGTTGCCTGGACGCGGGCTTTCGGCCCGGTATGGGGCACATCGTGCCCGACCGCATGTTCTGGGCCCAACCCGACGACGACGACGCTGATGGCAGCAGCGACGACGAATCCCCTCTTGATGAAACACAGGCCCTCGAGGGCTTTGTAATGCCCCCCCATGACACCAAGCACTGATCTCAATATCCCTCTGTTTGAACGCGCCAAGGCGCTGATCCCTGGCGGCGTGAACTCTCCCGTGCGGGCCTTCAAGGCCGTGGGCGGCACGCCCCGCTTCGTCAAGCGCGCGCAAGGCGCTTACTTCTGGGATGCCAACGACCAGCGCTTTATTGACTACATCGGCTCCTGGGGTCCCATGATCCTGGGCCACGGCCACCCTGCTGTGCTCGAAGCCGTGCAAAAGGCAGCGCTCGAAGGCTTCAGCTTCGGCGCCCCGACCGAGCGCGAGATAGAGCTGGCCGAAGAGATCCTGGGCCTCGTGCCGTCCATGGAGATGATCCGCCTCGTCAGCTCGGGCACCGAAGCGGGCATGAGCGCCATTCGCCTGGCCCGCGGCGCCACCGGCCGCAGCAAATTCATCAAGTTCGAGGGCTGCTACCACGGCCATGCCGATTCACTGCTTGTCAAGGCCGGCTCGGGCCTGGCCACGTTTGGCAACGCCACCAGCGCAGGCGTACCGCCCGAAGTGGTGCAGCACACCCTGGTGCTGGAATACAACAACATCCCCCAGCTCGAAGAAGCCTTTGCCCTGCACGGCAAGGAACTGGCCTGCGTGATGATTGAACCCATCGCGGGCAACATGAACTTTGTGCGCGCCAGCGTGCCCTTCATGCAGCGTTGCCGCGAGCTGTGCACCGAGTACGGCGCGCTGCTGGTGCTCGATGAAGTTATGACGGGTTTCCGCGTAGCCCTGGGCAGCGCGCAAAGCGTGTACGCCAAGAGCATCCCCGGCTTCAAACCCGACATCACCGTGCTGGGCAAGGTGATTGGCGGCGGCATGCCGCTGGCGGCCTTCGGCGGCCCCCGCGCCATCATGGAACACCTTGCCCCGCTGGGCGGCGTGTACCAGGCAGGCACCTTGTCGGGCAACCCGGTGGCCACCGCCTGCGGGCTGACCACGCTGCGCGAGATCAAGAAGCCCGGCTTCTTCGATGCGCTGTCGGCCGCCACCCGCTCTCTGGTCGATGGGCTGGCCCAGGCCGCCAAGGAAGAAGGCGTGCCCTTCAGCGCCGACTGCGAAGGCGGCATGTTCGGCTTCTTCCTGCTGCCCGAGCTGCCCCAGAACTACCCCGCCGTGCTCAAGACCGACAGCGCCCGCTTCAACCAGCTGTTCCACGGCCTGCTCGATCGCGGCGTGTACATCGCCCCCGCGTTGTACGAAGCCGGTTTTGTCAGCGGCGCCCACACGGCCGACGACATCGCGGCCACCGTGGCGGCAGCACGCGAAGTGTTCAAAATACTATCAAAATAATAGCTACCAGCGCTTATTAGATAAGCGCTAGAGCCTTATTTTCTTTCAACCTGTAGCAGAGGTGACAGCGCCTCTGCCCGGTTCACACCATCGTCATGCGGCGCAGGCAGTCTCGGGGGCTTTACCCCACCGGCCTGCGCCATGACCGACACACTCCTCACCTCCCCCCACCCCCTGCGCGACGCCGCTGAGGCCCACCCCAGCCGCCGCCGCTTTGTGCGCCAGATAGGCCTGGCCGCTGCCGCCCTGGGCGCCCTGCCCCTGGCCGCCTGCGGCGGCAGCGACGATGTGCCCGCCGTGCAGTTTGCCCACGGCATTGCCAGCGGCGATCCACTGGCCGACCGCGTGATGCTGTGGACGCGTGTGACGCCGCCCGCTGGCCACACCAGCGACATCCCGGTCGATTGGGAAGTCGCCACCGACAGCGCCTTCACCACCCTGGTGGCACAGGGGCAGACCACCGCGCTCGCCAGCAAGGACTTCACCGTCAAGGTAGATGCCACCGGGCTGAAGGCAGCCACCGCGTACCACTTCCGCTTCAAGGCCTACGCAGCCACATCCACCACTGGACGCACCCGCACACTGCCCACAGGCAGCGTGGCGCAGGTCAAGCTGGCGGTGTTCTCGTGCGCCAACTACCCTGCGGGCTACTTCAACGTGTACGCCGACGCGGCCAAGCGCAACGACCTGGACGCCACCGTGCACCTGGGCGACTACATCTACGAATACGGCCAAGGCGGCTACGCATCGGCCAACGCGGGCGCCATGGGCCGCCTGTCTGCCCCTGCCAACGAAATCCTGAGCCTGGCCGACTACCGCCAGCGCCACGCCCAGTACAAAACCGATGCCGACCTGCAGGCCCTGCACGCCGCCGCCCCCATGATTGCGGTGTGGGACGACCACGAAGTCGCCAACGACACCTGGCGCGACGGCGCAGAGAACCACCAAAGCGCCACCGAAGGCAGCTTCAGCGCCCGCAAGGCCGCCGCCATGCAGGCCTACCACGAGTGGATGCCCACCCGCAACGCGCAACCCGAGCTGATCTACCGCAGCTTTGCCTTTGGCAACTTGGTGGCCCTGCACATGCTCGACACCCGCGTGGTGGCACGCGACGAGCAACTGAGCTACGGCAAGTTCTTCACCGCCAACGGCTTCGATGCGGCAGGCTTCACGGCGGCAGTGGGCAACCCCAGCCGCCAGCTGATGGGCACCACCCAAACGCAGTGGCTGCAGCAGCAAATGGCCGCATCCACCGCCACCTGGCAAGTGTTGGGCCAACAGGTGCTAATGGGGCGCATGAACATCCCTGCGCCCATCCTCATGGAAACCCTGCAGCCCGGCGCCGGCGTCAGCGTCAGCCAGTACGCGGCCCTGGTGGCCCGTGCGCAAAGCAACCCCAGCAGCCTCACGCCCGCCGAGCAGGCCATCCTGGCGCAGCCCTCCATCCCCTACAACCTGGACGCGTGGGACGGCTACCAGGCCGCGCGCGAGACCGTGCTGGCCACCTCGCGCAGCCTGGGCAAGAACCTGGTCGTGCTGTCGGGCGACACGCACAACGCCTGGGCCAACGAGCTGCAGGACATGAACGGCAAGGCCGTGGGCGTGGAGTTCGCCACCTCGTCCATCACCTCGCCCGGGTTTGAGGAATACCTGCCCAACGAAAAGCCCGCCACGCTGGCAGGCGCGCTCGAGCAGCTGATTGGCCCGCTGCAATACTGCGACACCTCGCGCCGCGGCTACATGGTGGTCACCGCCACGGCCAACGAATGCCGGGCCGACTGGGTGTACGTGAACACCATCACCAGCCGCAGCTACACCGCCAGCACGGACAAATCCCTCAAGGTGATCGCAGGCACCACAGGCGTGGGCCGCATCGTCGCAGCCTGAGGGCCAGCCGCGCAGGAACCCACCACTCCATACATCCAGGCGCGCATCCCCCACCACCGTTCACGCTGAGCCTGTCGAAGCGCTGCACAACACTGCGCCCTGGCTTCGACAAGCTCAGCCCGAACGGTTGGGGTTCCCGCTGAGGCTCTGATTGGGGGTGGATGGATCGACCACAAACACATCGCCAAACCACACCTCGCCGCTACAGCAGACCCCGCAGCTCGCGCGCCGCCTCCTGCAGCAGCGGCAGCATGTCGCGCTGCAGGGTCTGCGCCTGCATTTGCTGGGGCGATTCCACCACGTTAAGCGCCGCCACCGTTTGCCCCTGCAGATTGCGCAACGGCACCGCCAGGGCGTGCACGCCCAGCTCGTGCTCTTCCACCGCCAGGCAAAAATCGTCGCGCCGCGCCTGTGCCACCGCCTTGCGCAAGGCACCCACTTGCGTGAGGGTATGGGGCGTCAACCGCTGCAGCGTGCAGCCCTTGAGCCACTGCGTGAACTCCGCCGCAGGCAGTGCGGCCAACAGCACCCGCCCGGTAGACGTAGGGTGCGCAGGCAGCCGCGCCCCCAGGTGCAGGCCATAGGCCATGGTGCGCGACGGCGCGCCATACACCCCGCTGCGCGCCACGATCACCACCTCATCCTCATCCAGCACCACGGCAGAGAACGACTGCTGCGTCTGCGCTGCCAGCCGGTTCAGCGTGGGCTGCAGCACGCGCGGTAGCCGGGCCGATGCCAGATAGCTGCCCGAAAACCGCAGCACCTTAGGCGCGAGCCAAAAGTAGCTGCCATCCGTCTCTAAGTAGCCCAGGTGCGCCAGCGTGAGCAGATGCCGGCGGGCCGCCGCCCGCGTCAGGCCCGTGCGCTGCGCGGCCAGCGTGGCGTTGAGCCGCTGGCGCTCGGTGTCAAAGCTCTCCAGCACCGCCATGCCTTTGGCCATGCCTTCGATGAGGTCGGACTTGGCGATAGGAAAAGTAGCCATGGATGAATTCCTGCAGTTGCTGGGGTGCCTTGATGCCTTGCACAGCCCCCTACGGAGGCGCTATGGATCAGGCATGCCCCCTTGAACAGTTCACGCTGAGTTTGTCGAAGCGCGGCGCAGGGCTTCGACAAGCTCAGCCCGAACGGATCGTTGAAGCTCAAAGATGCCTGCGCCATAAAACGCTACATGCGGCTGCGCGACCACCCGCCACTTCAACAGGACCAGCCCGCTCCGGGCTTCATGAGGCTTCATGACACATGTCAATTACTGCGCGATGATCGCACAATACAACTGATCATCGAACGCTATCGAGCCCAGCCACTGGCCGCCGAACGCCTGGGAACCTACGCTCAACCCCGTTGATTTCCAAGATCCACAACGATCCATAACGAGGTACAGAGACATGCGAACCCAAGTTGCCATCATCGGTGCAGGCCCTGCCGGCTTGCTGCTCGGCCAGTTGCTGCATCAATCCGGCATCGATGCCGTCATCATCGAACAGCGCAGCCCCGCCTACGTGCTCAGCCGCATCCGCGCCGGGGTACTGGAACAAGTGGCCATGGACTTGCTCGACAAAGCAGGTGTCAGCGCCCGCGCCCACGCCGAAGGCCTGCCGCACGATGGCTTTGAACTGCTGTTCAAAGGCAAGCGCCACCGCATCGACATGCATGCATTGACCGGCGGCAGCCGCGTCATGGTCTACGGCCAGACCGAAGTGACACAAGACCTGATGGACGCCCGCGCCGCCGCAGGCCTCACCACTGTGTACGAAGCCGCCAACGTGCAAGTGCACGACTTTGACGGCGCCACGCCGCGCGTCACGTACGAGAAAGACGGCCAGACCCACACCCTCACCTGCGACTTCATCGCAGGCTGCGACGGCTTTCACGGCGTGTGCCGCGCTAGCGTGCCCGAAGATGCCATCCGCACCTACGAGCGCGTCTACCCCTTTGGCTGGCTGGGAATGCTGGCCGATGTGAAGCCCGTGGGGCATGAGCTGATCTACGCCCACACTGACCGGGGCTTTGCGCTGTGCAGCATGCGCAGCGCCACCCGCAGCCGCTACTACCTGCAGGTGCCGCTGACCGACAAGGTGGAAAACTGGAGCGACGACGCCTTCTGGGCCGAGTTGCGAAACCGCCTGGACCCTGAGGCGCGCGAGCACCTCACCACAGGCCCCTCGCTCGAAAAGAGCATTGCCCCGCTGCGCAGCTTTGTGGCCGAGCCCATGCGCTTTGGCAGCCTGTTCCTGGCGGGTGACGCGGCCCACATCGTGCCGCCCACCGGCGCCAAGGGCCTGAACTTGGCTGCCAGCGACGTGGGCTACCTGTGGAACGCGCTGGCCGACTTCTATAACGACAAATCCCGTGCAGGCATCCACACCTACTCCGACCGGTGCCTGCGCCGCGTATGGCGCGCCGAGCGCTTCTCGTGGTGGTTCACCTCGCTGATGCACCACTTTCCAGAAACCGGCGCGTTTGGCCAGAAGATGCAGGAAGCGGAGCTGGACTACCTGGTGAATTCGGAGGCTGCTTCTCGGTCGTTGGCGGAGAACTATGTGGGGTTGCCAATGAACTTTGGGGCCTGAGCTTTTGTGGCGGTGGGCATTGATGCCAAACGGCAATCACAAAAAAATCCGTTCACGCGGAGCACGTCGAGGCCCTGCGCAAGGCGCCGATACGCTCAACCCGAACGGTGCGGCGCCCCATGGACAGCACGCGAATCTGGGCGGCCGGCCTGCCGTCACTACTAAAACAATAGCTAGCAGCACTTGATACACAAGCACTGACAGCCATTTTTATTCAAAAGTCTCGATCGCCAGCAGCAGGCACGCTCAACGTGGTCCGGGGCCAGCATCAGCCCCCACCACCGAGGCCTGTGCGGGCGGCAGCGACAGAAGCCATTGCGCCATCTCGCGGGCCTGGGCTTCGGTGACCTGGGGGTGTCGCGGCATCACAGTGCGGCCCCACTCGCCCACGCTGCCATCGCGAATTTTGCGGGCCAGGTAGTCGGGGGCATCGGCACGCTCGCGGTAACGGGCTGCGATTTGCCGGAACGACGGGCCGACGTAATGGCGGTCCATCCCGTGGCAACGCAGGCAATCCGAGCCTTCAACCAACAAGCGCCCCACCAAGGCCACCGCCGATGGCGCGCCTGGGGCGGCAGAATGTCCCACAGGGGAGCCCGCCTCTTCGACAACGCCAGCCCCAGCACCCGCTGCACCCGACAGCAAGATGCGCACGCCCAGATTGAGCATGCCCAACACCACCAGCAGCATGAACGCGATCAGCGCCCAAGCCTGCCAACGGGGCCGAGATGGCGGAGTTTCATCGTCAGCCTGCATGCATGTACACCCGATGCAGCGGCTGGCGTGGCGATGCTGAAACGTTCAATGGCGGAAATGGCGCACGCCGCTGAACACCATGGCCACGCCACGCTCATTCGCCGCGTCGATCACTTCGTTGTCGCGCATGGAGCCACCGGGCTGGATGACGCAGGTGGCGCCTGCATCCACCACCACATCCAGGCCGTCGCGGAAGGGGAAGAACGCATCACTGGCCACCACAGTGCCTTGCAAGCTCAGGTTGGCATGGCCCGCCTTGATGCTGGCGATGCGGGCCGAATCGAGGCGGCTCATCTGGCCGGCGCCGACGCCCATGGTCATGCCGCCCTTGCAAAAGACGATGGCGTTGCTCTTGACGTACTTGGCGACCTTCCAGGCGAACAGCAGGTCTTCCATTTCTTCCAGCGTGGGCTGCTTTTTCGTCACGACCTTGAGGTCGATGAGCGACAGCTCGTGGTTGTCGGCGGTCTGTAGCAGCAGGCCCGAGCCGATGCGCTTGGCGTCCATGGCGTTGCGGCCACGCGCCCAGTCTGTCGCGCCGCCAGGCGCGGGCAAGGCGATCTTGAGCAAGCGCACATTGGCCTTGGCCTTGAACACCTCCAGCGCCTCGGCGGTGAAATCGGGGGCCATCAGCACTTCAACAAACTGCTTGGCGATCTGCTGGGCGGCGTTGCCGTCCACCGTGCGGTTCAAGGCGATGATGCCGCCGAAGGCGCTGGTGGGGTCGGTTTGGAAGGCCTTGCTGTAGCTGTCCAGCGCATCCAGCCCCACGGCCACGCCGCAAGGATTGGCGTGCTTGACGATCACGCAGGCGGCGGCGTCAAAGCTCTTGACGCATTCCCAGGCGGCATCGGCGTCGGCGATGTTGTTGTAGCTCAGCTCTTTGCCTTGCAACTGCACGCCGGTGACCAGCGAACCGGGCGCGGGGTACAGGTCGCGGTACAGCGCGGCCTGCTGGTGGCTGTTTTCACCGTAGCGCAGGTCCTGCACCTTGGTGAAGATGCCGTTGCTCTGGCCGGAGAACTGCGCGCGCGTGGGCACATAGGCCTCCGACAGCTTCTCTTCTTCAAAGGTCACCGACGACAGGTAGTCGCTGATGGCGCCGTCGTATTGGGCGATGCGGTTGAACGCGGCCACCGAGAGTGCAAAACGCAGCTTGTCGGAGAGTTTTCCACCCGCCTTCAGCTCGGCCAGCACGGCGTCATACTGGTCGGCCGACGTGATCACGCCCACATCCTTCCAGTTCTTGGCGGCGCTGCGCACCATGGCGGGGCCGCCAATGTCGATGTTCTCGATCGCGTCGGCCAGCGTGCAGCCGGCCTTGGCCACCGTGGCTTCAAACGGGTAGAGGTTGACCACCAGCAGGTCGATGGTGTCGATGCCATGTTCTTTCAAAGCCGCCATGTGCTCAGGCAGCTCGCGGCGAGCCAGCAGGCCGCCGTGCACCTTGGGGTGCAGGGTCTTGACGCGGCCGTCGAGCATTTCGGGGAACTGGGTGACCTCGGCCACCTCGGTCACGGGCAGGCCCTTGTCGGCCAGCAGCTTGGCGGTGCCACCCGTGGACAAGAGCTTGATGCCCAGCGCGTGCAGGGCTTGCGCGAATTCGACGATGCCGGTCTTGTCGGAGACGGAGAGAAGTGCGTTCATGGTGTGGACGAAGAGAGAGTTTGAATAAAAACAGGCTCCAGCGCTTATTCATCAAGCGCCAGTAGCTATAAATTAAGTAGCAATCAGACCGATCACATCAGAGCAGCTTGTGCTCGACGAGTTTTTTGCGCAGCGTGTTGCGGTTCAGGCCCAGCCACTCGGCAGCGCGCGACTGATTGTTGTCGGCGTGGTTCATCACCACTTCCAACAACGGCTTTTCAACCACGCGCACCAGCATGTCGTACATGCCGTCGGGCGTCTCGCCGCCCAGGTCGCGAAAGTAGCCTTGCAGGCTCTCGCGCACGCATTCTTCGATGTGTTTCTTGCTCATGCAGCCAATCCCTCTTGTTCTTCTGTGTTTGCATCCATGTCGGTGGCTACAGGCAGCCGGTCCATCTGCTGCCCGAGGGCGTCCAGGTGGTCGGCCACGGCCTGCCACTGCGTGGTGCAGTCTTCGATCGTATTGATGTGTTGCCTGAAGGCCTCGCCCCCCGGCAGTGCCCGCAGATACCACGCAATGTGCTTGCGTGCGCTGCGCACCCCGGTGAGTTCGCCATACAGGCTGTAGTGGTCGTGCAGGTGGTCCAGCAGCAGACGCCGCACCTCGGCCACCAGCGGTGGCGCCAGGTGTTCGCCCGTGGCCAGGAAGTGGCCGATCTCGCGGAAGATCCATGGCCGGCCCTGGGCGGCGCGGCCGATCATGATCGCGTCGGCCCCGGTGGCGGCGAGCACATCACGCGCTTTTTCGGGCGAGGTGATGTCGCCGTTGGCCACCACAGGCACCTTCACCGCCGCCTTGACGGCGGCAATGGTGTCGTACTCGGCAAACCCTTTGTAGCCCTGCTCGCGCGTGCGACCATGCACGGTGAGCATCTGAATGCCAACGGCCTCGAACTGCCGCGCCAGTGACACGGCGTTCTTATGCTCCTGGCACCAGCCGGTGCGCATCTTCAACGTGACGGGCACGTTGAAGGGCGCACAGGCCTCCACCACGGCGGCGGCAATCTCCACCGCCAGGGCTTCGTTCTGCATCAGCGCAGAGCCGGCCCACTTGTTGCACACCTTCTTGGCCGGGCAGCCCATGTTGATGTCGATGATCTGTGCACCGCGCTCTACGTTGTAGACCGCAGCCTCGGCCATCATCGGTGCATCGGTGCCGGCGATCTGCACGGCAATGGGCCCCGGCTCCCCTTCGTGGTTGGCCCGGCGCGAGGTCTTGAGGCTGTTCCACAGGTCCTTGCGCGAAGTCACCATCTCGCTCACCGCATAACCCGCCCCCAGCGACTTGCACAACTGGCGGAAGGGCCGGTCGGTGACGCCCGCCATCGGGGCGACGAACAACCGATTCGCCAAGGGAATGTGGCCAATGTGCATGGGGGTTTGGGGGATGCAGCCGTTGCTGAAAAAGGAGGCGGGATTGTACCTGCTCAAAATTTCAGCAAATGAAATTCCCCCATACAGGCATTTAGGGCCATCAAACGTGCATCACATCCGATTCACCTCAGCGGGCCTGCTGTGAGCCCATGCGGGGTCGACGCCCCGCTGCGCCAGTCAGGAAAACCAAAACCGACCGGTTTCATTTCACTCCACCGGACGCAGTTGCGGCGGGCACTGCGATTGCCTCAGCGGGCAGCCAGGTCCGTTTCCACCACCTCGGGAGAAGCCGACGCGCGTTGTGCAAAGTGCCACCAGGCATCGGGCAGGTTGTCGAACTGATGGCGCGCCATGAGGGCGCTGAGCCACACGCGGTTGTGCTGCACGTCGGGCGAGAACCGGCTTGCCGCGCCTGCCTCTCCCGCCAACACCACCCCAGAGGGGGTGCCCATATCGACCTCATAACCGTCCGCCAAAGGCCCGCGCACCACCTTGCTGGCCTTGACGCCATCCAACACCTGCACGTGCACTCGCAAGCCGCCCCCGTCCGGCTGACAGGCGGCTTTCAACGCCAGGCCTTGCGCCTGCAACTCGGCCGCGATGTTTTTCAACGACTCGCGGGCCCGCGGTTCTCCCGGGCACGCCAAGGCGGTGGGCGCGGCGGCTCCCAGGGAGGCCCCCGAGGAATGCCCGGCAGTTGTCTGCACGGCAGCTTGAGGGCTGTGCGCGCAGGCGGCAAGCACCAGAGCGGCCGCCACAGAGGACCAACGCTTGGAACCCGACGCAGCAGCAATGCGGGAAGTCAGGCGACGGGTGGGCATGGTGGTGACGATGGGCATGGGGTCCTCCGGGAATCTGGCGGTACTGAGGTACAGAGATGGCTCCACGATATAAATCGCACCGCTTGTGGGCCATGCGAGCAAGGCGCGCCTGGGTGTAGGACAGCTCCCCGAGGCCTCCGCGCTGGCCCTGGGCGCCCCTACACTGCGGGGCATGGAAAATTGGATGCACCTGTTGCTCGAATGGCTGGCCCTGCCGCAGTTTGGCCTGAGCACCGTCTTCATCGTGTCCTTCATCTCGGCCACTTTGCTGCCGCTGGGATCAGAGCCTGCGGTGTTTGGCCTGATCAAACTCAATCCCGAACTCTTCTGGCCCACCATATTGGTGGCAACGGCCGGCAACACCCTCGGCGGAGGGGTGAGCTGGTGGATGGGTATCGGAGCGCACAAGGCCGTGGACAAGGCCCGGGGCCATGCCACCGACGTGCGCGCGTTGACGTGGCTCAAGCGTTTTGGGCCACGCGCCTGCCTGTTGAGCTGGCTGCCCGTGGTGGGAGACCCGCTGTGTGCCGTAGCGGGCTGGCTCAAGCTCCCTTTCTGGCCCTGCCTGGCTTATATGGCGATCGGTAAATTCCTGCGCTACCTCGTGATGACTTTCGCCCTGATGCAAATCATGCCGGGGAGTCTGACGCCTTGATGGGCTCCGGGTTCACCCCGCGCTGCATCCACAACCCCTCCAGGCTGTAGACCAGCAAAGCGCTCCAGATCAAAGCAAAGCCTACGAGGCGGGCAGGCTCGAATGCCTCTTGAAACACCCATACGCCCAATGCGAATTGCAAACTGGGCGAGATGTACTGCAACAGACCGAGCGTCGCCATGGGGATCAGGCGCGCCCCGGCCGCAAAGAGGAGCAAAGGCACTGCGGTCAGCGGGCCCGCAAGCACCAGCCAGCCGATAGCGCTGGCAGGCCCTTGCACCAGAGCCCCCTCGCCCTGCCACGCCCACCAGCCCAACACGGCGGCGGCGACCGGCGCGAGGATCAGCGTTTCCAGCGCCAGCCCTTCCAACGCCCCCAAGACTGCGATCTTGCGGAGCAGCCCATACACACCGAAGCTGAGCGCCAGCACCAACGCGATCCACGGCAACCGCCCCGCCTGCACGGCCAGCCACACCACCCCGGCGGCGGCCACCGCTACAGCCAGCCACTGGCCAGGGCGCGGCCGCTCACGCAGAAAGACGAAACCCAGCGCCACATTGACGAGTGGCAAGATGAAATACCCCAAACTGGCATCCACCACATGCTGGTTCTGCACGGCCCAGACGTAAGTAAGCCAGTTGCCCGACAAGAGCACTGCCGATAAAACAAACGCGCCTAACACCCGCGGCTGGCGCATCACTACCATCACCCATGCCCACTGGCGCCGCACCGCCAACAATCCCAGCACCACTACCAAGGCCCACAACGTGCGGTGCATGACCACCTCCAGCGATGGCACCTGCGCCACCTGCGCCACCTGCCGAAAATAAAGCGGGAACAGCCCCCACGCGACATAGGCCAGCGCGGCGTAAACGATGCCAGGGTTCATGGTGAAAACTCAGGAGCAGGTGCTCAACTCTAGGTATAGCCGCCTGAAGGCGACCACAAAAAATCCCTGTGAGCCGAGGGCTGCACAGGGATGGATGGACCCATCAGCATCTGGGCCAGGGCGGTAAACCGATGACGGTCAGACGTTGAACAGAAAGTTCAGCACATCGCCGTCCTTGACCACGTACTCCTTGCCTTCCGCGCGCATCTTGCCTGCGTCTTTGGCACCCTGCTCGCCCTTGTAGGCGATGAAGTCGTCAAACGCAATGGTCTGCGCACGGATGAAGCCGCGCTCGAAGTCACCGTGGATCACACCTGCCGCCTGGGGCGCGGTGTCGCCAATGTGGATGGTCCAGGCCCGCACTTCCTTCACGCCAGCGGTGAAGTAGGTCTGCAGGCCCAGCAGCTTGAACGCACCGCGGATCAGACGGGCCAGGCCGGGCTCGGTCTGGCCCATCTCGGCGAGGAACATGTCGCGGTCTTCGTCGCTCATCTCGGCCATCTCGGCTTCCATCTTGGCGCAGATGGCGACGACGGGGGCATTCTGGCTGGCGGCGTATTCCGTCAAGCGGTCAAGGAAGGGGTTGTTTTCAAAACCATCTTCGCTCACGTTGCCCACGAACATCGCAGGCTTGGCAGTGATCAGGCACAAGGACTTGAGCAGGGGCTGCTCTTCCTTGGTGATCTCGACTGAACGCGCGGGTTTGCCTTCGTTCAGTGCCGCCTGGATGCGGGTGAGCAGCGCGACCAGCTTGGCGGCATCCTTGTCGTTGCCGGACTTGGCGGCCTTGGTATAGCGGTTGAGGGCCTTTTCCACGGTGCCCATGTCGGCCAGGCACAGCTCGGTCTGGATGACCTCAATGTCCGAGATGGGATCGACGCGGCCAGCCACGTGAATCACGTTGTCGTCTTCGAAACAACGCACCACGTTCACGATGGCGTCAGTTTCGCGGATGTGCGCGAGAAACTGGTTGCCCAGGCCTTCGCCCTGGCTGGCGCCGGCCACCAGCCCCGCAATATCCACAAACTCGACGATGGCGGGAACGATGCGCTCGGGAGAAATGATGCCCGCGAGTTGCTGCAGGCGCGGGTCTGGCACTTCCACCACGCCCACATTGGGTTCGATCGTGCAAAACGGATAGTTTTCGGCGGCGATGCCAGCCTTGGTCAGCGCGTTAAAGAGAGTGGACTTGCCGACGTTGGGCAGGCCCACGATGCCGCATTGGAGGCTCATGGCAGGGCTTTCTAGGATTCGGAGACAAACCACTCATTTTAAGGCCCCTCCATCACGCCATGATCCAGCTGCCGCTCGCAGGGTCATTCGAACCGCAAATCCGCAGCAATACGCTGCCCCACACGCAACGTTTGGCCCACGCCCTGGCGCACGATCGCGTTCATGCCAAAGGTGATGGCTCCATCCAAGCGCTTGTCCTGCCGGTAGGTGCGCAGCGTGTCACCCACCGATGGATGAATCTCAGCCGTGAAAGGGTCCACATTGGGGATGGGGCAACGCGCGCAGGGTTTGACAAGCTGAAGATGTACCCCGCCGCTCTCGCCACTGTCCACGCACACCATATCCACCCGATCTTCGTCGTGCGCGGCCACCCCGCCCAGCACCACATTGGGACGAAAACGTTCGATTCCGACAGAAGGAAAGCCCGCAGCAAGAAGGCGTTCATTGAGCTCATCCATAGATGCCTCGCTGGCCAGCAGCAGCGGGAACCCGTCCGCAAACTGGTTCGGCGCCTCAACCCCACTCGTCCAGTCCAGGCTTGACAGGCGCCGGACCTCCGGGTCAAAGCGAATGAGCCGGCACGGCCGCCCCAGAAAATCGGTGAACCACTGAGCCGCCACGGCCCCCATGTCCCACGCGGGCACGGTATCGCGCCACACGGTCACGGTGGCCGGCGCCTCGACCTGATCAATCGCCACATGCAATGCCAGCATGCCCGGTGCGCGCAACACCATTTCTTCGCTTTTGACTTGCGGCCGGATCAGCGCCATGCGGGGCAGGGTTCGTTGACTCAGAAATACCCCATGCTCATCCACCACCATCCAAGCGCGGTCTAGATCCAGCCCTGTTTCTGTCAACAGGGCCTCCTGCACCTCAATACCCGCGCAGGATTTGACGGGATACACAAACAGGCGTTTGATCGTGCCGGACAGATCGGAATCGGGATTAAAAACCACGCCGGGTGCTCCTGAAAAAATGACCACAGGGGCCGAGCCCGCAATTTTGCACTGCGCTCAGGGCCCACAAACCACCTCCTACAATGACCGCCATGGCGCAAACCTTCGACATCTGTATACGCGGCAGCGGCATTGTGGGAAAAACCCTCGCCCTGCTTCTGGCCCGCGATCGGCTGAAAGTAGCGCTGGTGCCAGCCCCAACCGCCTCAAGCCCCGGAGCGACCGACGTGCGTGCCTACGCGCTGAACGCGGCATCGCGCGGGCTGATCGACTCTGTGCGCAGCTGGCCCGACGCCACACATGCCACGGCCGTCCAAAAGATGCAGGTCGCTGGCGACCAGGGCGGCTTTGTCAGCTTTGATGCAGATGTGCAGGGCGTCGATGCGCTCGCATGGATCGTTGATGTGCCGGCCCTCGAAGCTCGCCTGTCCGAAGCAGTGCGTTTTCAGCCGCAGGTCGAGGTTCTGGAGACCCCGGTCGCTGCACCATTGACGGTCATTTGTGAAGGCCGCGCCAGCAGCACACGGGCAGAGTTCGGGGTGAATTTCCAGGTCACGCCTTACGCCCAGCAGGCCATCGCCACCCGCGTGCGTTGCGAGCGACCCCACGGCCAGACAGCGCGGCAGTGGTTTTCCGCCAACGGCATTCTGGCTTTTCTGCCGTTAGAGGGCCCGCAGGGCAACTCGGTGGCCGTTGTGTGGTCCGTTCCTCAAGAGCAGGTCGCAACGCTGATGGCATTGCCCTCGGGGGAGTTTGCGCAGGCACTGCAAACCGCCAGCCAAGACACTTTGGGCGCCCTCACGATGTATGCAGAACGAGCAACGTGGCCGCTGCAACTAGCACAAGCCGACCGCTGGTGCGGTAGCGCGTCCACAGAAACCAAGACCCCCTGCAGTTGGGTGCTGGCAGGCGACGCCGCACATAACGTGCACCCCCTGGCGGGCCAAGGCCTCAACCTTGGCTTGGCTGATGCACAGGCCTTGGCGGATGTTCTACGCAAGCGCGACTATTGGCGCAGCGTGTCAGATCTACGGCTGCTGAGGCGTTACGAACGCGAGCGCAAGACCGCCTTGCTGAGCATGAGCTTGGCCACCGACGGGTTGCAACAGCTGTTCTCGCGCGCGGAGGCGCCTTGGCAAGCGCTGCGCAATCTGGGAATGAAGGGCTTTGAGCGCAGCGGCGCCTTGAAAGAATTCGTCACCCGGCAAGCCATGGGCGCCTACTGACGCAGCCCCTTCGCACGCCGCCACATCACGAGATATTGATTGAACGAAAGCACCATGAAACTGACTACCACCTTGTTGGCTCTGGCCGCCGCTACGCTGAGCTTTTGCGCCACTGCCCAGGAAGCAGACATTCGCAAGGCCCTGGCCGAGCGTATTCCCCAGATGGACAAGATCGACGAGGTGCGGCCCACGCCCATGGCCGGGCTCTACGAGGTGCGCATTGGCACAGACCTGTTTTACACAGACGCTAAGGGCAACTATGTGATCCAGGGTGAACTGATTGATTCCAAAGCACGGCGCAATCTGACGGAAGACCGCATCAACAAACTGACGGCCGTGAATTTCTCTGCATTGCCACTGAAAGACGCCATCACCATCGTGCGTGGTGACGGCAAACGCAAGGTCGCAGTTTTTGAAGATCCCAACTGCGGTTATTGCAAGCGATTTGAGCGCGACATGCAAAACGTGAACAACGTCACCGTCTATCTGTTCTTGTATCCGATCCTGAGCCCTGACTCCGCCGAAAAATCGCGCAACATCTGGTGCGCCAAGGACAAAGCGGGCGCCTGGCAAGACCACATGGTGCGCGACAAACACGCCGCCACAGCAAGCTGCGACACCAGTGCACTGCAACGCAACCTGGCCTTCGGCAAAAAATACAAGATCACGGGAACACCAACGGTCATCTTTGCCAATGGCACGCGAGTTCCCGGTGCCATCGGCGCGCAAGAAGTTGAAAAGCGCCTGGCAGAGGCAAGCAACGAGGCCCCCGCCACCACGAATTAAGGCGTAGCGCGTATTTGTTTGACGCTTGCGCCACCTGCTTTGCGCCTCGGCGCGCGTCCACCATTGCCAACGCTCCCTACAAGCCCATGTCAAAGCCCCGCTCAGCCCCTGCCGCAGACGTTCATTTCCGCATCGAACCCACGGACCTTCGTGCGCATTTTTTCAGCGTGACGCTGACGGTGTCGCACCCCACGGCGGGCCAGGAGGTGGCACTTCCGGTGTGGATCCCAGGCAGCTACCTGATTCGAGAATTCGCAAAAAACCTGCAGCAACTGAAAGCGCGCCAGGGCAAACATGACACTGCAGTGGTACAGCTAGATAAGCACCGCTGGCGGGTGGACTGCACGGCAGATAAGCCACTGGAACTCACGTACACGGTGTGCGCATATGACAACTCGGTGCGCACCGCTTGGCTGGATACATCACGCGGCTTCTTCAACGGGACGAGCCTGTGCCTTCAGGTGCTGGGGCAGGAAAAGAACAGGCACACGGTCGAAATTGCCTGCACTTCAGCCACCGCTCAATGGTCGGTCGCCACGGGGTTGCAGAGCGTGTCCATCGACAAGAACGGCTTTGGCGTCTATGCCGCCGCAGACTACGACGAACTCGTTGATTGCCCCGTAGAAATGGGCTCATTCTGGGTCGGCCGATTCAAGGCCTGCGGCATCCCCCACCGATTTGTGGTGGCTGGCGCCTTGCCCTCGTTCGACAGCAAACGTCTCTTGGCCGACACCCAGAAAATCTGCGAAACCGCCATACGCTTCTGGCACGGTGAGGGGAAAGCCCCCTTTCGAAGCTACGTGTTCATGCTCAATGCCGTAGGAGATGGATATGGGGGGCTCGAGCACCGCAACTCCACCGCCCTGATCTGCGGGCGGCGCGACCTGCCACGCCAAGGCGATGCCAAAGCCAGCGACCGCTATATCACCCTTCTCGGACTGATCAGCCACGAGTACTTTCACACCTGGAACGTCAAGCGGCTTCGTCCCGCTGAGTTTGCGATCTACGACTACACCCGCGAAAACTATACGGAACTGCTGTGGTTTTTTGAGGGTTTCACCAGCTACTACGATGACCTGCTGCTACGCCGAGCAGACCTGATCGACGATGCCGCGTATCTCAAGCTCCTCACAAAAACCATTAATCAAGTACTGCAAACCCCTGGCCGCGCTGTGCAGACGGTTGCCCAAGCCAGCTTTGACGCCTGGGTGAAGTATTACCGGCAGGACGAAAACACCCCGAATGCAACAGTCAGCTACTACACCAAAGGCTGCCTTGTGGCGCTGTGCCTAGACCTCACCTTGCGCAGCGAGGGCAAAACAACACTGGACGAGGTCATGCGCGCACTGTGGGCACGCACCAACGGCGGGCCCATGGCCGAAGCGGATCTGTGCAACGTTCTTGAGCAATTGGCTGGACGGTCCTTCAATCCAGAAATTGCACAATGGGTGCACGGCACCGACGAGCTGCCTTTGGCAAGCCTACTAGCAACTCATGGCGTCACCCTGCAAGCTCAGTCTCCGCAACTGGCACAACGCCTGGGGCTTCGTGTTACAGAAAACCATGGCGTGCAGATCAAGTCTGTCTTGCGCGGTGGTATTGCGGAAAGATCCGGCATGGCTCCAGGCGACGAGTGGCTGGGTATCGACGTGCAAAAGCAGGGTTGGCGGATCAATAAACTCGATGACGTCATGTTCTATGCGGGGACGGAAACCATTTTGGAAGCCCTGATTGCCCGGGATGGTCGATTGCTGCGGTTGCCAGTCACCCTGACCGATCAAGCCACCAAGGCATCCTCCAAAAACGCCTCAAAAAACACGCGCAGCGGTGCGAAATTGCCCCGCCAGGCCTCAGACACTATCGGCCTCATCGCTAGCGCCCCCGCCCAACTCGCTGGCTGGCTGGGTTGCAGTTAGCGCCGCGCCTCAAAGCCCAGGCCCTTCCCTCCATCTGGTTTGGATATATTCCTTCAGCTGTCGCCACCACGAATCAACCCCCAGGAGACCCCATGAGCTACGAAACCATCGAAGTCCGCGTTGAAGCGGACAAGGTCGGCATCATCACCCTCAACCGCCCCAAGCAGCTCAACGCGCTGAATGACCAGTTGATGGACGAACTCGGGACGGCCATGAAGGCGTTTGATGCCGATGAAAAAATCGGCTGCATGATCGTCACGGGCAGCGAAAGGGCCTTTGCCGCAGGCGCCGACATTGGCGCCATGGCCAAATACAGCTTTGCAGATGCCTACAAAGGCGACTACATCACGCGCAACTGGGAAGCGATCCGCACGATACGCAAGCCGGTCATTGCAGCGGTCAGCGGGTTCGCGCTGGGAGGTGGTTGTGAGCTGGCGATGATGTGCGACTTCATCATTGCGGCCGACAACGCCAAATTTGGCCAGCCTGAAATCAAGCTGGGCGTGATCCCCGGAGCCGGCGGCACGCAACGCCTGCCACGCGCTGTCGGCAAATCAAAAGCCATGGACATGGCTTTGACGGGCCGCATGATGGATGCCACCGAAGCGGAACGCGCGGGCCTCGTCAGCCGTGTGGTGCCCTACGAAAAAATGATGGATGAAGCGCTGGCAGCAGCCATCACCATCGCCGGGTTCTCGCAGATTGCCGTCATGGCCGCCAAGGAATCCGTCAACCGTGCGTTTGAAGGCTCGTTGTCTGATGGCGTCATGTTTGAGCGCCGGCTCTTTCATGCGCTGTTTGCGACCCAAGACCAGAAGGAAGGCATGGACGCGTTCGTGAACAAACGCGCAGCAGTTTTTTCAAACCAGTAATTTTTGTTCTATAATTTCGGACTGCGGTGGTATAGCTCAGTTGGTTAGAGCGCAGCATTCATAATGCTGATGTCGGTGGTTCAAGTCCACCTACCACCACCAAATCCAAAAACCCACAGTGCGCAAACGCCCTGTGGGTTTTTTCTTTCCCAGCACCACTCGAGATGGTGTGTCTGAGTCTGCAAGCCACCCTTTTCTGGCCTGTCCTAAAATTGCGAATTCAGCCCCTGGATGTAAACCATGAACCGCTGCCTTTCCGTCACCCCACACAGCCCCCCCCAAACAAAGCACTTGCGGCACCTGTTATTTGCAGCGCTGGTGTTTGGGACCCTTTCAACGGCTTTGCCAGCCGCAGCACAAGCTTTGCCAGGACTCGGCACTAAGCGCACGTTCCCAGACGCTGCCAAGCGCGGAACGCTGACATTTACGACAGCCACACAAGCGCAACTCAACGGCAAACCCGTTCGCGTAGCGCCCGGCATGCGATTGTTCAGCCCGCAAAACACGCTGATCATGGCGCACACGGTGCTGGGCAAGCCCTTCAAGGTCAACTATGTGCTGGAAGTCAGCACCGGCATGCTTCACGCCGCCTGGATCCTGACCGAGGGAGAGGCCGCAAAGCCCTTCAAAGGGAGTGATGCCGTAGTCACGAACATCAAGACTGAATCGAGTTCTGCGCAGAAATAACGCGGCTTGGGCGCGCCTGAACGGTTGCGCTGTTGAGAAATCCCCCTTTGTGCACCCTGCCTGCAGCGGTGCCTGTCAGCTATTTGCGAATTGCCATGGCCAAAAAAGTCTTTATCAAAACCTTCGGCTGCCAGATGAACGAGTACGACTCGGACAAGATGGCCGACGTGCTCAACGCAGCCCAGGGCTACGAACCCACGCAGAACGTGGACGAGGCCGACCTCATCCTGTTCAACACCTGCTCGGTCCGTGAAAAAGCGCAAGAGAAAGTCTTCAGCGACCTCGGCCGCATCAAGCACCTCAAAGCAAGGGGCGTGAAGATTGGCGTGGGCGGCTGCGTGGCCAGCCAGGAAGGGGCTGAGATCATCAAGCGCGCCCCCTATGTGGACGTGGTTTTTGGCCCCCAAACCCTGCACCGCCTGCCCGAGATGCTGAACCAGCGCGAGCGCCTGGACAAGCCGCAGGTGGACATCAGCTTCCCTGAGATTGAAAAGTTCGACCACTTGCCGCCCGCTCGCGTCGACGGAGCATCGGCCTTTGTGTCGATCATGGAAGGCTGCAGCAAATACTGCAGCTACTGCGTAGTGCCGTATACCCGCGGAGAGGAAGTCAGCCGCCCTTTCGATGACGTGCTGGTGGAAGTCGCAGGACTCGCTGATCAAGGAGTCAAAGAGGTGACGCTGCTGGGCCAGAACGTGAACGCCTACCTGGGCAAGATGGGCGCAACGGCTGAGATTGCCGATTTTGCGCTGCTGCTTGAGTACGTGTCAGACATCCCTGGCATTGAACGCATCCGGTACACCACCAGCCACCCCAACGAATTTACTCCCCGGCTGATCGAGGCATACGCCCGGCTCCCCAAGCTGGTCAGCCACCTGCACCTCCCGGTGCAACATGGCTCGGATCGTATCCTGATGGCGATGAAACGCGGCTACACCGCTATGGAATACAAGAGCACCGTGCGCAAGCTGCGCGCCATTCGCCCAGATCTGGCCATGAGCAGTGATTTCATCGTGGGCTTTCCTGGCGAGACCGAAGAAGACTTCAACAAGATGATGAAGCTCATCGACGACATTCATTTTGACAACAGCTTCAGCTTCATCTTCAGCCCACGCCCGGGCACACCGGCCGCGGGGCTGCACGACGATACCCCTCATGATGTGAAGCTGCGCCGCCTGCAGCACCTGCAGGGTGTCATCAATGCCAACATCAAGTCCATCAGCGAAAGCCGCCTCGGCACGACACAACGCATCCTGGTGGAAGGGACCTCCAAGCGCGACAGCACCGAACTGATGGGGCGCACGGAATGCAACCGCGTGGTCAATTTCGCGGGGCCAGCGCGCCTGGTGGGGCACATGGTGGATGTAACCATCACCGAAGCCAAAGCCTACACACTACGAGGCGAAGTGCTCACCCATGAGGCAGCGCACGCGCTCTAAAGCGTCGCCCCTCTGAAACGATGCCTGCAGAAAACAGCCCACCAAACGCGGGTCCCATTAAAACCAGTGGCCCGCTCAGTGGCTTGTCGTTCCAGCAACTGCTGCTGCTGGCGTTTTTGCTCGTTGGTGGCTTGTTGGGGGTGAGTTCACTGCGGGCTCTGCACACGCTGGAGCAGTTGATGGTTCAAAACCGCAACGGCACGGCACAAGCAGCCACCTTGACCAACACGGAGCAGGCGCTGAACCAGCGCGGCCAGGCGCTGGAACGTGCCGCTCGGCAATCGCTGGTGCTGCGTGACGCCACATTGCGCAGCAGCTTCGACGACATGTCCGTCGGCGCACTGGTGCTTCTAGACCAACTGCATCAAGGCGGTATTCCCGAAGAACAATCCACCCAATGGCGCCGCCACCTGGCGACAGTCAAAGGGTTACTCGACGCCCCCCCCTCGCTTGCACTGGACAACGAACAGCGAGTCGCCGAAGAATTTGTCGCGTTGGATGGTCTCCACGCCGACATCGCGCAAGCGGTGCAGGACATCAATAGTCAGCGCAACCAGGCGCTTCAAGCCCGAATCGAAGACAGCCGCCGCAACGTCACCCACCAAGTGGTCGGTGTCATTGTTCTGGCTCTGGTGCTGGCACTGGCCCTGGGGATCTGGCTGGCGCGCCCCTTCAAACGACTGGAACGGACGATCCGGATGCTGGGGGAAAACCGTCTCGATGAAGCCATCGCGATCTCCGGCCCCGATGACGTACGCCGCTTGGGTCAGCAGCTCGAATGGCTGCGTCTTCGGCTACAGGAACTCGATGCGGACAAAGCGCGTTTTCTGCGCCATGTCTCGCACGAGCTCAAGACGCCCCTGGCCGCATTGCGCGAGGGCGTGGCGTTGCTGCAGGATGGCGTGACTGGAGAACTCAACCCCGGCCAGCATGAAGTCGCGCAAATCCTGCACCACAACACGCGCGTGCTCCAAGACGAAATCGAGGCCCTGCTGCGCTTCAATGCGGCGGCCTTCGAAGCGCGCCAGCTTCAACGCAGTGAGACCGACCTGCTGGCATTGCTGGAGGCACAGGTTGAAGCCCAGCGACTGCAGTGGCAAGCAAGGGGACTACAGCCCATTGTGGAAGGCAGCCCGGTGTCGATGCAGGTGGATGCGAACAAAATCGCATCAGCCGTCAGCAACCTGCTGTCGAACGCCATTCGTTTTTCGCCCAAAGGTGGCGTGGTGCGCCTCATGCTATCGCAGCCTGCGGGATGGGTGCATGTGGATGTTTTGGACGAGGGCCCCGGCGTCGCTGCGGCCGATCGCAACCACATCTTCGAGCCTTTCTACCGGGGGGCACGCCAACCCGACGACGCGGCGCGTGGAACCGGCATTGGCCTGTCCATCGTTCAGGAATACGTGGCAGCCCACGGGGGTCGAGTAAGGCTCCTTGAGGATCGCTCCCACACATTTTTTCGCATAGAACTACCGAATGCAGCCTAGTTGCTCCGCCCCAAAAACCCCAATGACCCAGTGGCTGGGTCGGCACGCCGGAATCTTGTCGATGGCTGTGGGCCTTGTGCTGGCGGGCTGCCAGGCCCCCATGGCACCCATGGAGCCCCATCGGGTGTCGCCGCCACGGCCCGATCCCACCGACTCGGTGACGACACCTCCAGCGGCCGATGCGCCAACAGATGCAAACTTACCGTCCTCGGCTGCACCCATAACACCCACCACGGCGGATCCGGTGCAGCGGGTGCTGGCCCAGACGGATAGGATTTTGAGCCTGCCCGCCCCAGAGTTAGGCAAGGAGATTGCTCGCTTAAGCGCTACCGAAGAGGCGACCACAGAAAAAACACTGGTCCTGGCCATCGCTTTGTCCCATACCCGCCAGGCCGTTGATACAGCGCGAGCCCTCGGCCTGGTGCAACGGGTGTTGTCCAACAACGCCACAGCACAGGCGCAGGCATTGCACCCGCTTGCGCGCATGGTCGAAGCGCGCCTGCTGCAACAAAGACGGCTTGAAGATCAGCTGGAGAAACAAAGCCAGCAGTTGCGCGACACGCAGCGCCGCAACGACCAGCTCAACGAACGCCTCGAGGCGGTGCGGGCCATTGAACGCAGCCTGACAACCCGCCCCGTCTCGCCTCCATCCGCGCCTGCAGCGCCCGCCAGCGGCAATACGCAGCGACCCGCCCCCTGACCCGCAACACCACCTTGAGTGAGACACCCCGCATGGCCACAGCCCCATCGATCAACGCCCGCCGACTGGCACCCGCTGTGCGCATCCTGGTGGTCGATGACGATGCCGACATGCTCCGACTGCTGTCGCTGCGGCTGAAAGCCGCAGGATATGAAGTGGTGGCCGTGGGCTCTGCCGAAGCGGCGCTTGCCCAGTTGGACACGGCGCGCCCCCAGCTCGTGCTAAGCGACGTGCGCCTGCCTGGCCGCGATGGATTGGCCTTGTTTGACGAAGTGCGTGCGCGGCATCCGTCGCTGCCAGTGATTTTGCTCACGGCCCACGGCACCATTCCTGACGCCGTAGAAGCCACTTCACGCGGCGTCTTCACGTACTTGACCAAACCCTACGACGGCAAAGACCTGCTGGAAAAAATCGCACAGGCGCTGGCCCTGACCGCACCTGTTGCAACCCATGCACACGCCAACGAAGACTGGCGCTCAGAGATCGTGAGCCGATCCAATCGCATGACAGACCTGCTGGCCGAGGCCTATATGGTGGCGCAGTCGGACGCCAGTGTGCTGCTGCTGGGTGACAGCGGCGCGGGCAAGGAGCTGCTGGCGCGCGCTATTCACCGCGCCAGCCCACGCGCCAACCGGCCGTTTGTGGCAGTCAACTGCGGCGCCATTCCCGAAGCGCTGCTCGAATCCGAATTGTTCGGGCATGTCAAAGGCGCGTTCACCGATGCGGTCAGCAATCACAAGGGACTTTTTCAAGCGGCCGAAGGCGGCACGCTGCTGCTCGACGAAATTGGTGACATGCCGCCGGCCCTACAGGTCAAACTGCTGCGCGTGCTGCAAGAGCGTGCCGTGCGCCCGGTGGGGGCCAGCCAGGCCACGCCGATAGACGTGCGCATCATCTCCGCCACCCACCGCGACCTGGAAGCCGCCATGGCGACCGCCCAGTTCCGCGAAGACCTGTATTACCGGCTCAACGTTGTCACGCTGGCACTGCCCACGCTCGGCGAGCGGCGCGAGGACATTGCGCTGCTGGCCAACTACTTCCTCGACAAGCTCGCGCGCAAATACGACAAGCGGCTGTCAGGGTTCGCACCCGAGGCACTCAAGGCACTGACCATGGCCACCTGGCCCGGCAACGTGCGCCAACTCTTCAACGTGGTGGAGCAGGTGTGTGCGCTCTCCACCACGCCGCTGGTGCCCCTCACCCTGGTGCAGAGGGCCTTGCGCACACCCTCCACCCAAGTGCTGAGTTTTGCGGAAGCGCGCCAGCGTTTTGAACGCGAATATCTGGTGGGTTTGCTCAAGATGACCGATGGCAACGTGGCAGACGCTGCCGGCTTGGCTCAGCGCAACCGGACCGAGTTTTACCGCCTGCTGCAAAAGCACGAACTGACGCCCGGCCACTTCAAGAACGACACGCTCGGCCTGGACGATGTCGCTGGCGAGCGACACGACTAAGCGATTGATTTCACTGGGTTTTTGTTTTGCTCACAGCCAGCATGTCGCCCTTTGGCGACAAAACTGCATAAAAACAAAGCCTAATGCACCGAAGCACAACTGCTTACACGCAAATATCAGCCTAAGCTGTTGATGTAAAACGGTTTTTCGATGCTGGCATGGGGTTTGCCCTAGTAACCCCATGCAGGCATCTTTTTCTTCATCCTCCCCGATATCACGGCGCACCCGATGGGTTGCGATGCTGATCGGCGCAATGGTATTCACCGGCGCGGCGCAGGCACAGGGTTTCGATTTCGACAGCGTGACCCGGCTCGCCCGGGAGCGCGCCCAAAAGCCGTACCAGGCTGGCGGCGACAAACTCCCAACGGATCTGGCCCGGCTCAACTACGACGAAGTCCGTGACATCCGCTGGCGTCCCGAGCATGCACTTTGGCGCAAGGAAAACCTCGCGTTTGAAGCGATGTTCTTCCATCTCGGCCTCTACCAGACCGCGCCAGTGCTGATCAACGAAGTGACGCCACAGGGCACGCGCCACATTCGCTACAGCCGCGCAGATTTTGACTACGGCAAAAACAAGGTGACGCCCCAGGCCTGGGGCGACCTGGGCTTTGCAGGTTTCAGGCTACACAACCCCTTGAACTCCAGTGCATACAAGGACGAACTGGCGGTATTTCAGGGCGCGAGCTACTTTCGCGCGCTGGGCAAAGGCCAACAATACGGCCTGTCGGCGCGGGGGCTCGCCATTGATACCGTCGGCGCAGCGGCCGGCCAAAGCGAAGAATTTCCGCGCTTTACCGAGTTCTGGCTCGTCAGACCCGACGCCAACGCCACCCAGGTGACCGTGTACGCGCTCTTGGATTCGCCACGTGCCAGCGGGGCCTATCGCTTCGACATCCAGCCCGGCGCACAAACCACCACCACCGTGCACAGCCGTGTATTTTTGCGCAACGGTGGCCAAGGTGCTGGCACAGGCAACCCGATTGGCACATTGGGTATCGCACCACTGACCAGCATGTTCTTTTTTGGCGAGAACCAGCCGCGCAAAGAGGATTTTCGGCCAGAGGTGCATGACTCCGACGGTTTGATGATCGCCACCGGTGAAGGCGAGTGGCTATGGCGGCCGCTGCAAAACCCCAAGCAGCCGCTGGTGACCTCGTTCGCCACCAAGAACCCCAAGGGCTTTGGGCTGATGCAGCGTGACCGCCAGTGGGCTAGCTACGAAGACGTAGAAGCCCGTTATGAACGCCGCCCCAGCGCCTGGGTGCGCCCGCTGCATGACTGGGGCACAGGCCGCGTGGAGCTGGTGCAACTGAGCACGCCCGATGAAACCCACGACAACATCGTCGCCTACTGGGTGCCGGCGCAAATGCCAGCCGCAGGTCAGCCGCTCGAATTTGCCTACGAAGTGCAATGGCAGGGCGACGAGCAGCAGCGCCCGCCCAGCGCCTGGGCCACGCAGTCGCGCCGTGGCATGGGCTACACAAAACAAAGCGCCCAAGCCTTGCGCCAGCAAACCCAGTACGTCATCGACTTTGATGGGCCGGCCGTCCAAGCCCTGCCAGCCGACGCCACGGTCAAGGCGGTGGTGACCAGCGACGCCAACGGCAAGGTGCTTGAAAACATGGCCTACCGCAACCCGGCCACCGGTCAGTGGCGCATGACGCTTCGCATCCAGCGCATCGAGGCCCAGCGGCCCGTTGAACTCCGCGCTTTTCTTCAATACGACAACCACGCTGTGAGTGAAACATGGACGCACATCATTCTTCCCGAGTAAGCCCCAGAGAGCACCACGGCACCCACGCTGGAGCAGGCCGAGCCCCTGCCGTGGTGGCGCGCCGAGGTGCCACCTACCGCCGTCCAGACGTGCGCACCGATACCGCCACGCGCAGCACTTTGCGTGGGGAGCGCCACCCCAATTCGACAACAGCGCCCCCCATTCACCGGGGCTCCATGACGCCCTTGCCCTGGCGAGGGTTCTGGAACAGCCTGGGCACCGCTGTGCTGCTGCGCCTGACCGGCCGCAAAGCAGCCCCCCAGGAGGCGACAGCCGCTGAGCAACCAAGCCGCCACCCCGGTGCCGCCTGGCAAACCGCTGCGCAGCGGCGCCGCTGGACTTTTGCCTTGCTGACCCTGCTGACCACCACGCTCGCGAGTTATTTGTTCGCCAATGTGCAGCCTGACTATGACAACGCGTGGCTGGGCTATGGACAAATTGCCCTGTTTGCCCTGCTTTCTGCCTGGGTGGTCACAGGGTTCCTCACCGGTCTGATGGGCTTTTGGGTGATGGTGCGCGGGGACAAACACGCGTTGTCGGTGCGCAGCGTTACCGCGCACACACTGGCGCCGGAGGCCCGCACGGCCATCATCATGCCGATCTGCAATGAGGATGTATCCACGGTGTTTGCCGGCCTGCGCGCAACCTGCGAGTCAGTGGCCTCTACCGGGCATGGCGCCACATTCGATGTGTACATCTTGTCCGACAGCTACGACAGCGGCATTGCCGCTGCCGAGCGCGCCGCGTGGGAGGACCTGCGTGCCGCCCTGGCGGAACACCGCCAGCAACCCCAGGTACAGGTGTATTACCGTCTGCGCACGCGCCGCACCCACCGCAAGGCGGGCAACGTGGCCGATTTTTGCCGCCGATGGGGCAAAGACTATCGCTACATGGTGGTACTGGACGCCGACAGCGTGATGAGCGGCGACTGCATCGTCTCGATGGCCAAACTGATGGAAGCCAACCCCAGCGCCGGCATCATTCAGACAGCCACGCAGGCCATCGGCCACGTCACACTGCACGCCCGTGCGCAGCAGTTTGCCTCGCGGGTCACCGGTCGCCTGTTTACGCTGGGCATGCAGTACTGGCAGTTGGGCGAATCGCACTATTGGGGCCACAACGCCATCTTGCGTGTGGCGCCCTTCATGCAGCACTGTGCCCTGGCGCCCATCAAGGGTAAAGGCGGTCTGGCGGGCGGCATCATGTCGCACGACTTTGTGGAGGCCGCGCTGATGCGCCGCGCCGGCTACCACGTGTGGCTGGTGTCCGACCTGATCGGCAGCTATGAGCAACAGCCACCCGACTTGCTGGCAGAGTTGCAGCGCGACCGCCGCTGGTGCCAGGGCAATCTGCAAAACGCACGTTTGGTGGCCGAGCCAGGCATTCACCCGGTGCATCGCTCGATGTTCATCACGGGCGCCATGGCGTACCTGTCGGCGCCGCTGTGGCTGGCGTTTCTCACGCTGGGCACCGCGCTGTGGCTGTCGGGTGCCAAGCTGGTGGCCGACTGGCACATCCTGCCCGCCGAGTTGCTGGCGCTCTGGGCTTGGACGCTGTGCATGCTCTTTTTGCCCCGCATCCTGGGGGTGGCGGCCGTGTTCATGCGCCGCGAACAAAAAGAGTACGGGGGCGCGTTGAGCCTGCTCAAGAGTGCCGCGCTGGAAAGCGTGCTCGCCATCCTGCAGGCCCCCATCCGCATGCTGGCGCATTCACTGTTTGTGCTGATCGCGCTGACAGGGCTGAAACTCGAATGGAAGTCACCCCCGCGCGAAGCGCACGCCGTGCCTTGGCTGCATGCAGTGCGGCAGTTGGCACCGATGAGTGCGGTGATCGCCTTGTTGGGCATTGGCGTTGCGCTGATCGACAGCAGCGCACTGCTGTGGCTGATGCCCGTGGGCCTGCCGTTGGCGCTGGCCATTCCGCTGGCGGTTGTCACCAGCCAGATTGCCTTGGGTAAGGCCTTGCGCGCCCAGCGCCTGCTGCTGATCCCTGAGGAAGCGTGGTCGCCGCCCGTATTGCGCCGCGCCTGGCTCCATGCCAGCCAGTTGTCTGCCGCCGTGCTGCCCAAAGCCGCTTGAACCGTCGGTGAGGAGCCGGCGGCAAAGTGTGCCCCATCCACAAAAAAACCGGCCATTGCCGGTTTTTTTACTCACTTATTGATAGCTTATTGCGCTTTATACATAAGCGGTAGAGGCCAAAAAGGCTTCAAAAAATCAGAAAGGCATCTTGGGCATCCCGCCGCCGCCCATGCCTTTCATGCCGCCCATTTTTTTCATCATCTTCATCAGGCCGCCACCCTTCATTTTTTTCATCATGTCCTGCATCTGCTCAAACTCCTTGAGCAAGCGGTTGACCTCTTGCACCTGCACCCCTGCGCCATTGGCAATGCGTTTTTTGCGGGTGGCCTTGATGATCTCGGGCTTGCGGCGCTCCTTGGGCGTCATGCTCTGAATGATGCCTTCCTTGCGCTTGATGTCCTTCTCTGCCTTGTCCATGTCCACGGCACCCGCCTTGGCCGTGAGCTGGGATGGAAGCTTGTCCATAAGGCTGGACAACCCCCCCATCTGCTTCATCTGCTGGATCTGCGAGAGAAAATCGTTCAGGTCAAACCCGTCGCCACTCTTGACCTTGGCGGCCAGTTTCTGTGCCGCCTCCATGTCCACGCCCGCCGTGACCTGCTCCACCAGCGCAACGATGTCGCCCATGCCCAGAATGCGGCCCGCGTGGCGCTCGGCATCGAACACCTCCAGGCCGTCAAGCTTCTCGGACACCCCGGCAAATTTAATGGGAGCGCCCGTCACCTGCCGCACCGACAGCGCCGCACCACCCCGCGAGTCACCGTCGAGCTTGGTCAGCACGATGCCGGTGAGCGGCAGTGCCTCTTTGAAGGCCCTGGCCGTGTTGATGGCGTCCTGGCCCTGCATGGCATCCACCACGAACAAGGTCTCGACCGGGTTCAGTGCCGCATGCAGGTCCTTGATTTCTTTCATCAAGGCTTCGTCGATGGCCAGGCGGCCTGCCGTATCGACCAAGAGCACATCAAAGTAGTGCTTCTTGGCATAGTCGAGCGCTGCGCTGGCGATATCCAGCGGCTTCTGGTCGGGCGTGCTGGGGAACCATTCGGCCCCGGCCTGCCGGGTCACGGTTTTGAGCTGCTCGATGGCGGCCGGGCGGTAGACGTCGCCCGAGACGGTCAGCACCTTTTTCTTGCGTTTTTCGATCAGGTGTTTGGCCAGCTTGGCCGTGGTGGTGGTTTTACCCGCCCCCTGCAAGCCCGCCATCAAAATGATGGCCGGAGGCTGCGCCGCCAAGTTGATATCCGCCACACCTTCACCCATGGTGGCTGCCAGCTCACGGTTAACGATGCTGACCAGGGTCTGGCCGGGCTTGAGCGAGCCAAGCACCTCTTGCCCAAGCGCCTTTTCCTTGACGCGCGCAATGAAATCACGCACCACTGGCAAGGCCACGTCGGCCTCCAGCAATGCCATGCGTACTTCGCGCAGCATGTCCTGCACATTGGATTCGGTGATGCGGGCCTGGCCACGCATCTCCTTGACGAGGCGCGAGAGTTTGTCGGTAAGGGCGGAGGCCATAAAAGAAGTTCCGGTGTTGCCTGTGCACTGTCAACGCAGCCGTTGAATGCACAAGCCCGCCAGGGCGCTGGCGGTGGGCGAAAGGCTAAACTGTGACCCATGATTTTACCCAGTGCTTCCCCCGCCAGCTGGCTATTGGCCCTGGCCGCCGCCGCCGCCTATGCCGTGCCCGCTGCAGCGGCTTCGCGCATGAGTGCGGCGGCCGCCCGCAATGCGCTGCTTGTGGCCTGGATACTGCACGGCGCTGTGCTGGTGTGGGGGCTGTGGGGCGACACGCCCCGGTTTGGCTTTGCCCCCGCGTTGTCCATGACCGCATGGCTGGTATTGACGGTGTATGCGGTGGAGCGCCAGTTGTTTCCGCAAATGCAGGCGCGCTGGGTGCTTGCCGCTCTGGGGGCCGCAGCCATCGTGTTGGCGATGCTTTTTCCGGGGCAACCGCTGCACGTTGAAGCGTCGGCCTGGCTGCCATTGCACCTCGCACTTGGCATTGCCTGCTATGGATTGTTTGCAGCGGCGGTCGTGCATGCCTGGCTGATGACCCGCGCCGAGCGTCACATTCGCCAGGCCGAAGACCCGCGCAGTGGCATCCCTCTGCTCACGCTGGAGCGCCTGACCTTTCGTTTTGTTGTCGCGGGCTTTGTATTGCTGACCGCCACACTGGCGGCAGGCTGGCTTTTTGGGGAGACCCTGTATGGTCGCGCCTGGCGGTGGGATCACAAAGCCATTTTCTCGATGCTGTCGTGGCTGACTTTTGCCACCTTGTTGCTGGGCCGGGCACGTTTTGGCTGGCGCGGGCGCAACGCCGTACGGGTGCTTTACACCGGCTCCGCCCTGTTGCTGCTCGCCTACGTGGGTTCCCGTTTTGTTCTGGAAGTTGTACTGGGCCGTAGCGCATGAAATACCTGGTCTTGCTGGTTGTCCTGGTGGTGGCCATCGGTGTCTGGCGCAGCCGGCGCGCATCGGATAACACCGCCCCGAAAGCACCGCCCCGCCCGTTGGCGCTGCCACAGGACATGCCCGCCTGCGCGCACTGCGGCACACACATCCCCAAGGCGGAGGCCCTGATGCTGGGCAACCAGGCCTACTGCTGCGCCGAACACCGACGACTTGGCCCCGCCTGACGCCATGTACGCGTTTCCTGCCGGCAGTTTCGCTCCCACCACCGTGGATGCGCCGTTTGTGAGGATGTGGCGCGGGTTCTTGACCGGTCGCGTCATGGTGGCATTTGCCCTGGTGGTTCTACAGGGCGCCGGGCAAGTCATGAACCATGCCACGGAGCCCGCAGTCCTCGCGGTGTGTGTGGCGTATCTGCTCGCCACCCTGCTGCTGCGCGGCCTGGCCCGGCATGGGCCACCGTCTCCCAGCACAGGGCCTCAGTGGCTGCCCTCCATTGGCGTGGACCTGTTAGCGATCACCGCATTGCAGTTGCTGCATGCGGGCAGCATGAACTACACCCCCTTGTTCGGGCTGCCCATTCTCATGGCCGCAGTGCTGGGCACACTGACGCTGGCGCTGGGCACCACAGCGGCCGTCACCTTGCTGCTCCTGGCATGGGCGTGGTGGATAGGTACTCGCGTGGGCGGAGACGACGCGCAGCGTTACCTGCAAAGCGCACTCACGGGCACGGGTTACTTCATCCTGACCTACTTGGCCCACCAGCTTGCCACGCGCCTGACGCGTGAGCAGGAAATGGCGCAGCAAAGCCGCATTGCGGCGCGGGTGCAGACCCAGGTCAGCGCACTTGTTATTCAGAATCTGACGGATGGCGTGCTGGTGGTGGACGAAAACAATGTTGTCCGTATCGCCAACCCTGCCGGGTTGCAGCTGCTTGGCGGCGACACACTGCCGGCGTTGCCCTTCACGCTCACGACGGAGCCCGCGTGGCAGCCGCTGGAGTTGTTGGCCCAGCGCAGCTTTCGCCGCGAACTCCCCCTGACGGCAGACGTAGACCTTCTGCGCCCAGGCCAAAGCCCCATGGGCTTGCATGTGCGCACCTGGCTCACGTCCACGCAAGACTCGTTGACGCCATCGCGCGCACAGCGCCTGTGTGTGATGTTTCTGCACGACTTGCGCGAAATGGAGGCCCGGCTGCGCACCGAGAAGCTGGCAGCCATGGGGCGAATGTCTGCCGCCGTCGCGCACGAAATTCGCAACCCCCTTGCGGCCATTGTGCAAGCCAATGCGTTGCTGGAAGAAGACTTGCAAGACCCGGGGCAGCTGCGTCTTGCGCGCATGGTGCAGCAGAACGCGGACCGACTGGCCCGCATTGCAGAGGAAGTGCTAGATATCGCCCGCGTCCAGCATCAGATCAGCCATGCACCTGCTGCGACGGTGCCGCTGGATGAAACGGTGGCTCAGATATGGAGCGACTGGAAATCCCAGAATCCGTGCGACCGCCGTGCAGTGGTCATGCTGGGCGCCAGCGCCATCCAGGTCGAGTTTGATGCCGAGCACCTGCGTCGCGTGCTGGTCAACCTGCTGGACAATGCATTGCGCTATATGGGACAGGAACCCGACTCACTGTCGATCACCACACGCGCAACCGCTACAGGTCAGATCAGCCTTCAAGTGTGGAGCGACGGGGCCCCCATGGACAAATCGGTCGAGCGGCACCTGTTTGAGCCCTTCTTCTCCTCGGAAAGCCGGTCCAGCGGGCTGGGCCTCTATATTTGCAGGGAACTGTGCCAGCGCCACGGTGCATCCATCAGCTACCAGCGGCTTCACCACACCACACTGCGGGGCGAGACGGGCGGGAATGCATTCACCGTAGGTTTCCGCCGTACCACGCGTCCCGCAGACGCCGCCACACTTTTTGACACCATCGTGGTCTGAATCGCATTGCCATGAACGCTCCTAACGCATCCATTCTTGTTGTCGATGACGAACCCGATCTGCGCACCCTGTATGAGCTCACGCTCTTGCGCGAGGGCTATCGCGTGGAGACCGCGTCCACCGTGCAGGAGGCACGTGACCAGCTCAAGGCCCACCGGTTTGACGCCGTCATCACCGACATGCGCCTGCCCGACGGATTTGGCATGGAATTGCTGCAGGACCTGCGCGACCAGCAACGCCGGGAGCGTTGTGTGGTCATGACCGCCTATGGATCGGCCGAGAATGCCGTCGAGGCCTTGCGTGCGGGCGCCTTTGACTACTTGACCAAACCTGTGGACCTCAAGCAGTTCCGCTCGGTCGTGGCATCCGCCATACAAGGAACAGGCGGCGTGCCATCCCCTCGCTCAGCACGCACTGCCGGCCACCTCGGGCGCCAATCGCCCGCCCCCAGCGAGCAAGCGACCTCGGGCGCGGCCTTGGACCGGCTGGTGGGTGAGTCGGAAGCCTTGCGCAATGTCAAACAGCGGGTGGCCAAAGTATCGCGGGGTATGGCGCCGGTACTGATTCATGGTGAATCCGGTACCGGCAAGGAACTCGTCGCCCAGGCGTTGCACGCCCACAGCCAGCGCGCAGATGGGCCGCTGATCGCCGTGAACTGCGGTGCAATTCCCGAAAACCTGCTCGAAGCCGAATTTTTTGGGGCACGCAAGGGCTCCTATACAGGTGCATCGCAGGACCGCGATGGTTATTTTCAGGCCGCCCGGGGGGGCACCCTGTTCCTGGACGAAATTGGAGACCTTCCCCTGGCCATGCAGTCAAAGCTGCTGCGCGCGATCCAGGAACGCAGCGTGCGCCCCCTGGGATCCACCCAGGAGGAAACAGTGGACGTGCGCATCGTAAGCGCCACCCATCGAGACCTCGCGGCCGATGTCCAATCGGGTCGATTCCGGCAAGATCTGTATTACCGCCTGAATGTGATCGAGATCCTGATCCCACCGCTGCGGGAGCGGCGCGACGACTTGCCAGCCCTGTGCGCAGCCTTGCTGGATCGCATCTCGCAGGAATCCGGCATGCCGGTCCCCGTGCTGACCGAAGACGCATTGAACGCCATTGCGGCCCATCCACTGACAGGCAATGTCCGGGAACTGGAAAATCTGCTGCACCGCGCAGTCGCTCTCAGCGACGGCGACGAGTTAACGGTCGATTGGCCCTCTCGGCCCGCAAGCCCTCAAGCAGGAGCACATGCATCGGCAGCGCCGAGCCCATCGCTCACGGCCCTGGACGGGGCACAGATCGGTCCGTCAAAATCATCCGCCCCCAACGGATGTACCGAGCCCCTGCCTACCGACCTGCAGGCGTGGCTGGACCAGCAAGAACGCGAAATCCTGATTCGAGCCCTGCGCGAGGCCAACTTCAACCGCACCGCGACCGCTGCAAGATTGGGTATCAGCCTGCGGCAGATACGCTACCGTATTGCCCGCCTGAACATTGCAGCCCCGAACGATCAAGATCCCCATGACGACGTCGGATGACATCCGGGACGATGGGATGAGCCCATGGGACGAGGGCTGGTACCGCGGGGCTCGCAGGCTGCTCTCGCCCAATTTTGGCGCACGCCCGGTTTTAAGCTCTGCAGTGGATCTGATCGTGGTGCATTCGATCAGTCTGCCCCCCGGCGAATATGGCAATGGGGCCGTACAACAACTCTTCACCAACACCCTGAACTGGGATGCTCACCCCTACTACCAAAATATTCGCGGACTTCAGGTGTCAAGCCACTTTTTTGTCGATCGCACCGGGGCGTTGTGGCAATTTGTGAATTGCGACCAGCGTGCTTGGCACGCGGGTCCCTCCAGTTACCGGGGCCGCAGCAATTGCAACGATGACTCCATCGGCATTGAGCTGGAAGGCTTGGAAGGGCTCACCTTCGAGCCCGCGCAATACAACACCTTGATCACCCTTTGTAGGGACATCGCTGCTCGCTACCCCATCCGGCATGTCGCGGGCCACGAACACATTGCACCAGGCCGCAAACACGATCCCGGTCCAGGCTTTGACTGGACCGATCTGCAAAACACACTGCAATGGCACGCTGGCTTTTTCCCCCAAAAGTCAACCCCGCCTGAGCGATAATCTAGGGTTTTCCCGAATCCACTGTTCCCTTTGCGCAAAACCGCGACACTCGCATCCCCGCTGTGCAGCACCTGTCCACGCGGCTGTTGAAACCAAAGTCTCTGTAACCCTGCGCCAAGCCACGCTTTCACCCCTGAAATGCACTCGGCACAAGGCCCCGGAGCTGATCTGATGCAGGCTTGAACCCGTTCGTAACAGACGGCATCAGCGGCAGTGAGAATTTAGCGCTGTACACTACCTGTAGTGTCTTGATACCATCGCACCCACTAGCTATAGCGTGTGGGGAGCACACAACCCACCCCCTCTTTTCCGTACGCAGCGCCACCTGGCGCGCTGATTTCGCTTTTCCCGACAGCTCCCAAAGGACCTCTCATATGCAAGCTGCTCTGAACCCTGCATCGACCACGAACACGCCCGGTCACCCCTCTGCGGCGGCCGATGCCCCACAGGCCGAGCCTCAAAGCGGCGCCATGCTGACCCATTACCAAATCATCCGCCGCAACGGTTCTGTCGTACCGTTCGAGCCTCAGAAAATTGCCGTGGCCATGATGAAGGCCTTCCTCGCGGTGCATGGCACCCAAGGCGCCGCGTCCGCCAGCGTGCGAGAAGTCGTTGACACCTTGACCCAGAATGTCGTGCGCGCATTGATGCGTTCGCGCCCAGGTGGCGGCACCTTCCACATCGAAGACGTACAAGACCAGGCCGAACTGGGATTGATGCGGGGCGGCCACCACGAAGTTGCCAGAGCCTATGTGCTCTACCGTGAGCGTCGCACCCAGGAACGTGCCCATCTGCAAGAGCAAAGCACGCCCTCAGTGCCCGCACTGCATGTGATCGACCTGGGTCAGCGAGTTCCACTGGACGAAGCACGCCTGCTGGGCCTGATCCAGTCCGCATGTGCCAACCTGGGAGCCGACATCCAGGCCGCCCCCATCGTGGCCGAAACCATGCGCAACCTGTATGACGGCGTACCCATGGACGAGGTGTACAAAGCGTCCATTCTGGCGGCACGCACACTGATCGAGAAAGACCCCGACTACACCTATGCCACAGCGCGCCTGCTGCTGCATACCATCGTGCGTGAAGTCCTGGGTCGCGACGTGATCCAGGGCGATATGGGCCAGGCTTACATCGACTACTTTCCCCAGTTCATCCAAAAGGGCGTGGAGAACGACCTCCTCGATGAGCGCCTGCAGCAACAATATGATCTGAAGCGCCTGAGTGCAGCACTCAAGGCCGAACGCGATTTGCAGTTTGACTACCTGGGCCTGCAAACGCTGTACGACCGCTATTTCCTGCACGTCCAAAAGACCCGCATTGAGCTCCCTCAGGCATTTTTCATGCGCGTGGCCATGGGTCTTGCACTCAATGAAGCCGACCGCGAAGCCCGTGCCATCGAGTTCTACGAAGTGCTCTCGTCTTTCGACTTCATGTCGAGCACGCCCACGCTGTTCAACGCCGGCACATTGCGCTCGCAATTGTCGAGCTGCTACCTCACCACCGTGCCCGACGACCTCGATGGCATTTACGAGTCGATCAAGGAAAATGCGCTGCTCTCGAAGTTTGCGGGTGGTTTGGGCAACGACTGGACCCGTGTGCGCGCACTGGGCAGCCACATCAAAGGCACCAACGGCGAATCACAAGGCGTGGTGCCTTTCCTCAAGGTGGTCAACGATACCGCTGTGGCCGTGAACCAGGGCGGAAAGCGCAAGGGCGCTGTCTGCACCTATCTTGAGACTTGGCACCTCGACATTGAAGAGTTCCTGGAACTGCGCAAGAACACTGGCGACGATCGTCGGCGCACGCACGACATGAATACAGCCAACTGGATTCCCGATCTCTTCATGCGCCGCGTGATGGAAAAGGGGACTTGGACCCTGTTCTCGCCCAACAACGTGCCTGACCTGCACGATCTGTTCGGGGCTGACTTCGAAAAGGCCTATGTGGCCTACGAAGAAAAGGCCGCACGCGGCGAGATCAAACCGGCCAAGACGGTACAGGCGACAGACATGTGGCGCAAGATGCTTACCATGTTGTTCGAGACTGGCCATCCATGGATCACGTTCAAGGATGCGTGCAACGTGCGCTCGCCACAGCAACATGCAGGCGTGGTGCACTCATCCAACCTTTGCACTGAAATCACACTGAACACCAGCGATAGCGAAACGGCCGTCTGCAACCTAGGCTCCGTCAACCTGCTTCAGCACATCAAAGACGGCCAGATCGACCACGACAAGCTCAAGAGGACCATCACGGTCGCCATGCGCATGTTGGACAACGTGATCGACATCAATTACTACGCCGTCAAAAAAGCGCGCGACTCCAATCTGCGGCATCGTCCCGTTGGGCTGGGTCTGATGGGCTTCCAAGACAGTCTGTATGAGTTGCGCATTCCCTATGCATCTCAAGCGGCTGTGGACTTTGCAGACCAGTCAATGGAAGCCATTTGCTACTACGCCTACTGGGCATCCACCGAACTTGCAAAAGAACGGGGCCAATACTCAAGCTACAAAGGTTCGCTGTGGGACCGAGGCATCCTGCCATTCGATACCCTGGACATGCTTGCCAGTGCGCGAGGTGGCTATGTGGAAGTCGACCGTTCTTCCACCCTTGACTGGGATACCCTGCGCAAGAAGATTGCACAAGACGGCATGCGCAATTCCAACTGCGTTGCCATTGCGCCCACTGCAACGATCTCCAACATCATTGGTGTGGATGCATCGATCGAGCCGTCATTTGGCAACCTCTCCGTCAAGTCCAACCTGTCGGGGGAGTTCACCGTCATCAACGGAGGGCTGGTGAGAGATCTCAAGCGACTGGGCCTGTGGGACGACGTCATGATCATGGACCTCAAGCATTTCAAAGGTTCACTGCATTCCATTGATCGTGTACCACAGGACATCAAGGCCTTGTATTCGACCGCGTTTGAAGTGGAATCGAAGTGGCTGGTCGAAGCCGCTTCGCGTCGCCAGAAGTGGATCGACCAGGCGCAGAGCCTGAACATTTATATGGCAGGCGCATCAGGTAAGAAGCTCGACGACACCTACAAGCTCGCCTGGATTCGTGGACTCAAAACCACTTACTACCTGCGCACACAGAGTGCTACACACGTCGAAATGAGTACGGTTAACACGCGCCAACTCAACGCAGTTTCTTCAGGTAACGACGGCGGAACAGCCAGCGCTTCCGCACCGTCTCAAGGCAAGCCGAACCCACCGGGAGTAGCTGCCGCACTGCCCGCCACAGACGTTCAGCTTTCAGCCATCGACGATCCAGGTTGCGAGGCCTGCCAATAAAAACTTCGCGCGCAACGTCTCGCATACATCGCAGGCGTTGCGCATGTGCTGTGAAGCAACAAAAACCTTGCTGCATAACGCTTCAGTGCTTTTCTTTTTGCAGCACTGCTTTCATAATCCGAACACTGGAAAACCTATGCTGTCCTGGGACGAAGAAGTCAAGCCCTCATCGCAAAATCAACGGGACGGTGGTCTGCACAACAGCCACCCGGCGGCACAACCGCCCCTGTCTTTTCTGGCCGATACAGCGTCATCTGTCGCCGGGACCAGCCCCGTTGTGGAGAACACGCCAACTGCGGCCTCAACAGCATCCCATCGCCGGGTCAATGCTGCAGACAAGCGCATCATCAATGGTCAGACTGACGTCAATCAGCTGGTTCCATTCAAGTACAAATGGGCTTGGGAAAAATACCTCGCCACCTGCGCCAATCACTGGATGCCGCAAGAAGTGAACATGACGCGTGATATCGCGTTGTGGAAGGACCCCAACGGGCTCACTGAAGACGAGCGCCGCATCATCAAACGCAACCTAGGCTTCTTTGTCACCGCTGATTCGCTGGCAGCCAACAACATCGTTCTTGGCACTTATCGCCACATCACAGCACCCGAGTGCCGCCAGTTTCTGCTGCGCCAAGCGTTCGAGGAAGCCATTCACACGCACGCGTACCAGTACATCGTTGAGTCCCTGGGGCTGGACGAGGGCGAGATATTCAACGCCTACAACGAAGTGCAGTCGATCCGTGACAAGGACGAGTTCCTCATCCCCTTCATCGAGGCCATCAGCGATCCAAACTTCCACACCGGCACGCATGAAAACGACCAGACCTTGCTCAAGTCGTTGATCGTTTTCGCGTGCCTGATGGAAGGCTTGTTCTTCTACGTCGGCTTCACGCAGATCCTGGCCCTGGGCCGTCAGAACAAGATGACGGGTGCTGCAGAACAGTATCAGTACATCCTGCGCGACGAGTCCATGCACTGCAACTTCGGCATCGATCTGATCAATCAGCTCAAGCTCGAAAATCCGCACCTCTGGACGGCGGAGTTCAAGGAAGAGATCAAGGCCCTCTTCCTGAAAGCCGTCGAGCTTGAATACAAATACGCCGAGGACACCATGCCGCGTGGCGTGCTGGGCATGAACGCCTCCATGTTCAAGGGCTATTTGCGGTATATCGCGAATCGGCGTGCAAACCAGATCGGGCTGGAGACACTGTTCCCGAATGAAGAAAATCCGTTCCCGTGGATGAGCGAAATGATCGACCTGAAGAAGGAACGTAATTTCTTCGAAACCCGGGTTATTGAATACCAGTCTGGTGGTGCGCTGTCCTGGGACTAGCGCCTTTTCGCATCACACCGCCATGGACTTCTACACCACGCCCCACTTCGACTGCGCCACGAGCGCTGCGCTGTGGAGCGTTTCCGTGTTCATGGGGTTGGAATCTTTATCCATCCCCATGGATCGCTCCCTGTCCACAGCAGACAGGAAGTGCTCTTTGCAAATTGACCCAAGGAGAACATGATGGCAACTGCGAAAAAACCGACTGCAAAAAAGGCAGCTCCCGCGAAGAAAGCCGCTCC
>RCMZ01000169.1_pt1 | contig 40992 bp, 38 predicted proteins | sample 2041141 | NCBI WGS metagenome assembly RCMZ01 (sample SAMN09708263, study PRJNA481090) | Wastewater metagenome, whole genome shotgun sequencing project. | biome: sewage; isolation source: Davis station wastewater (DW) | place: Antarctica: Davis Station | collected 2010-03-01 | reverse complement strand
TGAAGGCACGTAACGGTGCCGGGTTTCGGCGATATGACAATCCTAAGTTAGGGAGACAGGTGCCGAGTTAGGGCGCAGTACTGTCTCCCTAAATCAAAGTTAGCCGTCTGAGAATGCCGCTCTTCAAGTATCTACATCCAGATCGAATAGATGTTCTGCTCGGGCAGTCCATCCGATTTTCATCGCCTGCGGTATTGAACGATCCGTTTGAACTGAAACCACATCTTGCGGAACTGGTATCACCGGAACATATGGAGGCCCACATAACTCGGGTTCTCCCCGAGCTTTTGCGCGAAGAATTGGCGAAGCTCCCTCCGAAGGTTCGAGCGCTAATTTCTGTGGAAGCGCTACATGAAATCCTTCTCCGTCAGCTTCCTGAGGCAAAGCGAAATATTCAGGGCATGGCTGAACTGCTGATGCCGAAACTGCAAGAAGTTATGGCTCGCAAGTTTGAAGAGTTGATTGGTATCTTGTGTTTGTCGGAGTCAGCCGAAAACCTGCTTATGTGGGCGCACTATGCAGATTCTCATCGAGGGTTTGTAATCGAGTTCGACGAACGCTCTCCATTCTTTGATCGTCGGGTGAATCCCGAAGATGAATTTCGTCACCTTCGAAAGGTTTCATATAGCCCTACGAGGCCATCGCTAACGCTTGCGGATGTTGACGACTTCGCGCCGTTCATGACCAAGGGAACCGATTGGAAATATGAAGCCGAGTGGCGAATGATCGTACCCCTTGATACAGCATCAACAGTTATTGGTGGAGGGCCGCATGCGGTGCACCTCTTTGAATTTCCAGCTCAAGCGATAACCTCAGTTGTACTTGGCTCTCGAATGTCTGCGCAAAGGAAGGAAGACATCCGGCAAATTCTCGCTGACTCCCCGTACTTCAGCCATGTGCGCTGCGTGGAGGCAGAAATCGATAATGAACATTATCTAGTGCGGGTGCCGCGTGCCGACGGCTAACCCGGCAGTCAACCGGACCTGCGCGAAAAGCCGCGCAGGCCGGTTACTTTGAACGTTAGGCATCACAAACCATGCGATACCACGATGGCAGTTTGGTGACCTTGGGAGATATTGTTTCCGTACCTGTGCCAGAAGGTTCAGCGAGCGGGCGAGTAGTAATGCTAGGCGATACCTATGAGCACTTAGACATTGACCAGCAATTTCTCAAGTGGGTTAAAGCTGAGCGCGTCCTAGAACCATCTTCAGTTGTTATCGAATGGATTGAAGACAATCCGCTTGAGCATAACGACCCTCAATACGCTCCAGTGTGCAACTACATGTTCACCACGATTGATGAGTGGGTGGTACGCAATGCCTAACATTCCGGTCAAGGCGCAGCCTTCGACCGCTGGGACGTCCCGCAAGCGGGCCGCCCCTTACCTAAAACGTTAGGCTTATAAAATCATGCCGCCACTTTCGGGTTTTCAGAAAAAATGCCTGGCGCTGCTAGATGAAGCACCACGAACCCACGCGACCCATTGCCTCAGATCTGCGATCTACCACATAGAGCGAGCAGATTTGCTCCAAGAAGTGGACCCTGCGATGGCGATCTTTCGCGCCATCACGGCCGAAGAAGAAGCTGCCTCAGGAATCATGCGCTGCCTAATGGAAATGGAATATCCGGCGTCTGAAGCACTCAACCCTCACGACCATGCGCACAAGCACGCTGTTTTCCCATTCATGCAAGTGCTGGGGCTATTTTTTGGGCAAACACTTTCAAATCACTTCACCAGCTACAAACTGCACATTAAAGAGGAAGATGGAGCAAAGAGGTTAATGCTGGCACTCGATATGATCATCAATGGGGAAGCCAGGCTGGCATATCCAATACCCCCTCTTAACTTCGGCGTAAAAAATCCAGACACCGACGAAGCCCCAGATTATTCCTTCCAGATTAATCAATTGGTGGCAGCCAAGGGCAAAGATACCGTCAAAGCGTTTCTGAAAAAAGAAGCGAACCTGCGCAATGAAATCCTCTACGCAGGCCCGGACGGCTACCCAGTTATCCCCAGCCTCCACGTCGACTTTCTGACCGAGCGGCGCTCCCGAGTGTTGGCTATGATCAACCTTTATCTCGTTCTTTTCCCGTATCCCGAACATCAGCCATTTGTTACACAAGCTTTGGCATCATTCATAAAGATGCTGCAGCAACTCAAACGGTCGCGCCGTGCAGCGTAGCGCTCCATATAAATACATGCCATGCCTTCTCGCCAAAGCCTAACTATTTGTATATGCCCCCCCCAGAAGCAAGGGAACTGATTGATAGTAGTGGCTGTTGGATAGCGCCTGCAGTCGTATATCCGGCATCGATAGTGGGCTCTCATTGGCCCGTGCCGACATGGAATCTGCCCACGGAGCGCCAATCGTTCCAAGCGGCAAGCCGGTTGTTGCCAACCTCGCTGCCGGAAGAGTTATCGGCGTCAATCCGTGTGGGTGCGAACCCGTTAGCCATGATGGGCGATCAGTCTCAAAGCAAACGCGGGAAGGGGTGGAGAACACAGTTTTGCCTCGCTTCAGGTGGCAATGGCGAAGGCCGTCCGGCTTAGTTTCTTCTCCTGCCGAGGCTGAGAACTCCCGTACGGGGCGTGATCCCTGAGGACGGCATAACAGACCCTGGCCAACTTGTTGGCCAGGACACAAGCCGCCTTGTTGTGGTGGGTACTCACCTATACTTGGTTCGGCTTACCTGTGAATACTCACTTACAAGGAAAGACCCAAGTGACCATACTGAACGAATTCAAACAGGGTTTCATGGCTGGTTTCAGCAGCGGCTGGTCCCTTTATTGGTCCCCTTTCAGAGGAATCATTCAGAGCATCCGACACGTATGGCACCAAGATCGCCACAACAAGCCCCAGCAGCATTAAGGCAAGTCTTGACTAAATGAGAAAAAACGGAGTAGCGTGAACCTGCAGTTTCGGTTGGGGTGTTGAGGAAAGCCAGTAGCGGCCCGGTAGTCTCTAACTACCGGGTTTTTTCCTTTCTTGTGTTCTATTTTCTCGCCCTCTCAGCCTTTTCCGTGCCTCTTACCGAGTTGCCGCAAAGCTCCATCATCACTCAGCTCCAAAGCGCGCCACCACGAAGAGCGCATCCCCCTTTTAGGAACCCACTGAGCCCCAACCTTCGCCATCTCATATGCGAATTTTTCAGCTTCCGCCCGCTCGGTCGGATCCTTGCTCAGCAAACCCGCCACCATCCAAGCCAGTTCCCGCAGCACGAAGGCGGTCTGCAGCTCGCCGCTAACGTTTTGCTCCCGTAGAACCCCTGCCAGCACTTCTGCCTGCAACGTGGAACGGCGATCAAATTTTTCAGCGTCGAAGATCTGGATTGCTGCATCCCGTTCGTTGTCTTTACTGGTGGTTTGCGGTTGAGTCGTCGTGTGCATGGTCTTTCCTCCTGGTTGGTGATCCGTCTTGCTTGCATTGCCCGTGCCGTCATGAAACACAGGGGCGTTTTGATGAAATCAAGGGGGAAGGTTTGTAAAAGGGCGACGCTTTATCAGCCCTTTTATGAATACCCCCTTGATTTCATCTGCCCCTGTGTTACAGGTCGGCGTAGTTAGGGCAATGCACGCAAGACGGATCAGCGGCCAGGAGGCGCACAAGCGGCTCGGTTTCCGCGGACCACAAGGGCCGTAGGCCCGACTAACTCCGCCGCAGGCGGGCGCGCAGCGCATTGCCCTTGGCCCTACCACCTCGGCTAATTGACTGGAGCACACGGTGTTTCGCAAGGAATCACGATATCGCCTTGATCATCGCGGGACAAAATCGCCCAGGTGCGAATTTGAAGGCGCTCAACTCCAGCCCAAGGGATCCGCCGAATCGTCCCTCCTCCACCCGGAAACCATTTGAATTCCCCCTTGAACTCGGCTGGATCGAAATCGCTGAAGTCGACAACGGCACGTCGATCTTGAAAAGCCGTCACTGTCATCGCTACCAATCCTTGCAGCATTCCGCCTGCAACAGCCCCACCCATACCGCCCTGCTGAGCACCAATTGCGCCGCCTATTTCGCCGCCGTTATTGAAGCGCGGCTGCCCGCCGCCCTCAAAGCGAATATTTTTTACGAAAACCAGCTTCTCACCATTCGCCCCCGCTTTCGGAGCAAATGATGCACAACCGCTCACTCCAAACACAACTGCAAACATACCCAGCACGAACATCTGCCGCATATTTCCTCCCTGTTCTAATTTTTCCTATTCATAGAATCGTGATGCACAGCCTTTCCTCCCAGCTGCGTGCACTTACCAGCGTGCACCATGCAGTATGCATCGTGCAGCATGGAAACGATTAGCGCTCGCCCCACCTCTTCTTCGATACGCTTCCACGCTGGACCCTCCAACTTTCTCCAGAGGTTTGGGGGAGGCTACCCGACGAATATGGTGAAGATGTTTTCCCTACGTTATCTCGAATAACATCCGGCCCGGCTTTCTGCTGAGGCCCCGCCTTTCAGAATAGAAACGAATCCGTGCACCACGCACCACGCAGCACGCAGCACGCAGCACGCAGCACGCAGCACGCAGCACGCAGCATGGCGCACGGTGCGTGCAGTAAACATCTACTTCGATTCCGTCCTCTTTTGCGCTTTTGCTTTTTTGACGTTAGGCAATCGTTGCACGTACGGCAGAAAATCTCGCGTACGAATCGGCACACCGGTGTCCGCTCGGAGGCGCCGCCACTCCCCCTTTGCATAAGCAACCAGCTTTCCGACTTGGCGGCGCACAAGCCGAAAACCAGGCGCGTGGTACAGCGCATCCATGATCTTCTCAATGTCAGGATCGAATGGCCCATCGTAGTCTTCGCCAACACCACGAGCCTTGGGTTGCTTGGCCGCCACCGCGTGGATCCGCTCCTTCCAATAGTTGAAACGTTTTCGTGTCATTTGCCAGGACCAACTGACCCCGTCATGCACCAACTCATAGCCTTCGAGCTCGATTCGCTCGCTCCGGATAAATTTCAGTTGCTCGCGGACGGCAACGCGACCAACCCCGTCGGTAACGACAAGCACCCACACTATTTTCCTTTCCACCGCGTAAGGAGGAGGCTGGCAGGCGAACAGCATGCAAACTGCCTCGCCTGATTTCCGCCGGCGACTACGTGTGCTTTTGGTTAGAGCACAATCGTATTCGAGCTCAAATTTTCTCGCCAAACTAGGCCATTTCTGCAGTTCTACCTGATCGATGACGTAGCGGGTATAGCCCAGCCTTGCAGCATCTTGCAGGCGCTGCATCAGGGTTAGACGATCAGGAAGAAGCAGCATGGAATGAAACCAAACAAAAGGACCTAACCCCAAAATACAGGGTTGCGGTAGAGAAAATCTGGCAAACCTTGAAATTAGACAAAATGAGATTCCGCCCCAAAGGGGCGGACCCAATGCGGCGAAGCCGCTTCGCCGATCAACGATCGGCATGCATTACGGGCCGAGAAGCGGAGGCAGCGAAAGCTGCCTTGCTGCGAGGAGAAATCGAGATGCCGTGAAATCGGCAACTCGACTCACGTACGCTTGAAGGGACGTCACGCAAAGGGACTAGCCATCCCGCACACACCATAGGTCATGTGCGGGGTTGCCACCCCCGCATGCACGACCGTCACACGCCGACCAAGTTGCCAACCTGGTCGGTCCACTGCGGAAGCGTGGTGCTCGTAATGGAGCTCGCCACGTGACGACGGGCGCTGGGGGCTGAAATGCCCTCTTCGACCCAATCGTTCTTTAAATTTGATATTGGGCGACGCGGAAACGGGAGCACTGGTAACAGTGCCAACCCGGATTACGTTGAAGGGGTGCAAATCCCCATGGCGGCTGGCTCGTGAGGGTCAGACGACATCGTCGGTGGTGGGCTGCTGAGGTCTCCGCGAATTGACGCGGACAGGCGAAAGCCTAGGGAGAAATCCGATAGGGACCTGAGGGGAAACCTGGAAGGTTTGGTACCGGTTGGGGCAACCTGATCGGATCGCTGTATAGCTTAAGCCATAAAGTGCGTCTCACGAAGATGCAGCGACGTAAGTACCTTGAGCCGCTGGCCGTCGTAGACGGCTAGTCAGGGCGCGATGAAGCGCCGGTGAAGTAAGGGAGGGACTTTGGAATCTCACCCCCCCGAAACCTGCAGCAATGCGGGGTAGACGTATGTTAGTCACCGGTAGTGGAGCGCGGCGGCGCAACAGTTCGACAACGTAATCTAACGCGGGAGCCGCTGACTGCCGATAACCTTGGGTGGCACCAAGGAAGGTAAAAGCGAGAGAGACCAGGTGATATGTGGTGAAGCAGGGGCAGACCTGACGGATGTCCCGGTGGAGCGAAAGCCTGGCGCGGTGATGTGTGATTTTTGTGTATGCGACGTGGCGGGGTTGGCCCCCCGCCGATTTTTTTGCGACCGACGTAAACTGTACGAAAGGAAACGTGATGAGGTGTAACAACCATGGGCAAAATGCCCAAAAAACAGTGGGAGTTTTCCCCACGACTGCGAAACAGAACAAAGGGCAATGGCCCCCTTGGCTGTGAGCGTGAAATTGCTGTTTGGCAAAAATGCTAGCTTCGGCTAGTAGATCCATCCCCAAACCCCGGAGTTCGTCTCCGGGGTTTTTCTTTGAGAAAGGTGAGCCGCTATGGTGACCTTCGCCGTCACAAGGTGCAAGATTCTGGGTAGCCCAACTAATATTACAGGAGCTTGTAACTTACACCTCTCCGTAACATCGATACTGTTTCATCAGCGATTCAAACGAACACCTACGCCTACGTCCACCGAAGACGACAAAGCCGTGCATTTCCCGCAAAAAAAGTTTGATATTGAATCAGATTTGATGCAATATAAATCAAAACAAATTGCATACATCGATATCCATGACAGCCGAAAAGCTCTACGAAGAACTCAAAAAAATGTCGCCGACAGAGCGTGAGAGGTTCTTCGGAATTCTGGTCAGGAATGCTTTTCGTGAAGAGGACTTAAGCGCGGGGCAAGCCACAAATTTTTTCGCTGGCAACGAGCTCACGGCTCAGAAAGCCGCTGCATTTCTGGAGCTGTCCATGTCGACGTTCCGCCGTCATGTTGCTTCAGGAAAGCTCCATCCGAATTCGACGGTTGGCAGGAACCAAATGTTTTCCATTGTGAAGTTGAAGGCGTTCAAGAAGGCCCTTAAGGCGACGAAAGGCTGAGCATGTTTAAGCGTCTGCATTCCTTCGGCGGCATGGCGTATGTAGTGGGGGGACTCGGGGTTCTCGCCATGCTCTTGTTTTTTATTCTCTTTGGGCTCTTTGCTCTTGGGGTACCTATTCCGGACAGCATCCTCAAGGTTAGCGGGATTGGTTTCCTCGTTGGAGGAATGATTGTCACGACCGTCTTCAACAGTGGCAGCATGCAAGTGGTCGCACAAAACCATACGACGGAAATGCTCCAGAAAATCAGCCAGCAGTTGGCGGAACAAGCCGAAGCTGAGAAGTTGAACCGCCGCAATAGCCGTCGTCCTCACCAACGCAAGCAAGCCCATGCGAAGCCGACTCCCGCTCCACTTCCGGAGGGTGTAGAAGTGCCCGTGGCAGAGGTTGCTCCGCAGGAAGGTTATGTATGCCCTATCACAAAAACGTTCATCCCCGTTCGCGGCAAGTAATCTCAACCCACTCGATGGATATGATTGAAACCACGCACATCCAGTCCGCACATAACGCCAGGACCGTACCTGAAACGGAGAAACATCATGTTTAAGCGCCTTTATGCTTTTGGTGGCGTCGCGTATGTGCTGGGCGGTCTTAGCGTATTGCTGGCGGTCAGTGGGCTTGTGGTTGTGTGCCTTGGCCTGATCCCCGGCGTAGTTTCGAGCGCGGCTTTCAAGTATGCATTTGTCGCCATTTTTATTGGGCTCGCGATCAGCACTACGATTTTCAACACAGGTTCCATGCAAGTTGTGGCGCAAAATCACACAACGGCTACGCTCGAGAAGATCAGCCACCAATTGGCAGAGCAAGCTGCAGCGGACAATCTCCGTCGCAGCAACAACCGTCGTCCTCGCCCGCGCAATCAGGCGCAGGAAGAGTCGGCTGTCGCTCGAGTTCAGGAGCATGCGGAAACGCCCTTGGCAGTAACCGCCCCGCAAGAGGGCTATCACTGCCCTGTCACGAAAACGTTCATCCCCGTTCGTGGCAAGTAATCACAATCCACTCGATGGGCATGATTGAAACCACGCACATCCAGTCCGCACATAACGCCAGGATCGTACCTGACACGGAGAAACATCATGTTTAAGCGTTTTTATGCTTTTGGTGGCGTCGCGTATGTGCTGGGCGGTCTTGGCGTTCTGACGTCGATCCTTGGTTTCGCAGTGCTTGTTGTGAACTTGATTCCCGGAGCTGTTTCGCAAGGGTTTTTTAACTATGCGTTGATCGCAATTCTGGTTGGTCTTGCGATCAGCACCACGATTTTCAATACTGGCTCTATGCAAGTCATTGCGCAAAACCACACGACGGAAGCGCTCGAGAGGATCAGCCAACAGTTGGCGGAGCAAGCTGAGACGGACAAGCTGCACCGCCGCAACAACCGTCGCCCACGCCAACGCAAGCAGGCACAGGAAGAACCGGATGTCGCTCGAATTCAGGAGCGTGCGGAAACGCCCGTTGCAGAAGCTGCCCCACAAGAGGGTTATCACTGCCCGGTGACGAAGACGTTCATTCCGATTCGCTGATAACGGGTTTGCCGGAACCATCGCGGTAGCAAAAAGGGCTGGTCATCATCGACCAGCCCTTTTTGCTGTGCGCGCGCCCTACTTTTTTGGTGTTGTCGCCCCGGGCGCCGGCGGCAGGTGATCTCCCAGATCGCTGCCTCCGCCTGGTGCTTTCACCCTCCCGCCAAGCCCTCTCGGAGTAAAACTGCTCGTCGCCGGATTCGTCTGGCTGTTCAGATATACATCCCTTGATTCAAAACCAGCGGCTGCGGCATCCTTGTCAGCCATCGCCATGGCCTTCTGGTTGAACTCGTAGACCATATAGCCGACTGTGGCCACGTTACCAGCGGCCTCCGCAGCGCCAAGCAGCCCTGCTCGAGCAACCATGAATCCACGCCCTTCTACGGCATTTCCCTGGGCCAACCCGCCAGCCATTTTTTGCGCGACAGAAGCCGCTTCCTCGGCAGATGCAAAGACTTTGGAGCTGACCTCACGAAGTCCCGATGCGGCAGAGCGCGCTCCAGAGGCAATCTTGTCGCCCAAGGGGAAGGCACCCGGCTTTTGCCCGTTGCGAACCATGTCTTTTATGATTTTTTCGTTGAGCTTGTAAGCTCCGCCACCCACTACTCCAGCGACCCAAGCGATTCCAGCGCCAGGATTCTCTTTCATCACCTCCCATGCATGGCCCGTAACATCCCCCAACGCCTCACCCATGAACTTCGGCAACCCGTCCTTGTGGTTTTCCTGCATAGCAGCCGCCGCCGACTCGTAAGATGCACGCTGCTCCGAGGTAAGCGACTTTTCCGCGTCCGCTCTTATTCCTTCGCCAGTCGGGGCTCCTCCGGGGAGGTCCGGCAAGGGCGCCCGGGTGCGCAATGCAGCACCTTCGGTCGCCGGGGTGTTCGGCGCAATAGGAGACTTGCCGCTAGCGCCGCTCTGCGGCCGTGTTCTTGGTGTGCCAAAGCCTCCATCTGCCGTGAGGGGCGTCGGCTGGATACCGGGGTGGCCGCCGTTGTTATTTTGAAGATTCTCCAACCGCGCCTTTTGCTCCGGAGTAATTCCGGTTCCTGCCACCGCTTGCTCTACCCTCTCCGCTGTTTCGCCGCGCGTGAAAGTGGATTCCATATGCGCCGGTGCCGGGCCGGCAATTCCGGCCACTTTGGCGAGAATTCCCATCGCATCGCCGTAGCCTCTGCTTGACGAGTGAAGCGTAAGCAACGCCGCGCCTAAGCGATGCTCCTCCGGGTTCGTGAAGTGAGAACTCCCGCGGATCGCGTCTTTGGTAATCTGAAGCCCATTACGATCCAGCGCTGCAAAAACGTCCTGGCCCAAGCCGTGACTCTGGATTTGCTTGACCGCCTGGACGTCGGAAAGATTGCGGCTGACCTGTCCGCTATTGATCAGGCTGTCGTTGATCGAGATCTGCTCGCTGATCCGCTCGGACTCAGAGCGCAGCTTTTCCAGCCCTTCTTGCTTGGTTTGCTGCAGTCCCTTGGTGATCATGTTTGACAGGTTCTTGCCCTGAACATCCGAATGGGAACTACGGCTGAAGGATTCCCATGTCTTCCCAGTTCCTGTGGATTCCTGGAACTGTTTGCCGATGGACTCGATTTGATCTTTACTCAGTTGAGTGGATTTCTGCAGCATTCCTTCGATCGCTGCCTTGGCCATTGGCACACTGAGGCCCATTGAGGCGGCGGCCTTCACTGCGCCCGATAGTGCTTGTTTTTCACTGGTAGAAAGACTTTGACCACGCGTCATGGACCCAACAATTTGGGAGTGGGCGCTCTTCGCCTCGCCCTGCCCATACTGGATGGTGTCGTCGACGCGGCGGAAGGTGTCGAGCGATGACGTCGTTCCCATAGTTGCTGCGAGAGCGCTTCCTACCTTGTCACTGAATTGCGCCCCCATCTCCTTGAGAGAACCCACCAACTTTGCTTGCGTGTGTTGAGCCGCCTGGCTAAGGCTGTAGCCTGCGCTCGAGGATCCCGGTGCGGAAGCCGCGGCACCGGCGCCACCGGCCGCCAGGCCGGTCACCGAGGCAATGGGGTCTTGCTTGGCGATCGGCGCGACCACCTGACGCTCTTCTACAAAGTCCTTACCACCAAGCCTGCCGGCAAGGTTGGTGAGCGCGTAGTAGGAGCCGGTGAACAACATCAAGGTCAGCAACGGGGTTGCTGCCATCAGATCCGACGCAAAAGCGATACGCGTCGCCGCCATCGCGTAGACCTCGTTCACGTTGCCAAGCGTGATGCCTTGCGCGCCCGCATCAGCCAATCTCCGAAAGCCATCCTGAAATTGGGCCTGCACGAAGTAGTTGATGACGTGGGCAACGGGAAGAAACGACTGAGTCCACGCTCCAAACAGGAGGTACTTCACCAGCAACTGCAGGCCCTGCATGTTCGCCATAAGGCAGATGAACACGACGAGGGGAGCAAGCGCAAAGAACAAGGCGGAGAGCAACGTCATGGCGGGCACCATGAGTCGGCTGAAGAAGCTGGCTGATGCGGTCGCATCGATCGCATAGAGCTCGTTCTGCTCGAGCGACAGATGCAGGCATTGCGCGTAGGTGCTTTGGTCGAAGGCCTCTGTGCCACACTCAAATGCCCGGGAAGCGTAGGCCCCAGCCATTAAATTTGTCATTGCGGACTGAGCGTCCTGAGTCGAACTGAAGGCTGCTTGGACCGCCAAGTGCGGGCCAGACGCATAATCGTCGGCGGACCATTGCTCCGCAAGAGAGGAACTACCCGGCGCGCGCTCCGGCATGTTCTTGTTCATCAGTTTTGAAACGAGCTTGCCGGTTCCGGATTGAGTCGACTGCGCAAACTCATCGCGGAGGAAGCCGGCAGCGGTAACGCACGGTACCGCTAATCCTTCGGGGTGTGCCGAACTGTAATACGTCGTCAAGCCATTCCGAAAATTGGCCGAATCGGTAAGAAATTCAATCGCGTTGGGTGCGTTCAGAAGCGATGCGTAGTTGGTTTTTCCGAGTCCGCAATCCCTGATGAATGTTGTTAGCGATCCAACCGCATAGGGGGCTGTTGCCGCCATATTGCGAAACGACAACAACAATCGCAACGGAGTCACGAACCCCGCCGTTGTCATTTCCACGTACGTTGCATCCACTGTGGAAAACGCTTGCTGCATCAATGAGCCGATTCGGTAGCTAAACGTCGACACAACCGAGGCCGGCACCGCCACGACCAAGGGGATGTTGTCCACCGCCCTTACCGAGCCCGTGTAGATGTCCTCGATCTGGACACGTTCCTTCGTTCCGATGCCGACCATCCAGAACACTATCAGGAGCATGAAAACGGCAATGCTATTCTGATTGGAGCCGCTCACCTGTGCCTTGACGGCGCCGGCGAGCACGAGCATCAGCCCGATCAGGAAGGCGGGCAACATCCCTGCCCCACCAATACCTCCCGTATCGCTTGTGAATACCCCGCTGTTGAAAACGGCGGCTACCGCATTCAGGATGTTTTGGTAGAGGGCGACGTCGCCCAGCGTGTAGATGGTCCAGTTCATTTTTGCCCTTCGCCCCCGTAGAACTCTTGAAGTTTTCGTGTCACGACCGTGTTGGCCTGGTTAGCCAAAGACTCAGCACTGGGCACTTCGACCGCGCCCATGACCTCCCCAATGAATTCGGCCATATCAATCGCGGAGAAATCGAGGCGCTCAAACTCCTCCGGCGAGAACCCGCCACAATCGCTCTTCGCCTTCCCTATCAGGGTTTTCCCCTGCTCGTTGATGATGCGGGCAAGCTTCGAGTTGTAGCAGCAATGCTGCTGCTTACACGTTTTGAAAATTTTGCCTTCGCACGACGTGCCGGTGAGTTCGCACAACCCTGCTCCCTTGCGGACGCTAAGAAGCAGTTCCTCTTCCTCGCACGACGTCAGCTCCTGATAAACCATCATGGCTATCGCAAATGCGAACGCGTAGGGATTGAAATAGAGGCCGACTTCGGTCCCGCCGGCCGTCGTGAAAAGGGTTGTGACGGGGCTCGCGCCAACGCCCGCGCTCGTGCCGATCGAAAGGCCATAGGCGCCTATGGAGGGAGAGAATGACGTCGGCGAAAAGGCCGTATCCATAGGGATAATGGCGGCGAAACCGTACTGCGACATTTCCGCGACACCTGGATAGAGGGCGTCGTAGGCGAATTTCGATCCGACCGACAAAGCGTATTCCCCGACGTTGGCCACCGATTTCACCAGCAGCTCGTTGGCGACGTTATGGTTCGATTTGGCTCCACTCGTGGAATCACAGCACTTGACGCTCAGGCCCCAGTTTTTGAATCGACACTCGTCGCTGGTTCCCTTAAAAATCCTGAACTGGTCGCCATACAGGCCGGCCTGGCGAACCGCCTCCATCGTCGCCACGGCTCTTCCAAAATCCTTGTCTGCGGGAGAGCTGGCGTCGTAGCAGTGCTCACCATCGTTTGCGTCACCAAGGCAATAGACCTTCGTCCCACAATCCGTATAGGTCTCTTCCTTACCGGGCGACGCCATGCAGTCATAGGTCAGCTCGTAATCGGAGCACGCCCCGCTCGGCAGCGTGGAGATGCATCGCTTGCCGACGAAGGTGCACCCTCTGTCGACCAATGTGTCGCATGTGGAGGTGAGCGTTTTGGTTGCGCAAGCGTATTTCTCCTCCCAACGCCAGCAGTCCTTGGTGACAGGGATTCCGCCTACCAAGCGCGTTTCCAGCCCCTCGATGCAAACCTTCTCAGCCAGTTCGCAGTCGGGATTTTTCGATTGGGCGTCGCACGCGGAGGTGTCCAATTCGTCCCGAACGATCGTGTGGGTATCGTCGAGGCGGATCGTGTTTGCTGGGGTTGGCATCGAAGGGTCGCCGCACCGGTACATCCACTGTTCCTTCATGCAGGCCCCGTTGAAGGCGGTTTGCACGCACTTCGAAGAGACCTGCCAACAGCCGGCCATCGCTTCAATTCCTGCGCAGTAATTGACGGCATCAGGTTTCAGGCATTCATAGGTGTCCTCGTACTCCCAGCAACCACCGACATCAGCCACGTTTACCGCCACACCGGAGATCAATTTCACGGGCGTGGCGTCCGCGCACACACTGCCAGTTTTACGGCAATCACCGGCGAAAGCCGCCGTACTGCCGAAAACCGTAACAACCAGAAAAAACCGCATCCATCGGAGCATCAGAGTTCCTGTTTTTCCTGGTTGTTGGTGGTGATTTTTTGGCACCGGCCACGGACGCGAAGACGCTCGGTCTCCGGCGAACCGATGCGTTGGCGTGCCAGAAAATCGAGCATCGCTTCTGCCGCGAGAAATTCGAGGCTGACGTCGAGAGTGTTGGCGAGACGACAAATGTCTTCGATGAGCGAGGGCGTCAGCCGCAAAAGAACGTTGCCGGGGTATGCCGACGACATCATTGGCTTTTCCTCTGACCCAGCACTCCAGCCGTCGCGGCCTCGAAAATGTCCCGGGTTCGTTCGTCGGAGAGAAGACTGCGGGCGACCGCCCCAACGGACGACACGAAGGGGCGATTTTTGGAGGGACGCGCGCGAACGATCGCAATGGCATTACGGACGAGGTCGAGGCGCCCCCCAAGTTCGGCCAGGAGTTTTTCTGCGTGGGCTCTGTCCTCGGCGTTCGCCAAAAGGACCCCCAACTTGCGCAGTTTCTCCACAGGCTGAGATTGGGGGTGCTCTTCTCTTTTATATGGAGAACCTTCGTCTTGGTGAACCTTAGTGGGCCGTTTCGGGATTTTCGCTTTTTCGGAAACTGCCGAAATGGCGTTTTCCGCCCCCCCAACCAAGGGCGACTCGATCGCCCAAAACTCAGGTGCCCGCAGCACCCAACGCTTCCCCGCGAAAAGCCCGTCCGGGCCAAAGCGCGTCTCAAGTCGGAGCCCCCCGACCTTGACCAGTTCTTTGAGGCGGGACCTCACCGCCCGAACGCCATCCGGCCCCATGTCTGAGAGATGCGAAGCGTTCGGCCGCCAATTTTTCGGGCAGTCCCAAAGGAAAACGAAAAGCCCCTTTGCCCCCCACGAAATTCGTCGATCCCGCACAAGTGCCCGAGCGATCGGAACGGCAAATCGGGTCTCCCCCTCCCGAACGAGTTCGTCCGCCATCGTCAGCCCCCCACTTTCCGCGGACGGCCAGGTCCCCTACGGTGTGCTAACGCCCCTAGCGTTTCTTTGGCCGCCGCGAGTTCGCGTTGCGCGATGGCCTGGACGCCGAAAACCTGCCCCTTGGCGCGCTGCGCCACCGACACGAAGGTCCGCTGCCCCTCAAGCCAGTCCAAAACGTCCTGTCGGATCCAGAGCTTCTTTGCGCCACGCGGCGTGAGAATCGGCGGCGGAAGCCCTTCCAGCAAACGGCATCCGCGTTGCCCCGCCACGAACTTATTTAGCGTTTCGATGTGGACGCCGGCGAGCGCGGCGACCTCTGGTTTCCCAATTCGAGAGAGATCCATTTTTTTCCGTCCTCTTGACGAGGCCCGCGCGAAAGGCGGGGCGCGATGCGCCGGACGGGGCCACGGAAGGCCCGGCGCGCACCCCTAAGGGCGCGGAGGGACGGGGAGAAGGCGTGGCGCCAAGGTGACAGCCGGAAGACGCGCCAAACGGCTCAGTGCGCGTTTGCGCGGCACCTTCCAAAAAAACGACAGGCGGACCCGCACCGTGGCGGAAAAAACGAACTGCGCGGCCGTCAAAAACACGACAAGCGACGAAAAGGCCGGCATTTCCCGAATGTCGTACCCCGCAGAGGCGGCTGGCGCAAGTGCGAGAGCGAAAAGGCCAAAATGCAACGCAAAACCCATCGCTGCGCGGTGGCGCGAAAGCAGGGACTGGCGGTGACGGGCGGCGAAAGTGCGAGGCATGCACCAATCGTACCCCATCCCGACCCAAAAAATCAATATTTCACTTTAAAATCAATATAGTATCGCATGCGATACGATAGGAAACGCTCCAACAGCGCGCCAAAGAAGCAGGGTATTAGCGGGGTGCAAGTGGGGTAGGAGTCGCTCCATTTCCGCGCCACCTGGTCCAAAAAACAGGCAAAAAAAAGCCGACTAGCGTAGTCGGCTTTTTATACAACACATTGATTTTTATGCAATTTATGGTGGGCGGTACTGGGATCGAACCAGTGACCCCTGCCGTGTGAAGGCAGTGCTCTACCGCTGAGCTAACCGCCCAATCGAGGACGCGAATTAAACCACAAGCCGCAGCTTCGGGTCAAATCTCTTTCGCATCCTTTACAATGCACGGTTTCGCCAACCGAATCCGCCGAATCCCCTCCTATGATACGCACACGCTTCGCTCCCAGCCCGACCGGTTTCCTGCACATCGGCGGCGCCCGCACCGCTCTCTTTTCCTGGGCTTACGCCCGCCGCCACGCCGGCCAGTTCATCCTGCGCATCGAGGACACCGACGTCGCGCGTTCGACGCCGGAAGCCGTGCAGGCGATCATCGACGGCATGAACTGGCTGGGCCTCGCGCACGACGAAGGCCCCTTCTACCAGATGCAGCGCATGGACCGCTATAAGGCGGTGATCCAGCAGATGCTGGCCGCCGGCACCGCGTACCACTGCTACACGACGCCCGAGGAACTCGACCGCATGCGCGAGGAACAGCGTGCCAAGGGCCTCAAACCGCGTTACGACGGCACCTGGCGCCCGGAGCCGGGCAAGACGCTGCCGACGCCGCCGGCGGGCGCGCAGCCGGTGGTGCGCTTCAGGAACCCGCTCGACGGCGTCGTCGCCTGGGACGACCTCGTCAAGGGCCGCATCGAGATCGCCAACGCCGAACTCGACGACCTCGTCATCGCGCGCGCCGACGGCACGCCGACCTACAATTTCTGCGTCGTCGTCGACGACTGGGAAATGCAGATCAGCCACGTCATCCGCGGCGACGACCACGTCAATAACACGCCACGCCAGATCAACATCCTGCGGGCGCTCGGCGCGCAGGTGCCGCTCTACGCGCATCTATCGATGATCCTCGGCGACGACGGCCAGAAGCTCTCGAAGCGCCACGGCGCGGTCAGCGTCATGCAGTACGACGAAGACGGCTACCTGCCGGAAGCCGTGCTCAACTACCTCGCCCGCCTCGGCTGGTCGCACGGCGACGAGGAAGTGTTCTCGATGGCGCAGTTCTGCGAGTGGTTCGACCTCGACCACATCACGCCGTCGGCCGCGCAGTTCAACACCGAGAAACTCAACTGGCTGAACGCCCATTACCTCAAGCAGACCGACAACGAGCGCCTCGCCGCGCTGGTCCGCCCGCGTCTCGAAGCGCGCGGCGTGACGGTCGGCGACGCGCCGTCGCTGACCGCCGTCGTCGGCCTCTACAAGGAGCGCGTCGCCACGCTCAACGAGCTGGCCGACGCCGCCGAGGTGTTCTACATCGACATCCACCCCTCCGCTGAACTGCTCGCCCAGCACCTCGCGCCGGAAGCCGTGCCGGCGCTCGCCGACTTCGTCGCCGGCGTGCGCGACGTCGCCTGGGAGGCGCCGGCGATCGGCGCGCTGATCAAGGAATCGGTCGGCAAGCACGGCCTCAAGATGCCCAAGCTCGCCATGCCGCTGCGCGTGCTGCTGACCGGCCAGGCGCAGACGCCGTCGGTCGATGCGGTGGTCGCCCTCTTCCCGCGCGAGACCGTTCTCGCGCGCCTGGCGAAGGCGCCGCAGGGCTGATCCATTCGGGCTCCGTGGGCTGGAGCGCGCGCCGAGGCCGGGTTATGATCTGTCATAACGCTGCCCGCGCCGCGCCCTGCCGAAAAATCCCCACGGAGCCCGCTTGATGGACAAGAAGAACGACCCGACCACCCCGCCCGCCCCCGCCTCCAGCAAGAAAACCGCTGCCCGGCCGGCAACGCCCCGCTCTGCCGCCCGTCCCGCATCGCCCGCGCCGAACCGCGTCGCCCGCCCGCGCAAGGCGGCAGCCGGCGACGTCGCACCGACCCGCCGCCCGGCCGGCATCGAAGCCCACGTCGTCGCCGAGGCCGTAGACGCCGCGCAGGGCGCCAAGAAAAGCGCCGTACAGGACATCCTCGCGCTCGCTGCCACCGGCGATTCGGCGGCGCTCGCCCGCGCGCTCGAAGCAATCATGGCCGGCGCCTCGCCCGACGACGCCGCGGCGCTGCGCGACGCGCTGCTGCTGCTGCACAAGGACGAAATTCCCACCGCCAAGCTGCCGAGCAGCCCCGACGACCAGCTCTCCGACGACTGGCGCGACGGCGGCTACCCCTACCGCAACCTGATGTCGCGCAAGAACTACGAGCGCCAGAAATACCGGCTGCAGGTCGAGCTGCTCAAGCTGCAGGCCTGGGTCAAGGAAACCGGGCAACGCGTGGTGATCGTTTTCGAAGGCCGCGACGCCGCCGGCAAGGGCGGCACGATCAAGCGCGTGATGGAACACCTCAACCCGCGCGGCGCACGCGTCGTGGCGCTCGAAAAACCGACCGAGAGCGAGCGCGGCCAGTGGTACTACCAGCGCTACGTGCAGCACCTGCCGACCGCAGGCGAAATCGTCCTCTTCGACCGCTCGTGGTACAACCGCGCCGGCGTCGAGCGCGTGATGGGTTTCTGCACGCCAGACGAATACAACGAGTTCATGCGCCAGACGCCCGAGTTCGAGCGCACGCTGGCGCGCAGCGGCATCCACCTGATCAAGTTCTGGTTCTCGGTGAGCCGCGGCGAACAGCGCCGCCGCTTCAAGGAGCGCGAAGTGCATCCGCTCAAGCAGTGGAAGCTGTCGCCGATCGACCTCGCCTCGCTCGACAAGTGGGACGATTACACCAAGGCCAAGGAGGCGATGTTCTTCTACACCGACACCGCCGACGCGCCGTGGACGGTGATCAAGTCCGACTGCAAGAAACGCGCGCGCCTGAACGCCCTGCGCTACGTGCTGCACAAACTGCCGTACAAGGAAAAGGACATCGACCGCATCGGCGCGCTCGACCCCCTGCTGGTCGGCCGTGCGCACGTCGTGTATGAACGCGGCGAACACGCCGAGGGGCCGATTCTCTAGCCGCTTGGCAACACAACGAAAAGGGCGCCTCGGCGCCCTTTTCCTTTCTGCCTCTCTTTACTCCCGAGCTACTTGCCGGCCGGCGCCTGCATCGCCTGCAGGATGGCGGCGGCCAGCACTTCGGCGGTCTGCGCGCCGGACACCCCGAGGCGGCGCTGGATGATGAAGAAGGGAACGCCGGTCACGCCGAGCGCGCCGACCTTGGCCACCAGCGATTTCACCTGCGGCGTGCCCTCGCCGCTTTCCAGGAAGGCGGTCACTTCGTCGGCCTTCTCGCCGCACTCGGCGGCGAGGGCGGCCAGCGTGGCGATGTCGCCGATGTCCTCGCCGCGCTCGAAATGAGCGACGAACAGGCGCTCGACCAGCGCCTCGATCTCCTCGGGGCGATGGCCGATCGACTGCGCGCGGTAGATCAGGCGATGCGCACGCAGGGTGTTCGGGCGCATCGCGATGCGGTCGAGATGGAAAACGACGCCGGACTCGCGCCCGACCTCGGTCACTTCCAGTTGCACCTTGGCCGCCTCGACGGCGCTGCCGAACTTGGCTTCGAGAAAGGCGCGGTAAGGCTCGCCCTCGGGCGGCGTGTCCGGGTTGAGGAAATACGGCAGCCAGTTGAGCTGGAAACGGACCGCCGGCTGCTGCGCCCGCACCAACGCCATGGCTTGCGCGAGGCGGCGCTTGCCGATGAAGCACCAGGGGCAGACGAGGTCGGAAACGATGTCGATGGCGACGTTCATGGGAATCCGGGGAAAAAGTCGATCGGGAACGGGATCGAAGGCGGAAAAGCCGGCACCTTAACACACGGCGCTGGGCGAACGAGGCATTGAACCTCTCGCGCGCCGTCCTGTCGATTCTGGGTAGGTCGGCGTTTCCCGTTTGCGATGCGCCGATGCGCCACTCCGAGGCCGCGCCCGGCATCCTGTCTCCGGTACGACCCCGTCGCCGCAAGCTTCCACGACAGGCCGCACCCGCACTCAGGAGGCAATCATGAACAAAGAGGCATGGCTGGGCTTTTTCGCGACCGGAACGCTGGTCCTTCCCCTGATTCTCCTGCTCGGCACCGGCTCGATGGAAGCCGTCGCCGTCGCCCTGTTCGCGCTGACCATGGTGCAGATCATGCTGCACATCGTCGCGCCGGACGACCCCCTCGCCGACCCGGCCCAGGACGAAGAAGAGAAGAGCTGAACGGCCGGAACGGAAACGGGGCTCCGGCAAAGCGCCGGAGCCCGCGCCGGACGAAACGGCCGGCGGCTACTGCAGTTCCGGTCGCGCGCGGAAGTAGTCCAGCGCCTCCGGGTTGGCCAGCGCTTCGAGATTCTTCACCGGCCGCCCGTGCACCACGTTGCGCACCGCGAGTTCGACGATCTTTCCGCTCTTGGTGCGCGGGATGTCGGCGACCTGCAGGACCTTGGCCGGCACATGGCGCGGCGTCGTGTTCTGACGGATCTGCTGCTTGATGCGCGCGATCAGTTCCTCGTCCAGCGTCAGTCCTTCGCGCAGCTTGACGAAGAGCACGACGCGCACGTCGTGCTGCCAGTCCTGCCCGATGACCAGCGACTCGACGACCTCCGGCAGCTGCTCGACCTGGCGGTAGATTTCCGCCGTGCCGATGCGCACGCCGCCCGGATTGAGCACGGCGTCCGAACGGCCGTAGATGATCATTCCTTCGTGCGCGGTCAGTTCGACGAAGTCGCCGTGGCACCAGATGTTCGCGAAACGCTCGAAATACGCGGCGCGATACTTCGCACCGTCCGGGTCGTTCCAGAAGCCGACCGGCATCACCGGGAACGGCCGGGTGCACACCAGTTCGCCGCGTTCGCCCTGGCCGGGCGGGATCGGTCGCCCTTCGTCGTCATAGACGTCGACCGCCATGCCGAGCCCGCGGCACTGCAATTCGCCGCGGTAGACGGGCAGGATCGGGCTGCCGAGCGCGAAGCAGGAAATGATGTCGGTGCCGCCCGAAATCGAGGCGAGCAGGACGTCGTCCTTGATGTCGCGGTAAACGTAGTCGAAGCTCTCCGGCGCCAGCGGGCTGCCGGTCGAGAAGATCGCGCGCAGCTGCGCGAGCCGGTGCGTCGCACGCGGCTTGAGTTCGCTCTTGGCGATCGCGTCGATGAACTTGGCCGAGGTGCCGAAATGCGTCATCCCTTCGGCGTCGGCGTAATCGAAGAGGATCGTTCCCGGCGTCCCCGACGCGCCGGCCGCGAAGGGCGAGCCGTCGTAAAGCAGCAGCGCGGCCTGCGAGGCGAGGCCGGAAACCAGCCAGTTCCACATCATCCAGCCGCAGGTCGTGAAATAGAACACCCGGTCGCCCGGCTTCACGTCGCCGTGCAGCTGGTGCTCCTTGAGATGCTGCAGCAGCGCGCCGCCGTGGCAATGCACGATGCACTTGGGCACGCCGGTGGTGCCCGACGAGAACATGATGAACAGCGGGTGATCGAAAGCGAGCGGCGCGAAGTCGATCTCGCCGGCTGCGAAGGGCGCGACGAAATCGGCGCAGCGCACGCCCTTGCTGACCGCCGCGACGTCCGGCGCCGGATTCAGGTAGGAGACGACGACCGTGCGCTGCACGCTCGGCATCTGCGCCGCGATCTCGGCGTTCTTGGTCATGCAGTCGACCGGCTTGCCGTTGTACCAGTAGCCGTCGACGCAGACCAGCACCTTCGGCTCGATCTGCCCGAAGCGGTCGAGCACGCCCTGCACGCCGAAATCCGGCGAGGCCGACGACCAGATCGCGCCGAGCGAGGCCGTCGCGAGCATGGCGACGATGGCCTCGGGCATGTTCGGCAGATAGCCGGCGACGCGGTCGCCCTGCCCCACGCCCGCCGCCCGCAGCGCCTGCGCGAAGCGCGACACCTCGGCGTACAGCTCGCCGCGCGACAGGCGGCGCTTGACCTTGTCCTCGCCCCAGAAGACCAGCGCATCCTCGTCGCCGCGCCGCTGCAGGAGATTCTGCGCGTAGTTGAGGCGCGCCTGCGGAAACCAGCGTGCGCCGGGCATACGCTCGCCGTTTTCGAGCACCGCGTCGCCGCGCTCGCCGAGCGCGCCGCATTCGTCCCACACCGACAGCCAGAAAGCCTCCGGCTGCTCGACCGACCAGCGCCAGAGGCTGGGGTAATCGCTGCAGCCGGCGTTCCAGCGCTTGTTGACGGCCGCCATGAAGGCGCTCACCCTGGCGCCCGCGATGCGCTCGGCGCTCGGGCGCCAGAGCGCGTCCAGATTCTCCTGAGTCATGAGTCTCCTCCTCGGTTTTCTTGTTTTATATAGACAGTTCGGCGCGCAGTTCGTCGGGGATGGGCACCGATTTTCCGGTCGCCACGTCCATCCAGACGATCTTCGATTCGCCGGTCGCGTAAAGCGTATCGTCGCCCTGCACGCGGATTTCGTAGCTCGACGGAATGCTGCTGCGCCCCGGCGCGCCGAAATACATCGCGATCTCGACCGTGCCCGGATAATTCAACTGGGCGAGGAAGGTGCAGCTGGCGTTGATGATGACCGGCGCCGTGCCCTGCGGCGCGACCTTGTAGCCGAGCTTTTCGAGGTACTCGACGCGGCACTGTTCCATGAAACGGAAAAAGACGGTGTTATTGACATGGCCGTAGGCATCCATGTCGCCCCAGCGGATCGGAATCAGGCCGGTGTGTACGAGTTTGCGTTGGGTCTCCATACTTCTCCTCTTTCTTTGCGGCAACGGGACTTGTGGTTGACGGCACAGGGCCTTTTTCCATACGATACCGTATTGCAAAAACCATAACAACAGCAACGGCCGCTTGCAGCAAGACATGCAAATATCAGCCGAAAAACAACACCGGGAGAAAGGAAGAACATGCAACGCGAAGCGATGGAATACGATGTCGTGGTCGTCGGCGGCGGCCCCGCCGGACTGGCCGCGGCGATCCGCCTCAAGCAACTGGCGGCGGAAAAAGGGAGCGAGATCAACGTCTGCCTGATCGAGAAAGGCTCCGAAATCGGCGCCCACATTCTCTCCGGCGCGGTGATGGACCCGAGGGCGCTGGCCGAGCTGTTCCCCGACTGGCAGGCGCAGGGCGCGCCGCTCAAGGCGCCGGTCAGCGAAGATCGCTTCCTGATCCTCGGCGAAACCGGCGCCTCGCAGGTTCCCAACTGGCTGCTGCCCGATTGTTTCCAGAACCACGGCAACTACGTGATCAGCCTCGGCAACGTCTGCCGCTGGCTCGGCCAGCAGGCCGAAGCGCTCGGCGTCGAAATCTATCCGGGCTTCGCCGGCGCCGAGGTGCTCTACAACGAGGACGGCTCGGTGAAGGGCGTCGCCACCGGCGACGTGGGCATCCTCAAGGACGGCAGCCACGGCCCGGCCTACCAGCCGGGAATGGAACTGCACGCCAAATACACGCTGTTCGCCGAAGGCTGCCGCGGCCACCTCGGCAAGCAGCTCGAAGAGAAGTTCAAGCTCCGCGACGGCGCCGACCCGCAGGTCTACGGCATCGGCATCAAGGAGCTGTGGGAAATCAAGCCGGAGAAGCACCAGACCGGCCTCGTCATCCACACCGGCGGCTGGCCGCTCGACCCCGACACCTACGGCGGCGGCTTCCTCTACCACATGGAAGACAACCTCGTGTCGGTCGGCTTCGTCACCGGCCTCGCCTACAGCAACCCCTACCTGTCGCCCTACGAGGAATTCCAGCGCCTGAAGACGCACCCGGAAATCCGGGGCTTCTTCGACGGCGCCAAGCGCATCGCCTACGGCGCGCGCGCGCTGACCGCCGGCGGCCTGCAGTCGCTGCCCAAACTGACTTTCCCGGGCGGCGCCCTGCTCGGCGACGACGCCGGCTTCCTCAACGCCAGCCGCATCAAGGGCTCGCACTGCGCGATCAAGACCGGCGCGCTGGCCGCCGAAGCGGCCTTCGACGCGGTCGCCGCCGGCCGCACCGGCGACGAACTCGCCGCCTACCCGGAAGCCTTCCGCAACAGCTGGCTCTACGAAGAACTCTACAAGGCCCGCAACTTCAAGCCCTGGATGAGCAAGGGCCTGCACCTCGGCGGCCTGATGTTCGGCATCGACCAGATCGTCTTCCGCGGCAAGGCGCCGTGGACGCTGCACCACAGCGGCCCCGACCACAGCAAGCTGAAGAAGGCCGCCGACTGCAAACCGATCGCCTACCCCAAGCCGGACGGCGTGCTCACCTTCGACCGCCTCTCGTCGGTCTTCCTCTCCAACACCAACCACGAGGAAGACGAGCCCTGCCACCTGACGCTGAAGGACGCGGCGGTGCCGATCACGGTCAACCTCGCGCTCTACGACGCGCCCGAGCAGCGCTACTGCCCGGCCGGCGTATACGAGATCCTGCGCGACGAGTCCGGCCAGAACCCGCGCCTGCAGATCAACGCGCAGAACTGCGTGCACTGCAAGACCTGCGACATCAAGGACCCGACGCAGAACATCAACTGGGTGGTGCCGCAAGGCGGCGAAGGGCCGAACTACCCGAACATGTAGGCGTCCGGGCGTCATCGCCCGGTCACAAAAACGCCATAGAATACGGCCGCCGCTCATGGCGGCCTTTCTTTTGCCCGCCGTCCCGCCACCACCGTAAAGAACCGACCGTGCCGAACCTCGACCGCCCGCCCGGCAGCGCCCTCCCAATCTTCGCCGCCTTCGCAGCCTTTCTCGCCCTTGCCGCCGCGCCGGCCCGGGCGGCGGACGACGCTCCGGAACACGAAGACTGGACGGCGCGTTTCCAGTCGACCTACATCATGCAGAAGAAGCCGGGCTTCGCGGCCCGCTACAGCGGCGCGAACAGCCTGCTCGCGACGCGCGAACAGAGCTATACCCTGAGCGCCACGGCGCACTTCGGCGTACGCGCCTGGGACGGCGGCGAACTGTACTTCAACCCGGAAATGACGCTCGGCGAGCCGCTCTCCAACCTCACCGGGCTGGGCGGCTATTACAACGGCGAAATCACGCGCGCCGGCGGCAGCAATCCGACCTTCTACCGCCAGCGCCTGTTCCTGCGCCAGACCTGGAACCTCGGCGGCGAACGCGAGCACATCGACGCCGACCTCAACCGGATGGCCGGCTTCGTCGACCGGAACCGCGTCGTGCTGACCGTCGGCAACTTCTCGACGCTGGACATCTTCGACGACAACGCCTACGCCAAGGACCCGCGCACCCAGTTCATGAACTGGGGCAACATGACCTACGCCGCCTACGATTACGCGGCCGACGCGCGCGGCTTCGGCTGGGGCTTTGCCGCCGAGTGGTACCGCGCCGACGGCTGGGTTTTCCGCATCGGACGCATGACCGGCCCGCGCGAGCCGAACATGCTGCCGACCGACCCGCAGATCGGCAAGCACTACGGCGATCAGATCGAGATCGAGCGCGCGCACGAAATCGGCGGCCAGCCCGGCAAGGTGCGCGTGCTCGGCTGGCGCAACCGGGCCGTCACCGCGAGCTTCCGGGACGCGCTGGATTACCTGCGCGCCAACCCCGGAGGCGATCCGCAGACCATCCTTAAGGTCCGCAACGGGGAAAAGATCAAGTACGGCATCGGCCTCAACGTCGAACAGGCGATCGACGAGAATCTCGGGGTTTTCCTGCGCGCCATGAAGGCCGACGGGCGGACGGAAACCTACGCCTTCACCGAAGTCGACGGCTCGCTCTCGCTCGGCGGCGCGCTCAAGGGTGCCGCCTGGGGGCGCGCGCAGGACACCTTCGGCGTGGCCTTCCTGCGCAACACGCTCTCCGCGGACCGGCGCGCCTACCTGGCCGCCGGCGGGATTTCCTTCTTCATCGGCGACGGCGCGCTGAACTATCGCCCGGAACGGATCGCGGAAGCCTATTACAGCCTGGAATTGCTGAAGAACACGACGCTGACCCTGAACGCCCAGCACTTCGCCAATCCCGCCTACAACGCCGACCGCGGGCCGGTGAACATCTTCGGCATGCGCCTGCACACCGAATTCTAGGGCGAGCCGACGCGCAATTCATGAACGCGATGGATTGCCGAACGGGATGCCGCGCAAGACGCGGCGCCGGGCAAAGCGGCGGATCGGAATTCGATCAGGATTCGAGCGCGACCACGATCGAATAGATTTCGTCGCCCGAGGCGGTGATCGCGTCGACCACCGTGCTCTGGTCGAGCCCGAGCGCGACGGCGCGGTTTTCCGGGATGACGACGCGCGCGTCGAGTTCGTCGAAAGGATCGGTGCGCGGCGATAGCGCGCCGGCCACGAACAGCAGGTCGCCGAGCGTCGCCGGCGGCATCGAGCCGCCGTAGCGGCGCGAGGCGAGCACCGCATGCACCACCGATTCGGGCAGGTCGAGTTCGCCGAGCACGCGCGCGCCGGCGCGGTCGCCGAGGTCGTTGATCAGTTCGGCGAGCGTCTGCGTATCGTCGAGCAATTCCGGATATTCGGCGGCGCGCGACAGCAGGTAGAAGCGCCCGAGGTCATGCACGATGCCGGCGAACATCGCCTCGTCGGCGTCGAGCCTGGTCAGTTTGCGGGCCAGCACGTAGGACAGCGCGGCGATATGGATGCTGCGCTCCCACAGGCGGTTGGACAGCTGGCGGCAGCGGCTGTGGCGGTGCGACTGCCGGAGCTGGTCGAGGACCAGCGACATGGCCAGCGACTTGATCGGATCCATGCCGACGCGCATTACCGCCTGCTTCACGTCGCGTACGGTGTTGCCCAGCGGATTGAGCGCCACCGAGTTGGCCAGGCGGATCACCTTGGCCGACAGCAGCGGCTCGGCGACGACGATCTTGGCCAGCGCATCGAGCCCGAGATCGGGATTCTCGACTGCCTTCATCACGCGCCGGCTGGCATCCACGCTGGTCGGGAAGCTCAGCTCGCCGATCGTCGTTTCGTCCAGCGCACGGCGCAGGGCCTCGGCGGCTCTATGCGTCGCTTCACTCATGCTGCAACTCCTTCCGGAAATCCAGACCGCATTCTAGCGCACGGATGCATTCAGAATGCGGGCCCGAAACGCGGATGGCCGGTCGCGCGACCGGCCATCCCTGGCGACTTGCGGTTTACAACGGCATCAGAACATTTCGTCGGCCAGCGCCATGACGCCCGCCGCGCCGTCGGTCACGCTGCTCGCCAGGCCTTCGGCTTGCGAGAGCAGGTGGTCGGCGTAGAAGCGCGCGGTGCCAATCTTGGCGACGTAGAACGGATCGGCATCGCCGCCCGCGATCTTGGCCTGCGCGACGAGCGCGGCACGCGCCATCTGCCAGCCGCCGGCGACGACGCCGAGCAGACGCAGGAAGGGCACGGCGCCGGCGGCGGCGGAACGCACGTCGCTACCGTAGGTCTTCACCAGCCAGTCGCCGGCCTTCTCGACGGCGTTGACGGCCGCCGTGAAGCGGGCGCGGATGGCGACGAAGTGCTCGCCGTCCTGCTTGGCGAGGTCAGCGTCGAGCGCACGCATCATGCCGATCACGACCTTCAGCGTGGCGCCGCCTTCGCGCGCCATCTTGCGGCCGATCAGGTCGTTCGCCTGGATGCCGGTGGTGCCTTCGTAGATCGCCGAGATGCGCGCGTCGCGCAGGTGCTGCGCGGCGCCGGTTTCCTCGATGAAGCCCATGCCGCCGTGCACCTGCACGCCGGTGGACGCCACCTCGATGCCGATCTCGGTGCTCCAGCCCTTGACCACCGGGATCATCAGATCGACGAAAGCCTGGTTCTGCTTGCGCGTCTCCGGATCCGGATGGTGGATCGCGGCGTCGTGCGCGGCGGCGACGACGTAGGCCAGCGCGCGCGAGGCCTCGGCCTGCGACTTCATGCTCATCAGCATGCGGCGCACGTCCGGGTGCGCGATGATGGCGACCTTCGGCCCGCCGCGCACGCCGATGTCGGTGCACTGGATGCGGTCGCGCGCGTAGTCGCGGGCGCGCTGGTAGGCGCGTTCGCAGACGGCGACGCCTTCGAGGCCGACGCCGAAGCGGGCGGCGTTCATCATGATGAACATGTACTCGAGGCCGCGGTTCTCCTCGCCGACCAGATAGCCGACGGCGCCGCCGTGGTCGCCGAAGGCCATCACGGCCGTCGGGCTGGCGTGGATGCCGAGCTTGTGTTCGATCGACACGCAGTAGGCGTCGTTGCGCGCGCCCAGGCTGCCGTCGGCGTTGACCAGGAACTTCGGCACGACGAACAGCGAGATGCCCTTGACGCCCTCGGGCGCGGTCGGCGTGCGGGCCAGCACGAGGTGGACGATGTTGTCCGCCATGTCGTGGTCGCCGTAGGTGATGAAGATCTTCTGGCCGAAGACCTTGTAGCTGCCGTCGGCCTGCGGTTCGGCCTTGGTGCGCACGGCGGCGAGGTCGGAACCGGCGTTCGGCTCGGTCAGGTTCATCGAGCCGGTCCACTCGCCGCTCACCATCTTCTCGAGATAGGTCTTCTTCAGTTCGTCGGAACCGGTCAGCACGAGCGCCTCGATAGCGCCGTTGGTCAGCAGCGGGCACAGCGAGAAGGCGTGGTTGGCCGACTTCCACATTTCGGAGACGGCGGCGCCGAGCACCTTGGGCAGCCCCTGGCCGCCCCACTCGGGCTCGCACTGCAGCGCCGTCCAGCCGCTTTCGGCGAACAGCTTGTAGGCTTCCTTGAAGCCCTTCGGCATCGTCACGGCCTTGTCGGCCCACTTCGCGCCTTCCTGGTCGCCGGGAATATTGAGCGGCGAGAGCACGCCTTCGGCGAACTTGGCGGCCTCTTCGAGCACGGCGTCGACGAGATCGGGCGTCGCCTCTTCGCAACCCGGCAGCTTAGCGACCTGATCGAGTCCGGCCAGCTCCTTGAGCACGAACTGCATGTCGCGAACCGGGGCGATGTATTCACTCATATCATTCTCCTTGTGTAAGTCGTTGCGTAATCGTTCGGCCGCCGCTCGGCGCGCCGCCGAGATGGGCGAAGCCCTTGTTTGTCCCTACTTGTTCTTGAGGTAGCGCGCGTCCTCGAAGGTCGACACCCAGTCCGGGCGATAGACGACGAGCAGCGTCATGACCATGCCCGACAGCCAGCCCTCGGAAAAACCGAGCAGCAGGAAATACGGCAGATACTCGCCGGTCAGGTACTCGACGTCGTACACGCCGGCGAGCGCGAGCAGCAGGCTGGCGCCGAGGCCGACGGCGACGGCCGCGAGCGCCGAGCCGAAGAAGCCGTTGATGAAAACGTAAACGAAGAGGTGGCGGGGCAGGAAGCGTTCCGCCGCGCGATGGATCAGGCGGCTGACGGCGACGCCCACGCCGGCCATCAGCAGCGCGTTGGCGGCGAAGGCTTCCCAGCCGGCGACGCCGTTCAGCGTGGCGCCGGCCAGCACCAGGCAGAGGCCGACGAAGGCCAGCGCCCAGCCGAAGCACAGCGCCATCACGCCGGCACCCAGGAGGTGCAGGCTGAGGCCGGGTTTGACGCCGGCCTTCATGTTCCAGAGCAGGATCAGGGAGACGATCAGGCCGAGCCAGAAATTGAGCCGGCCGCTGTCGCCCAGCACGCGCCAGGGCGCACGGCGCAGGGCAAGAATCGCCAGCGGCACGAACAGCACCCAGGCCACGATGGTCCAGGTGCCGTCGAGCAGGCCGTCCGGCAGATTCATGCCCGGGCCGACGTCAGCCGAGTGCCGCGACCAGCGCCGGAACCGTCTCGAACAGGTCGCCGACGAGGCCGTAGTCGGCCACCTGGAAGATCGGCGCTTCCGGGTCCTTGTTGATCGCAACGATCACCTTGGAGTCCTTCATGCCGGCCAGGTGCTGGATGGCGCCCGAGATGCCGATCGCGATGTAGAGCTGCGGCGCAACGATCTTGCCGGTCTGGCCGACCTGATAGTCGTTCGGCACGAAGCCGGCGTCGACCGCGGCGCGCGAGGCGCCGAGCGCGGCGTTCAGCTTGTCGGCGAGCGGCTCGAGCAGGGACTTGTAGTTCTCGCCGTTGCCGAGGCCGCGGCCGCCGGAGACGATGATCTTGGCGGCGGTCAGTTCGGGACGCGCGGACTTGGTCATTTCGCGGCCGGTCAGCTTGCTCTGGCCCGAATCGGCGGCGGCGGCGAGCGCCTCGATGGCAGCCGAGCCGCCTTCGCCGGCGGCTTCGAAGGCCGTCGTGCGCACGGTGATGACCTTGACCGCATCGGCCGACTGCACGGTGGCCAGCACGTTGCCGGCGTAGATCGGACGCACGAAGGTATCGGCCGCTTCGACGGCGACGATGTCGGAAATCTGCGCGACGTCGAGCAGCGCGGCGACGCGCGGCAGGAAGTTCTTGCCGCCGGTGGTGGCCGGCGCGACGATGTGGCTGTAACCGGCGGCGTTGGCGATGACCAGCGCGGCGAGGTTCTCGGCCGACTGGTCGGCGTAATGGGCGGCGTCGGCGACGCGCACCTTGGCGACGCCGGCGATCTTGGCGGCGGCTTCGGCGGCGGCGGCGCAGGCGCTGCCGGCGACCAGCACGTGAATCTCGCCGCCCAGCTTGGCGGCGGCGGTCACGGCGTTGAGCGTGGCCGGCTTGAGGGATGCGTTGTCGTGTTCGGCAATAACGAGGATAGCCATTTAGATCACCTTCGCTTCGTTCTTGAGTTTGGCCACCAGATCGGCGACGTCCGCGACCTTCACGCCGGCGCTGCGCTTGGCCGGCTCGGCGACCTTCAGCGTCTTCAGGCGCGGCGCGACATCGACGCCGAGCGCGTCGGGCGTCACGGTATCGAGCGGCTTCTTCTTGGCCTTCATGATGTTCGGGAGCGTCGCGTAGCGCGGCTCGTTCAGGCGCAGGTCGGTGGTGATCACCGCCGGCAGCGCGATTTCGAGGGTTTCCAGACCGCCGTCGACTTCGCGCGTGACGGTCGCCTTGCCGTCGGCGAGCACGACCTTCGACGCGAAGGTGGCTTGCGGCCAGCCGAGCAGCGCGGCGAGCATCTGGCCGGTCTGGTTGGCGTCGTCGTCGATCGCCTGCTTGCCGCAGATCACGGCCTGCGGCTGTTCCTTGTCGCACAGCGCCTTGAGCAGCTTGGCGACGGCCAGCGGCTGCAGCTCGGCGTCGGTCTCGATCAGGATGCCGCGATCGGCGCCGATGGCCATCGCGGTGCGCAGCGTTTCCTGGCAACCGGCGACGCCGGCCGAAACGGCGACCACTTCCGTGGCGACGCCGGCTTCCTTCAGGCGCACGGCCTCTTCGATGGCGATTTCGTCGAAGGGGTTCATCGACATCTTGACGTTGGCGATATCGACGCCGGTACCGTCGGCCTTGACCCGCACCTTGACGTTGTAATCCACCACTCGCTTGACTGGAACGAGGATCTTCAAAGCTCTTCTCCTTTGTGACTGCGTACGTAAACGCCGGTGTTCTGATTATGGCACCGTGCGTTTGACATTGCCGAGGTCTGATCGGACAATAAGCCATACCCTACGGTATGGATGCGCGTACGGTACCGTATGGAAAAGCGCATGTCAACGGCAACCAAACGACCGTTTGAAATATTTCGACATTCTTGCGTTACAGGAAAGGAACGGGGAACGATGAATCCGGCAAAGCCCAAGCCCCGCGCACAGCTTGACCGCAAGGAATGGATCGAGGCGGCGACCGACGTGCTCGCCGCCCAGGGCGTCGACGGTCTGCGCGTCGAAGTGCTCGCGAAGAGCTTCGGCGTCACCAAGGGCAGCTTCTACTGGCACTTCAAGGATCGCCAGGATCTCTTCAACGCGGTGCTGCAGACCTGGAAGGAAGGCCGCATCCGCGACATCAACAAGCAGACGACCGGCTCGCCGGGCAAGGAGCGCGAGCAGCTGCACCACGTCATCGACGTCTACAGCGCCAACCGCAACCGCAAGGGCATCTCGATCGAACTCGCGGTGCGCGACTGGGCGCGCCGCGACGCGCAGGCCGCCGCCGTCGTCGAGGAGGTCGACACCTGCCGCCTCGAATGCACGCGCCGCCTCTTCGTCGCGCTCGGACTGTCGGAAGAGGAAGCGAAGAGCCGCAGCCTGCTGCTCTACGCCTACGTCTTCGGCCAGAGCCTGATGGCCTACGACCGCTACGATTCGAAAGTGACCGACTTCCGGCGCTGGATCGCCGAGCGCATCGTCGCCGACTGAGCGGCGCGCGACCGGGGATGGAACCCAAGCTGCACCGCTCGCCGACGGTCCGCGTCCTGCTCTGGATCGCCGGCACGCTCGCCCTGCTCCTCGGCATCGCCGGCATCTTCCTGCCCGTCCTGCCGACCACGCCCTTCATCCTGCTCGCCGCCGCCTGCTACGCGCGCGCGTCCGAACGCTTCTACCGCAAGCTGATCGCCCACCCGTCGTTCGGCCCGCTGATCGTCGAATGGCAGCGCTATCACAGCATCCCGCGGCGCGTGAAACGCGTCGCCGTCACCGCCATGAGCCTCTCGATCTGCGTCTCGATCTGGCTGGTTTCGGGCAAACCCTGGCTGCAGGCGCTGCTCGTCGTGATCGGCGTCAGCGTCGGCACCTGGCTGTGGCGCATCCCCTCGCGCGAGCCGCCGGCGGAAGAAGCCTGACGCCGCATCCCCCTCAGGGCGCCGGCATCTTCGGCTGCCACATGGCCAGCGTCGCGCCGCCCGGATCGACGAAAACACTCATGCTGCCGTAGTCGCCGACCGCCATGCAGTCGACCACGATGCGGGCGCCCAGCTCGCGCGCCCGCGCGGTGGACGCCGCGATGTCGTCCACCGCGACGTAGGCCGTCCAGCACGGCGGCGCCTGCGGGTCGGGATTGGTGAACATGCCGCCGCCCGTTCCCTCGCCGACCTGGATCATGGTGTAGCTGCCGCCGCCGCCCGGCATCGGCTCGTCGACCAGCGTCCAGCCGAACAAACGACCGTAGAAGTCCTTGGCCCGCGCGACGTCGCGGGTCTGCAATTCGACGTGAACAAAGGGATTGGCCATGACTGCCTCCTGCTAGTGGGGTTGATCGGGGCGAAAACCGCCGGCCAGACCCCACCATAGGCGACGCAGCGCCGCGATGCCAGACGCCGGAGGAAGGAACGCCCGGCGCCGGAAAAGACGGGAAGGAACGCGTGCGGCGCACCGGGGTCATACCTGCCGTGGACGAAGCGCGGCCGGTTTGAAACGGCGCGGCGCCCATCCGACGACGGGCAGCCACGGCGCAGGCGCAGCCGGCCCGCCACCGCCCGGAATCCATCGTCGGCAGCGCGGTCGGCCCGGCGTCGACCCTCGTTTTTCCCGGTGCCGGCGCAAGCCGCCGCACCATTGTCGGCGGCCCTCAAGAATCCCCTTCGCCCGGAGACGGGCGGAAACGCTCGACTGCCGCCTTGCCCGCAGGACTCTTCCAAGGAGAAGCCATCATGCAGCACAAGGATGCGGTACTGAAGCAGGTGCAGGCGGCCATCGAACAGGCGACCCGCATCGATCCGCAGCAGAACCCGATCGCTCTCTCGCTGAGCGACGGCGCGCTCGCGCTGGACGGCGAAGTCGCCCATATCGGCACCAAGAAGCTCGCGCTGCACGCCGCCGCCGGCGTCCCCGGCGTCGCACGGATCGTCGACCGCCTGCGCGTGGCCGCCGGCGAGCCGCCGGGCGACGGGGCAACGCGCGACGCCGTCTGCAAATGGCTGCTGCGCGACATCGACTTCCAGAACTGCGCGCTGCATGTGCGGAACAAGGGCGAGCGCACGACCCTGCGCGACGCCGGCGCCGATTCCGCCGGATCGATCGAGATCGCCGTGGCCGACGGCGTCGTCACGCTCGCCGGCCAGGTCATCAGCCTCTCGCACAAGCGCCTGGCCGGCGTCCTCGCTTGGTGGTCGCGCGGCTGCCGCGACGTCGTCAACGAACTCGACGTGCAGCCGCCCGAGGAAGACAACGACGAGGAAATCGTCGAAGCGCTGCACCTCGTCTTCGAATCCGACCCCTATGTGCACGCCGGGCAGATCGGCATCGGCTGCCGCGACGGCACCGTCACCCTGCAGGGCATCGTGGGCAGCGCCGGCGAAAGGATGCGCGCCGAACTGGATGCCTGGTATCTGTTCGCGGTGCAGCGCGTGATCAACCGCCTCGAAGTCGCCTGAACGATGGCCGGGGGGACGCCGAACGCCATGCGATCGGCCCGCCCCCCGCCGCCCTTCCCGGGCAACCAAACGCCGGCCCGGCGGTCTATCGAAGGCGGCGGGCATCGGTCCGGCACACGCCGGAAAGCGGCAAATGCGAAAGCAGAGAACGAGGAGCACAGACGATGAAACACTGGGACAGAAGCTACGTTTCCGAATTCACGGCCTTCATCGACCGCTATCTCGAAGAGCACCCGGAAGTGGTCGCGGATCAGCACCGGGGCTGGGACATCTACTGGAACCACAAGGTCGACTTCAAAGCGCAGAAGGAGGCCGAAGCCGACAGCGTTCCCGACGACAACTACGGCTTCTACGGCCCGGCCTGGCGCGGCAAGGATCGCGACGCCACGCGGCACTGAGCGGCGCGCCACCGCCCACACTCGATGCGCCGAACGGAAACGACGAACATGGCGGACCGCGACGCACACGTCATCCGCATCGTCGGCAAGGAAGACGGCTGGAGCGAGACCGACGCCGCCGACGCGCGCATCGCCCGCCTGAGCGCGCTCGCAGAACGGGCCTTCGCCGGCCGCGAACGGGCGCAGCGCTGGCTGCGCCGGCCGCTGCGCGAATTCGGCGGCATCGCTCCGCTCGAAATGATGGAAACGCCGGCGGCGGCGCGGCAGGTCGAAAGCCTCCTGCGGCAACTCGCGGAGGCGCGCGCGCAGCGGCCCCCGCGCCGGCACTGAGGCTATACTCGCGGCATCGCCATCCCTTGCACACGGCATGCCGGACTACATCCTCGCGCTCGACCAGGGAACCACCAGTTCGCGCGCCATTCTCTTCGACCGCGCGGGCGGCATCCGCGCCGTCGCGCAGCGCGAGTTCGCGCAGCACTACCCGCAGCCCGGCTGGGTCGAGCACGACGCGCTCGACATCTGGCAGACGCAGCTCGCCGTCGCGCAGGCCGCGCTGCGCGAGAACGGCATCGCCCCCGCCCGCGTCGCCGCCGTCGGCATCGCCAATCAGCGCGAAACCACCGTCCTCTGGGATCGCCGCAGCGGCCAGCCGCTCGCCCGCGCCATCGTCTGGCAGGACCGTCGCACCGCGCCGCTGTGCGACGCCCTGCGCGCAGCCGGCCACGCCGACCTCTTCCAGCGGCGCACCGGCCTCGTTCTCGACGCCTACTTCTCCGGCACCAAACTCAAGTGGCTGCTCGACCGCCTGCCCGGCGCCCGCGCCCGCGCCGAGCGCGGCGAACTCGCCTTCGGCACCATCGACAGCTGGCTGGCGTGGAATCTCACCGGCGGCCGCCGACACCTGACCGATCCGTCCAACGCCGCGCGCACCCTGCTCTTCGACATCCACCGCCGCTGCTGGGACGACGACCTGCTGCGCCTGCTCGACATCCCGCCGGCCGTCCTGCCCGAAGTCGTCGACAGCAGCGGGCCGCTCGCCGAACTCGACGAATCGCTGCTCGGCGCGCCGATCCCGCTGGCCGGCATCGCCGGCGACCAGCAGGCCGCCACCTTCGGGCAAGCCTGCCTGCACGCCGGCATGGCGAAGAACACCTACGGCACCGGCTGCTTCCTGCTGATGAACACCGGCGAACGGCCGATGGCCTCGGCGCACCGCATGCTCGCCACCGTCGGCTGGCAGTCCGCCGGGCGCGCCGCCTACCTGCTCGAAGGCAGCGTCTTCATGGGCGGCGCCGTCGTGCAGTGGCTGCGCGACGAACTTTGCATGATCGCCCGCGCCGAGGACGTCGAAGCGCTCGCCGCCTCGGTGCCGGATAGCGGCGGCGTCTATCTCGTGCCGGCGCACACCGGCCTCGGCGCGCCCTATTGGGACCCGTACGCGCGCGGCGCCCTGCTCGGCCTGACGCGCGGCAGCAACCGCGCGCACATCGCGCGCGCCGCGCTCGAAGCCATCGCCTTCCAGAGCGCCGAACTGCTCGCCGCGATGCAGCACGACGCCGGCGCCCCCCTGCGCGAACTGCGCGTCGACGGCGGCGCGGCGCGCAACGACCTGCTCCTGCAGTTCCAGGCCGACCTGCTCGGCGTGCCGGTGGTGCGCCCGCGCGTGACCGAAACCACCGCGCTCGGCGCCGCCTATCTGGCCGGGCTGGCGGTCGGCTTCTGGCAGGACGAGGCCGAACTGGAAAGCCTGTGGCGGGCCGAGCGCCGCTTCGAGCCGCGCCTGCCCGCAGCTGAACGCGCCGCGCGGCTCGCCGGCTGGCGGCGCGCCGTCGAACGCGCGCGGGACTGGGAAGAACACGGGGAGAAACACGAAGAGCGCCCCGGGGAGGAAGCGCGCTGATGGCCAGGCCGCTGCGCCGCGAAGACGACCTCGCCGCCCTGCGCGACGGCCAGCCGTGGGACGTGCTGGTGATCGGCGGCGGCGCCACCGGCCTCGGCTGCGCCGTCGACGCGGCGGCGCGCGGCTACCGCACGCTGCTCGTCGAAGCGCGCGACTTCGCCGCCGGCACCTCGTCGCGCAGCACCAAGCTGATCCACGGCGGCGTGCGCTACCTGCGCCAGGGCGACCTCGTGCTCGTCCGCCAGGCCCTGCGCGAACGCGCCCGCCTGCTGCACAACGCCGCCCACCTCGTGCATCCGCTGCCCTTCGTGATTCCCGCCTGGAGCGCCATCGACCGCCTGTTCTACGCCGGCGGGCTGAAGCTCTACGACACGCTGGCCGGCTGGCGCAACCTCGAATCCTCCGCCCTGCTCGACCGCGCCGAAACGCTCGCCGCGCTGCCCGGCCTGCGCCGCGCCGGCCTCGCCGGCGGTGTGCGCTACTGGGACGGCCAGTTCGACGACGCGCGCCTCGCCGTCGCGCTGATGCGCACCGCCGCCGGCCTCGGCGCCACCTGCCTCAACTACCTGCCCGCCACCCAGCTGATCAAGGCCGGCGGCCGCGTCGCCGGCGCCTGGCTGCGCGACGCGGAAACCGGCGAGGGCTTCGAGGTGCGCGCGCGCAGCGTGATCAACGCCACCGGCGCCTGGGCCGACAAGGTGCGCCGCCTCGACGACCCGAACGCGGCGCCGCTGCTCACGCCGAGCCAGGGCATCCACCTCGTTTTCGACGCCGACCTGCTGCCCGGCGGCAACGCCCTGCTCGTCCCGAAGACCGACGACGGCCGCGTCGTCTTCGCCATTCCCTGGCAGGGCCGCGTGCTGCTCGGCACCACCGACACCGCGCGCCCCGACTTGCCGGCCGAACCGCAGCCGCTGGCCGGCGAAATCGACTTCCTGCTGCATGCCGCCGCCGGCGTGCTCGAACGCCCGCCGCAGCGCGCCGACATCCGCAGCGTCTTCGCCGGCCTGCGCCCGCTGCTGCACCCGGAGCGCACGGCGGACAAAACCGGCACCGCCGCGCTCTCGCGCGAACACGCGGTGCTCGTCGGCGACAGCGGCCTCATCACGGTCACCGGCGGCAAGTGGACGACCTACCGGCGCATGGCGCAGGAAGCCGTCGAGCGCGCCGCCGAGCTCGGCGGCCTGCACGCCGCGCCCTGCCGCACCAAGGACCTCAAGCTGCACGGCTGCCCGCCGCCGGCGCAGGCAGCCGGCCAGGCCCCTTACGCTCCCTACGGCACCGACGCGCCGTTGCTCGCCATGCTGCCGGGCAACGACCAGCATCTGCACGCCGGGCTGCCCTACACCGAGGCGATGGTGCGCTTCGCCCTGCGCTACGAAGCGGCGCGCACGGTCGAGGACATCCTCGCCCGGCGCACGCGCCTGCTCTTTCTCGACGCGCGAGCTGCCGAGGCGGCCATCGCGCGTGTCGGCGAAATCGTCGCCGAGGAACTCGCGCCGCCGCCCGAGCGTCTCGCCGCCATGCTCGCCGCGGCGCGCGACAGCGCCCGCTGCTTCATGCCCGCGCAATAAGCGAAGCGCACGATCGGGCCTCGCCCCCCCGCCCCCGACCCGCACGCGGAAAACGCCGCGCCGCACGCCACCGGAAAGCCTCCGATGCCCAACGATCCCCAAGCCTCCAGCGCACCCGGCGCCCCCCAAGCCGCCGTCAGCTTCCGCGAAGCCTTCCGCTTCTGGCTCAAGCTCGGCTTCATCAGCTTCGGCGGGCCGGCCGGGCAGATTTCGATCATGCATCAGGAACTCGTCGAAAACCGGCGCTGGATTTCCGAGCGCCGCTTCCTGCACGCGCTCAACTACTGCATGGTGCTGCCCGGCCCGGAGGCGCAGCAGCTCGCCACCTACATCGGCTGGCTGATGCACCGCACCCGGGGCGGCATCGTCGCCGGCGCGCTCTTCGTCCTGCCCTCGCTGCTCATCCTCGTCGCGCTGTCGTGGATCTATCTCGCCTTCGGCGACGTACCGCTGGTCAGCGGCCTGTTCTACGGCATCAAGCCGGCGGTCACCGCCATCGTCGTGCACGCCGCGCACCGCATCGGCGGACGCGCGCTCAAGAACGGCACGCTGTGGGCGATTGCCGCCGCCGCCTTCGTCGCCATCTTCGCGCTCCACGTCCCCTTCCCGGCCATCGTCGCCGCCGCTGCGCTGATCGGCTACGCCGGCGGCCGCGTCGCGCCGGGCCGGTTCCGCGTCGGCGGCGCGCACGGCAGCGCCGCGACCAGCTTCGGCCCGGCGCTCATCGACGACGACACGCCGACGCCCGAACACGCGCGTTTCCGCTGGTCCCGCCTGCTGCGCGTGGCGCTCGTCGGCGGCCTGCTCTGGCTGCTGCCGATAGCGCTGCTGCTCGCGACCTGGGGCTGGCAGGGCACGCTGACGCAGATGGGCTGGTTCTTCACCAAGGCCGCGCTGCTCACCTTCGGCGGCGCCTACGCCGTGCTGCCCTACGTCTATCAGGGCGCCGTCGAAAACTACGGCTGGCTGACGCCGGTGCAGATGATCGACGGCCTGGCGCTCGGCGAAACGACGCCGGGGCCGCTGATCATGGTCGTCGCCTTCGTCGGCTTCGTCGGCGGCTACGTCCGGGAAGTCTTCGGGCCGGACCGCCTCTTCCTCGCCGGCGCCGTCGCCGCCGGCGTCGTCACCTGGTTCACCTTCCTCCCGTCCTTCCTCTTCATCCTCGCCGGCGGCCCGCTCGTCGAGCACACCCACGGCGACCTCAAATTCACCGCCCCCCTCACCGCCATCACCGCCGCCGTCGTCGGCGTCATCCTCAACCTCGCGCTCTTCTTCGGCTACCACGTCCTCTGGCCCAAGGGCTTCGCCGGCCACTTCGACTGGCCCTCCGCCCTCATCGCCCTCGGCGCCGCCGTCGCGTTGTTCCGCTACCAGCGGAATGTGATTCATGTGATTGGGGGGTGCGCGGTGGTCGGGTTGCTACTCAAGCTGTTTCTTTGACGCAACTGGCTCGCCAAGAGGAAAGGCCATCATCCGCTAGACATATCCAGACTCCACCAGTAACATATTGCGTTCGTCATATCTCAGTTCAGATTAAAAAATATAAGAATTCTGAGGGAGAAATTCCACCCTCTTTGGCAAATGAGCAAAGCCAAAGGATTCAATGGCGGAGAGCGGTGTATTTTTGCTCCTAAACATGCCTCATAAAAATTGCGGCGCAGATAAAACAATAGCTTACAAAAAAATCACCAAGTTATGCAGAAAGAGAATCCGGCCTATACACCGACATCAGTGTCTACTTCACGTTAGGCATCATTTGGAACCCTAATGAGCGAACATATAATTCAAACAATGTCTCAGAGTGCCAGTGACTTCATGAACATCACATGGCCGGTCGCCAGCAAGTTCCCTCTCATTGGCGGTGGCTCCATTAAGCCAGTTGAAGCGGTCGCGATAAACGACTTCAAGGACGAACTTGATCTTCTGGCAGGAATAGACGCTTGGCAGATAAATTTCGAAACGCCAATGATCCGGGGGATGGCCAGCCGAATTCAATGGCGTAACCGCCACGACACTTTTAGCATTCGCTTCAAGCTTCCCTCGGGTCAGCCTACAGAGTTCGATAAACGCCTGATTTCCATTGCCAACAAGCAGCATGGCCATTTGTTCCCCCATATAACCGTACAGGCTTATCTAAGTGAGCCGGGCGGAAGCTTGCTATCTTGTGCCGCAATTACGACGGAAAACTTATTTGAGGTCGCTGCGCGATTGGTTGATGGTAGAGGCCTTGATGCAAATCGAAATCCTGGGCTTTATGGAACCCAGGTTCTCCCTGATGGAACCACATTTATTTATCTGAGCTGGAACTATCTAGCACACATAGGGAAGTTGAATGTTCTGGATGTATTCGCCCCATGATGCCTAACCCCGCAATGAACCGGACCTGCGCAAAAAGCCGCGCAGGTCGGTTATTTTGAACGTTAGGCACCACTAAATCACCGGAGAATTACATGAGCAATGAAACGTGTTTTGTAATCATGGCAATTGGAGAGCAGGTTCATGGTGGCGTTACGATTACAGCAGAAGAGCTTCGCCAAAAATACAACGATTTAATTAAGGAAGCCTTGCTGAAGGCAAGGCCAAATATAGAGGTTGTAAGAGCGGACGAAGTTGCACTTCCCGGGACAATCACAACTGACATCGTCACTCGACTGATGCATTCGACTTTTGTGGTTGCCGACATCACCTATCCAAACCCTAATGTCTTCTATGAACTCGGGCTTCGTCATGCGTGCAGAACAGGAACATTCATTATCCGTGACAAACAAGGTCCTGCTGCGCCATTTGATGTAGCGCACTTGAGGCACATTGAATATGACACATCTGCAACAGGCCTTAGAACGCTATCCGAGAAATTCAGATATTGGTTCGGCCATTACGACAAGAATCCACAGCGGCCAGACAACCAATTCCTAGAACTTGCAAAGCTTACCGGGTATCAATTTCTCAACTACGCTCCAGATGATACAGAGACAATCGAAGAGAAGGCATTCATGGCGGTGCTTGAATCACCAGAATTAATTGATCTTTTTTCGAGGCAACAGCAAGGTGAGCCAGTTGATCAGGCTGAAATGGTGAAAGCAATGCAGTCAAACCCGAAAGTTGCAAAACTATTCTTATCTGCAATGGCAAAATCAGGATCTTTGTCATTCAGCAATAGCTGAAATTCCCCCGTAGCGCCTACGACTCTGGTGAATCGGACGGGAAAAAAGCTGCGCTTTTCGCCCACCGCTTACCTAGCACGTTGGGCCACACGTAAAACAGGGGCAAGCCACGATTATTGCTAAACGAGCGTGGCCAGTGCATATTCCCCGCGCCCAAGTTCGAGCGCGAGCCGCTTCGGCGATGGCGTCAACGCCGTACCAAGGGCAACGACGCCGACATAGGAGTGCTAAACTCCAGCCTCTCCCATTTCCCGCCTCACCATGTCTGCTCCCACACCCACCAAGGATGTTCCC
>RCMZ01000167.1_pt1 | contig 41231 bp, 29 predicted proteins | sample 2041141 | NCBI WGS metagenome assembly RCMZ01 (sample SAMN09708263, study PRJNA481090) | Wastewater metagenome, whole genome shotgun sequencing project. | biome: sewage; isolation source: Davis station wastewater (DW) | place: Antarctica: Davis Station | collected 2010-03-01 | reverse complement strand
GCCTTTGCATTTGTAGTGACCAGCGCATTTCCCGTGGAATTTTTTGTATTTGCGAGACTAAGACGCTCGGTGGGCAATCTTTGAGGATTTCCACGCTCGCACGCTCTTGAATAGTTGGGGCTCGTTTCGATGCCGTACAGGGATTCGTTTCGCATTTCCGAGCTGTCGAAGGCCAAAGCTTTGGCTGAGCGTGTAGGGTGGGAGTACGCTGAGCTAGCCAAGGAGATGTTGCGGACCCTGTCCACGTCGTTTAAGCGCTGGCTCATCGAAAATAAGAGCCGATTTTTGAAGTGCGTCAACAGGGACCGCCGGCATCTCATCGAAGACGCCATCGCCTGTGAGCATCTGACTCTCGACGTCCAGCGCTTAGCAACCTGCGCGAACACTATTTCAAAAGAGTTTGCACCGTCGGTGTCCCACTTTGAAGAAGCACCGATGGCGCGTGCTTTCAAAAAGGCGTTCGAAAAGTGGCTGAGCGAGAATGCAATGCCGGAGACGATTGCAGTCTAGTCCTCAGGCATAAATGACTAAGCCGCCTGAGTGCGGCTTTCGTTAACTCGCGGCGGCTTGGTACGGATGTGGTCGAATTACCATCGCCATGTGCTCCTGTCATGAAGCAAGTCAGGGGGACGCGGATGGCGGAACCTGCCATCCAACCAGTTCGGCGGTTCGGCGCATTACCCATTTGGCCTCTGGCTCGGATACCCAGCCCGTTGCAATCAGCCTCGGCAAATATTGGTCGAGAATCTCAGTCTCTGACATGTGCGAGCGTTTCCCGGCTTTGGACTCTAGGGACGTTACGGAGAGTTGTTGCGCAAGGTCTTCGCAATTGTTCCAGCGCTCGAGTAGCTCCGGTGGCGAGCAGCCAGGGCTGTAGAAACGGCCTTGGTACCGATTCATGGAAAATTTAGGCTGGGCGCCTGAAACGGCGCCTAAGTTGCTTGGACGTGGGAAATCTAATGGCAGCGCGGCAAAGAGCGCCGCTTCCGATTCGTCTTGCGGCTCATCGCCGAGTTCAATATTCATAGTGTCTTTTGCATAGATTTTAACCTCTCGTCATAATACTCGAGCGTCGAGTTCTCGGCCTAGAAGGTGGCAATGAATATCCATGTAAACAATATTGGTACTTCGTGCAAGAATACTTCCATTTTCGCGACAATCTCCCTTAGAATGTTTCGATATATCCGTAACCACCTAGGAAGTTCAAGACATGGCATACCAGGCTCCCATTCAGCGTAGCACCCCAACGGCATTTCTATTTCTAGTTGACCAGTCGGGGTCCATGGGAGACCGCATGGCGGGCTCTGAAAAGACAAAAGCACAGTTCGTGTCCGATGTGCTGAATCGGACCTTTGTGGACTTGGTCACTCGCTGCACGAAGGCAGATGGCGTGCGTGACTACTTCGAAATTGGTGTTATCGGCTATGGCGGCGATGGGGTCAGTAATGGTTTGGCTGGTGGGCTCAGCGGCCAGGTACTGAATCCTATTTCTGCACTTGAAGCGAACCCACTGCGCATCGAAGACCGCAAGCGTCGTGTCGACGACGGTGCCGGCGGGCTGGTGGAGCAGTCCATCAAATTCCCAGTCTGGTTCGAGCCGAAGGCGAGTGGCGGAACGCCAATGCGCGAAGCGATTAGTCGCGCTGGGGAAGAGTTAGCCGCATGGTGTGACACGCATCCGGACAGCTATCCGCCGACAGTACTTCACGTGACCGATGGCGAGTCCAACGATGGCGACCCAGAGGAACTCGCCGAGACATTGCGACAGTTCTCGACTGGCGACGGAGGTGTGCTGCTATTGAACCTGCATGTCAGCGCCCAGGCCGGTCAGCCCGTTTCGTTCCCAGCGGGTGAGCACAGTCTTCCTGACCAATACGCCAAACTTCTCTTCCGCATGTCCAGCCAACTTCCCGAGCACCTAGTAAAGGCTGTTCAAGAAAAGGGACTGAAGGTGTCCCATGAGTCGCGCGGCTATATCTTTAATGCAGAGGCGGCAGAAATCGTCGACTTCTTCGACATTGGTACTCGAGCTTCCCAGCTTCGATAACCTATGCGCTTTCGCGTTGACCTGGCGGCCTCAGTCCCTAAGGACTGCGCTTACCCTGACCTTAATGAGGATGCGTGGGCTCATAACGAAGAGTTCACTTGCGTCGCCCTTTCGGATGGCGCTTCGGAGTCGTTCGATTCCAAAACTTGGGCACAGCTGCTCGTGAAACGTTACGCCAGCAACCATGCGATGACACCAGATTGGGTTGGAGAAGCGCTTAGTGAATATTCGAGCGCGTTCAACTTCGAAGACCTCACATGGTCGGGGCAACGTGCATTCGACCGGGGTAGTTTCGCCACATTACTAGGCTTGGTCATTGGGCACAATGAGACTGACCTCGAGGTCCTTTGCGTAGGCGACAGCCTTGCACTGCTTGTACGGGATGGGCGTGTAATTTCGTCATTTCCATTTGACGTGCCCGAGCAGTTCGACGCGCGCCCAACATTGCTTTCAACAAAGGGACATTCCAATTCTCTATGGGTGAATTCGGAATTCTTCCAAGGCGCTAGTCGGACCTGGAAGGTGGAGGCGGGTGATGTTATCTACGCCGTAACCGATGCTGTGGGCCATTGGATTTTGTCTCAATTAACCGAAAACAAGAGCATCTCAGACCGGCTCTTGAAAGTAAGGTCCGAAGCCGAATTTACGGATTTGGTCCAGTCAATGCGACCAGGTCGAGAGATTAGGCTCGACGATTCCACAGTGCTTCGGCTCATTGTCGAGGATGAGTGATTGCATCATGGCTTACCCCAGTATTGACCAATATCAACGCGCCCTACAAAATCCACAGTACGTTTTTGCAGACGCCCAACTAAAGAGTGGCACCATTCGGTCATCAGGGCTGGGATTGCCCTTAGTGGCATCCGGGGGCTTTGCACTGACTTATGCCTTGGAATCAGGCGGACGGAAATTCGCAGTGCGTTGCTTCCACCGGGAAGCACCGGGAATTGAACGACGGTACGCCGCGATTTCCACCAAGGTGAAGGGGTTATCCTCAAAGTACTTTGTCGACTTCGATTTCCAACAGCGTGGTGCCCAGATTGAGAAGGGCTACTACCCGCTCGTTAAGATGGCATGGGCGGAAGGTGAAACGCTAGGGGAGTTCGTTGAGTCCCACTACCAAGACAGGGCCAAGCTTTCTAACCTGATTGCATCGTTAACCGAGCTTTCCAAGTATTTGGAGTCGGTGGGAATTGCCCACGGTGACATCCAGGAGGGCAACCTGATGGTGGCCGATGCTGGTCGCAAAGTCCAGCTTATCGACTACGATGGGATGTATGTACCGGAAGTCGCGGCACTAGGAGGTTCCGAACTCGGGCACCGGGACTACCAGCATCCCAAGCGGAGCTTTGCGAACTTCGGACCAAGACTCGACCGATTTTCGTTCATTTCACTGAACGTCGCTCTGCGTGCACTTTGCCAGTGCCCAGCCTTATGGAATGCATCGCAAAGCGGAGCGGGCGTAATCCTCTTTCGTGCAAATGATTTTGCGGCACCAGGGCAATCAGTTGTCATCCAGGACATTGCAAAAATCCCTGGGTTGGAACGTGATGCAAAAAGCTTCATGTCGATTTGTGCCGCTGAATTTTCGGCAATACCCTCGCTTTCGGACTTCTTCAATGGTGCAAACATCCCGGCGGTGTTGGTGCAGCAAATTGTTGTCGGAACTGTGCAGCGTGCTGGCTATATCAGCCAATACCCGGTGTTGAATCCTGCGAATTATGACGTTTTCCACGCAAACATCGGAGCGATGGTGGAGTTGGTCGGCAAAGTGATTGAGGTGAAGGTAGACCGAACTCGACACGGTAAGCCGTACATTTTCATTAATTTTGCGCCCTGGAAAGGGAAAGCTGTGAAAATCGCTCTGTGGAGTACGGCCTTGACCGGGGAGCGTGAGCTACCTTCCGCAGCATGGGTGGGGCAGTGGGTGACCATTCGCGGCCTCGTTGAGCCAGTGTACTCAAATAAGAAGCTGGGATATGACCACATCACAATAACAGCAGCTCTTGCCAGCCATGTCTCGAAGGTTACGGAGCAGGAAGCCCGGTATCGCTTAACGCCAGGCTCATCCGTGCAAGCAGCCAGTCGACCATTGTCCACGAATGCGGCAGCACTCATTGCTCTTAAGAATACGGGCTCTGCATCAGAAATGCTGGTGGGCGCTGCGCCGCGGAAGCAGGCGCCCACGCCCACTGCAACGGCCCAGCCGCAGGCGCTTACTTCGAACCAATTGGCCCTTCAAAAACTTCGTCAACAGGCAGTGCCACCCGGCGGCCAAGCCAGTAGTACGAATTCCACTGGGACTAATTCAGTAGCCGGTGCGGGAACTCGCAAACCGACTAACTTGTCTGGCGGTGCCGGGCCCACCAATTATTCGCAAAACCACGCAGCTGCGCCAAGGAAGAAAAGGGGATTCTTTAATTGGCTCTTGGACCTTTTTTCGTGACCCCGAAATAATGATGACGCGACCACCAACGCTGGCCACGATAAATGCTGGAGAACCGATGCCACCACACTCCCCGGAGCGAAGAGCGAGTTTGATTCTCAATAAGCTATCTGCGCTCACACTCACTCCTGAGCATTTGCAACTCATCGGGGCTTTCGTTGTTGCCTACGGCCTTTTTGAGACGGGTCTTGAGCCGGGTCTTTTAGCATTGGCTAATACGAACGTCCGTGGCATGGGTTCAAAAGACCAGTTCAAGCTTCTCGCCGCAGGGCATTGGTCGTTCAGTGAAAAGGCCAACGCTGTAATGTGCGTTGCCGGACAAGCGGCCGGTGACATTTGTGAGTATCGGAACAGCTTGGTCCACGGCTACCTCATGGCGATTCCGGGGGGCACGCCCGCATTCATGAAGAACCCAGCATGGAACGCCGCCATAGTCAAAAAAGGGAAAGACGCTGGAGACGCCTACGCAGATATTGCGCAGCTTCACCTCGCGCTTGACGCCGCATGGACGCTTTCAACGCTGGTGCGTCGGGCCCAGAAAGCGGCGTTAGATAGTGCTGCTCAAGCCTCCATTGAAGCGCTTGAGGACGATGTGAACAACGCAAAAAGCTGTGCAGGTGAACTTCGCCACCTGCGTGCGCTCATGAACCGCGAAAAATACTGATTGGGCCGGCCGCTCCGGCGTGCACTCAAACCGCCAGAAGGCCTTCTTTCAACGCGTACCATCGCAGTGGGCCCACGTGGCACCCTCGGGTTGGAGCCACCGTATCAAGTAGACGCTACAGCCTACCGCCCTAGCGGTTCAGTTATAACGGCAAAATGCGTCTCGACAATGTGTGTCCGTCCAACTAGCAGCAGAGGACCCGATTCTCAAAGTGCGCCGCGCGGTATCAAACAAAGCAACCTGTGAATGTCCACTTCCATCCCCGTATTTAAGAATAGTCCCCGCTTCAAAAGAAGCATAATGCTGCGAGAAATGCAAAAAATAGCACCTAAGCAACAGCCCTGTATTAAACTGCCAGTGGTGCTCGACTACGAGATGCGAGCGCAGAGCCAGACGCAATAACCTGAAAGTTTAATATGAATGAAGACGATTTCCACACTGAGGAGTCCATCGAGTCGGGCGTAGAAATGCCACCAACGATTTCCGGAATGCCCATCACCCAGGCACTCGAGCAACTCCGACTTCGGCTGTTGGACCTGACAGGCAGGAATCGGCTAATCAATTTTAAGCACGGACCCGGTAAAACAATCCAATTCGTTGATAGCGACTTCAATGCCGTCTTTGAACGGCTTGCAGGCGAGACGGCGACCGGGGTAAGGCTTGAGTTCATTCCAGAGCCCAGCCGCGAGGACTGGGAGACAAAAAACGGCCGGCTGGTTCGCCCGGATGCAAAGGTCTATGCCGGCCGAATCGGCAAAAGCACGGCTTATGACCTAGCAAGCGTCAAAATTGCGACGGGTGGCCGAGCCCGGTCACCGGCCGCATTGCAGACGTTGTACTACGGCGACGAATTAGGAAAGCACGGTCGAAAGCTGGCGCGCGAAGCAAAGTTGGCCATCGAAGAAACTGGCTCGAATATGCTGTACCTCGTTTTTGGGTTTTTAGAGTTTCCCGATAACCCTGGCAGCGACAAGCTCTACCAGGCTCCCCTGCTGTGCGTACCCGCGACCGTAGCTATTTCGGACGAAGGTCAGTATTCTACCTTTACGCTACTTAGTTCCGGCGAAGAGCTAACGGACAATCTCTCGTTACGTGAGAAGGTAAAGCGGGACTTTGGACTCAACCTTCCGACCTATTTGGACGAAGAAGACGAGTCAGCTGACGCGTACCTAGCACGCGTAGCGGAGACCGTTAAAGAACTACCCGGCTGGCGAGTGCAACACCGTATCACGCTCTCGCTACTCTCATTCGCAAACATGCTGATGGTTAAAGACATCGCGCCCGAGACTTGGGTTGACGCATCAGGAAATTCAGCGTTGCTTGACCATCCTTTGATACGTCAGGTATTCGAGGGAAGCCATTCGTCAATCGGAGAGCCAGCATATGCCGGCGAATACGACATTGATGCCCATCCACGCGGCGACGTGCCGCTAATTTACGACGCGGATAGCTCCCAGCACAGTGCATTGATTGATGTCCTTGAAGGCAAGAATCGAGTAATCGAAGGCCCGCCTGGAACCGGCAAGTCCCAGACCATTACCAATATCGTTGCGGCCGCAATGCAAGCCGGCAAGACAGTACTTTTCGTTGCTGAAAAGTTGGCAGCCCTTGAGGTCGTTAAGTCCAGACTAGAACAGGCAGGCCTGGAAGATTTTGTGCTCGAGCTGCATAGCAATAAGACGAATAAAAAGCGCGTGCTGGAGGACTTAAAGCACCGCCTGGAAATGACTGTGCCGCGGCTCGGAGAACTACCTGCGCTGATGAGTCAGCTACAGGAAAAGAAGGACGAGCTGCGCTCCCACATGGAAATCATGCGGAACACCGACGGCAATGCGCTTGGGTTGACGCTGCATCAGGTTATGTGGAGAGCTGAGCTCAATCGCGCGCGATGCGGGGATGAGTCCATCGCGTTAGAAACGCTTGAGTATTTACCTGCAGCGGTGACGACCTCAGCTGCGTTCTTGGGTATTCACGATAGTCTGAAATACACGGTTCAACAGTTTGAAGCAATCGAAAAATTCGATGAGTCGCATCCGTTCTGGGGTTTTTTCCCAACAGAGCTGACGCCGCACGACGCCATTCCGATACAGCAAATACTTACGACTTATCGAGCTCGCTTCCAGGACTTCCAAAACGGCTTAGGGCGCGCGCTAGAGATATTCGGCACAGACGAAGTCCAGTTGGACAACGCTACCGCGTCAAAGCTAATTTCAGTACTGGCAGATTTGGCCCCGGCGGAGCCCGATGAAGTGGACTTCCGTCTTCTGCCTTCGCTCTTCCCCCCCGCAGACGGACAAGGAAGGAAGTCCGTTGCGGTCCTCAAGGAACTGTCGGCGGCTCAGGAGCTGCTATTCGCACTGGAGCGTAGCCGCGACCGTACGCTGATTCCAAACTCTGCCCCGTCCATCGAGGACCTCGCACAAGGTGAAGAAATCCTCAGGCTTGCAACTGTCACAAAGCTTGACGAGCGAACACGTGAGCAGTTCGAACAAATGCTCGATAAGTTTCGGCCGGCAGTTGATGCCGGTAGATTGGCGCTCCGGGATTTGGAGCGTATTGCGGTACTTTTCCGCATGTCGTTTGAAGGTTCCGCTGAAGACGTCAACAAGCTTCTAATAGTGCGCTCGGTCTTGGAAGATGCACCTATGGGACTGTTGCACCTTCGAAGCGAGTACCTTATGCATCCGACGTCGCTCGAAACACTAAAGCGCATGGCTGAGGAGCTCAAATCCATTCAATCGTCATTCGGCAACCTTGAAGAGTCTCTCTACATGGACTCGATACCTTCCGACGGCGAACTAACAGAGGCAATCGCGACACTGCGTGAAGGCAGCGCCTGGTATCGAATATTCCAAGGTGGCTGGCGGAAGGCTATAAGTTTGCACAAGCGACTTGCACGCAACAAAACCATCAAGCTCTCCTCCGACCAGAGGCTTGCTGAACTTGAGTCTATTCGGAAATATGCGAAGCGACACCAGGCTTGGAAAAACGACGAGAAGCTCAAAAGCGTTGCCGGTACCGCCTTCGATGGCGAAGCAACTCCGTTCCAAGACCTAATCTCTGTCGCCACTTGGTTGGTAAAATCTAGCGAGAAATTTTCGGACAGCCGCATAACCGACGCGTCCCTTGACCTTCTTAGAATCGCACGCCCCGATATAGTCGAATTGACCAACGCGACGAGCAATCTTCACGTAGCACTCACCGCGTTGAATTCGTTGGCGGCATTGGCAGCTTCGACACATTCGGCAGCGCCTGAGGTTTGCGCCCGCATCGACCTTGCCAATTGGGATGAACGACTGTGCGAGTATCATGAATTCGCTGAGATGTTTGATTCAGCGATTGCGTTTATGACGAAATGGGTCAGGCCAAATGCTACGCTCAGGGATGGCGTCGTCGCAATCGCAGATGCTTCGAAAGTTCCCGAAGTCGAGCGCTCTCTTGCGTTCCACACGCAGGGACGAGAAATTTTCGGAACATCCTATCGAGGCCGAGACACTAACTTAGCGACTGCCTTCGCTGCCCATACCTACGGGACACTTCTGCTCGCAGCACGCCTACCTGTTTCAATCGAGCAGTTACTGCTATCGGCCAACTCCGTCGCAAACTATGCTGCGATTGAAGAGTCAATCATCGCAATCAATAAGGGTTGGCAGGACCTGGTCGAGTTCGAACAATCCTTGAGAGAATTTGGTGAGGTAAACACTACGCAATGGGCTGGCAGCGATGCAGATGACATCACCGAGTTCGCTCGCGGCCTTTTCGAACGTACGGCATCGGCTGTGCAGAATTATTCAAGCCTGCTCCCCTGGGCGCAGTACGTGCAGGCGCGCAAGGCATGCCAACACGCCGGCCTGATGGACTATCTGTCCCTAGTTGAGACGGGTATGCTCTCTGCAAAGCGATTGACGAGTGGCTTTGCTTTCCGTTTTTACGCATCGATAGCTGAACAGCTCTTCCGTCAGAACAAGGACCTGCGAACATTCAGTGGAACGCGCCATTCATCGGTACGCAAAGACTTCGTTTCGCTGGACCGCGAGGTCATCAAAATGCGTGGTGCGCAGGTGGCGCGTGATTGCATGCGGGCTAGCACGCCACCACAAGGTACCTCCGGAGTCCGGGTTGATGACAAGACCGAACTGAGGCTTCTCGAGCATCTGATTCCGCAACAGCGGCCTCGCGTGCCGTTAAGGAAACTACTGAGCCGCTCGGGCAGAGCTATTCAGTCGTTAAAGCCCTGCTTCATGATGGGACCACAGGCAGTGGCTCAATTCCTTCAGCCGGGTCGACTGCACTTTGACATCGTTATCATGGACGAAGCGTCGCAATTGAAACCGGAACAAGCCCTGGGTGCGATTGCACGTGGCTCGCAACTTGTCGTCGTAGGGGACCCGAAACAGCTTCCTCCAACGTCATTCTTCGCACGTATGGCTGCGCCAGATGACGATGGCGATAGCGGTAAGGGCGCAGCCGCAGTAGATGCAGAAAGCATACTCGACGTTTGCATCAGCCACTTTCACCCTGTTCGCACCCTACGTTGGCACTACCGCTCCCAGCACGAGTCGCTCATAGCGTTTTCGAACCAGAACTTTTACCGCGGCAACTTAGTCGTCTTCCCGTCTCCATTCGGAAAAAGCAAAGAGCTTGGACTGCGTTACCACTACGTGAAGAACGGGATATACGAAGGCCAGATGAATGTAATAGAAGCGCGCCAAGTCGTCGAAGCTGTCGCCTCTCACATTCAGACCCGGCCAGGCATTTCGCTCGGCGTAGTGACCCTGAATGTGAAGCAACGGGAACTCATTTCAGAGATGCTTGAAGAACGCCTGAAAACAGTGAGCGGTGCTGACGACTTCAAGATGCATTGGAAATCGCATGGCATGGAACTGTTCGTGAAAAATCTCGAGAACGTTCAGGGTGATGAGCGTGACTGCATCATAATTTCCACCACTTTTGGCCGCCCAGCGACTGCGGGCGTGGTTCGACAGAATTTCGGTCCTATTAGTAGGGGCGGAGGATGGCGCAGGCTTAACGTGCTTTTCACTCGTGCGAAAAAATCGGTCGTAGTTTTTAGCTCAATGCGCCCTGAAGACATCGTAGTCGATAAAAGCACTCCCGAAGGTACGAAGGCTTTACGTAACTATCTTCTCTTCGCACGGGATAACGTACTCACGCAGAATGAAGAAACAGACCTGCCTCCAGACAGCGATTTTGAGGTGGCAATACTCGATTTGTTGAAAGGTAAAGGCTACGAAGTAGTTCCTCAGCTGGGTGTCGCCGGCTTTAGAATCGACATCGCGGTGCGGCATCCAGACTACAAGTCAGTCTTCCTGGCGGCCATCGAATGTGACGGCGCTAGCTATCACTCCGGTGTAACGGTACGCGACCGAGACCGGATTCGACAAGAAATTCTCGAAGGATTGGGATGGCGCGGTCGCATCTGGCGTATTTGGTCGACAGACTGGTTCCGTAATCCACAATTGGAAGCCGAGCGCCTCTTTAGCTTCCTTGAGGAGCTTCGCTCCGTTCCTCTTCCCGTCGGCGAGAGCTACGACGAAGTAGAGGAGGACTATGAAGAGGCTGGGTTGCTAGCATCGGATGAGGCGCCAGCCGCTAGTTTGGAGGTCTCCGAGATGGTTCTCGAAACCGCAGATGACGAAATTGAAGTGCGTGTGGGCGACCTCGTAACCTACTTCAATATCGAGAGTCCAGAGATGCATCTTTCAGTCCAGATAACGACCTTGCTGACAGACTTGAATCAAGGTTTGATAGGGGAAGGAACGCCTTTGGCTCAAGTTTTGCTGGGTTCCACTGAAGGGGACGAAGTCGTTCTCCGAGTTCCAGGAAAAGCTGCGGCTACCTTGCGCATTCACGAAGTCTACCGCAAGGAGTTAGTGCAGCCGGAGATAGCATAGCAGTGGCTGGTACGCATACGCACTGCCAGTTTGGGCGGGTGACTTTTGTCCTCGCTATAAACTGGCCACCACGCCATAGTGGCATGTGGAGGCCGGCGGCGTCCTCTTAGGCCGTCATCTGTTGGATACGGAGGACGTGGTCGTTGATGAAGTAACGACGCCGCAGAAGTCTGACCGCCGTAGTCGGTTTAGCTTTTTCCGTTCTAAACGCCACAACGTCATCGCCCAGGACCGCTGGTCAGAAGACGCGAGCACCTTGGCCTACCTAGGTTCGTGGCATACCCACCCAGAACGAGACCCAAACGGCGGACTCTCTCCGTGAACATGTGTGCGGTGGCAGCACGCTATCGTCATATGACGTCGACGATAGCGCGTCAGCCGAGTTACCTAGACGGCGCTGACGCTATGCCTAGGAAAAGTAAATTTACATTTCTGCTGTGAAATGTGTATATTTTTGATTTGATACAATCGCAAGGTTTGTTGATTTGACGCTCCGTCACAGTCGGCGGCGTATTGACGCAGACATCCTCCTTTGGGTGAGTCTGCCGAGCTTAAACGGCCGCTTAAAGCCGTGAACAATCATTCGGGAGAGCCGGGAATGTGGCATGACATTGAAGCGGAGGTCGATTTGCTGAACTTCGGCATGGTGGCCAACGCAGCGGCAGGTCTCATTCGTGATGCAGGAGACACTCCTCTGACCATTGGCATATCCGGAGGATGGGGGGTGGGAAAGTCAAGTCTGGTGAAGCTCGTGAGAGCCGACTTGGAGGGGAGTGCGCAGCAACACGGCGATGAGCCTTCTCCCTACATCATGATGGAATTCAATGCTTGGTTGTATCAAGGCTACGAAGACGCGCGGCAAGCACTCCTCCAAGCAGTGTCCGACCGACTTGTTGAGGAAGCACAGAAGCGGAAGAAATTTATCGAGAAGGCGACTGACTTTGCAAAGCGCGTGAACCTGCTAAAGCTAGGTCGTATCGTCGCGCCAGCAATCACGCATGTTGCTGTTGGGGCCGTAGCTGCCGGTCCGCTTGGCGCGCTTTTCGGTGCAGTTTCAGGACTGGTCCAGGGGTTTAACGAAGCGGAAAAACGTGAAGAGAACCTGAAAGCTGTTCAGGCGGCATATACGGAACTTTCCCCAGAGCTGAAGGACGTTCTTGGGGCTAGGAAAGAATCGTCGCTGCCCAAAGAAATTGAAGGTCTACGCAAGGCTTTTGCAGACCTATTGGAAAAGTTGGATGTTCGCCTAGTCGTATTTGTTGATGATTTGGACAGGTGTCTCCCACCCACTGCCATCTCGACGCTGGAAGCGATGCGGCTTCTACTTCATGTGAAGCGGACTGCGTTCATTATTGCCGCAGACGAAAGCATGATTCGCGGTGCTGTTCGAGCGCATTTTAAAGGCGTTGACATCGAGGACGGCTTGGTTACGAGCTATTTTGACAAACTCATCCAGATTCCCTTGCGAGTTCCTCGTCTGGGTGTCAACGAAGTGAAGGTGTACTTGGCCCTACTTCTTACCGATTGGGCTACACGACAAGGTCGGCTCACACATCAGGTTCAGGCCGACGGACAGGTTGCACTGCTTGAGCAGCTAAAAAAAGGGTGGGGCGCAGGAATATCGCGGGCCGCTCTTGACAGTGCTTTCGAATCGGAAAAGGCGCGCATCTCTACGGAACTTGATATTGCTGACCAGCTCGCGCTACTACTGGTCACGTCTGTCGAGATAGCTGGTAACCCTCGTCTCATCAAACGCTTCCTCAACAACTTGATGATTCGCCGCACAATTGCCGAAGCAATGAATATGCCTTTGGCGCTTGAAGAGCTTGTCAAGATTCAACTATTCGAGCGCTGCGCGTCCTCGATAGCCTTCGAGTTCTTCACAAAAGCCGTTGCGTCGGACGCTGATGGAAAAGCGGAATTTTTGACAAAGATAGAGACTGCCGCGGCGATAGCGGAGGAGTATGTGCCGCCGCATCCATCCTGGACTGGGAGTTTTTACGAGCAATGGGTAAAGCTGAGCCCGCGTCTCTCCGAAAAAGACCTTCGTCCAATACTGCATCTAAGCCGTGAGCGAAGCCTTGGCTTGGCGGCATATGACGAGCTTTCCCCTGCAGCGAAGAAGTTACTCGAGGCCACAATGGAAGCCACCGAAGTTTCGAGACTCCTCGTTCAGAAGTTGACTGAATTGGGCGAAGGAGACGTGTCGCGAATTTTGGTGCGTGCAATCCGGAAGGCTAGGGAAAACCAGTGGCACGTTGAGGACATTACTCGATGCCTTAACTGCACAGACGCCCATCCTTCGCTCGGACTTCAGCTCGTATCGGCTTTAGTTGAAATTCCTGGAACCAAGCGCGATATCGCGTTGCTGCCACTTCTGAAGACTCGGCCTTGGGCCGATGGTCTCCTCCGAGATTGGGCCGATGACCCTGAAACGACAGCTAAGTCGCGGCAATATCTTCTTAGGGCGAGGCGGGAGCAATAATGGGCACCTCCACTTCGAGTATGGGGCCGGGTAGCGGAGTAAGTCTCGACCCACCTTGGTTGGACGAAGTTGTAAGCTATATTGGGGGCGGTAGTTCTGTCCCACTTGGTGACGATGAGCCGCTCTTAGCGCCGTCAGAATTGTCAGGTACTGCGCCGCCGGCGCGATATGGCGATGCCCGGCGGGAGTTTGGCAAGTACGCCAAGAACGGTAACAATCAGCATCTCGGCAATGCAATTGGACACTATTCAAGGCGGGGTAATGGCGGAGCTAGGGCCTTAGCGGGGCGTATGCGTGCCTCAACGCGTGCCGGCGCCGCACTCTTTTCATTTCTTAATGCTGTCAGCCAGCGCACCTCTCCTGAAGCCGCAAGATGGGTCGATAACCTCCGAATTAGTAACCCGTCCGCAGATGACGTGGTGGATGCCATTATTCGTGAACTGGCGCCCCCGGGGGGCAGCGCAGATGAGGAATCCTTCCGGGACTCGATGGGCTTAGCCCTGTCCGCCCTGGTAAAAGATGACCCTACAGTCGACCCTTTGAGTATGCGCGTGGATGACATATGGGAACTTATGAAAGGCTTCCTCGCCACAGAAGTTGCCAACAGGGTCTGCTTCGACTTAGGGCCAGTTTTTGAAAGCGCGCAAATTGACGTAACCACAGCAGTAATGCGTGAGCGCCAGATGCGTTTGTTTATCAAGAACGAGCTAGGCATGCATGTTGATTTGCTTCGTGGAACCAACGAAAATCCTACAAGAGGACAGCTGGACTCGATTTTGCAAGAGACATTGACGATGACCTTTGAACTTTTTGAGGCGCAAGTATGACCAGAGTATTTTGTGCTCCAAAGGACCGCATTCCGATGGCGCGGTCATCTGGCATCATCTACGTTTCGATGTATGCGCATGATGGTCTTGCGGACGTGAGTACGGTAGGCACCTCGCTCCTTGATGAAATTGCTTCCGCTGGGATTGCGCCAAGCGCCGCGAGCTGGGATTTCTTAACACTTGCGCTGGCAGTGAACGCTGCCGACCATGCGGTTGAACGCACCACCTCGGCAGATGGGTGGACGAGAACTATTGATATGGAGGTCGCACTTTACGAACCCGACCCTTTCCAGCTTTTGGTCACGGACCTCCAGCAGACACTTCGCTTCTTGACGGGAGATTTTTGGCAACTCACATTTATAGACGGAGGTTATCCACCTCCAAGGCCTCGTCAGCAAGTAGTTTATGAGGCCGACAGTATCTCGCTGCTGTCGGGCGGCCTGGACAGCCTGATAGGTGCCTTGGACCTTACAGTGCAGAGCAGAGCGCCGATTTTTGTCTCCCACATTGCACGGGGTGACTCAGCCAACCAGCGCTTGTACGCGGAAAGCCTGGGAGGAGCAAAACGTCACCTGCAGTGGAACCAAAATATCTGGCTCAAGCCGCAGCGCGAAGGCGAGGGTTCTACACGTGGTCGTTCCATCGTTTTCTTCGCGTTCGCCGCCCTCGCAGCAGACAATTTATCTTCCACTACGACACGAGCGCTGGTCGATGTATTCGTACCTGAGAACGGGCTCATCAGCCTGAATGTTCCATTAAATGCAGGTCGTGTTGGCAGCCTCAGTACCAAGACAACGCACCCGGTTTTCATGCAGCGCCTGCAGGCGATTTGGACGGCGCTTGGCATTCCAGCAGTCCTGCGTCTCCCGTATGCTGAACTCACGAAAGGCGAGATGATGCTCTCGTGCCTTGACCAAGAGCGGTTGGGTGATTTCGCGGGAGGGTCTACAAGCTGCGGCCGGTTTAGCGTGTTTGGCTTAAAGCACTGCGGTCGCTGTGTCCCGTGCATGGTGAGGCGGTCTGCATTTCTTCGTGCTGGAATGACCGATACTACGGTGACGTATGTGCATTCGCAGCTTGGAAACGCGAAGCGAGAGAGTGGTCCAAATGATGTGGCCGCTGTGGCCGCCGCTGTTCTGAAAGTAGAGCAGTATGGAATTCGCGCGTTTACTGCAGGCCAGTTCGCGTTTGCTGAACCGGCACGCCGAGCTGAGTTTGAAGGAGTCGTCGAACGTGGTCTTGGCGAACTCGGCGTGCTATTACGATTGCACAATGTACTGTGATTGACTTCCACTCTCATCTCGACCTCTATCCCAATGGATTGGAGCTCGCCCGTGAAGCAAATGAGCGGAACGAATTCACATTGGCAGTGACCACCAGCCCTCGTGCATACTACGCAACATCTCGCGTCTTTTCAGGGCTGCGGAATATCCATGTTGCGTTGGGATTACATCCCGAGGTGGCTGACCTCAAGGCCGGAGAGCTTGACGCGCTTGTGGGAGGCGTCGCGAGTGCGCGTTTCATTGGCGAGGTTGGATTAGACGGGTCGTACCGATTTCGCGAGACGTTTGCACTACAGGAGCGCATCTTCCGGTCAGTACTCGACGAGTGCTCCAAGCAGGGCGGACGGATTCTAAGCATCCATTCGAGGCGTGCGGCGAGCCGTGTACTGGAGCTTCTGGCAGAGATTAAATTATCCGGTATTCCCGTTTTGCACTGGTTCTCTGGTAGTGAAGTGGAACTTCAAGCTGCCTGCAAATTGGGTTGTTGGTTCAGTGTTGGGCCATCGATGCTGGCCGGCACTAAGGGGAGAAATCATATTAGCCAAATGCCCATGGACCGCGTGCTCCCCGAAACCGATGGTCCATTCGCTATGACGGGTGGCGTTCCATTAAAACCGTGGGATGCCTGGGGTATCTGTAGCGTACTGTCCGACATTTGGGGACAACCTCCTGATATCGTCGAAGAGCAGATGAGACGAAACCTTCGCCAATTGCTGGACACTTAGCGCTACTGTCATAAGTTATCGCAAATAGTTTAAGATGAGGCATTGCACACGTCGACAGCTTGAGAGCAGTGGCACGCGCCGGTTCCCCCGGAAAAGTGAAAAATCGGACTCTGCTTTTCCGGATATCTAATCTACTGTTGCGTTGACCTTGCCTATGGCGAACATCCTCAGCAAATTTGGAACCATGCACTGCCACCGGGATGCCCCCGGAGCTGGGGTTGCGCCTACCAATGACATCGACTCGTTGGTTCGCCGCACATTGCACTGCGTCCACTGGTACACATGCCGCAGGTGCCGATTTAGGTACCGGTCCGACCAAATACGCACTATTTCTCGATTAGTGACCGTGGCGCACTGTATGAGTCGATAGTGAAGGCCCACGCGATAGACATTTATTCACCCAGCACGTTACTGAACCTTCGGATGGAGTTATTCGCCATAACTGACTAAGCGGTTTAATTCCGGCTCGATGCTTCGTTACCAAGGGGCGAGAGCGCTTGTTCGCGTAATCGGTTGAGCTAAAAAACGAAGGCTGCGCAGTTATTGATGAGTTCGACTGATTCGTCGAAAAAATCTCTCGCCGAAGCGTCCCAACCGTAGACTGCGGGCGTAAATGCGAACGAAAGTCCCCCCCACCGCGCTTAGCGGCAAACTGGAGCACCCGCGGCGCCTCAGGCATGAACTTGGGGTTATCGTCCTGAATCAGTCCCAGACCCGCCGCGTATAACGAGCTCAAGCACGCGGGCGTGCCCCTGAAGTATCCATACTCCCCGGTGCTCGCGCAATGGTTCCACATTGTCGTTAATGTCGGCGACAGGTAATCAGCCCACTTGGATGCAATTTCCGGCGTCGCGCATAACTCGCCCCAGAATTCGTCCAAGTATTTCAGGTAGGGCATCGAGTCCTCCTGGATTGCTTCCCACAGGCGGTCGAGTCATTTTTCACGAACCGCGCGGCTGACGTCCGCCTTGGCGACAATCGGCACGAGGGCTTCGATGGCACGGTTGACGGCGCTGCCGATACCACCCGAGGAACTATCGACTTGGTCAATATCCGGTACCAGTTTCGCTAGGAACGCAATGCACCCTGGCTGGCGAACATAGGCCCTTCCTGGCTATTGCCTCATATCAAAAGTACGTACTCGACGCGTTGCATTGGCTGGTTTGGGTACACAGGCTGAGGTCACGCCGAAGCTTAATGGCAGGGCACGCTGGCCAGCACCACCGAGGTAAGCCAAACAAGCTCACTTGCCGTGCCACGCCGCATGCCTGCAGAAGCTAATATTCCGATTCATATCTACTATGAATTAATATTACTCCTCGTTATCTTCAAATAATAAATTAGGGAATTTCTCGCGGATTAGCTGTTTGCGCGCAGCTATAAACTGCTCGTAATTATTAAGTTTCCATAATTTCTTGTTTGTCGGAATGCAATGCAATTCAAGATAATCCGCTGTTTTCCCGTCGAACCATTCATCAGGAGGCGTATCACTTTTATCGCCCGCCCCATTTTCGCTAGCTGGGAGTAACATACAGTTTGCCAGCTGATTTATGTCGTATGCTGTGTAACGTTGTAACGTCAAATGCCCAGTCTCCGGGTTTTCGACTTTAACTTTCTTTAATAGCGACCTTGGGAATATATGGTCCACTTGCGGCAAATGACCATCCCATAATGGAGCATAGTCTGCTCTCGGATGCCAAATATTAAAGAGCAGATGAATATTCCTTGACCCATATCCCATTTCAAATAACTGCGACTCCGATAGCGCGAGATTTCTTCCGTCTTCCCTTATAACTCCAAAAATTTCCTTAGCTCGAAAACCCTTGGACTTTTGAATGGCATGAACTATTTTATCAATCAGACCGTCCGGTCGGCCAGAAAATGCCCCAGTTAACAATACCCTGAGAAGATAATCAACCTTGCCTTTGGCACCATTCCAACCCGTCGGAAAGTGATGGCGAAAGTAAATGAGTGGTATCAGCGCCAAATATGATGGCAACGCTTTATTGCTTCTTACAAAGGTCTTTTGCGATAAGAAGTCGCGAACATATCGAATTGATTCGGTAATTTTTTCCCATTCTTTTGTGATGGTTTCCCGTAACTCTTTTGACCGCAATTTTTCAACGTCATATCGAGCTCCTTGGCCTAGCAAAACCATGGCGGCTTTGAGCACAAAATCTCTGTCAAAACTAAATTGCTCTCCGTTGATTTCGCTGAGAAATTCGTTCATTTCGATATCTGCAGTTTGCCAGTCGGACGTCATGAGTGAAAACATCAAATCCGACTTAGAAAGCTTCGTTCCTCCCGCGTTGGCACGGATGAAGATTTCAACGATATCTTCAACGGCATACACAGTATCCTCATCCGTGGAATCTATTTCCTGAAATATAAGAGTTTCAGTTACCTCGAACTCCCGTTTAGCGCGTTCAATATTTCGAGCCAGTCTAGTTGACTCCTCATCAGAGAGGATAGGGTTAAACTTCTGAATTATGTCTTTGGCAATTTCTCCGGCTAGTTTTTTTGTATAAATGAGGTCGGGAAATGATACCCAAGGCCAATTAGAGGTTTCTGGGTTAAGAAAACTAAATTTGAAATGTACATCCTCTGGATGGCGCGGGACGCCGCTAAGCACATCGAAATGTAATGTTCTTCCGTCTAGCGACCCTTTTAATCCAATGAATAATGTCTGTAGCCGTTGTTGCCCGTCCAGAACTAGCCTCTTTGTCTTTTTCGAAAGAGGACGGTATAACGATTTTAACTCAATAGACTCAGTATATTGGTCGATGAATTTCCGATTGCGCATCTCCGCTCTGGTTTTCCAAATAAGGAGCGACGGAATAGGATACTGCCGCATTATTGAGTCGTACAATCGCTCCATTTGGTCTTCGCCCCATACAAAAAAACGCTGAATATTGGGGAGCCATAGTCCGCCTCCATCAGCATCAGCGTTATTAACGTCGGCAATCAAAGACTTGATGGTTTTGCTAGGCATATATTTTCCTTGTGACTCTAAATTTTTACTTCAAATAAAATGCAACTCAACAATATTTATATTTCTGATGGGGAATCGCAATTTATACTATTTTCATGGAAATATCAAGAAAGAATGGGTCGGAATTAATATTGTGACACTCAATCAGCTGTAGGCGCGATGTAGATGCGGCAGTGGTATCGGAAAAGGCGAGCTCAAAGCTCGCCTGAGTTATCGCTATTTGCCGGCCCTGCGTATCATCCCGGACAGAAAATAAGCCCGCATGCCCGCCTCGAAGTAGCCCCAACCTAGCGCCGTGACGCCTTCAATCGTACAAGACACCGTCAGACGGCTGTCGCTTGGTTCGAACCTAGCGCCATGGCCGCAACTACTTGCTCTGCCGGGTTGACCAGGTCGTTGATTGGTAGCGATGGCCCGTCGAAGAATGCCTGGGTTCTGCCATCGCCGTCCCCGACCACGAGCAGGCCATCGTCCACAGCGATTGCCCGGGGATGGAGCATGCGTGTCGAAGCGCTACACCGCTCACACCCAAAATGTCACTCTCATCCAATTTGACCTCAAATCAAAATCCCCGGACGTCCCTACAGAAGAGTGTAGGTGGTGTTCGGGCCAGCTAGCAGCCGTTCGAGATATGGCTCTGTCAAGGTGGCGTCAGCAATGGAAGGTCAGTGATGCTTGTGCTTACATGTGAGCAGGATAGCCGGCCAGGGATGTTCTGCCTATGACGTTCGGGATGCTCGTTACCGAGCAATGACCTATCGCGCGAATAGGGGGTATTCGCGCGGTGTGAATGCTTTAGTTCGTGATACGGAACTGTTCCTTATCCTTGCCATCAAGCCAGCGTGGTGCTCGGCCACGGCCCGTCCACGTCTCGCCCGTTTCAGGGTTCCTAAATTGTGCTGGCACCAAGCCCTTGGCTTTTGCTGGCTTCGCACGACTTCCGGCGGCGAGGTCCTCCGTGGTAATTCCGTGCAGTTGCATCAGTTCCTTGATTTTCTGAATTGCGCCATTGATTTCATCTTTGCGGGCAGCCTCAGCCAGGGATTGCAATTTTGCGATTTGTTCAACATACTCTGCATACGATGTCATAGTGTCTCCAAGGGGATAGGTGGTTCAAAAGAATGAATATACGCGAAATCTAACATAAGCATAGAAAAAGGTAAGGACGGAACGAATTTCATCTTCGTTGATTGGTACAGTGGGGAGTTTATTCAATTGGAGCAGGCTTGCATGGTTGATGGACACTGCTTTTTTCGTTCGTAGTCGCGACTGTCAGCAATCGGCCAAAAGCAGATATTCAGGTATGCGAGAGTGTTGATTAATTCGTCAAATAGACTTGATACAATTAAGTACAAATTTTTGAAAGGCATTTTGCATGGGTGCCTACAGCTTGATTTTTTTCGAAACTATGGCCCGCTTCTCAGGTTGACTCTCGCCCTTATCGTTTCGTATTCGTCGTCGGAGCTTTTATTGGGATAACGGACCCGGCGTTTGGAACGGTAGCTATTAGCACAATTCTGGTTATATTTTCCCTTGGAATGCTCGGGCCATCCGCTACGCCACATCTTTCCCGCCGGCATCCCTTAGCTCTGTTTATTATTGCGGTTTTGATAATACTTTTTTGTGAAACGTTGATAGCTCAGCTTTTTCCTATAGAACTCGCGAAACGCGTAGGTTTTAACGCAGCGCCTTGCATTATCGTTGGAGCAACTGCTTTCTGAAGCGGCCATTATCTAAACGGCGGAGTAGGCCATGGCATAGGTGCATCGATTGCTGGGGTTCTATTCGCTTTAAGCTACATGACAATGCGGCCTTGGGGGTATCTCCCGGCGTTTTGGGCATCGTACATAGCCCATTCGCTTAACAACATGTTGATGCTGTATGTAGTACCGGTTTTTTCCAAGTCTGGCTTGAAATGTGACCGCGACCAGTCAACAGCAGACATTTATAGTACTCTACCGAATTATTTCTCAATAACATTGAAAGCGCACAACGTGAAGTCTATTAAAGATTATCTAAAAGAAATTGAACAAGAAAAGTTGGACTCGTCTGGTGCTCCTATTTTCAATTTGGCATTGGAGCATCTTACTTATAAGAACATACCCGGGACAAAGAATTCTTACCGGCTAGACGCAGGAAACACCAACACATTAACTAAAAAACACGCACATGTGTATGCAAAACAGAAAGGTGGAGGAAGCGAGCTCTATTCGGTAAATATTGATGGCTCTGGGCACGATGGTTATTCAGGAACGCAAATACCGAAAAGGCATGCAGACTATCTCACAACAATAGGTTTTCAGATTCCGGGGAACCTTACCCTTGAATCTCTCTCAGTTGATAGATTGACTACGGATTTGTTTGAGATATTTACGCTAAAAGACATCGAAGAAGATATCGAGAAACCAGCGTGGACAAGATGGTGAGTGACAAATGTAGCGTAAGGCATGGCTAAACTCGATGTTGGCCCAGGAGAAATCTTGCACTCCCAACGCACAAATGTAGAATAGCTTCCTTTTTTTTGCTGTATTTAATAATTTTTGATTTTGGTTTTTATATCTAAGTCATTTAATGGCTGCTTTGAGGCGAACCTGCCGATGACGGCAATCGGCCATAAGTAGTCCTTCGTAATGCTCAACCATCCTGCTTCTTCGAGATGTGGGATTAACGTCTAAAAAATCTGTCATGCCTATAAAAATTTTTCATGGTAGCTTGGTAGCAGACATCGAAAAGTTTTATCCGACTTCTCATTTTTCATACAATGTTGAGCAAGTTAAAACAGTTATCGGTGGCAAGATATTTCTCGACAATGAACATGGCAAGCCAACGCTCTACGAGTGCGTAATAGACCTATTGCCCGAGCAAGTCAAAACTGTCGAAGATATCGGTTCCCCGAATATTCCGGCCATTCTGCTTGCCTATTGTGGACGTGACGCTAGGTGCCGCGACGAGCGTTTTCGTAATAGGCCAAGGGAAGACGCGCCATGGCTCGAATCGATTGCTTTTTTACAGCAATTAGCTACAGAGGATGGTTTCGTAGCTCTGGAGTATGAGAATGATGTAGAGTTGGGTGGGAAGTGCCTGTGTGTACTTTTCCCGGAACAAGTCGAAATCCTTTCCCGTATACCTATCGAAGCGGACGAAATTAAGGTGGCATTCAATTCTTGCGCTGCATTTCAAAATAGCCCATTTAGTCGTTCACCACCTGAACCTAGACAGTCGACGAACTTCCGCTAAGGGGCGTTACCGGCCCTTCCTACTCGCCTCTAAATGCTTAAAACAGCGGGCATTTACTCCGACCGACATGAAAGACCTCCCCGGCGGTGAGTACGTGGAGCTGAGGTCTGGCAGTGTGCGCGCCGGCAACTTGCGTAAAGGTGTTCGATTGCGGTACTGCGGCATTGCACATTATGGGTGAAGTGGCTTTGGTGCGACGATAGTCGCTCATCGAACATTGCGCGCGTTATCGCCCAACGCCGGTAGTCGCGGTGGGACTCGTCCCATGACCACCCCAGTTGCCTGGCAAGCCGCCAGCAATGCCTCCAATGATTGCTGCGCCGTTAAATAGTACTTGAACCTGCTCATTACGCCACTTTTGGCGAGAACCTTCAGTTTAAAAAAGTTCACGTTGCTTGACACCTGGAATCTTCGGTGCCGGCTCTCCGCACATCAGGTCGGCCGAATACGGCTGAAGATATGTCCTTGCGCGTTCTGGGTCTTTGCAACCAAGCCACTCGTCGTATTCGCTGGTTGGAACAATGACTAACGAACGCTTCTCCTCTCCTGGGCGATGGAAGCGATTCATGAAGGCATGGTCGTCGGCCTTAATGGTCAACTGGGTGAACGAAAATGTTCTCTTCCCATCCTCCTCGACCCATTCCCGGTAGAGGCCGGCGACGGCAAATGGTTCGCCTGTGGCCATTTCAATAGACCATCGCACATGCGTTGGTTGTTCCCAGTTTGGCTCGAAGAAGCGGACCATTGGGACGAGGCAAAGTTGAGACTTAGCCCAAGCGGACTTGTACGTCCTCAGTTGGCCAACTGTCTCCGCACGCGCATTCATCGTCGTGAGGCGCTGGCCGGCTGGTATGTGCCGCTTGGGGATGAACCCGTATGTACCAGTTAGACCTTTACGATTGCCGGCTTTGTCATGAACGATGATTGGGCCAACGTAGTTTTGGTACAGCTCATCACGCCAATCGTCGCTGTTCTCCATGGAAGTGCGGAAGAAGTCGAAGGCCAGTTGCCGTGAGACAGTTACGTAGTTGACGCACATGGCGTTCTCCGGGTTGAATGCAGATATTCGATTTTATCTGGCAATTTTCCCAGTGTGATACCTTTCATTTATACTTGTACCCTAATATTCCTGCCGGAAAATATTGAGCATGTTAGTCTTGGTTAAATGTACAATTGGTTGAACTCTGCCAGCAGCAGATAGTTGCGCATTCAAAGTGTAGTGCTTTTTAGATGCAAAGGATACCGATGAATATTGATGATGTGGCTCTGGAATATTTACGAGAGGCAGAAATATGCTTTGGTCCGATGGTTTCCGATTGGAGCTTCTCGGGGGTCCAGTTCAACGATGCTACTCCTCATCTGGTTTATTATCCTGAAACCGCCTCAGTCGGGATTTCCCTGAGTAAGCGTGCAGAGACAGACGAATTGCAATTTCATTTTCAGCTAGCACATGAAGTCTGTCACATGCTGTACCCATGCATGAATGTTGACACATTTCACTTGGAAAAGCCCACTGTCTTAAACGAAGGAATTTCAACCTACTTCTCGATTATTGCGGTTAGTAAATTTGGGGCTGCAGAGGAGGTAATTGACAATCTCAAGCAATATAATAAAAATTACTTTGATGCACTTTATTTGGTTGCAGAATTGGTTTCAATAAATAGTCAATCAATTAAAAATCTTAGGCAGATAGAGCCTAAATTGAACAAACTCTTGCCCATTCATTTTTTCGATGCAGGAATAAATGCGACGAGCACTTTAATAGAAGAGTTGCTTCATGAATTCATTTGAATGCCCACCCTACGTGCCAAGACGCCGGGTGGGCAGCTTCCAAAGTTGGATTAATGGCTGATGGCAAGAATATATTAGGAATTTGTTTAATATATTTATATTGAGAAAATATGGTGTTTAAGATAGATAAACGAGGCCTGGATTTCGTTATTAGGTGCTCTGTAGCTAATTAACTTGTAAAGGCCGGGATGAGAGAGCAACACCTACTGACGCTTTTAAGCGCACTTAAGAATGATTTGGTAGATGCGGCAGACTTATCTGAATCAATCAACAAGTTGGCATTATTAGTTGATTTAGCAGAGGATATGCGTCGGGAAGATATATTATGTGAATCAATTCAAGTTGCGGACGTGATTGAGAAGCGAGCGATTCGAGCTGACGCGTGTTTGGTTCGATATCTGCGTTCAAACGCGTGGGCCGCGCTCAAACACATCCGGAGCACAAACGATAACGTGTGGGAATGGAAGCAACCGGAGCTTGTACAGCAGATGTATTGGCTAAGGGGGGCAATTCAACACGAGGGATTCCCAGTGTTGGCTTCGGGACGTCGTGCACAAATTTACTGCAACCTGGGTAATGCATTGAGCCAGGCCGGGCGCTTCGTTGATGCGCTCGTCGAATGGCGCAACGCCTTGAGAGAGCAACCGATTCAGGGTATGGCACGCGGCAATCTTGGCATTGGACTTGCCCAGTATGGTATGGCAGTCTACGATGAAGGGCATACGTACTGGTTGCTCCGTAGTGGGCGCGATGAGCTTCGGCGCGCGATTAATGGTGGTGTTGGCAGGGATGGCGCCACTTACTTGGAAGCAATAGGCTATTTTCGTACCCAACTTGAAAATATAGAGCGTGAGCTGAGTAAGTTCGAAGGTACGCATGACGACGCCCCGCAGGAGTTTCCGCTGGGAAAAACTAAGCGTGAGCAACGTTACCGGAGGTGGTGCCTAGAGCGCAATCTGTTCTTGAATCCATTGAATGATATTGGCGCTAATTCCGTCGCTGCAGATGATATTATGGTATTGCCATCTCATCGAATTAAGGGAGCCGGAATTACCTATCGAGCGTTCTTCAATCAGCTTAAACAGGAATATATTTACGCACGGTGGTGCTTGTTCGAAGGTGACTCAGTGAATGGTGTACATTTCGCTGACCGTGAAGTTCTTCTCGAGTCTAACGCCGACTATGCGCAGTACTCGGTCGGGCTTGAGAAAATGAAGACTGGCTTCCGTTGCGCCTACTCGCTTCTTGATAAAGTGGCCTACTTTGTCAATGCATACTGGAAGGTGGGAATGTCTGAAAGACAGGTGAATTTCCGTAAGGTTTGGTATGAGGAAAAGAAGGGACAAAGCGTACCGGTCGGCCATATTCGTCAAGTTTTCAGAGACTTGAAAAACCTTCCTTTGAGGGCGCTTTTTTTCTTGTCCGAGGATATTTTCGACAAGAGTTTACAAGACGTAGCAGAACCTATCGCAAAAGAATTGGATACGTTACGTAATCATCTGGAACACAAGTTTACAAAGGTCGTGATAGGCGGGCTCCCAAATTCCTATATCGATTCGGAAGTATTCAACGACCATCTCTCTCATGTAGTAAGTCGCGAAGAGCTTTATGCGCGAACCGAACATCTGATTAGGGTGAGTAGGTCTGCGCTTATCTATTTATCGCTAGCTATGCATGTTGAGGAGCGACGCACACCGCACTCACCCAAACTCATTGAGCCGTTTGACTTGGGTACGTACCCTGACGAACTTAAAATTTAAGACGAACTTGCAGTTACATGGCTATAAATTGTTGTGTGGCATTCTCCGTCCAATCAGCTATAAACTGACGCTGTGGAGGCTGAGGCAGCTACGATTTTTAAATAGCGTTTAAGGATAGTTGGTTGATGCAACCGGCGTTTTAGTCAATCAGCAATGCCGTCGCGATTGCCATCATCATATCCGCTTGGGCGGACTTAATTATCGCCTTCTTGCTGGACGCGTTACGCTTGAACTTAAGCGCAATATATCCGGGGCGCCCGACTCCAACCAGTGCGCCGCCGCAACCCGCTGCGCACAGCCGTTCGACAGGGGCATCGTGGTCCCAGTTGTCGTCAAAGCGGTGAAATTTCAGAGGAAATGTATGTTCCATGGCGGGAGTTTATACTGCCGCGTGTTGTTGGCTGAAGTGCCAAAAACTTATGTGTGGGTAGTTACCGAAGATGTAAAAAGCCTTTCCTGTTTGACTCCTGGTGTCGGCCAGGTTCGCGCGTATAGTAAGACGACCTTGCACTTTGGCCAACAGTTTTCTGGGCTGTGAGAGCGGTTAGAGAAGTGGGTGGGGAGCTTGAGGTCAAGCGGCAAGGCGCCAGATAAAAACCGTTGATTAGGTCCTGCCAGAAATTTAAGCAGTCGTGATAGCCCCTGCCGACGCTCGCTCTCCAGCTCGAATGCATGATTTATCCACAGTGCTGTCCACGTTATCTGTGGACAAATTGAGCTGCTATTTTCTAAGCAATTACTGGGCTGATACTCGGAGATGCTATCTGGCCTCCTGAAGGACTCAGACATGACCATGCCAGCCTCGAGTGCCACTCTCAGCAGTGATACATCTCATTACAAATGATGATTGGCTAGATATGGCGCAGTGCAGCATAATCCACCTGTCTCCTCCAACTCCTCCAAGAATTGGATTCAACCCGCCCCCTGTTGGCGGGTTTTTTTAGCCAAAAATTTGAGCTTCGGGGCCGATGTCAGTGGCCAACAGGAAGGTGGTGAAGGGGTGACCAGGCATGAGGAAGCTGGCCTGTGCTGCATCCTGCGCTCCTTGTACTCGACTCTGGCCTAGTGTTACGCCATCAGCGCCAACCTCGGGACCGAGGACGGCGCCGCCCCACTTGTCGCGCGCCGGGCAATCTGCGAGCAGATACTGTTTATGCAAGCCATCTGCGCGCCGGCGACAGGTCCTGATTTCCTCTGAATCGTCCCGCTCGGCCTCCATCAACCTCAAAGCGTTGATAATTCTCAAGGTGGTAATTGATTTTTGGCAATACGCTAATGGAATGGGTTTGTACTCGGTGAGTGCCAAAGGGGCATGATGATGGCGGTGGCGGCTGTGACGTTTTCCCGTCGCGAGCGCGAAGTGCGTTTGATGCTTACTGTGGAGGGCGCTCTCGTATTCGAGGGCTCAAATGTAACTAAGATGGTTCGCGAGGTGGCTACTCGCGGCCTCACCAAGTTGCACCTAAGCGACACCTATAGCATGTTGCTCCCCACCGACTCCGACACCCTTACTGAGGCCGCCAAGCAGCCCCTTGACGAACCGCTGGCTGTCTTCATACTGATTTCAGCATGAGCCTGGTAGCCCCTCCACATTAAGCAGCCTCGTCTGCAAGCACGAGTTCCAACATGTATTCATCGAGTAGCGCACCCAGTCCAATCATACGAGTATGCGTTTGCGGAAGTCCTTCTACGGCACGCTTGGCGGCATCCGGGTCGCCTATTAGAATCACTTGGCTCTGCGCTCGCGTCATCGCGGTGTAAATAAGCGTTCTGTCGAGCATCCGACTTCCGGTTAGAACTACGAGAACCCTACTCCAATGTGAACCCTGGGCTTTGTGCACTGTGACGGCGTACCCAAGCTCAATGTCATCTAGCATGGACTCGATAATCGGGCGCCGCTCCCCGTCGTCCCAAAGGACCCAAGCAATGGCATGGCCAACCTCTGCTCCTTCTGCGTTCGTAAGCAGCTGCGGCGTTTCCTCAATCTCAACCAGACGACCGAGCGAGCCATTCTGCAGGCCCCAGCCCCACAGATTTTTGGTGCATAGGATTTGGTCGCCGAGATAGAAACCGGTGCCGGCCATCGATTGAAACTCATCGAGATAGACCAGCAAAGGGCGGCGATGACGCGTGAATCGAGCCTGACACAGGGCATTTATCGTTTTGGTGCCATCTAGACCGTTCTTTCGGACCGACAGTATTTGAGTATTTTCCGCATCGTCGGCGTACAGACCAGCGACCAGGTCCACGATGGCCGGCGCAGCGCAGGGGAGAAACGCGATGGGTGCAGTAGCATCGTTGGCTAGTTCGGGCCAGATACCATGCCGCACGGCCTGGGCCGCTAGCGCGATGTCACCACCGTAGCATTTTACAACCGTGAGCTCAACCATCGGGATTTCCTTTACTATCGCAAGAGCATGCAAAACCAGCCCGGGACCGACCGGCATCAGTTGCCCCATGTCGCCGACCAATACGATTCGAACATGCGGCGGAAGCATCTCGCAGAGGCGGCTCATCGTGATAATGTCGACCATACCCGCCTCATCTATGACCAGCACACAGCAGCCGGCCAAGTCATCTTCTTTGGTCCTCTGCAAGAAACTTGCGATGGTTGACGAAGGCCGGCCGGTGGCTTCCAGCATGCGCTTGGCCGCACATCCTGCCAGCGCTACTTGGAAGATGCGGGTCCGCGTCTCGTCGTACACCTTGTAAAGTGCCCTCAGCACCGTCGTCTTACCTACGCCGGCACCGCCAACGATGAGGGATAGCGAATTGGCCGACGACGTATGTATGGCCAAGCGCTGCTCATCATTCAGGACGATGTCTTCGTTGGTCTCGTATGCCGCAACGACCGTGTCGATGTGAGCTGGGTGCAGCAGAGGTAAGTTGTTTGTTGCATTGAGGTTGGCGACCATCGCCCGCGCCACAGTTGCTTCCATCACCCAAGCGCCAATCGGATGCACCTTACCATTGGCGCCAATGATGAAGCTCCTGTTAAAGATTCCGCCAGCTATCGCCTCGGAAGCCAGTTTTTGGCAAGGCACGTCGAGAACACTCGCTAGACGTGAAACAAGAGTCGACATAGGGACCTGGGTATGCCCATCGTCGAAAACGCGGTAAAGAGCCTCTTCAGTGGCTCCTTGGAGTCGTCGCGGGTCTGCATCTTGTACTGCAAATTGGTTTCGTGCCAGTTTATCGACTTGCGCCCAAGTCGCGCAGAAGGACAGGAGCCGATACGGGTCCTCTTCTATTTTTTGAATCGTATCCTCGGCGTAAAATTCGAGAATTTTACGGCCCATTACCACGTCGAATCCCTGCATCTGTAGCCACTGTAGTGTCTTGCCATCTCCATACGCAACCCAAGCGCTGACTACTTGTTCGGCACTCTCCGGGGACAATGTCGGCGCCAAAGCTGCGATGTTACGTGTATCGAGTAGTTCATACAGGGAATCACCAAATCTATCCCATAACTTACGTGCCTTGACATGTCCAATGCCTACGAATGCAGGGCTATCGGCAATAAATGCTACGATGTGCCCGCCTGAAGGGCGCACCAGGTGGCCAGTGGCGGCGTCCAACTGCCACTCAGCCATTCGATAGCCATTTACCTCCGTGATGCGCTCGTACGCTGTGCCAGCCACCTTCCACCACTGCCCAGGCTGAACCTGTACCCCGCCAATCACGCTGGAACTCGCTTTGACAACGTAGTAAGCCGACGCGTCCTGTACTTCGCCAGCGTCGGCAATTGGTTTTCCACTGAAAATACACCCTCCAAAACACTTAGGGTTCTGGCTGCGGACGGAGGTGACCCTCAAAGTTTTCTCGATTAACAACGTGGCAGCCTTCCGGTTCGGGCGAGCGCATCCTTGAGTACGCTGTATTTCTCCAAGGCGCGTTTGAGTTCTGCGACCTCAGCCCTTAGACTTGCATTTTCCTGTTCCGAATGTTGGAGGCGCTCTGCTTCGCGCGCGCCCCGAGTCTGGCTCGGCTCGCGCATTAAGGAAGAGTCAGATTCGCGTTGAACGGCGATAGGCAACACACCGCGCGAGCGTAAAGACGTCTCCAGCTCACGCAGCGCCTGTTTAATACGCGGGTTCTGGTCAAGCGCCGACTTGGCGAAGGAACACTCTTTGGCAATCTCCTTGCGTGACAATACACCGCGAGTGGCCATTGCGCGGAAATCCTCATCGGACTTGCTCTGCGTCCAAGCGATAAAGGACCGAACGTTTTGCTCGGCGAGTTGCTGTCCGCTAGCCATTGGGCTTTCCTACATGGGTCGCTCATTGCTCCTGCTCTTTTAACGTACGCATCGCCTCGATAAAGGGGCGCAAACGCTGGCCGGCGACAACAACACGACGGCCAGGTGCTGCCGCCAAATCGCGGATTTCGCAGCGAGTCATGTCCACTTCAAACACCTCACCATCCAGATTGATTCGGTCCAGGACTTCGCGCAACGCCCATACAGTATCTGAAAACACGGCGTGTGCTGCTGATTCAGTCAAGCGTAACCCTTCGGAATTGGAGCCACTCGCTTTACCCGCTTCGACTCGACCGGCATCGGCAATCCGCTCGCGTAGACTACCTATCTCCATCTGCGCATCAATAAGTTTAGCGCGTAGCAACTCGGGCGGCGCGTCATTGTCGGATACGAAAGTCGAACCACCGGCTTGTGTCGCAAGAAATTCGAGCAGCAACCGGTGATAGACCGGATTGCGTACCAGCGTTGTTCGATGTAGCTTGGTGCGCTCAGCCATGTCGGATACAAGCGTGGCCTTATCGGGGTAAGGCATCTTTCGGCGCCTTGCCTTCTCTAGTTCGGTGTGAAGTACATCTCGCGCACTTTGCTGCTTAGTCGTTCGGAAGGCCTTAAAATTGTCTTTCCCCTTTGGGACGCCCATATCATCCTCCTACCAGTAACTGCAAAACGGCAGGCGAAGATACTGCGGCAGCATCCGGCAGGGAATCAATTGCTTTTGCGAGGTCCGTCAGAGTCAAGTTCTTCGCCTCGACATAGGGCCTTATGAACGACGCGAACACTGATAGCTCAGTGTGCGCGGGCACATCAAGTAAAGCGGCATCTTCGAGGCGTCCTTGCCGGGCAAGTATCAGCCGAGTGTATCTAGCCGCTTTCGCCCTGACCTCAGCTGACTCTAAGGATGGATAGGCATTGGAGTCTGCAATACGCTGCAGGAAGAATTCGCTTTCCGAGCCATTTCGGGTGACTAACTTGAGCTGCTTGCGAACCAGTTCCGGCTTATCGACGTGGTATCCGGCGTCTGCTGAACCCAAGTCCAGCTGACGAGACCGGAGAATCTCCGCAGATAGTTTCCAACCGAGCAGTTCTTTCGTGTCCAGTTGCATTTCGCGGTGGAGAGCGTCTATGTCGCCTTGGGCGGAACCTCGCTCCGAGAGAAGCCGCTGACGGATGCCCGCAGTTCGGATGCGTTCGTGGAGTTCCGTCTGTTTTGCCTCGATTCCCGTGAGGTGGTCAATGCACTTGGCAGCTAACGGGCAAATACCGCAGCGATTCATGCCGCCAGCATTCGCAACCACTTCCTTGGGGCACTGATTACCCACGGGACAAACGTGTGTAGGATGCCAACGGATAGCGCTCGCAGGACTCTGCCGCAATAACTCTAAGGTCGACATGTCTCCATCGAGCTCTGAGAGAGACCACAAGGCTACACCAGGCACAAATCCGAAGTCAGAGATTGCCTGTTCCCGACTTTTGTTGAAGGCGAGCCGCATTGAACTATCGTCATTTTCAGGGTGAAGGTAAACCGACGCATCGCCGGTCGGGTCATACACATCCGCGCTCAGCATCCGGTCGTCGATTTTTTTTAGCTTGGCGACCAGCCGCTTCATCTGTGGCACCTGATAATGATTCGTCTGCGCTGTATTGGAGTGCCCTAGCTGGTCGGCAATCTCGGACACTTCTAGGTCACCATCCCTCAACGTGGCATAGTTCGCTCGGCAGGCGTGCGGAGTATGGATAGCAGTATACCGGTCGGAATAGGTGCCCTCATTCTGGCTACCGTCCCGCTCGATAAGAAGCACGAGAGCGTCGATGTCGTTACTTCTGTCGACCCCATCTCGATTGTTGTAAAACGACTGAAACCCATACAAGAACTCTACCCAGCGCTGGGTATAGTTGCTGTCACTAACGGGCTTTGCGCCCCGGTCACTTCGAAAAAGCGCCAGCACAGGTAGAAACCGGGTGTTCTCGCGGTCTTCGTAACGAACCTCTTGGGTAGAATAACTGCCGATGACCGAATCTTGGAAATTGCGTTCACTGAGCATCGAGCGGCGTACTCTCCACGAAATCAGGTTATTCCATGGCTCGTGGGCTTTGTCCGTGTTGATGTAAAGTGAATAATACGTCTGAGCAAGAGGATTGCCGTATAAATTCGAGAGACTGTTGATGGACGTCGCGAGGTTGTCGAACGAACGCCGGTCAAGCCACTGAATAGATTGTCCGCGCAAACCGGTTTCCGTCATGGTGATAAGAAGTCGCACTGTCGTTAGGTGCGGAAAGTTCACAGTAATGTTGCGTTGTTTTCCGGTATTGACCTTGAGGCCGTTGACATAGATGCCAGCACTCCCCGCAGGATTACCCTTGAGCGCACGCTTGGAGACGAGGTAGATTCCGGGTAGCCAGGTGACTCGGTATAGCCGACCTCGATACCAGAAAATTGGCACGTAGCCCCAGGATGGAGTATCGTAGCCATCTTTTGCCGGGCCGTGCGGTAGCTCTCTAAAGATGTTCCTTTCGTAAGCCTGCTGCTGTAGGAACTCGCCGAATGCCTCTACTGCCTGGCCGTAATGAATGAGAAAGGGGAACACGTCTTCTGCGAATGGAACCTTGTTAGTTTTGCCACGACGAGAGCGGGAAACCTCGTTGTCGAAGTCGCTTCGCACTGGGTTCTGCATCCCCGGAGTTACAAAATCTGCGTTGTCCTCGAAGTAGGTAGTGACAAAATTGAAGAACTTCTGCAGGATGATGCGAGAAGTGTTGCGCGGGTCCGGTGTTGGTCGACGTAAGTGCAGCAAATCGTTGAATGTCTTTGGCAGGGCGCCCAGCGCCTGCTCTTCGTGGGTATGAAATCGCGTACGGTCGACGAAGAGGTATCGCAAAAAAGCTCTTGGTGCGGTCGGAAAGCTGATGCTCGTTCCAGGATGCTTCTCTATCCACCAAGGCAGGTACAGAAGCAGGTAATCAGCAAAGACGTGAAGTGTAGAACGCACCTGTTTGTCCGTTTCGTAGTCGCGTTGGCGTTGCGCAAGGAACGCCTTAAAAGCGATGAACCATTTCTCGCCGAGTTTGGCGATATCAATATCTCTGCGTCCGGGATAGTTTACAGGTGTGTCAATCCATAGCTCGGGCCGGAACCCTTTGGTGTTCGACCCTCCTGTGAGCGCCGCGAAGTAGGCTTCAGGTGCGTCCGGGTGGTCAGCCGCAGCGATGTCAAGTAGCGATTGAACAAATGGCGTAAACGGTCGCTCTTTTCTCAGCTTTACCGCGCGCTGATTTTCGCGGGCACGCCGAGAGTCGACGTGGTGCAGAAGTTCGATTCGTTCTCGCTCGTGTCCATGGACTCGCATTCCTTTAAGGTTCGTTGGGTCCGACATAAACTCCGCGAAGCCCATCAATTTATCGGACTGGGACGCCCGCCATATGATATATCCATGCCGAACGTCGCGGCCCAGTGAGGACCCCTCAGCGAGTTCGACCCCTCTCAGCATCATGTATGCGGGAGCACTCAGGGAAAATTCAGCTTTATCCGGCGAGCTCTCATTCAGCCAATTATGCAGCCGCTCAAACGCATAGATATCGAACTGCGCGGCATGCCGGCAGTCTGTTGCGAGCAGAAGGTGCAGATGACTATCCAACTGTAGCCATCGCGGACGCTGGCTAGACACGTAAGTATCGACAGCTACAAACAACGTAGGCAAAACTAAAGGGTGGTCAGATGAAGCCATACGCAGTAGGGGTTTCGCCTGAATCGGCAGCATGACAACGCCCTCGTAGGCGAGGCTCAATAGGGTTGCTACCGCCGAGAGGCTATCCCCGGACGACGACAGCGTAAGGGCGAAGAGGTCTTCGAGATATTTTTCGAGTGCTTCAGGCGTATCGTTGGCCAAGCTAGGAAGCAAAGCTCCCGCGTACTCTTGGGCCGTTTCTAATGCGCGCATAAACGCTGAGTGAACGTTCGGTCCACTGATAATCACCGGCTTGCAGGAAAGATTGATTTGCATGAGTTCCTTAATCGAGCAACGGGGCGGTATCGGGCGCGGCCAATACGAGGCATGGAATTGGAGCATTTCCCTGGATGAATTGGTGGTCATGCGCTACCAGCTTGTCCCGTAGCTTGCTTGCGCGCAGCTTGGCGTACATACGTGTCGAGGCGATGTTCTTGTGACCCATGAGCATCTGAACTTCAGCTTCAGTCAAACCCGGCTGCGCTTGACCGGGAACCTTATAGTCGTTCAGCATGTACATTCCAAATGCATGCCGCAGCGAGTGTCCGGTCCATACGTGGTCTCTACTGATTGGAGGGCCGGGGATACGCGCTCGTTTTACCGCTGAGATAAAAGCTGAGTTTAGAGTCTCGTCTGTCGCCTGATGCAGAGGGCGACCGTGATGGGGGCTGATGAGATACTGGAAAACGAAGTCGTTACCATCCAAAGGCAGCCGGTATTCTTCTTTTCGATAACGACTCAAATACTCGAAGAACCAGTCACGATACGGTTGACGTAGGTAGGTTCGCGACATACTTCGCCCCTTGAAACGGCGTTCGCGTTCTTCAATAGTGACTTCTCGACCATAGCGCAACAGGTCTGGGTCGAGCACATAGACCACTCGTGCGGCAAAATCAATGTCGCACCACTGCAAATTGAGAGCTTCCGAGCGTCGGATGCCGTTTGCGAATAATAGCGTCCAAAGGGCTCGGTCACGCCACGATGTAGCGTTTTGCAGCAGTACAGGGAAGTAATCCGCAGGAAAGTCGAGCGAATCGACGTCCACTTGGGCTTGCTGCCGGCTGCTTTGTTTGAGTCCTTTTGGCCGCATCAGTTTGTCGCCACGAAAGCGAATGACGCCGCCCAACATAGTAGAGTGCTTGAGGTGTCGCACTTCCTCAGCGCTGAACGCACTTACGCCATCAACCGCTTGCAACAGTGGACGATAGTCCCACTCAGCTCCGGCCACTACACACACATCTATGCCGCCTTTTAATAAAGCGATTTCCTTAGCCTCACGTTCCAGCAGGGAACACACACGCAGGAACTCATTCAATGCCGCTAAGGTGTTGTCCCAGCTACCTGCGGCTAGCGGCTCGATACCCAGCCGCTTTGCGACTGCGCGCAAGGCTTGTTCGCGTGCCTCGTCGCCTTCCGCGTACCGGGCCCTCTCACGTTTTCCGACGGCCAGGGAAATTTGGTCGCCGCTACGCAGTAGGGCGATGTAGTAGTCGATTGAGTCGTTCACCACCCCTCGACTGACTGGAGCTCCACCCAGCACTTGGACTTCATAGAGATAATCGACGAACCGCGCGACTACGGTCGTATAGCGCAGCCGCGTCGTATATTTTAGGCCAGCGATTTTGCGACAATACTCCGAAAAAACGGAAATGGGGACGCCATCGGGGTCAAATAGCTGCCAGCTCGCAATGCCAAACTGGTTGACTCTTACTTTGCGGACGTGAATTAATGCCATGAATTCTCCCGTGTTTTCTCTTCGCACATTTGTGCGTGAACTGATGGAACAGTAGTTCATTGGCGAACGCGGGTCAATAGAAAATACATTTAAAATCAATAGCTTACGTTACTACTCAAGTATTTTAATACAGCAATCGTATATGTTTTTATCTTAACTATTCGAAATTTTTAATTATATAAACTATTTATACTAATTAATTTGTTGCCTATTTGTTAATGAATGGCGCGGGTTGTTTTTGTGACCTTCTGGCCGACGGATTTGGCTTGAACCAAACCCAACCGTAAGCCGGAATCGCGTTCGTACTAAGGCGGGCACATGGCGAAAGAAACGCAGTGCAGCACGCTGTTCGAGCGAAAAGGGATGCAAGGGGCGAACGGAGCGCACTTTGTTGCGCGATGGATTGGCGCGTGTTGTGGCCCCGTTAGGTCAGAAAACTGAGGCGCTGCAAAAGCAGCCTGGAGGCGCTGTTTTGCAATCTGCTACGACGAGGAAATCGCAGCCAAGTGGCAATTTCCCCCCTTCATCTATCCAATCTATTTCGAGCCGGGGCGCCCCCTGTAGCCAGCTGGTGCTGTCTTGAGCTCCTTGGGTTTCAATCCTGGGATAGTTGTTTTGAACAGCGATGGGTCTACCTCAAAGACACTCACCGCGACTTGGTTGCCCCCGTGGACGTGTGCAATAAGTTTCTCGTGTTTTGGAAGTGGTACCTGTGCGGTTGAGCCACCGAACTCGCCACTGTTGGCTAAGATTACTGGCTGGTACATGTGGAAATTGAGAGCCGCGACCATGTTGTCAAATGTGGCAATATCCTGATTTAATGCGGAAACCAGAAACATATCCGACTGCTCACGAAGGTCGGACAACAGGTCTAGGTCAGTTGAATCGTAACAGATGGCTGCAGCTACGCGCGTAGGAGTGTCTGTTCCAATTGGGAACTCGACAAGCGTCATGTGCGGTCGATACCCAACCACCCCCATGGTAACTTCTTGTTTGGTGGGATGTTTTTTGCCCTGCCATACATATTCGATTACCCTGCCGCCACCTTCACTTTGGGTTCGCAATAGCCAAACTCCCTGATTTATCGTTCCCTTCAGCTTTGGAGAGTGAACAAAAGTAAGTCCGGCAAAGATACAGGCGCCTGTCGCATCAGATAATGCATCCAGGTAGGACATGTGCTCCGGATGGACAGAGAGCTCAGGAAGTAAAATGATGTCTACCCAAGGCTTGTGTGCGGCCGTATTGCTCGATGTTCTCTTTGCAGATTCCCAGCTGCGAAGCTTTTGATGCGTTAGGCGACACACCTGTGCTAAATGTTGTTCATGTCTCGCCATGTCGTTAGCGGACCAACGTGTCGGTTCCTTTACGTTGAACTCGTCACGGCGGGGTAGCATTGGTTGGACGATAGCTAAGCGCATAGGTCGACGTTCCAACGGGCTGTTCGGTGCCGTCGGGATTACGTAAACTGGAGTTTGGCTTCTCACAGCATAAAGCTGTCGTTGACTCGCTATCCTACGTTCGAAAAATGAGCGAAGCTCAGCAACTGTCCTTGCGTCCCCAGCTGCCGCAGCGTCATTCTTCCAGGCGAACATCCCGGGCCATTGCAGAAGTGCAGAGAAGAGACCGGATAGCCAAGGGGTGACGGGCGCAGGCTCATCCAGCATGCCCTTGCCATTGTTAAGTAGAGAAAATCTTCTATTGTACGAAGTACTGCGTATGCCTTGGTACTTCCCAAAGTCGTCCGTCAACAGATAGTTGTTGCTCGTATAGTCAAAATCTCCCGTAATGGCCGAGCGGAGTATTCTTCCCAGGCTGTACAGCCAAGCATTGTTAGACGTGACCCATGAAGGAGTTACGTATACCTCATGAATAACCCTTGGCGCCGTAAGTTTTGATACTTCGAGAACGCCATCATCCGGAAGCGCATTTAACAGACTCCAATCTTTGCAACTCAGAAAAATGTCTGCGGCACTTATGCCGGCTTCCAGGTGCTCTTTGATACCCTCAGTTGTTAGCAGAGTTTTTGCCAGCAACAGTATTGCGTTTTCTTGGGAAAAGGCGTTCTGGGAGAATTTGATGAGTTGGTGCAAGGTCATCACAATACCTTCACCGCTACTCTTCCTACTTGATGCCTTATTAGTTAGAAGGAGCACATCCGGTACGAATTGTTTCCACGAACTTGCTCTTCCGCTGCGAGTACTAACGGCCTGCTGCAACAAGTCGGGTCGTACCCTGGCCAATACTTTGACCGCCTCTTGCTGAATGTTTACGTCTGAAGATTTTAAGCCGTGGGCAAACCATTCTGCGAATCTTTGGGAATTTGGAGCCAGTTGTTGGCCAACTAACGCGACAGGAAGGTTCGAAATCAATGTGTCTGCGGACATCGGTTGATACAACATTGCGAGGTGCAGAAAGTGGTGCCTGGTTAGCTCTACTGACTGAATCGTCCCACCTGGCGTAAACGCAAATACGTTAAGGGATGCAAGAAGCATCGACGACTGCTGTTGCAAGTACCAAGGCGAGCCACCGCGCTCCATCAGAATTCTCTTAGCGAAAGCACTCAGTTGCTCCCTATAGGCAACGATGTCAATTCCTGCGGGATACTCGGAAAGCGGTCGGTAGCCGGTTTCACTAGACGCGGCGTTAAACAAGTCCGCAAGTAGGTACTCTGCGACCTTTACCTCTTTTAGTTCATCAACGGAACCATGATGTGAACCAAAAATCTTAACTTCAAGCGCTTCGAGAACCGGAGTCAGTAACCGGGGGTGAGGATATAGGTCTAGTGCGTAGCGTAGCAAAATGCCCAGCGAAGGATTGGTAGACCAGCATTTAATTAGCTTGCGCGCTGTAGATTCGAAATCGTGCGATATTTCTCGCGCGGAAGCCACTTGTGCACGTGAGTCAGCGGCTAGACCGTCACCTTCGGCCGACTCGGACATTGATAAGCGGGCGCGCAACGACTTGCAGAACCGAGCGGCAACGAAGCGCTTCAGAGTGTCATCGCGAACATCCATCTCTGGTAGCGCTACGGTGGCTAAGGAAAGTCGCGACTGTATCGATTCCACATTGGAAGCCATTTTCTCCGACAGTTGCAGCAAGCTCTCGAGACCCCCATCGGCCTGAACTAGCGACTCCAAATCAAAAGTGCCGCTAAGTTCGCTCTGCAACGCTTCCATGGTTGCAGAAAGGTTGCTCTTAACTGAGATTGAACGATAGGGGACAATGGTGCATTTATCTGGTGAGAGAGAGAGTGCTCTGTTGGCTTCAAGTGCCTGTTGATGTACAAACAATTGAGTGTCGAAAAAAGCCTTTACGCTTGTTAGCAAAGTGTCCAATCCACCGTAGTTAAAACTACTTGGAGCTTCGATGACTAGACGAATATCGTCAACGTATCTGCAATAGTCCAATAGCTTGAATTGACCATGCACTTGCTTTGCTAATGCGGCCACGGTCAGGGCGTGGTCGAGTTTTATGAGATAGGCATTCGCGAAAAAACCCGAAGAGACTAATCCCTGAGGAAGGCCTAGCTCAAGATTGTTTGAACAATTAATCAACGACGCTAGTTGATGGTCGTCTTCATGCCATTTCCAAGAAAAGATGCGCTCAGTAGCTCGCCAGAATTCGTCATCCGCCGCCGCATGCTCAGCTATCCCGAACTCATTTCGATGGCTTTTCTCCAATACTTGGAGTTCTCGAAGTAGCGCTTTCGCGTCAATGCAATCAAAGAAGGATTTGATGTCAAGTGACACAACGTAAAGCTCATGTCCTTTTTGAGACGAGGGTGCCAATTGTGAGCACACATTCCTCGGACGCGCCAAAAAGGTTCGATAGTCTTCGTAGAATTTCCTGTAGGTTTTTCCGCTACCCCAGGAAAATAGCGCTCGCTCCCTATTATGGGTTGACTGAGTCCATTGGCATTGCAACCTATTACCGTAGCTCGCAATTCCAGCGAGTCTCGCCACATCAAAGCTGTGAGATGAGTCTCCTTGCGCGCTCTCAACTATGTCGGCGAGGCACATCATCACTGCTGTTGCTAATGTCTGGTCTCGGATGGTCAAATGGGCTAACGGTCGCAGTTTTTGCAAGCTCGTCGGCACCGGCGCCGTCGCCGTCGCCGTCGCCTCGTCACCCCCCTCTGGTATCGCTGAGACGGCGACAACGCTTCGCGTCGAGCACCAGTCCGAAAATGATGGTTGTGGGCCGAAGCTATCCAGCGTTGTGTCGAGAAATGCCTCTATTGAGAATGGCACCGGTGGTGAGTGAAATTCCCAAATTCCATTCTTGGGCGCTGGTACAACGCGTAACGGATGAGGGGTAAAAACAGTTTGTTCAAGCTCGAGTGCCCAACTATTTAACTGATTTTGTAAATCCACGACTGAACTATCTAACTCTAGGGTGTCGGCGTACCAGTTATGCCTTCGGATGTACGTGTGGCTCTTTTTCCATGCTTGCGCCAAGACAACAGTGCTTTGCAGTTTTTTGAAATGAGGTGCGATTGTGTGGTGTTCTTGGTCAATGATTGGCATGGGTGCTCTTCCGAATTATTGGTCTGCTTGTTCCTTCGAGAGCCAGTTCGCCAAAGGTCTCTCGAGGCTTAAGTTGTTGGGCACGAAAATGTCGCTGTACCCATCTCAAATACACCACGCCATGTTCGGCATGCACGAGATTAGTGATTCCCTGGCGCTCAGTGGAAATAAATTGGACAGTCCAGATTAACGCGAATCGTGAAAAAAAATGTATGCACTCCAAGGTGCATGGTAGTCAATTATATTTGTTTAAGCTTGTTGGCTGCTTAGGCGATTATTGCAACATCGCCAACTCATAACAATATTAGTATAGCAAGTAGTTGAAATAGTACAGGAGCTTTATATTCAGTCAATATTGCTCTGTAAGAATCGCTGAAAGATTGCGGCGTGGAAATTGACGGTCAGCCGCTATTAGAACTGTTGTTGTATCGGAGTCCGGGGAAGCACGGGGACGTGGTTCAATCTCCAGAACGGAGGATTGAGAGGCAGTAAAAATAACATGCAAAAGCTTCGCTGCGTCCATCCTTCAGCCGTGCTAACGGAGTGACCCAGTCTTAGTGATGGGGGTTTTGTCACAAGCCAATCGAGCTGATTATTGAAATAAAGATGCACAACCAATCGACTGATTGGGGCAGGTTTTTTGCTAGTAGGCTAGGGGGGAGTGGGGGATGGCCAACATAAATATGCACAACTTACGGTCCTGAGATAAGAACCCGCGTCCGCAAGCACTCCACAGACAGTTCTACATACTTAGCACTATCATTTAATTTAACTCAGCCAGCACGGATGTGCACGTTATGGGCAAGCGAGTTACCTATTAT
>RCMZ01000165.1_pt1 | contig 41439 bp, 43 predicted proteins | sample 2041141 | NCBI WGS metagenome assembly RCMZ01 (sample SAMN09708263, study PRJNA481090) | Wastewater metagenome, whole genome shotgun sequencing project. | biome: sewage; isolation source: Davis station wastewater (DW) | place: Antarctica: Davis Station | collected 2010-03-01 | reverse complement strand
GAGTACATGACCGACAAGCTGTGCTCTGTGAAGAAGATCAAGCACAATGAGTTCCCCGGCTTTGAGTTGTGGAAGGAATGCTTGAAGGGCAACCAGAAAGCATGGCGCTGCATGAAGAAGTACAACATCCAAGACGTTACGTCGATGGAGGAACTGTACCTCATCATGCTGCCTTGGATGAAGGGCCACCCGAACTATGGCCTGTACATCAACCCAGACAAACCAGTGTGCAACCGCTGTGGTTCCGAAGACCTGCACAAGCGTGGCGACTACAAGACAGACGTGGGTATCTACACACGCTATCATTGCAATGGTTGCGGCGGCTGGCTGCGTGGTCGTAAGCTCATCAACTCAGCTGAGGCACGTCGCCTGCTGCTGACTGGTATCTAACTGCTGGGTCAAGTGTAGCCTCTACAGGTTACACTTGGCAAAGTAACCGAAGGAGGTTACATGGACATGCGAGACACACGAAATTTGGTTAACGAGAAGGGAGCAGGACTCAAGTTCGATGGTGGCAAGCCGTCGTGGGTTCTGCTGATGAAGGGCTGTGCGAAAGCATTGCTGGGCGTGGTTAGCGTGCTGGACTTCGGCGCTAAGAAGTATTCGGCTGATAGCTGGAAGCAAGTGGAGAACGGCCAGTCGCGGTATCGCGATGCGCTGTATCGCCACCTGAATGCCATCGAGTCAGGCGAGCTGATTGACCCCGAGTCCGGCCTGTCCCACTGGGATCACATCTGCACCAACGCTCTGTTCCTGAGCGAACTGTCCAAAGGTAAGTAACCATGTGGCGTCTCGTTGCTTGGATTGTAAGCCGCCCACGGGTGGCGGACTGGCTGATTGCACGGGCGATGAATACGCCCTACACTCACATCTATCACCCGAAGGGCCTGTACATGGGCCGGTGGTGGCTGTTCAACCCGTACCCTGCTGACGGCGAGAGTGGTAAGAAGAACCGCTTCCCGATCAGTATCCGAATCCACCACATCTGTCTGCCGGACGAGGCCCGCGACTTGCATGACCATCCGTGGAATGCACGCACCATCATCCTCAAAGGCGGCTACCGCGAGCAGCGGCTGGAGAAGTGCGACCTCTGCCCAGAATCTCCGGGCCACATTAACCAATACATCCGCAAGCCGGGTGACACAGCACGCATCAACTTCGGTGAGTACCATTCGATCATCAGCCTAGAAGACGGCGGTGCTTGGACGATCTTCATCACAGGTAAATACCGTGGGACTTGGGGCTTCCTAGTCAACGGTGTAAAAGTTCAATGGCGTAAATACACAGGATACCAATCATGAGTCTCGACCTTCAAACCCCAGTGTTCCGAGGCCTGAGCGACAGCTTGCAGTGTGCCATCGACATCCAGAACCAAGTTGCTGTTAGTGCAGTGCTGATGAACATCTGTGGTGCCCACGACGGCGGGGCCATCACTGATGAGCAGTTCGCTGAGTTGATCGCCGATGCCCGAGATGCGGGGTATGAGTATGTTTGAATTACCGAAGCGTAAGACACTGGTACATAAGCCGGTAGAGTTCCGCAACTTGTGTGCGGAAGCCAAGAAGCGCATCCAGTCGGTAGCTAACGACGAGTGGATTTGGGAGACTAAGTACGACGGGGTGCATGGCATCTTGGTTGTAACTCCTGAGTCCAGCCACTTGTATTCCCGTGAGGGTAACGAGGCCGTTAGTTGTCCGCACATCATCGAAGCCAGCCGCGAGCTAGTTCCCGGTGTGTACTTCGGAGAGGTGTGGTCTCCATACATGACGTTCCCTGACATCAGTGGGGCGTTCCGCAGACAGTACGCCAGCGCCGAATCGGCACAGCTTAACTACGTGGCGTTCGACATGGTAACTCTGGACGAGTTCCAGATCGGGGTGAGCAATGACAGTTTCCAAGTTCGCAGAGACCATTTGTGGGCGAGCTTCAATGCCGCTACCGGGGATAAAGTGGAAACGCCCCTGCGTACAGCCTACAGCTTCACCTACTCAGACACAGAACTCGACCGGATCAATCAACATATTTCCGGCATGCGAGCCACTACTGTGTACGGAACTGATGGGTTTATCGCCAAACGCAAAGGCGGCGATTGGACTGCGGGAGCGGGCGCTAAAGGGCAGACCATCAAGGTCAAGGATCATATCAGTGTGGACCTGCGATGCGTTGGGCTTGTTGAAGGTGTTGGCAAGTTTTCCAGAATGGTGGGAGCTTTGCTCGTCGAGTTTAAAGGACAGACTATGCCGGTGGGTGGCGGCAAACTCACTGACAAAGAGCGACTTGCATACTTTACGGACCCTGCCTACCATATCGTGGGTAAGATCGTAGAGGTCCATGCTCTCGGTTTAACACCAGACGGCCAACTGCGAGAGCCGCGCTTCCAACGTATACGTGACGACAAACTAGAACCATCGGAGTAAGTATGAACCAGCTGGAACTTGAAGCAGAAATGGTCAGCGGTGGGCGCGACCGTGCAATGAACCACATCAACAACAACGAAGACGGAGGCCACGGCTACAACAACCCGTATGCACAGGCTGTCTATCGTCGGTTCGTATCGCCGCTGGGCGACCTGATTCAAGCGTATCTGGCTGAGGTTAAGCGCGGCGTACAGGCTTCGGCCAAGGGTATGCTGCGTGACTTCGATCCAATGGTGCTGTCGTTCATCACAGTGCGGACCCTGCTGGGTACAGTGGGCACCGATGATCCCCGTCTGGCGAACGCATCCTCGTCACTTGGCAGGCTGGTCTATGGCGAGCACCTGCTGTCCGCATTTGAGGGGATCAACCCTCAGCTTTACTACACGCTGGTCAATGACTTTGAGCGGCGTATGACGGCCTCAGAACGTCACAGGCTCACCGTATTCAAGCGACAGGCCGAGCAGAATGGTATCGCCCTGCCGTACTGGACGACTGCTGACTGCGCCTCTGTGGGCAGCACACTGCTGTATCTGGCACGGGACATCGGCCTACTGAACATCAATCAGGTGGTGATGAACCGCAAGCCTACGCTGATATTTGAGCTATCGGCTGAGGTGATGGGAATGATCGAGCAGGTGACAGAGTTCATCGCCGGGGCGACACCGATGACCCTGCCCTGCGTAGAGCCGCCGCTCGACTGGATCAACCCGAACCACGGAGGCTACCACTCGGAGGCCATGCGCCGCCAAAGCCCCTGCTGCGTCCGTGGTAGGCCGTTCATTCAGGACGATGCAGACGTACCCCCAATGGTCCTGCGTGCCCTGAATCGCGTCCAGCGCGACCGTTGGGCCATCAACACCCGTGTGCTCGACGCGGTGCTGCTGGTTTCCAAGCACTTCGACGTAGGCGAGGTTTTGAGCCAAGCCGAGTATCCCAAGCCCGAGCGGCCAGAGTGGCTGACAGAGGACATGGGACGCGATAGCATGACGCCTGAGCAACTTAATCAGTTCACCTTATGGAAGGCCGAGGTTCGGGACTGGCACACCGAGGTGCGCATCAGAGGCGTTCAGTGGGGCCGGTACTATGAGGCGATCCGGGTGGCCGAAAGGTTCCGTGACCTGCCAATTTATTTTGTCTATCAGTGTGACTACCGTGGACGGTTCTACGCTATGACCCGTGGCGTATCGCCACAGGGCAGTGACTTGCAGAAGGCCCTGCTGCACTCGTACGACGGCGGTAAGATCGAGACTATAGAGGCGGTCCACTGGTTCAAGCTCGCAGCTTCTGGGCGGTTTGGGAACGACAAGGGGACCATCAAAGAACGCATTCAGTGGGCTGACGACAACCATGAATTATTTATCGCCATCGCAAACGACCCGGTTTCAAATCGGCAGTGGACGGAGGCTGACTGTCCGTTCCAATTTCTGGCTTGGTGCTATGAGTATCGAGACTGGCGAGCTGACCCGAGTAACTTTCTTACTCGACTTCCACTGGGGCAAGACGGCAGCTGCAATGGACTTCAGCATTTCTCCGCGATGCTGCGTGATGAAGCCGGTGGTATCGCCACGAACTTGGTGGGCTCTGACAAGAAGCAAGACATTTACGGCCTCGTTGCCATTCGTACTGCTGAACTGGTACTGGAAGCGGAGGATGATGACCAAGGCATTGCGCAACGCTGGAAGAAACACCAACTAAGTCGCGGTCTGGTTAAGCGCAGCGTAATGACACTGCCTTACGGGTCAACGCGGTTTAGTTGTGCAGAGTTCATCCTCAAGGAATACTTGAAGATGGGCATGGCACCCGAGTTCGCACGGGAAGAATACAACAAAGCAAGCAACTGGCTTAGCTACAAAGTATGGCAAGCGATTGCAGACGTAGTTGTTAAGGCACCAATTGCAATGAACTGGTTGCAGGATGCAAGTGATGAACTCGTTCTTGGCGGTACTACTCCTGTATGGCGTAGCCCTAGTGGTTTCGTGGTACGTCAACGGTACAACAAAGTTGATGCTTTCCAAATTAACACACGCCTTATGGGCCGGATTCGTATCCAGCTTAAAATTGGGGCCATGGGTAAGGAGACAGATAAGCGCGGCCACCGCAATGGTATCGCTCCTAACTTTGTACACAGCTGTGATGCTGCACATATGCACCGACTAATTAACGCTGCGGAAGATGCTGGTCTTGGTCACTTGGCTTTCATCCATGATGATTATGGCTGTCTGGCTGGCGACGTTGATAAGTTACATCAGCTAATCCGTAGCACATTCGTTGAGATGTATACCGAGTGCGATCCACTTACGGAGTTTGCAGCAGCTAACGGGATACAGAAGCAGCTGCCAGAACGAGGCACACTAGATTTGGAACAAGTCAAACAGTCGCAGTATTTCTTCTGCGGCTAATTGGCTTACTATCTGGACAGGAGAACATCCATGTTAAAACGACTTTTCCAATCTGTATTCGGACACCAGTCCACACCAGATATTATACTAGCTACAGTAGATCAAGAAGACCTTGAGCTACTACAGTTACAGCTAGCTAGTAAAGAACAAGAGATAGAAAGACTTAAAGAACAGATAGTCTACCATAAACAGAATCCTGTAGTACATGTTGTAGAGAAGGAAGTGCATGTAGATCACTTTACCTTTACACCTGAGAGCTACAGGAAGTTCAAGCGTAAGCTAGAGTCTCCTGTGTGTACAGCGACTACTACACCAACACAGGCTGCTTACTTCCTCGGTATCAGCCGAGTGCTAGCTGTGTTGGAGGATGAGCATGTCACCTCAAGATAACGTAGAGGTTCTGGAGTACCTGCCAGCCTATAATGAATTGGCTTACTATCTGGAACGAAGAACAGTTGTTGCCCCTCGGGTACTGACTGCTCTGACTTGGCTGTACCAAGGACTGCAAGAGCAAGGCTGGAAGCATGTGTTACCTGCTGACGAACTGGTGGATCACGTCTTAGACGAGTTCTTCCTGATTCTGGTACGTGACACGCTGATAGCCTGCACTGTTAGCCGTCCGTGGTTCTTAGGTGCTAACGTGGTGAGTGAGGAATTCGTAGCTCCCACCGGCCCTGATCCAGCCAGCATGTCGGAGGTCACAGCAGCCCTTGAGCTGGTGGGCAACCGTTCTGGATGCAAGATGCTCTCTCTCGGAACTAGGGCCAACTCTCGACAACAGGGTTTGGCCCGTCTTTTTCAGCAGACTGGAGCACGGCTCTCAACTATCGAACTCATAAAGGAAATCTCCAATGGGTAAGTCACTAAAGAAAATCGTGAAGGCGACAGTTAAGGTAGCCTCGCTTGGCGCGGTTGGCTCTGGCGGCTGGGGAAGTAAAGCAGTAGGTGCCCTGTCGGGCGGCCTCGCTGGCTTGCTCGGCGGCGGTACTGCCGGTATGGACAACCTCGCCAAGACGCAGATGGCGATTGCTAACCAGCAGGCAGCACAGGCTAAACAGGAAGCCAAGGATGCGGCAGACAGTAACATCCTGTCGATCAAGGCTGACCTCGAAAAGAATCAGGCGCAGAAAGCAGCGGATGAAACCAAGACCGTCGATGACTCCACCGTTAACGTGGACCTCAACGCTCAGGGCAACAACGCCCCTACCCGCCGCAAGAAATACTCCACCTCGTCCGTTGCCTCGGGCAGCGGTGGTCCAGCTATCCGCATCTGAGGTGAACCATGGACCTGATGGATCGTTCGGCTAAGGCCGAGTTCGCATACATGGATGGGGAACGCAGCTCGATGCTGTCTCGTTTTGAGCGCATCGCACAGCTTACCGTCCCGTCCTGTATGCCGGACAAGAACTACAAGGCTGAGAACGACCAGCTAACCAATGGCTTCTCGTCGCTCGGCAGTCAGTGTGTAACCCACCTGACCAACAAACTGATGAACGCTATGTTCGCCCCGTCCCGCCCGTTCTTTCGACTGGGCATGGATGAGCTGGCCCTCAAGCAACTGGCCGACAAATTAGGTGTGGAGGAAGGCGACATCACTGACGCCCTCGCTGCTGGCGAACGCTCGGCTATGTCTGAGCTGGAGCGCGAAGGTTGCCGCGAGAACCTGTACGAAGGTATGATGCACCTCGTTGTGCTGGGAAACGTCCTAATGGATATGTCCGGCCCAGTGTTGCAGTTCACTAGCGTGCGTGACTACGTTGTGCGGCGCAACGCCAAGGGTGTGTGGACTTGCCTAATTATCAAGGAGTGCGTGCGCTTCGATGATCTGGACAAGGCTGCACAGCAGGCGTACATGCGACAACGCAACGTGGCTAACCCATCTGATGTACTCGACACCTTCAAGATGATTAAGCTGTGCAATGGTATGTACCGCGAATCGTTTTGGGTAGAGGACGTTGACCTTGGTGAAGACTTCAAGGGCAAGTACACAATCGCTAACGTACCGTACCGCCCTCTGACCTGGCGCTTGCCGATCCGTCAGAACTATGGTGTTGGCCGCGCAGAAGAATACGCCAACGACTTGGCAATGCACGACAGCAACTCGGAAGCTCTGGCTGACGGGTCTATTCTGGCGAGCACGTTCAAGTGGCTGGCAAGTCCTAGCGGTATGACACGTCCAGAAGACATGACCAACAGTGCCAACGGTGCTGTGATCCCCGGAGTCAACGGTGATCTGTCGCTTGTCTTCGCTAACATCGGCCAGCAGCTGCAAACAGTTCTGGCTATTGGACAGGAATACACCCGCCGACTCGGAGCAGGCTTCCTGCTCTCGTCCGCCGTAACCAGGCAGGCCGAGCGTGTCACCGCAGAAGAAGTGAAGATGCAAGTGTTGGAGTTGGAAGGATCGCTGGGCGGGACTTACTCTCGCTTATCGTTGTCGATGCAGGGGCCGCTGGCCTCATGGCTATTGAAGAAGGCTAAGGTCACAATCAAGGGAACGCTTATCAAGCCTACCGTGATTACCGGGCTGGATGCACTGAGCCGCAATGGAGACCTTGAACGCATGCGTACCTTCCTTGGCGACGTTGCACAGCTGGACGCAATCCAGCCGCAGACTCGCATTACTCTCAACGAAGGCAACATTGTTACCGACATGGCTGCTGGTAACGGCGTGGACAAAGGACGGTATGTCAAGACCCCAGCCGAGATTCAGGCGGCACAGGAGCAGGCGCAACAGCAGGCCCTGACAATGCAAGCGGCGCAGAATAACGTCGATGCACAAACTCAAGTTAAACCTTCCGAGGCACCGCAGCAATGACAACTGAAACCACCGCAGCTCCAGCAGTAGAAACCACAACCGCCCAACCTGCACCAGTGCAGACCACCATCCCGACTGAACCAGTCCAGCCGGTGGCACCCAAGACAGAGCCTGCACCTAAGTCTGACGCAAAGACTGATGACGCTGGCGAGATTGTGTACGAGCAAACTGGCGATCCTAAGCTGGATTTGGCGCTGGGCTTCTTCGGCAAGAACGGCCTCGACGCCGACCATCCAGCAATCCAAGCCGCTGCGCAAGGCGACTTCGGTCTACTGGAAGCACACCTTGCAAGTAAGAACCAGCCGGGGTGGCAGCAGTACGTTGCGCTCGCCAAGGAAGCCCAAGAAGGTGCGGTAGCCAAGCAGCAGGAAGGTGAACAGAAAGTCACCGACGCCGTGTCCAGTACGCTGGAGAAGCACGGCGTGGCCCCTGAACAGTGGGGCGAGATTGTAGAGTGGACCCGCACCAATGCCACCGAGGAAGAACGGGCGGAGCTTAACAGCCTGCTCACTACTCCCCTCGGGGCGAAGGCTGTGACCGCCTACCTGATCGGCCTGCACCGCGAAGCCAGCGGCACCGAGTACGCACCGAAAGTTGCGGCTGTTAAAGAGGAAGCCGCAGCACGGCCAACTTCTGAGACCTCGCAAGAACCAATCAGCCGCGCTGAGTTCGCACGGCAGGCAGAGCAACTTGCCCGCCGCAATCCGAACTACCAACAGTCCGCTGAGTACCAAGCCCTGCGCCGCCGCTTAGTGTAACACCCAAACTTCCCTGTTCAGCTGGTAGCCTAATTGGCTTACTATCTGGACAGGGAAATTTCCCATTTCTGAAATTCAGAATTTAACTCATACAGGAGTCCGGCCATCATGCCATTGGACACTTACACCGTAACACGGCCCAATGCCAAGAACCTTGGCTCCGATCCGCTGGCCCTCGCTATCGAGGAATTCACCGGCATCGTTGAGGGCACAATCCAGCGCCGCTCCGTCACTGACGGCTGGCTGCCTGTTCGCTCTGTTAAGGGCACCTCTACCGTAACCAACTTCGCAGTTGGCGAATCGACTCTGCAACAAATCGTTCCGGGTGAAATCCCTGATGGCGTGAAGTCTGCGTTCAGCAAGAACTCCGTCACCATCGACCGCTCGATCATCGCCCGTGCCGCACTGCCAGAACTGGATACCTTCCAGACTGCTTTCGATGCACGTAAGCAGATCGCTCTGGAACACGGCAAGAAAATTGCCAAGCTGAAAGACCAGTCGTTCCTCATCATGGGTGCGAAAACCGCTGGCCTGTCGGTCTCCCCTTACGGCACCCCAATGCCGAACTTCACTGGTGGCTCGATCCAGACTCTGGCAGCTGCTGGCGATGCGCAAGACGCGGCCAAACTGTACGATGCGTTCGGTGGCCTGTTCACCAAGATGGAGAACAAAGACGTTCTGCCGACCGATGATGACGTTGTTATCTTCGTTCGTCCAGACGTGTTCTACACCTTGCTGGACGCCGAGCAAGTTATCAACGGCGAATACGTGACTTCGGATGGCACCAACATCCAAGGCCACATCTTCAAAGCATTCGGCGTTCCTGTCGTCAGCACCAACAACCTACCTAACTGGGTAGAGAACGGTTCTGTAAACGGCTCCGTATCCAACCTGATGGGCAACGACTACAAGGGTGACTTCACCAAGTTGGTTGCTCTGGCCATGTCTCCGAAAGCTCTGTTGGCCGGTGCTAACATCCAGCTCGAAACCGATGCGTACTTCGACAAGCTGAGCAAGTGCTACTTCGTAGACGCTTGGCTGGCCTACGCTTCGACCTCCGACCGTGCAGAATACGCCGGTGCCATCTACCTCCCATAAGAGGTAGTGCAACAAACCCCGAACCCCGCAATGGGAGTGCCGTAACTGGCCTCTCGTTGCGGGGTTTTTTTGCGTCTGGAGAAACCAATGTCCCTCATCACTGAGCTTGACATCGTAAACGCTTGCCTCAAGTCGATGGGCGAGGCACCAATTAACAGCACCAGCTCCGGCTCACCAATCGTGCAGGCTGCACTGGAATCGCTGTACCGCGCTCACCAACAAGAGCAGGCAATTGGCTGGTACTTCAACATCGAATCCGTAACACTGGACCCTAACACGGACCAGCAGTATCAGGCACCGGCTGACACACTGTCGCTGAGCACTGACCAGAACCCGCCTTGGTTATCGCTGCGTGGCTCGCGCCTGTACGACAACCGCAAGGCAGCCTACTACACCGGCACTGCACCAATCACCGTGCGGCTGGTGCGCCTCGTTGCACTAGACGAGCTTAGCTACAACGCAGCCTCGCTGGTACTGGCTGCGACTGTGCTGGACTTCCAAGACAGCTTCGACGCTGACGAACAGAAAGTCCAGAAGGCACAGGAAGCATACCAGAAAGCCTACACAATCCTCAACGCGGAACACATCCGATCTGTTGGTGCCAACATGCTGTACCAAGGCGCTAACGGAAGTAAGATCAACCGCACACGCCGCTTCAATGGTGGCATCGACGGTCGCTGGAGTTAATCCTATGGCAAAATATACCGGCTCTTATGAAAGCCTGATTCGCGGCGTCTCTGAGCAGGTGCCGCAGGATCGTTACGTTGGTCAGCACTGGGCAATGGACAACATGGTCGCCGACCCAGTGCGCGGCCTTGCTCGTCGTCTCGGTAGCGAGATGATTAGCGAGAAAGATGCAACCGGCATCTTCACCGACTCAGTTACTCTGGCTGATATGTCACAGTGGAAGGAGTACACATTCTTCTACCAAGGCACCGAGTACAGCTTGATGTACAGACCGCACACTCAGGTTGCGGCCTCTACAGGAAAAGGACTCGTTGTAATAAACAAGGATACCGGCGTAGTATTGGACGTTGTTGTTCCGTCGTCGGAAGCAACGCTAATACAGAGCTTGCTCAATCAAGGTATCTCGGCTGTGAACAACATCGGGAAGTACATCCTGATGGCACCAAACAACACGGTCCCTGCTTACACAACGTCAGACGAAGTTAACACTTTCAAACAGTGGTCAGTGGTCTGGATTAAGCAGGGCGCGTACTCTCGCACGTACAGCATCGGTGCTGTGATGAATGGCACTGGCGTATGGCGAGCGTCCTACACTACGCCAGCAAGTTACTATCCGGGCGTGCTCAACACAAGCGACATTCCGTCAACCGCCACTGACTATGTGAAGCAGGTTAACGACCGAGTGCACGCCTACCAGTCCGCTGTGAACCAGTGGATCGGTACAGCAGCAGCGGCCATCCAGCCTCAGAACATCGCCCTTAACTTGGCGGTGCAACTTAACACTGTCTCTGGCGGTGTAGTGGGAGCAGGCCAGATCGGCTCGCACATCGTTATGGGTGGATCAGGGCAGTCTGATGTGTTGGTGGACGACGGCGGCGACGGAACATACGCCAAGGCTGTCGGCCAAGAAGTGGAGACCATCGCTGACTTGTCGCCGGTCCATGTCACTGGCAAGGTGGTGCGTATTCGCCCACGTCAGGGCACACAGGATGGCGTCTACTACGTCAAGGCTTTTGCACGGGACCAGACAGCGGGCTTCGCGTTCAAGGAAGTGACGTGGAAGGAGACGGCGGGTGTGCGTGTTGTACCGGGCTTTGTGTTCATGACGGCACAGATCATCGGCAACACCTTCTATCTGGCCTCCGGGCCGGGGCCACTGGCTACGCTGTCGGGTGACGCCAACGCCAACCTATATGCCGAGGCATCAGCTGGCGACTTGGACACAAGCCCGTTGCCGGGATTCTTCGGCAAGCGCATCGACCACATGACCAGCTTCCAAGACAGGCTGATGATTGTGTCAGGGGCTAAGGTGTTCCTATCGCGCAGTGGAGACTACTTCAATTGGTTCCGACAGTCCGCGCTAACGGTGCTGGATGACGACCCGGTAGAAGTCTATGCTCTAGGTAGTGACGGCGATACAATCACCAACTCGGTGCTGCTGGACCGCTCGTTGATCCTGTTCGGTAAGCAGCAGCAGTACGCGATGGATGGGCGATCCGCCCTGACTCCACGAACCGCGTACATCGCAGTGCAGTCGGCGCATGAGGACGCGAACACTTGTCCGCCAGTGGTCTCAGGTAACTTCATCTTCTTCACGCAGAAGCGCAACTCGCGTCTTACTGTGCAGCAGATGCAGACAGGCGACTACGCTGACAGCTTCCGTGCGTTCGACATCACGACACAGCTTGACGGGTACATCAGCGGCACACCGCAGCAGATCGTAGCAATTACCTCACCGTCTACGATGGCGATCCGCACACGCGAGTGGCGTAATGGATTCTACATCTTTCATTACCTAGACAGCTCTGACCAGACTGAGCGGCTGTACGACAGCTGGAGCCGCTGGTATAGCGATCCATCACTCGGCACGCTCGTAGGCATCACCAATCACAACGGGAACATCTTGGCTCTGTGGCTTCGCGACAACAGCGATGGCACTGCTAAGTTTGTGCTAGACAGGTACTACCGCGAGGCGAACTACGCACGCCGTCCGTACCTCGACAGCTCCCGGCCTTACACCAACCTGACTGGCACAATCCGTCCGGGCTGGAGTGGGGCAGCAGTATCCGCAGCGGCGTACAACGCCAACGCTGCAAACAGTTTGTCCCTAGTGGGCGACACCCTAGAGAACGTCGCTGTTACTGCCGCGCTTGGCGGTGGCAATGAAAACCTCGTCATGGGTGTACTTTATGACAGCTACGTAGAACCAACCTCACCATATGTGCGAGACTCCAAGGATAAAGCGATCCTTGATGGTCGGCTCACCCTCAGCGGTATGAAGATCACAGTTGCACAGTCCAGCGCCATGCGTGCCTACTTACGTGGGAACGATGAAGCTGCACCGGGCAACCTGATTACAGACTGGATTTACCGTGAGGCAGGAACATGGACGTTGAACACGCAACAAGTTGCAATGAGTGCGATGATTCCCGTACACATCCTCCGGGAGATTCGGGAGTTCCGTCTGCGTCTCGCTGCACGTAACTGGTTGCCGTTCACACTGAGCAGCATTGAATGGTCCGGGCAATTCTTCACACAGCGGAGACGCTAAAGATGTGGTGGATGCTAGCCGCGCAGGTGGGTATGTCCCTCCTGCAACAAGGTCAACAAAACAAGCAGACAGCCACGTCGAACAAGATCGCGCTTAATAACGCGAAGAATGAAAACATCGTGCGTGCGGCCAACAACGAAGTTGCCGCCGCAGCAGGTGCGCTCAGTCGCGTTCGACAGTCGCTGTTCAATCAGAACGTCTTAGAAAACGCCGCCAAGAATGCCGACACAATCGGTCAGAACCTTGGTCGGCAGTTGGACTCTGTACAGGCAGGTAAGCTCAACACTCAGATTCAAGCCGCTGAAACTAGCGGCTCTCTGATTGCCATGGCTTCCGCTGCTGGTGTAGCAGGTTCAACCGTGGACATCATCAACCAAACAATCCGAGGGCAGGAGGCCCGCAACCTAGCTGACCAAGAGCGGAACGAGAAGCTGCTCAAGGGTGACGCAGAGAAGGCGATGGCTGCACAGCGCAAGCAAGGCATCTTTGGCATGGACACTACGTACTACGTGGACCGTGTATCTCAGGTGCAGGCAGTAGCACAGCAGCAGTCCACCTCCAGCCCGCTCACTATGCTGTCGGGAGCCTTGCTCGGTGCAGCAACTAGCCAAGCCGGGCAGAACGCTCTTGCCTCTACAGGGAGCTGGTTCAAGTCAGCACCTAAGAGCGCGGGAAGTACACAGGCTGGTTACACCGGGGCCTTCGGGTTCTAAGGGGATCACATGGCAGAGTTTAATTTTGGATTGGGCAGCGGGGCACAACCTGTACAGCAGGCGCCACAGCAACAGGCTCAAGATACACAGCTTGGCCGTGGTGGTATGGCAGGCGGTGGCGTGCTGTACGCGCCTACGCCAGTCGATCCACGGACATCAGGCCAGACCGGCCTAGACCGCACGCTGAGCACTGTGCTCAACATCGGCCAGAACGTGCTGGGCCAGAAGATGAAGCAGGCAGAGAACCAAGCGTTCCTGACTGGCGTGCAGCGGACAATGCAAGGCGAAGCCCTCAAGGACATCGTTGACGAGCAGCCGTGGTACAGCAAAATCTTCGGGCCTTCAAGTACAGTACAGGGCGCACAGGCTTACACGAAGCTGGCACAGGTGGACAAGTACACCGCCAGCATCTACGGGGACATGCCGCGCTTTGCGAAGATGACTCCCGAGGAAGCTGGCAAGGAAGTAACAGCCCGCATGTCGCAGTTCCTGACAGGCGACGAGGCAACTGACACCGCGATCCAGATGAAGATGGTGGAGCAGGCTGGTCCCTTCTTCAAGGCGCAGGCCAAGGCCAACTTTGCCTACCAGCAGAACACCATGAAGGAAGCTGTAAGCTCCAGCATGGTATCAGCTGGTGATGCACTGCAAGCTGCTGCAACGCAGTGGGCACAGGGCGGTGTTAGTAACGAGCAGGACCGCAATCAAGTCCTCAACGCGGCCTACGCTGCTATGACCCCACCAGCGGGTATTGAGCCTGCTGCGTACTGGGATGCTATCACTGACTCCGTTGTAGTGTCAATGGCTAAAGGCAACCACTACATGGCGCAGGCAGTATTTGCACAGCGTCCGGGGCCAGATGGCAAACCTATGGGTTCGCTGTTCGATGCCATGCCAGTAGAGAAGCAGAAGACGCTGCTTGATGCTCGCGATCAGTACGAGGCCAAGACCAAAGCTAAGGAAGGCAGCCTTGAGTTCGGCCAGAAGATGGGCGAGATTAAAGGCCAGATGGCTATCGGCAACATCAGTCCAGCACAGGGCGTGCGGATGATGGAGGAAGTCAACACCCAGTTCAGGATGAAGACTGGTATTGACGGAGACCTGTTCGACAAGAAAGACTTTGCCACCTACATTGCCTCGGATTACAAGGCCGTGTACGCCGCCAACCAAGCTGCCTTGAAAGCACGGCAGGAAGGCAGCAAGGCTGCACAGACTCTCAACGAACAGACCCAATCCACCCGCGCAGCGTTCATGACAGGCTCGGCATCGCTGGCCTTGAGCAACGCAATCCCTCGGCAGGTAGTAGACAATACCATTATCGGCACAATGAACACCATCGCAGAACAAGGGCAAGACCCGCTGCCACTGCTGGTGAAGAATTACGTCGGTGATGGTACTGGAGCAAGTGGTTACGTCAACGAGCAGCTCAAGAACGGTATGAACTCTGGCATCATTGCAAGCCAAGCTGGGTACACCCCACTTCTTGACCAGTCCGTGCAGGCGTATGACAGGCTCAAGGTTGTTCCGGGTGGGGGTCTGGCTACTGCGCAGGCGTACTTCGGTGCTGAGAACTCGGTGAAGATCGAGAACTACAAACAGTACATTGCAGCCGGTCAATCTCCAGAGGTTGCATGGCAGGCTAGCTTCGGTTCGCCAGTCAACACTATCCAGACAACTCCGAAGGCTAAGATTGAGAAGGAAATCCTCGACAAAGCCACGTCCAACAACCCTGGATTCTTCACGACTCTGTTCACAGGCGAGCAGCCACTCAGCAAGAACAACGTGGGGCTGATGGCTACAGAGATGGCGAAGCAATACGACATCTTTAAGTCTCAGATCGGTATGTCCGACGAGGCCGCAATGGCTTCGGCAGCCAATCAGGCTAAGCAGAACATCGACATAGTGGGCAGCTATGCCTACCGCAAGTCATCTCCAGATCAGAAGCCTATCAACGTATTGATTGGTGCTGATCCAATCGCAGCTGGTAAAGCAGTCAACGACTTCTTTGCAGTGCAGGCCAGTAAACAGGGGTTCAAGCTACCGGGTGGGGACGCAATGCCCTCTCCTAAAGGCGAGAAGTACAACACTCTGTTTGGCGGCACATCCCGTGGTGCAAGGCCGTGGGAAACGGGCGGACAAGTTCCCGGTTTCAGCTGGGAACAGTGGGGCAAGGACTCCACGGATAGCGTAACTCTGATTCGTCTGCCTGATGCACCAGATGGCACGGCTAAGTTCGTCATGATGGGTACAACATCTGATGGCAAGAACGTCAGTATCCCAGCAACATCCAAGGACATCCGCGCCTTCTACGAAAGTCAATCCTACTTTAACAAGTAACTGACGTATAGTCCATTATAACGAGTGGGCTATGCGATGCTTACTGCACCGGAGAAACATCAATGGACATCAATACCATCCAAGACCAAGTAGTTGCAGACGCAGCTACAGAACAGAAGAACAGCAACGTCGTAGACTCTGGTATTGCAGATGCTCAAACCATCCAAGCAACTCCGTCGGGCTACGGCGACCGTATGGACCGAGACCGACTGACAGACAAGGCCACACCGCGTGACGGTGCTACCATTCGGCAGATGCGTGAGCAGAACAAGGCCGCTAAGAAGGGCCAGACTGCACCGCTGACAGGCTTCGCTAAGGCAACCGCTATCCAAGCAGTAGCTGGACATGCGGAAGCACTCGACCAAGCTGGCGCACCACTTGACACAATCAAGTCCGCTGGCATCGACCTCATCAACAAGGTCAAGCAAGACACTTACACAGCTGCAACTAAGCAGGCCACGGCCAACAACGCCGAGTTGCCGCTGGAAGACACCATGAACGTGGTGAAAACCATTGCCCAACAGCAGGCAGAGGACGAGAAGTTCAAGCAATCTGTAGGCTTCGGCGACCAAGTTAAGGCAGCTTTCGAGACTCAGACTGTTATCCCTCAACTGCTGAACATGATCGGTAAGGACACTCCTGTTGCTGACCCTGCATACGACTACAGCTCCCGCCGTGAGGCTATCGAGCAAGGCTTGTCGGAAGCAGACCGCCAGTACATGCGGGAATCCGTATCGTTGCAAGACGAGACCAACCGCATGCAGGTAATCAAGAACAACATCGAAGCCAACAAGAAGATCGGCGTACATGGCACCGGTTGGGCTTTCGCCTCGTCTGGAGCAGCCGGTCTGCTTGACCCCGTTGGTTGGGGCCTCGGGCTGGGTGTGGGCAAGGCAGCACAGGTGGCCGGGTTCGGCGCACGGGCCGCTTTGCAGACCGGTAACGTGGCGAAAGGCGTGGCCCTTGGGGCTGCTGAGGGCGCTGTCGGGAACGTGGCTATCACGGCTGCTCTGGACGCTGCTGGCGGTCATGTGACAGACCGGGACTACGCCTTTGCCATTGGCTTCGGCATGGTATTCGGGGCCGCTGGCTCGGCATTCGGCATCCATAGTGCTCAACAAGAAGGATTCTCATCGCGTGTGGACGAGGCCGTCAAGGATACCGTTCGGGCATTGGACGAACAGTTCATGGATGGGCACGTCCAGATGAAGGAAGCCCGTGACAGGGCCGCAGCGAAGGTATCAGACGCTGAACCTGACGAGAGTATCGTTAGCCGGGTTCAGGACGAAATCGCCGCACAGGCCCCACGTGAGCCTGAGCTGGCCCCTTTGTACTCGGCTGACTACACAGGCACCAAGAGCCGCGTAGGCAAGATTGATCCTGACGCACCCACTGGTATGCGTGATCTGCTTACCCGTCTGGAGACCAACGAAGACCCGCTGGTGGCTGGTATGGCTACCCGTATGAAGTCCTTGATGGGCGCTGATGACATCCGTGTACGCATGGGCGACAAGGTTCCTAACGACCACTACAACACTGGCGAGCAAACCATCTACCTGACCACCGCCCGCAAGGACGAGGCATGGATTGGGCTGCATGAAGCTGCGCATGCTATGTCCTACGACCGCTTGCGGTATGGTCGTGCTAACCCGGACACTGCAATTGGCAGCTTGACCAAGGAAATCGACGCGCTGTATGACGTTGCTGTTGCCAAAGCCAAGGAACAAGGCTTCAAGAACTACCACTTGAAGAACGTAGATGAGTTTGTTAGCGGCCTGTACAGCGGCAAGAAGGGCGCTCAGGACTTCCACGACTTCCTGCATGGCATCCCTGTTAGCAAGGAAGGCAAGTCCCTGCTTAACTCGCTGGTGACTACCGTTCGCCGTATCCTCGGCTTCGGCGCTAACGAGAACTCCACGTTCCTTAAAGCCGTTGGCCTGAGTGACGAGCTGTTCAAGCAGCCAATCCGTATCCAAACCACTGTAACCCGCAAGGTTAAAGGTGGCTACACCACTGATATGTACTACCGCGACATGGCTCGCGAAGTGCATGACGTTGGTACAGCGATTCAGAACAACGCAGTAGAGGACAGCTTCAACGACATCAGTCGTGCGGCTTCCCGTGTTGGTGCAGAACCTACTCCAGCAGCAGTACAAGCTGAGCTGGACAACATTATGCGCGAGCGCTACAGCAATGCAATGAACATCGTCCACGCCCGAGTAGCTAACAACCAACGGTTTATGCCGGTAGCTGACGGTGCTCTGGCAGACGCCGATGGTCGAGTGCTGCCACCAGCTGACTACCTGATGCCTAAAGCTGTCCGCGATACCGTGGGCAAGGACTGGGGCATTGATGGTGATCTGGTTGTTAACTCGGCAGACGTACAAATCCTCCAAGAGATTGCAGCGCGTTCCGTGGCTTGGTCTAACGCCAACCCAGTGGACCTCGCACGCATCGACAGCATACTAGGCAAGATGCCGTGGCTCGCATCCACTGGCCTGTTGCTGGCTAGATCGGAACACCCAACAGCCCGCATGATCGCAGGCGTTCTGTTGGAGAACACAACAGGTGCATTTGGCCGTGGCCGGACGGCTGCACTGGACAAGAACCTGCTGCAACGGCAGTACGATGAATACCTCCACCTTGCAGAGCAACATTACGCTGCATACCGTGGACGCAACAACGGCAATATGTTCAAAGATCAGCTGTCAGGAGACCTCCGTGACAGATTCCAACGGGAAGTCGATGCGGAAATCCGCAGTCGCCAAGAGGGCGCAGCGCCACGCGAAAGCGACCCTGATGTCAAGGGGTACGTGGATCAGCTTGAAGCTGGTTACGAGCGTCAGCGTATCGACCAACAAGCCCGTGATACTGTCGGTGCTGCACGTCTTGGTAATAGCTCTCGCGGTTACGCGCCTCGCCGGTTTTCGGTGAAGTGGGCACGCGGTAGCACCAACGAGCAACGCCGTGCATTAGCACGCGAGTTCGCGGATCAGCTGGAAGAACAGTGGGGAGACCGCAAGTTCGCCGAGCGCATTGCAACTGGCTACATCGAGCGTGCTCGTATGGAATCTGGAGGCGGTGTGAGCATTCCAGCTAACATCTACAGCGACGAAGCAAGCAACATCATCCGCGACGTGATGCGGGCCGGTGACGTACCGGACGACCAGATTGAGAGACTTATGGGCAAGTTTGCACGGGGTGGCGCACGTCACACCAAGTCTCGTCTTGACCTTGATCTGGATCGTGAAATCACTACAGAGGCTGGCGATACCTTCCGTATCTCCGACGCTTTTGAGCACGACCATGCCAAGCTCTACCAGAACTACAGCCGCCGCGTAAGTGGTGACGTTGCACTGGCCAACTTCGGCATCTACGGGCAACATGGCATGACGATGCTGCGCCGTACTCTAGCTGACTTCGGGCCTAACGGCAAGCCAGCAACTCTGGACGAGATTCGTGCATTCGACCAGATCGCCGCTGAGTTCTACGGTCGCCCATTACCGGGCACCGGCAACAGGGCTCTCGGCAACATCCGCCTGCTCGGCTCTATGTCGATGCTGGGTGGTATGGCCTTCAACCAACTGGCAGAATTCAGCAACGCACTACCTCTGCTGGGCCTGTCTGGTGCGCTCAAGTCTATCGCAGGCTTGCCACGTATGATTAACGATGTACGCTTAGGCCGTCACAGCGAACTGCTGTCGAGTATCGAGCTGGTCGGTGGTCCTATTGGGCACGACACCCGCGTCATCTTCCCTTACCAAGAGATGGATGACACTCAGGTGTGGGGCGCTGGCGACCTAAATGCGTTCGACCGTATCATTCGCGCTGGCGCACAAGCCATGCCGTGGGTGTCGGGCTTCCACTATGTCCACTCGGCTCAAGTCCGTGGCATGTCGGAGCAGATCGTGATGAAGTCGATGAAGTATTTCAAGGACGGTAAGGAGAACCCAGCTCTGTTGAGCATGGGCATCAACACCAACCTGCGCGAGCGTATCCAAGCCGATCTGCCAAACATCGCCACCTTTGATGAGCATGGCAACGTCACGTCTCTGGACATCACCAAAGGCCGTGATGTAGATGCAATGAATGAGTACGTGCAGGCCATCCACCGTGGCGCTCGGCAGATCATCCAAGGCACCTTCATCGGCGAGACTGGTAAGTGGGCGCACGACGACCTGCTGCGGATTCTCACTCAGTTCCGCACATTCTCCATCACCAGCATGGAGAAACAGTGGACCCGGCAGCGCGTAGACCAAGGCACCATCAAGGCGTTCGGTCTGCTGTTGGGCAGCATGAGCATCGCACTGCCAATCCAATTGGCCCGCGTTCAACTCAACGCTGCTGGTCGCAAGGACCGAGACGAGTATCTGGCTAAGCAGCTGGCACCGGCACAGCTGGCCCGCTCACTGCTTAACTACACTACTCTGTCAGGTGTAGCAGGCGACATCATCGACGCTGGCGCGGCGCTCACAGGGAACACACTGAGCGGTGGACGCAGCGGACAGCAAGGCTCTGCACTGGAAGCAATTCCAGCACTGGGCTATGCCAGCGGCGTTATTGGAGCAATCAAGCAGCGTGATCCACGGGAACTTCTGCGTGCATTACCCGGCCAGAACTTACCCTTCATGGTCCCACTGCTTAACGCTGTTGATCAATAAATAACCAGTAGCTCAAGGACGAGCTATTGGCTTACTATCTGGACACTATAGGAGGTCAATTATATGGCCGTCGAATATTTGGCTTCCAATGAGTTTACCGCCAATGGCGTCCAGACTGATTGGGTAGTCAGCTTTAAGGGCAACCGCCCTGATGCAGTAAGTGGCACAACTCCGTACCTCAACGCGACTGATGTTAAAGCGCAGGAGATTACTCCAGCGACTTCTACTACAGCCGAAGTTGTAGTTGACAAGACTTGTGTTGCTATTGCTCCCAACACTTTCCGTGTTACTCCTGCACCGGCTAACGGACACATCATCCGCATCTACCGTGCAACGCAGGATGAATACAACTTGGTGGACTACAAGTCCCGCCAAACAGTTACAGAAGCTGACCTCGACTTGTCGAACCGTCAGAACATCTTCATCGTGCAAGAAACTTCCGATCAGGCAACTCGCGCTGTACAAGATGCGAACTCTGCGGTAACTCTTGCATACGAGGCGATCAGCAGAGCAATCGAGGCTAACGATAAAGCAGAGTCTGCTATCGCTACGGCCAACACTGCACAGTCAACAGCGACTAACTCTGTAGCTGCTGCCAACGCCGCGCAGGCTGCTGCTGATGCTGCAACTGCTGCTGCCGAAGAAGCTACCGCTGCTACGGCGGATGCTATCACTGCCGCTAACAACGCGGTAAGTATTGCCAACGCACAGGCTGCGCAGGTTGCTGCGGCTAACGCCAAGGCAGACTCTGCAATCTCGACGGCCAACGCCGCACAGAGCACAGCCAATGGAATCGCGTCCACTGCTGCTGCCGCATTGGCTGCTGCACAATATGCACAAGACGCTGCTGCTGACGCGGTGACTACTGCCAACGCAATCTCCAGCACTGCAAACGAGGCGCTTGTACAGGCAGGTGCTGCGGTAACTACGGCAAACGCTGCGCAGTCTACTGCCAACGGTGTGGATGCTAAGGCTACCACAGCACTGGCTGACTCTGCAACGGCGCTGTCAACTGCCAACTCAACCTCGTCGTCTCTGGCTGCACTGACCACCACTGGCGTACCAGAGGGCACCCGTCTGTACTACACAGACGCTCGCGTGCGTGCTGCTCCGCTGACCGGTTTCACTACTGGTACTGACACTGCAATCGTGGCTGCTGATACGCTTCTTGCTGCTATGCAGAAGGCGCAGACTCAGATTACAGCGCGGGCGCGTACTACGGAAGTGCAGGCCCTGACAGGCACCAACGGGCGTCAGCGTAACGTGCTGGATAACGCCTCGTTCTTTATCTCACAGCGTCGGGCAACGGCTATCTATTCTGCTGCTGCTAACACGTACTTTCTTGACCGCTGGAAGTCTGGCAGTGCTGGTACTACTGCAACGACAACCGTCAACGCAGCACCTGCTGGCGACCGCTATCTCAACATTACTGCTGGCACAGTCTTGCAGGTAGTTGAGCTTGACAACTTGTTTGGCGGCACATACACGTTCTCGCAGGCCGGTACTTCAACAGTAACCATCCGGCGTAACGGCGTGACAGTAGCAACTTGCGTTGGTGCATCCTCAGTGACCTTCACTCTGGATGTAGTTGGCATGATTTCCCTCACTGTAAGTTCAGGTACTGGTACACTGTATAAGCCGCAACTTGAGCTTAGCGGTGTGGCTACTCCCTTCGTAACTCGCAGCGTGTCAGACGAACTACTACAGTGCCAGCGTTACTTCGCCCGGCGTACTGGTTTGGGTATGAACTGCCCGTATGCTGGTAGTGCTGGTAGTGCAATGTCGTATCGGTTCCCATGGCCCGTTACAATGAAAGCCGTTCCAACTATCATCGTTATTGGTCCCAACGTAAGCACATTCCAAGTTAACAGTTGGACAGCAGATGGTGCATCCCGTGATGGTTTCCGGTTAATCATGTTCTCTTCTACTGCGGGAGTTTTCTCTATTGACTTTCCGCTTGACGCTAACATCGAGAACAACTTCATTCAAGGGAGCTGTGAGCCATGAGTGCATACAAGTTATACCATGACAGTGTGTCCATTATTCGCAAGTCGGACGGGGCTTTGATCCCGTTCGACGCTGGAAACAAGGACTACCTTGAGTATCTGGACTGGACAAAGACCGGCCAGACGGCTGAGGCAGCGGACCCCAATCCGTTCCTAGCGCCACAAGAAATTAAACAGCCAACCTTAACAGAGTTGCAGGCGCAGCTCTCAGCTATTAAAGAGCAGATCGACGCGATCAGCTGATGGGAGATTTACCATGTCCGACCCGGTACATGATTCAATCACAACTGTCACGGCAAAAGTTACCCCGGTCGTGGCGACGGGCGGACTGGCAATGGCTCCGGGGCCAACTGCTGACTGGTTAATCTTTGGATTACCGTTAGACAAGGTGGCCCTTACCGTTGGTTTGCTGTACACACTAACACAATTCACTCTGTTGATCTACGACCGGGTGAAGAAGTACAAGGAGTCGCACAAAGATGGCAGCTAATAGCGAAGTCTTGGGCGGGCTGCACGCACTGTTTGCTGAGTATTGGGCAGACAAGATGCGTAAGGCTATGGACCCTGATCCCGAAGTAAGAGTTGCACTTAGTTCCGCTGACGCTGCGGTTATCCGTGCGTTCCTCAAAGACAACGGCATTCAAGCCGACCCGTCTGGAGACAAGGAACTGGCCTCGCTGGCTGCCGACCTCAAGGCGCAGACCAAGGGCATCGTGCCGCAGAACGAACTCGACGCTATCATGTCTGAGTTCCAAGGCTACATGACGCAAGGTAGTATGCAATGAGTGAAACACTAGACCCGAGGCGTCGGCAGCTTGCAATGCTGCAAGACACTTTCCGCAGCTTCACCCCGTTCTTGCAAGTCGGTATGAAGTTCCTTGGGTTTGGGACTTCATGGTTACAGAAAGACATCGCCTCATTCCTTGAGTACGGCCCACCTGACTTAATGGTGCAGGCCCAACGGGGCCAGGCGAAGTCCACCATCACGGCGCTGTTCGCTGTGTGGACCTTGATTCACAACCCGAAGGCTCGGGTGCTGATCGTCTCGGCGGGCGGCACACAGGCCAACGAGGTCTCTACCCTCATCACCCGTATCATCCTCAACATGGACATCCTGACCTGCCTGCGGCCTGACGCCTCAGCTGGCGACCGGACATCCGTAGAGGCGTTCGACATACACCATGCCCTCAAGGGTGTGGACAAGTCGCCGTCTGTGGCCTGTATCGGGATCACAGGTAACTTGCCGGGTAAGCGGGCTGACCTCCTGATCGCGGACGACATCGAGTCGCCGAAGAACTCCAACACGGCGGGTATGCGCGAGCTGATCCGCGAGCGTGTCAAAGAGTTCTCGTCCATCGTGTCGAATGGCCGCATCGTGTACCTCGGTACGCCTCAGACCTCCGAGTCGATCTACAACGACCTGCCCGCACAGGGCTTCGCTGTACGCATCTGGCCGGGGCGCTACCCTACTGAGACCGAGAAGGAACACTACGGTACGATGCTCGCTCCGTCCATATCAGCGGCGATAGAGCGAGACGGCACTCTCACCAAGGGCGGTGGCCTAGACGGCACCAGAGGCCAGCCTACGGACCCTGAGCTGCTGAACGAGGAAGCACTCCGAGGCAAGGAAAGGAAGCAGGGCGCGGCAACCTTCCAGTTGCAGTTCATGCTCTCTACCAAGCTGAACGACGAGCTGCGTTACCCGCTCAAGACCAAGAACATGGTTGTCATGCGCCTCGGCGAGCTGCTGCCTTGCCACGTCATGCGTGGTATGACTCCAGAGTTCCTGCGGCCCTACAAGGTCGGCTCCATCAACTTCGTCGTGTCCGTACCGCAGGAGGTTTCCCGTGAGGCTAGCCGCCATACTGTTCGTCGCATGCGTATTGACCCGGCTGGTGGTGGTGTCAATGGTGACGAAACTGGCTATGCTGTCGTAGACCTGCTGGCCCCCAACGTGTTCGTCCGTAAGATCGGCGCATTCGTCGGTGGCTACGAGCAGACTACGATGGAGGCAATTGTTAAAGAGGTGGTACGCTGGAACCCGGACGTTCTCGACATCGAGAAGAACTTCGGCTACGGTGCGTTCACCCAAGTTGTCCTACCGCTCCTGCGCAAAGCAGGCTGGATGGGCAAGACCCAAGACGTGTTTGAGACTGGTCAGAAGGAAGCTCGCATCTGCGATGTTCTGGAACCCATTCTTGGCCGTGGCTCGTTGATCTTTGACGAGTCTGTACTGGAGGACGACTGGGCTAGTACCGGGCATTTGCCTGATGCTAAGCGTCAGCTGTTCACCTTCATTCATCAGTTCACCAAGATCACCCGTAACAAGGGCGCTCTGGTGAAGGATGACCGGCTTGATGCACTGGCCGGTGCAGTGGCCCCGTTCGTTGCTGCTCTCGCACAAGACCAAGACCGTAATGTGCAGTCAGCACGGGATAAAGAGTATGCCAAGTGGCTTGCTGATCCCCGTGAACGGAATCGCTACAACTCCCCAACCGGGGTGCGTGCTTCCTTCCCTACTACTATCCGTCGGAGATAACGACAATGCGTGCTTCCCTCCTTGCTACACCCGGTAAACTGCGTAACGCTCAGGCTGTACGTCGCGATTTGGCTTGGCTTATCTCTCAGGCAGAGATTGCAGTAGCCAAAGGTCAGAACGCTGAACGCGCTTTCACTGACATCCGTGCATTCTTGGCATCGGCAACAGCCTACGTCAACACTGTTGCGCCTATCTACGCCCTCACTGCTGTCGCTGCACCCGCCAGCATCGTCGGTAACAACACCGCCACCTCCACCATCACCGCCAACATCAAGGCGAACGGTGTTAACTCGGCTGGTAATACCGTCTCCTTCGCCCTGTCTGGCCCAAAAGCTGCTACCTGCACCTTGTCTGCGGCTACTGGCGTGTCGGATGCGTCTGGCAACGTCGCCGTTACCGTCAAAGGTAGTGTCGCTGGCTCGGTAACTGTTACTGCTACCTGCAAAGGCAAGACTGCTACCGCAACTGTAACCCTGACTGCCTAAGTCGAGGTGATTTATGCAACTCCAATTCGGTAAGTTCCCAGCTAAGACAGCACTCGCTGCTGTTGCAATGGCTGTTAGCTTACTGGTTGGTGTTGAGGGTCTGTCCACGAAGCCATACCAAGACACTGGTGGCGTATGGACTATCTGCTACGGTGAGACTAAGGGCGTAAATGCTCACACTCCAGTGGCTACCAAGGAGAAATGTTACGGGATGCTCAATAGCGAGGCCGCTGCTACAGCTGCTGCTATCACTCCGTACCTACCTGCGATCCTTAACTCAAACCAGTTAGCAGCTCTCATCAGCTTCTGCTACAACGTAGGCACCTCCGCCTGCAAGAATTCAACCATGTTCCGCTACATCAACGAGGGCCGTATGGAACTCGTCCCTGCACAGTTTGCTCGGTGGAAGTTTGTTGATGGCAAGGACTGCACTGTAAGGAAGAACAACTGCTACGGCTTAATCGACAGACGTAAGGCAGAGATGGCTTTGTTCACTAAGCCTGTGTCTGACAACCAGCCTCGGAGTAACTGACCATGCTCGGTATTAACAAGTGGCTCCTTATCGCCGTTGGTGTCTTGGTGCTGGTCCTCTCTGGCGTCCTCTACGGGGCCTACGAGCAGCATCAGGTACTCAGCGCTACAAGGGTACAGCTCACCGAGGCAACGGCCCAGCTACTGGGCGCTCAGGAGCGTATAGTCACAATCCAGAAGCAGGTAGTGGCCCAAACCGCCCGTGCTGATGCCAACAAGAGGTTACTGAGAAATGCTCTCAAAGAGAATGCTGAGTGGGCTGCTGGTCGTGTGCCTGAGTCTATCCGTGACAGCCTGTGCCGGCGTGGCCTGTGCGCCCGTGGTAGCCCCGCAGGCGTGCCCAAAGCCCTCTATTGACCCTACCACACAGGGTGGACTGGTAGAGGCCGTGAGCGACCTCCAAGAAGCCCTGTACGCGTGTGATGCCTTGAACGGCGTGGTGGAATAAGAGCTGTGCCCTTGGACCCAAATTTGATATATATTTCCGAGGGTACCCCTCCGACCAAATGCTCGCCCGGTTTCCCCCGTAGCCCTCGTCTCGCTTCCTACAGGCGCGATGCACGGGGCGCGGGGGGGTCCTTATACGTGTGCGCGGGCGCGGATAGATCGACTCGTATGCGTGATGGTAGACTGTGCCAGACCTATACCTGGCGGGCGTGCCGACTATCTGTCTCGTTTGCCGACTATCTGTATCGTTTGCTGGCGGGCGTGCCGACTATCTGTCTCGTTTGCTGGCTGTCTCGTTTGTCGTTGGAATGAATGACCGGGCTTATTGGCTTACTATCTGGACAAGGAAACATCACAGAAGCTTGCGTAAACTGACAGACCAGAACCTGACAGCCGACCACTAGCCAATGACCAGCTTATGACCAACGTATGACCGGACCTTATGACCGTATGACCTGCTAGCTAGTAACGAGCGAGTACCAACGTACTAACCAACGGGATACGACCACACAAGCTAACGCGATAGGACTACCAGACCAACGAAGTAAGACAGTACAGACCGACATAACCATAGACGTGCAACTAGCTTAGATTCCTAGAATCAAACGATGAGATAACTACCACTAGCCTATCTGTATGCCGGGAGAGGTTGCCGACGAACGGTAGTATACAAGCTATCTGTATTTGCCTATAGTTCGTCCCAAGCAAGACGGAAACGACTTGCCAGCTAACAGGAACAACGGTTAGCGGTTAACCTGATAACGTGCAAGACTCCGAAAGGATTAGCGGTAAGGGTTTACAAGCTACACAAGGTAAGGCAGTATGGCTCCACTGTTGCAAACGTCTAACCAGCTCTGGGAGCGAGGGACGGGTACAAGGGGTTAAGCATGGTTCGCCAGCTTAGCGACTTCCTGACCAGCAACTAGCATGACGATAGCCGCAAGGCTTGACCGGTCGAAAGAGACCAACCAGAAACAAACGCTTGACAAGGTAACACGAACAACGTAACATCGGCTCCAACGAAACAAGATACACCGCTCTTTAGTTGCACAGCCGCTCGCTGCGGTGGTCACTATAGGAAGTCTTGGCAATGTAAGGCGCTAGCGCATTTGTCCGGTGGTCCTAAAGCTCTAACAGCGACGAGACGCAAGCCCTAGCACGTATAGCAGGGTATGTCTAGCCTGGACATGTGGTGGAAAGCGCTAAAGCGTGGACCATAGGCCAGAGTCGAGTTAAACTCCCTCTGAAACGTCGGCCCGAACGACGGTGTGCCCTAGCAGTAATGCTTGAGGTACTGGGCAAAGCCCTACGAACCTAGTGAGGTTCGGCAAGCCCAACCAGTTTGGCCGGTGGCTTGACTCAAACTCACTGGAGATAACATCATGAAACTTACTCAAATTCTGCGCGGTGCTGACCTGACCAAGGCAATCGCTAACATTGCGAAGGCAAGCCGCACACTGGAGGACGCTATCCATGTAGCTGCTGTATCCGCCTTGGTTCACGCTGAGGAATGCGGCAACACTACTCCGATGGTTGATCTTTTGGAGGCGGTGCCTACCTTTACTCGCAAGAATGCCCTGCTGCTGTGGGCTGCAAAGTTTGGCAAGTTTGCAGTAACCGCCGACGGCAAGTCTGTCGAGTACGCAAAGTTTGCCAAGACTGACGTAGAGGCTGCAATGGCGCTCCCATTCTGGGACTTCAAGCCGGAACAACCTATCAAGGCTTTCGACTTGGCTGCTGAATTGGCTAAGCTGGTAGCACGGGCTGAAAAGGCTGCAAAGGACGACAAGCAACCTGCGTCCATTGACGATGAAGACCTGCGCTCCATCCGTAGTCTGGCTGCTGCTGCCAAGCCGCTGCAACTGAAACCCGGCGTGGCCGACATGGCACCTGTAGCAAGCAATGACACTGCCTCGGTTGATCCGCTGGCAGTAGCTGGTTAAGCAAGTATTGCCCATCTAGAATGGTGGGCAATGCTGGACTAACCAAGAGGTTTACGATCATGTACAAGGAGAACTCTCAAGTTATCATTGAGGCTTTGCAGAAACTCAAGGCTCAAGCATTGCGGGATAGCTCCGTCTTGCTTATGGGTATCTGCACGGAGGTTAACCTGCTACTGGAGCAGCTTGTGGTTCCATGGAGCCGGTCTGATGTCCGCCGTAGTTGGGAGGATACCCGCAACGAGGCTTTCGTATGCTGGCCGGAATACAGCGGCGACGTGACCTATCCCGTTGTCGATCTTTACGACCGTGTAGAGTTTGACAACTACAAGGGCAAAGGGTATCCCGGCAGCCTGCGCTACTGGCAGTACAACAACCGGGCCTTGTGGGATGGTCGCCAGCTTGAGCTGCGCCTGTCACTCATCGACCACTGCATTAAGTTCTACACGGCACTGCGCGACAGTTGAGCAAGTAATGCCTATCTGTATGGTAGGCATTGCTGGACCAACCGAGGATCGCCATTATGGCCAAACATCAAATTGGAGACCGCGTTGTCGCCAAGCGCGTTACCACACACGGCACCATGCAACCTGAGCACTACAACGTCGGCAAAGTCGGCGAGGTTATTGGTGTCCATACTATGGGCAACGAGTCATTCTACGAAGTGCGCTTCGGCCACGCCGGAGACATGATAGACGAGGTGTGTCTTGAACGTGATACAGTTTCCGCGTAAGGGCAGAAAGCTAACTGCACAGGACGACTACTGGCTTGTGCATGTTCCACTTGTAAACTTTAACCGTCGCCGATACCCTACTGCACATTGCAAGATAGGGATCACTATGATACTGGAGAAGAAACCATGAGAATCAACGGCAAAGAACCTCGCATCATCTTCGCACTGAACCTGCCAACCGAGGCAGACGACGTGCGTGCAATTCGTGCCGCTGGAATTGAGCACTTAGCAGTTGGCAAAGGCTCGTACAAGGGCAAGCAAGAGCGCTCGTACAACGTCAGCATCGACCACTTCGACAAGGTGCGCGAGCTGGCTGCTGCCCACAATCAGGAAAGCGTGCTGCTACTGGACAACCAGTACAACGCATGGGTTTCGTATGGCAGCGCCGGTTATCCGTCGTACAGCACTGGTGCCAAGAAGGGCGAGTGTGAGTACATCGGTGAGTTCAAGGAAGTCAGCAGCACTCAAGCCGCTGGCCTTACCGCGTGGTCCCAGTTCCACGGTGTGTACTATGCTGCTCGTTGAGTGGGTCGGCTTGGTCCTCACCGTAGCAATGGTGGTCGGCTGCCTGTACCTGTATAACCCTTAGATGACAATGGCTGTGCCTTCAAGGAGGGCACATCCGAGGTCTAACTGAGGTCCGCTGGAGGACACATCATGCCTAATGCAATGCAAGTCATCAACGCTGGACTCTATGCTGATCGCATAGTTGAGGTAGTGCTCAAGTGGCAGGCTGCCAACGAAGGCAATGAACAAAACCGCCAAGCTTGTAGGTCTGCGCTTGCTGCCGCTGGCTTCAAAGTACTGGGTGCTGGGTTCTACGGCTTTGTCGTGGAGGGTCCAGCTGGTTCTGAATTCGTGGTAAAGGTGTGCATCGACTCCAACGACGGCTACCCGATGTATGCTAAGTGGGCAAAGGCGAATCCGATGCCTGGTATCATTCCCGTCTGGATTGCAGAGCGCATTACAGACACATGCTTTGTTGCCGTTCTGCCACGTCTCAAGGACATGGAGGACTGCAACCAGAAGTACCAGCCCTATGCAGTAGCAGCACGGGAAGCTGTGTTTGATGCACTAGGGGGCTTTGCTAACGAGGACTTGCACAACGGCAACTGGTTGCAATGTGAGGACGGAACCATAGTTATCAGCGATCCGTTCTCTGGCTTGTACGTTGACAGCGAGAAGGCTGAGTCCACTGCACAGCGTGGTGCGTACAAGCCACCTCTGCGGGATCAGTTCGACATGTTCGATCCAACCTACGAGCAATATGAGGCGCTCTCAGATGCAAAGATTGCACCGGCGAACTTGACATTGGACAGTCGTTCGCCGGTTGGACGGATACCTACGGAAATGGCTGCGGGTATAGCCAATGGTTTGCGTGGTGGGGCCGTCTTTCCGCCGCCTGGCGCTGTGTCCTGGTGCAACTGTACGATGTGCAAGCAAATCTTAGGCAGCGTAAAGCTCGCCGCCAATGTCGTCAAGCCACGTCCGGCTTTGGCCGATAACCATTCCTGGTTGCAGAACTGGAAGGCACAGGACAGCAACAACCTCGGAATGGCTGTCCCGATTAAAGAGAGACTGGAGTTAGACTTCAATGAGCTGGAACGACGTGTTATGGCGAATGCTGGAGGACGTATCTCCAACCGACGCGCTTTTATACAGCAGCAGTTTGGACCAATCGGACTACCCTTCTTCTTCTGAGGACATCCTGCAAGGGATGGGGTTTTCGCACGAAACGGGGTGCGATGCCGCACTCCGCAATGATAACATGCTGGCCGTTGGGCTGGCAATTATGGACGAATACGACAATGGCTATTGATCTGACGCAAGACCAGCTCCAATTGCTACAGAAGATCAACCAATATGCGGAACCAAATCGCCGCACTGATCGTCTGGCCGAGTGCATGAAGCAGTTAGGCCGGCACTGGACCTGCTCTCACACGGCATTCATCGGCCTGCAACTGCGAGCCGTTGGATTCGTAACCACCTTCAAGGACACCGGCCAGTATGCACAGTGGAACATCACACCACTGGGCAAGGCCGCACTGTGCGAGATTCGTAACATGCCGCGACCAGCTAAAGAAGCACCAGTCACACTGCCTGCTGAGAAGCAGAAGATCACCAAGTACCGGGTGATCGAACTGTCGGACGGCAGCGTAAGCGAACCTAGCACGCTGACCGAGGCGCGTAAGCTGGCAGAGAAGTGGGCAATTGAAACTCCAGGTAACGCTGTCGAGATTGTCGGCGTCCTCGAAACCGTAACAGCCAAGGTCGTTCTCGACAAGGTGTAACCATGAAAGCTTCCTTGTGTGCTGCAATTGCTATCACTGCTGCCTACTGGGCAGGCTCAGCTTATCTGCTAGTAGCTCCAACACCAGCACACAAGCAGGCCGTCGTGTACACCAGCACGTATGACTACCAGTACGGCCAGCGCCAGAAGATAGACGCCTGTGCCAAGACAACCATCGAACTAGCAGCCAGCCTAGGCTTGAGTAAGGCAGAGGCATCAGCTGTGTTCAACGACTGCATCGTAAACTCTGGAGTAATGATATGAACAGCTTGATCCAACTTAACGGCCAACAACGTAAAGACTACGACACCCGCTTGGGTATCTCCGGCCATGTGCTGGCACTGCTCAACCGAGCAGAGGGGCTGGACATCCTGTTCCCGGAAGAACAGGACGATGGTAAGCTGGTGATCCTTGAAGACCGCAGCCTCGGTGTGGTACAGCACACCACTGTGTATCAAGTGACCGAGCTGTACTTCCCTACTCCCGGCTACACTGCTGCGTATCCAGAAGATGAGTACATCTAACTGGAAGTGGGGCGTGCTGTTCCGTTGGGGCAGCGCGTGGATAGGCTGTCACTATGCACCATACAATAAGCGATGGTGCATCAATGTAATTCCATGCTGCACAATTTGGATAGTAGCGCCGGGCGGTGTCATTCCCTAGCTATTGGCTTACTATCTGGTCCAAGGAAACTGCACCGTTAACTCATTGCATTCAGTGAGTTAACTGGGCACACTTCCGATGCCCTTGCTGTACCAAACTTAACGAGAGAGATAAGACAATGACCGAAGTTACTACCACCATTGCTCCAGTAACCCGCCGCGTACTGACCACTGCCGAGAAGATCGAACAGCTGACCCAGCGCATCGCCAAAGACCAAGCCACTCTGGCTGCTCTGCAAAGCGAAGCCGCCGCCGCTGCTGCACTGGCTGATGTTGGCGCTGGCTACACTGTCACCTTCACCCTCGGTCGTGCCGAAACCAAGCGCGAGCTGAGCGGTACTGTTATGGCCCGTGGTCTCATCAACGACAAGGACAGCGTGAAAGTTCTGGTCGGCGAAGGCATCGACGCCAACGTCTACAGCGTGGCCGTGTCCACCCTGTCCGCAGCAGTTGCACCGGGTGCAGTTGCGGAAGTGGCCGAGCCAGTGGCAGAAGAAGCCGCACCAGAAGTGGCACCAGAAGCTGGCTCGGAAGTTGACGACCTGCTGAACGGCGTCAACCTGTAAGCAATGCACTCGCCCACACCTGGCGTAGCTGAGCCGACGCTGCAACAACTTCACCCGGAGTTGTTGCAGCATTTGCCGGCATTGAGGACAGTCGCCCAAGTCCTTACCGACAACGACCAGAACATCGAGCCTGTATTGGAGCAGCTAGACGCAGCCCAAATCGCAGCGCTGAAATTTCTGGAGCAATACACCATACGGCCCGGAGTCTACGGCGTCCCATTCCTGCATCCCCTGTACTGTGAACTGCTGATTGCTGAGGCTGACCTCATGGCAAAGACAGTAGGCTACCAGCCTAACCCGGATGAAGATGAGGCGTACCAGATACCTGAGCTGTATCTTCGCGAGGTATGCCCGGAGCTGTTCGCCTCACTGACTGCACTGTTCGATACTGTGTTCGGTGTGATATGTCGCCTGCTGTACGGCACAGCCCCTACGTTCCTCATGTCTGTGCAGTTTGCACGGTATGAACCGAACGGGCAAGCCGCAGGGAACTGGCACCATGATGAGGACTCCGACATTACAGCAGTCGTGTCCCTTGCGCCCGAGTCTTTTACGGGTGGAGGTACTGACCTGCGAACAGCGCCAACCAAGTACAACTGGATACCACCGCTGCCCAAAGGGCACGCCCTCTTGTTCTGTGGCAGGACCACACTGCACAGAGGACGAGCAGTGGAGACGGGTGTGCGTGACCTATTGGTTTTCTGGAGCACTGTACATGACAAGGCACGAGACTGACGGGCTGTGCTGGTTCACAGTCCAAGATGCAACGGCGTGGTACGTCCACTTGGATGACCACATCTGCACCAGCCAAACAGACAAGGGGCGGCCATACCAGCTGCGCGTTGTGATACCGAAGTCACATCCCATGGACCACTGCATCATGGCAGTTCGTGGTTTGACTGAGACAGCACTGCTGCGTCGTCGCAAACATGAGTACGCACTGAGGCACTGACCATGCTGAGACTGGAGTCGTGGCTACCGCAAGCGGAGGCGCTCACACTGGGCGAGCGAAGCCGGTGCCCACATGACTGTGGTCCCGGTGATACACTGATAATTGAACACAAGGTGACTGGCTGGTCTGGCTACTGCTTCCGCTGTGATGACAGGGGATTCAAGGGCAAGCCGCCTATGTCATTGAAGGATCGGCTCGCATTCAAGGAGGCTCAGGAACGAGCTGAGCGGGACATGGAGTTTGACCCTAGACCACCGCAGCCATGCGACTTCAACGTCGAAGGCTGGCCCCTTGCAGCCCGTGTGTGGCTGTACTCGGCGGGGCTTACCATAGAAGACATCAAGGCATTCGGAGCCTACCACCACCCACCCTCAAAGCGTGTGGTGCTGCCCGTCCTTGATGACAAAGGTGCGCTGGTCTACTGGCAGGCCCGGAAGGTGGAGAAGGTGGACGGTCCGAAGTACCTCAATCCCAAGGTGCCTCGCGGCTCAGTCACACCCCGCTATGGGAAGGGTGAGGTGATAGTCTTGACCGAGGACATACTCTCGGCATACCGCGTGGGAATGACCACCGAGGCGTGGTCCCTGCTAGGCGTGGTGCTGCACCCTCCGGTGCTGGCGGCTATCATGAAGGACGGACGGCCAGTGATCGTATGGCTGGACGACGACAAGGGCGGATGGGATGGAGCAGCGCAGGTAACTCGCACTCTGTCTCTAGCAGGCGTCAGGTTCTACAACTTGGTTACACCGCGTGATCCAAAACGCTACTCCCGTGCTGAGATAGCACAGCATATAAAGGAGGCGAGCATGCACGTACTCGACACCGCATGAGTTTAGATATTAACCTGCTGTCCATCTTGAAGGAGCGAAAGGAATACGCTCGACTCATAAGGACAGTTAACGACAGAGCATTCGACCAGCTAACTATGGTTGTGCTGTCAGACTTCGGGAAGTTCTTTGAGGAATTCCCCGACGTTGAAGTGATCCCACTAGAGAAGGACTTCCTTACGTGGTTCACTGTGCATCACCGCACGGTCAAGCCTGAGCAGATGGCTGTGTATCATAGCATGCTGCGACAGGCTGCTGAACCTGTCAACGATACGATCAAGGCCAGCGTAGTTAGCAAGTTGCTTGAGGCTAACATGGCTGTGCTGGTGTCGGACATCGCTGACAGATGGACACGCGGTGATGAGGTAAACCTCGCGCAAGTTCTGCGTGGTTTGGTGGATGGGTTTGAGGCTGACGTTGAGCGTAAGGTAAAGATTCCTTACGTGGAGATAGGCGACAACCTGTTCAAAGATGCAGTGAACAACACCGGCCTGACATGGAGGACCGATGCACTCAACCTCTGCATGCGTCCGCTACGTGTTGGTGACTTTGGCGTGGTCGCCGCCCGCCCGGATGCAGGTAAGACCAGCTTCATCGCTGACAACATTACTTGGATGGCGCAACAGATACCGGCTCAGTTTGAGAACCCGAACAGACCAATCCTCTGGTTCAATAACGAGGGTCCGGGCGAGCGCATACAAGAGCGTGTCATTCAATCGGCACTCGCGTTACCGGCTAGCCAGCTGGTTAAGTTGCAGAAGTCGGGCCAGCTGTGGTCCAGCTATGCGGAAGCGATTGGCGGGGACATGCTACGCATCAGGGTTATCGACATCCATGGATGGAAGTCTTGGCAGGTACTGGAGGTTATTAAACAAGCCAACCCTGCTGTGGTAGTGTTCGACATGATCGACAACATCCGGTTCGACGGCGAGCTAGCCAACAATGGTAGCCGTACTGACCAAGTGTTGGAGGCCATGTACCAGTGGGCGCGCGACGCTGCGACAGTACACAAGTTCATCGGCATTGCCACCAGCCAGATCAGTGCTGATGGTGAGGGGCTGGCGTACCCAACACAAGCCATGCTCAAGGACAGCAAGACAGGGAAGCAAGGTGCCTGCGACTTCATCGTCACGCTCGGTAAGAAGAACGAGCCAGCGTATGAACAGCTGCGCTTCATTGGCTGTACCAAGAACAAGCTGAGTGTAGAGGGGCAGAAGCGCAGCCCGACAGCAGAGGTAATGTTCGACCATGTGGTTGGCAGGTTCTATCCGGTCAATCATGCAGCTCCATCAACTCACAATCCAGCTGACCAAGCGGCTAACGCACAGGCAGTGGAGGACGCATTGGAGGGTGTACTATGACACAGACCTTTACCGGCGATGGTATCTCCTACTTCCGTATGGCTAGCATCAAGAGTCAGCTACGGATGGAGAAGGCAGGCATGAAGTCCAGCGGCGTGGCACTGCGCCCACGTCTGGCTAAGGAGTTTGGCCTAAAGCCTCGCGACTCGCACGACCTGTACATCAAGCACTGTCAAGACTACCTTGACCAGTACCAGCGGCACCCGGAGGCAGTATGACAACCACCGTCCTGACCATGGACGTGGAGACAACCATCACAACCAGCTTCAAGAAGAAGGCCAACCCATTCGACCCGGACAACTGGGTAGTGTGGACAGGTGACAAGGCCATGGGTGGTGTGTGTAACTGCGACCGGATCACAGCGCCGGAGCTGACCAATGGTTGGCTGGCGAAGATGCTGGAGAAGCACAAGCCCAAGATCATGGTGGGCTTCAACATCAAGTTCGACATCCTGCACGCCATTGCCCGCGACGAGGTTAACCTCAATGCGTGGATGGAATGGATCGTAGGTGGTGGACAGATATGGGACTGCCAGCTTGCTGAGTACCTGCTCGACGGTATGCTGCCTGAGAGTCAGATGCTTAGCCTAGACGAGACAGCGCCCCGCTACGGTGGTGTGCTCAAGGTCGATGAAGTCAAGGCAATGTGGGAAGCTGGCATCAACACGCCGGACATACCCGACGACCTGATGCTCAAGTACCTGCCCGGTGACTTGGACAACACTGAGAAAACTTTTGTCGGGCAGTTGAAGCGGGCGCGTGAAGCAGGCCAGACCAAGAGCCTGATGCTGAACATGGGTAGCCTAGTCTACACCATCGAAGCAGAACGCAACGGCATGAAGATAGACCTTGAGCTGGGGTTTAAACTGGCTGAGGAACTGGCGGCAGAGATTGAGGAACTGCGCGGCAGGCTGGAGGGTTACATCCCCGCCGACCTACCATTCAAGTTCAGCTGGACCAGCCGTCACCATCAGTCTGCTTTGATCTTCGGCGGTGCCATCAAGTACGAGGTGGATGAACCCATCTTCGATGATGACATGCAGCCGGTGTACTACCAGACCAAGAGCAAAGAGTACGTGTTAGCTGACGGAACTACAACAGCTGACATGCTGCACCCGGACATCCTGTATTACAAGAGTGGCAAGAACCAAGGCCAAGCCAAGACCCGTGAGGTCACTCGGCCAGACATCGCCCGTGGTCAGAAGACCCGTAAGGCAGACCGGTACTACTCATTCCCCGGCGTGACTAAACCAATTGATGATTGGAAGACTAGCACAGAGGGCGTGTACTCAGTATCAGGTGAGGTGATCGAGGCACTCGGTAACAGAGACATCCCGTTCTTGAAAGACCTAGCGCGTAACGCTGCGCTGGTCAAGGACTTGGGCACCTACTTCATCACGACCGATCCGAAGACCGGCGAGAAGAAAGGCATGCTTACACTGGTGCAGAAGGACGGCCTGATACATGGTAGTATCAACCACACCAGCACAGTGACTGGCAGGTTCAGTTCCAGTAACCCGAACCTACAGAACCTAAGCGGTAAGGGCAAGTCGAAAGTTAAGTCGGTGTTCATCAGCCGCTTCGGACCAGAAGGCGTGGTGTGCCAGTCGGACTTCACGGCGCTGGAGATTTATATCCAAGCGATCCTGACCAACGACAAGCAGCTGATCGAAGACTTGAAGGCCGGCCTCGACATGCACTGTCTGCGTGCAAGCATGGTGGCCGGTGTCGATTACGAGTTCGTGGTCGAGCAAGTCAAACGCCTGCATGATCCTGAGTGGACAGCCAAGCGTAAGGGTGCGAAGGAGTTCAGCTTCCAGTCTGCGTATGGTGCTGGTGACGCGGCGATCAGTGCTGCGACTGGCCTGCCTATGGACACAGTGAAGGCGCTACGCGAGGCTGACGAGGCGCGGTATCCCGAGGTGCAGAAGTATTACGACAAGCTGACCGAGACCATCAAGGCCAGCCGTCGTCGTATCCGCAAGGTTGTACCTCATCCGAACTTCCCCGCCAAGCAGGTGGAGCTGCGCACTGGGTATGCCAGGACACCGGACAACAAGCTTTACAGCTACTTCGAGAACTGCGCACCTGAGTATGTGGTAAAGCGCACCGGCGAGTTCAGCTCGTTCTCCCCACCGGAGATTAAGAACTACGTGGTGCAGGGCACAGGTGCTGAGTATGCCAAGGCTGCAATGTGGCTGGCAGTGCGTGCGTTCTACAAGCAGAAGAACTTCGGCGGGCTGGCCCTGCTTATCAGTCAGGTGCATGACGCCTGCTATGGTGACTTCCATAAGGATGTGAAGTTGAAGGCAGCTGCGTTGCTGCATGCTTGCATGGAATGTGCATCAGGGTTCATGGAGTTCTACTTCGGCTGGCCGCAACCAGTTCATGTACCAAGTGAAACAACGTGGGGTCCGTCCATGATTATCGAGGAAGAAATTCCCGGCATCAAGGAACTGGCAGCACGACTCAAACCAATGATTATCAAGGACTACTTCGTATGAGCATCGACCCAGTACAAGCAGCAATCCAAGCAGCCATTGCTAAAGCAGCCGAGCAGACCAACCAAGGTGTTGCCACTGCGGGCGGCGGTGGTGACTACGTTCCACCAGCCGAGGGGCTGAGTGTTGCAACTCTGGTTGGCTACATCGAGATTGGTGTGCAGCAGCACGACATTCCCGGCAAGCCGAGCTACGACAGCAATGACGTGACTCTGATCTTTGAACTCAACGGCGGCAAGAACAAGGCCGAGGAAGTGGACGGCAAGTTGATTGCCAAACGCATCTCTGTTACCGAGAAGTTGTCGTCCAATGAAAAGGCAAACTACTTCAAGATTTTCAATCAGCTCAATACTGATGGCACTGCTACTCACGGCGCTCAGCTTCTTGGTCGTCATTACCTTGTTAACGTGGTACATGAGAAGTCGAAGGCCGGTAAGGTATTCGCCACCCTCAAGAGCAAGGTGGGTTATAACTTCATGCCGCCTGTTGTCATTAAAGGCGACCCTCTTGATCCTGAGAACCAGACTTCTGTACCGGTTCCGAAGCCTGTTCAAGTAAGCCCGAGCAAGTGCTTCCTGTGGGACTACGCCAGCAAGGAAATGTGGGACAGCATCTTCATCGACGGTGAGTACCCTGCCCGCAAGGACGAGAAGACTGGTGTGGAGTATCCGGCCAAGTCGAAGAACCAATTCCAGAACCAGATTCGTGCGGCGAAGAACTTCAAGGGTTCGCCAATCGAAGCGATCATTGGTGAGGTGGCACTGGAGCTGGGCAACTCTCCGGTCGATGGCACTGCTGATGCACTGGCCGGTGTGGTTGACCAACCAGACGAGCAAGCAGTTGCTGATCTGAGCAGCGCCGCAGCAGCCGACCCACTCGACGGCCTGCTGTAATGGCTAGCATAGACGAGCTGATTGCGCAGGCCGCAGCCGACTCGCCTATGCCAACTGGTATGGGTCTGATCCCGGAGATTGTTCCGGGTCGGACCTTGCTTGTGGATGGTGACTACCTTGCGTACTTCTGTGGTGGCAACCGCGAGAAGGAAACACCGGTAGGAACCTCCCGCCAGATGGCGCGAGAACGCATTCTCCGACAGAAGGAAATGACAGGCTGTGAAAAGATATGTATTCACCTCACGGACAACGCCAGCAATAAGGGTGATCGTTTCGCAGTCGCTACTGTCAAGCCGTATCAGGGCAACCGCAAGTCTGGTACGGAGAAGCCACTTAACTGGGCATTCCTCCGTGACTGGATGCAGTCAGGGTGCGATGGACTGGCAAAGGTTAAGACATGGGCAGATCGTGAAGCAGACGATGGGGCCACATACCACGCGATGGTACTTGGCCCTGACCTGTCGGTCCTTACGATTGCTGACAAGGACTGGCGTATGTCGCCGGGTATTCACCTCGACTGGCAAACGTGGGCGGTGACGCATGTACCCAAGGGAACGTGGCGTATTGATGGAACTGACGGACACCTACATGGAGACTGCTTCTTCTGGTATCAGCTCCTGCGAGGCGACAGTGCTGACCACATACCGGGTCTGCCGTTTGCCGTACTCGGAGGAAAGCGGAAGCAGCTCGGAGAAGTCACGGCCAAGAAGTACATCGACACAGTTAGCAATAACACAGATGCTTTCATTCTGGTCGGAGCTTTGTATCGAACTGCATACCCTGACGATTGGCAGGACAGGCTGGCTGAGCAGATGTGTCTCCTTTGGATGCGACGTGGTGCAACGGCACAGCTTGACGATTGCCTTGATTGGCTCGGCCCGGTTGTAGCCAAGCACATGGAGTCTGCATTCGTCCGGCTTGAACATCGCATTGCAATGGCTAAGCAGGAGCTTGCAGCACTATGCAAAAGTTAACTTACAGTCAGGTGGCACCAGTGCGGGCCAACCTGTTAGCAGTTCAGAAGGGAGTGTGTGCCCTGTGCCACACCGTCCCTAACGCACCAGCTCTGGACCACTGCCATACTAATGGCTGGGTTCGGGGCGTACTGTGCAGCGGCTGTAACGCCATGCTCGGTAAGCTGGAAAACAACAGGGCACGTTTCGGTTTAAACGATGAAAGGAAGTTCATCATGTTCATGCAGAACGTGGTGCCTTACCTGTCACACCACCGCAACGGCCCAACTAACACCCTTCACCCCACCTACAAAACCTTAGATGAAAAGCGGGAGGCTCGTAATGCTAAAGCTAGAAAGACCCGTGCCGCCAAGCAAGCGACCTGAGTATCGCAGGGAGTATGATGCACGCCGAGCACAAGACCCGGTAGCTGCACAACTCACAGCCGATACCAAGTTAGCTTGGGCACGCAATCGCGATCCGGCTTCCCGTGCAGTACAACATCTTCGTGGAACTTACGGCCTGACTCTGGAAGACTACGACAAGATGTATGCTGACGCTGACGGTAAGTGTGAGATATGCAAGAAGGAAGTAGCCCACATCCTAGCTGGTGTGGGTAGAACAGAGAAGGCATGTGTTGACCACTGTCATAAGACGTTGGTTATTCGCGGCATCCTGTGCCACCACTGCAACAGACAGCTGACCTTTGTCGAAGAACATCAGGCAGCTATAGCAGAATACCTAAACCCAACTGCTGACGAGAAGCGCCTCGCCCGTAATGCAAAGGCCCGCAAGGCCAGAGCGACCAAGGAGCTTACATGATAGCTACACAGAAACCTCAGATGAAGATCGGCCTGCTTGACATCGAAACCGCGCCGATCCTCGGTGCAGTATGGGGCCTCTGGATGAACAACGTTGGGCTTAACATGATCGAGCGGGACTGGTACATCCTGTCCTACTGTTTCAAGTGGCTCGGTGATACGAAGATTTACTATACCGACAAGCGCAAGAGCTGGGATAACGAAGACGATACGCAGATGTTGAAGGAGCTGTGGAAGTTCCTTGATGAAGCGGATGTCATCGTTGCACAGAACGGGCGTCGGTTCGATGCGAAGAAGATCAACGCCCGGTTCATCCTCAACGGCTTCCCGCCGCCAAGTCCGTACAAGATTGTCGATACACTGGAGCAGGCCAAGGCCAGCTTCGGGTTCACCAGCAACAAGCTGGAGTACATGACCGACAAGCTGTGCTCTGTGAAGAAGATCAAGCACAATGAGTTCCCCGGCTTTGAGTTGTGGAAGGAATGCTTGAAGGG
>RCMZ01000314.1_pt1 | contig 41460 bp, 40 predicted proteins | sample 2041141 | NCBI WGS metagenome assembly RCMZ01 (sample SAMN09708263, study PRJNA481090) | Wastewater metagenome, whole genome shotgun sequencing project. | biome: sewage; isolation source: Davis station wastewater (DW) | place: Antarctica: Davis Station | collected 2010-03-01 | reverse complement strand
CGCTTCGAGCTGGTCATGCTGGCCACCAAGCGTTCCCGTCAACTGGCCACCGGCGGCAAAGAGCCCAAGGTAGCCTGGGAAAACGACAAACCCACCGTAGTAGCCCTGCGCGAAATCGCGGCCGGCCTGGTGGACTACGACGTCATCGCTCAAGACGACATCGTTGAAGACGAACCGCTGTTTGCCACATTCGAGGACGAGGCCAACGAGGCCTTGTAAGTCCATGGTGGGTCGACGTCGTACGGTACAGAGTCCCAGAGCACGGCAGGAGCATTGCACTTGCCGAGCATAGACAACCTCGCCGAACGACTTTCGACCTACCTCGGCAGTGACCAGGTCAACCTGGTCCGCCGCGCTTACTTTTATGCCGAACAAGCCCACGACGGCCAACGCCGACGCAGCGGCGAAGCCTACGTAACACATCCCCTGGCGGTCGCCAGCATCCTCGCCGACATGCACATGGATCATCAAAGCCTAATGGCCGCGATGCTGCATGACGTCATCGAAGACACCGGGATTGCCAAGGAAGCGCTCACCGCGCAATTTGGCGAAACCATCGCCGAACTGGTCGATGGGGTCAGCAAACTGACCCAGATGAACTTCGAAACCAAAGCCGAAGCGCAAGCGGAAAACTTCCAAAAAATGGCCATGGCCATGGCCCGCGATATCCGCGTGATCCTGGTCAAGCTGGCCGACCGCCTGCACAACATGCGCACCCTCGACTCCATGCCCCACGAGAAGAGCCGGCGGATCGCCAAGGAAACCCTGGAGATCTACGCGCCGATCGCCAACCGGCTGGGCATGCACAGCATGCGCATCGAGTTCGAAGACCTCGGTTTCAAGGCCATGTACCCGATGCGTTCCGAGCGTATCCGCGGCGCCGTACGTCGCGCCCGTGGCAACCGCAAGGAAATCGTCAACAAGATCGAAGAGTCGATCAGCCACTGCCTGACCCGCGAGGACATGCAGGGCGAAGTGCACGGTCGCGAGAAGCACCTGTACAGCATCTACCAGAAGATGCGCGGCAAGCGCCGCGCCTTCAACGAGATCATGGATGTCTACGCCTTCCGCATCGTGGTCGACAAAGTCGACACCTGCTACCGCGTGCTGGGCGCCGTGCACAACCTGTACAAACCTCTGCCGGGGCGCTTCAAGGATTACATCGCGATCCCCAAGGCCAATGGCTACCAGTCGCTGCACACCACCTTGTTCGGCATGCACGGCGTCCCGATCGAAATCCAGATCCGCACCCGCGAGATGGAAGAGCTGGCTAACCACGGCATTGCCGCCCACTGGCTGTACAAATCCGCCGAAGACGACCAACCCAAGGGCAGCCACGCGCGCGCCCGGCAGTGGGTCAAGGGCATCCTCGAACTGCAGCAGCGCGCCGGCAATTCGCTGGAGTTCATCGAGAGCGTAAAGATCGACCTGTTCCCCGACGAGGTCTACGTCTTCACCCCCAAGGGCCGAATCATGGAGCTGCCCAAGGGCTCCACGGCGGTGGATTTCGCCTACGCGGTGCACACCGACGTCGGCAACAGCTGCATCGCCTGCCGCATCAACCGCCGCCTAGCGCCGCTGTCGGAGCCGCTGCAAAGCGGCTCGACGGTGGAAATCGTCACCGCCCCCGGCGCCCGGCCGAACCCGGCCTGGCTCAATTTCGTGGTCACCGGCAAGGCCCGCACCCATATTCGCCACGCGCTCAAGCTGCAGCGCCGCTCCGAGTCGGTCAGCCTCGGCGAGCGCCTGCTGAACAAGGTCCTGGCCAGCTTCGACACGCACCTCGACTCGCTGCCGGTGGAGCGTATTCAGGCCGTCCTCGACGAATACCACATGGAGCTGAGCGAAGACCTGCTGGAAGAAATCGGCCTGGGCAACCGCATGGCCTTCGTGGTCGCGCGCCGCCTGCTCACCGAAAACGGCGAGCAACTGCCCAGCCACGAAGGGCCACTGGCGATCCGCGGCACCGAGGGCCTGGTGCTCAACTACGCCAAGTGCTGCACGCCGATCCCCGGCGACCCGATCGTCGGCCACCTGTCGGCCGGCAAGGGCATGGTCGTGCACCTGGACACCTGCAAGAACATCAGCGACATCCGCCACAACCCGGAAAAATGCATCCAGCTGTCCTGGGCCAAGGATGTCAGCGGCGAATTCAACGTCGAGCTGCGCGTCGAACTGGAACACCAGCGCGGCCTGATTGCCCTGCTGGCCAGCAGCGTCAACGCCGCCGACGGCAACATCGAGAAAATCAGCATGGACGAGCGCGACGGTCGCGTCAGCGTCGTGCAGCTGGTGGTCAGCGTCCACGACCGCGTGCACCTGGCCCGCGTGATCAAGAAACTGCGCGCGCTAAAAGGGGTGATGCGCATCACCCGCATGCGTGCCTGACGCCACTGCCGTGGCGTCCAACCGTCTTAACAGCCAAGAACCCGAGCCAGGGCTCAAGCCCAGCCAACTACCTCACCAGGAGCTTTCCATGAGCAAGACCGTTATCAGCAGCGACAAGGCCCCAGCCGCCATCGGCACTTACTCGCAAGCCATCAAGGCCGGTAACACCGTGTACATGTCCGGGCAGATCCCCCTCGACCCCAAGACCATGGAACTGGTCGAAGGCTTCGAAGCCCAGACCGTGCAGGTCTTCGAGAACCTCAAGGCCGTGGCCGAAGCCGCCGGCGGCTCGTTCAAGGACATCGTCAAGCTGAACATCTTCCTCACCGACCTCAGCCACTTCGCCAAGGTCAATGAAGTGATGGGCCGTTACTTCGAGCAGCCGTACCCGGCCCGCGCCGCCATCGGCGTTGCCGCCCTGCCACGCGGTGCAGCCGTTGAGATGGATGCCATCCTGGTCATCGAATAACACCTGCACGCGGCGCTCAGGGGGCACTCGGCAGCGAGGCCCCCTGTTTATTTTGAGGTATCCCCCCATGCGTTCCCTTCTCTGCCTGCTGGCGTGCCTGACCCTGCTTGGCGGCTGCGCCAGCAAACCCAAAGACCCCAGCGGCATCTGGATCAACCAGGCGGCCATCGACGCCGCCGTGGACAGCCAGCACCTGCGCGAAGCCCTGCTGGCCTACGGCCCGAACCTGGAGTGGAACCTCAACAGCGCCCGCCAACAGGCGACGTTCAGCAATGGCTTCGAGCTGGCCGATGGGCAGCTGAGCGCGCAAGCCGACGGCCTCTGGCAGGTCAGCTTCTATGGCGAGAATCACGAAGTGCTCAAGCCCGAAGGCGAGCTGCTGATCCAGCAAGCCAGCGCCACCTGGCCCGAGCAGCGCTTTGCCCGACCCAAGGTCAAGGTCGATGCCGCGGCACCGGCGGGCAGCAGTTTTGAATACAGCCTCTACGAGGCCTTTCTCGCCGGCAGCTGGAAGATTCGCAGCGGCCCCGGCGAAGGCGGCCTGGTGATCTTTCATGCCGACGGCAAGCTCGACGGCCTGCCCGGCGCCGAACGCTTCGCCCTGTGCCTGGCCGGCGACTGCGCGGCCATGAGCGGCGAGTACGACAGCCTGTGGCTGCAACTGGGCCAGGAAGGCAATGAGTGGATCTTCGTTCGCGACGGCGATCAACTGCAGATCTTCGAAGCCCTCAACCGCGCGCAACCGGACGAAATGCCCGACCTGCATCCCGGTCCGCAACGCTGGCTGCTGGAACGCGACTAACAGGCCGCTGAAAAACTACCTGCGTTGCCATCGCGGCGTTAAAAGCAGGCTAAAAATGCTCATTTACAACTCGTAAACTCCGCTTTTTAGCCTGCTTTTGCCTTGCGCTGACTGCCTCGCCAACGTTTTTCAACGACCTGTTACCCTGCCTCAGCGCTGAACACCTCCATATTTTCTTCAGGATCCACGACCATGCGCGCCGAACGCGACGAAGACGACCTCCGCCCGCTCCGTACCCAGCGCGGCCCACAGCACAAAAGCGAACGCCGCCTGGCCTATGAAATCGCCCTGGGCATCATCCTCGGCGGCGTCGGCCTGTGGCTGCTGAATGCCGGCGCCGTGTGGCTGATGGCCAAGTTCATGCTGCAGAACCTGCAGTTGCAGCTGCCCGGTTAAGGCGTCTCAACCGCCAGTAGCGCGCCATAGCCCTCGCGGTAACTGGGGTACTGCGGCGCCCAGCCCAGGGCGCGGGCGCGGGCATTGCGGCAGCGCTTGCTGCCGGCGCGGCGTACCGTCGACTCAGCGGACCAGCCACTAACCGCCAGCGTCTCGCGCAACCAGGCCACTACCTCATGCAAGGCCGCCGGCGCGTCGTCGACGCCGATATAGCACGTATCCAACGCCACCCCGCGAACATCCGCCAAAAGCAGAAAAGCCAGCAACCCAGCGGCATCATCGGCGTGGATGCGGTTGCCATACAGCGGCGGCTCGCTGACCACCCGGTAGCCCTGGCGTACCTGATTGAGCAGCCATTGCCGGCCCGGCCCGTAGATCCCCGTGAGGCGCACCACGCTGGCCGGCAGGCCGCTGCCCAGCAGCAGCTGCTCGGCCTCCAGCATGATCCGCCCGGAATAGCCTGTGGGTTCAGTCGCCGAGGTTTCGTCCACCCACTCGCCGCCGCCCTGGCCATACACGCTGGTGCTGGAGACAAACAGCACCCGCCGCGGCCTTTGCCCGTGCTGCGCCAGCCAGCCCAATACATGGCGCAGACCATCGACGTAAGCCGCGCGATAGCCGGCCTCGCTGCCTTCGCTGGCGGCCAGGCAATAGACCAGATAATCCAGCTCCCCCGTTGGCCAGGCCGGCGGACATAGATCGCCGTGCAGGTCCGCCGCCACCGGCAGCACCCCGGCCGGCAAACGACTGATGTCACGGCGCATGCCGTACACCGTCCAACCCTGCGCCAGCATCTGCAGCGCCAAACGGCCACCAACATCGCCGCAACCGGCAATCAGCAACGAAGGTGAAGAAGTCATGGGCAGGCTCCGCAAACAAAGGGGGCCAGCCTACTCCGCAGCCTCAGCAGCGCCAAGCAGACATGCTCAACTACACCGCAATGACCTCTGAGGTCTGCGCGACAAGACGCGCCAGCCGTGGCCTGCAGCACGAGCACTGCGACAAATCGCCCAACCCCGAATCCTTTTTTGCCGTGCTAGAGTTTCCAACATGAAACTGGCCCGCCATCACCGCTCGCTACTGGCCTGGACGCTCTACGCCTGCGTCCTGTTCAACGCGTTCGCCTGCAGCCTGGGCCATGCACAGAGCGCAGGCCTGCAACTCAGCGGCCTCGATAGCCTGTTCTGCAGCGTCAATGACAGCGCAGCCACGGACAGCGCCGACGACAGCCAGAGCGGCCTGCCCAGCAGCCCCAGCTGTGCGCTGGGCAGTACCATCACCCTAAGTCTTGGCCTGTTGCTGGGCCTCAGTTGGCTGCTGCGCCGCGGCCACGAGCATTTGCCGCCCCGCTCGCCCGAGCGACAGCTCACCCCACGCATCGCCTGGCCCAGCGCCAACCCTCGCGCCTCCCCGTCACTGTCTTGCTGATCGACCCCCTGCGCGCTTAGGCGCACTGCGGGCTCACACCGAGCGCTACACCGCGCTTACGACAGTTATCCGCTCTGCCTCGCCCGTCGCGTCAATCGCGACCGATACCAGCCCTGGCTGAGCCTGCGTGAAGAACACCGCTATCCACCTGGCCGCAGGCTTATGTGCCCTGCCGCCTGATGAGGCGATGTCAGCGACACATGCGTAAATGAGCATGGGAGGCTTTATCAAGTGATAATGATTTGCAATAATAGGCAAATACTTACGGCTCAACCCCCTGCGGCAACCGCACCTCACTCTTCTTTTTTCGGACCGGCCACCATGAACCTGATGCCCCTTACCATGCGCGCCTCGTCCTTCGTCCGCGCCCTGCTGGCCACGACTGTACTGGCCTGCCTGACCATCGCCGCGCCGAGCATGGCCGACGAGCCCGTGCCGTCCGCAGTAACTGCCAGCGCTACCAGCGCCGCGCCAGCCAGCAGCGCAGGTCTGCCCGCGGCCGTGGCCGGGAGTGAAACCGCGACGGAAAACACCGAGGCACCACTCGACGGAGCCGTGCTCAGCCACGACATGTCGCCCTGGGGCATGTTCCAGAACGCCGACGTGATCGTCCGTGGCGTGATGATCGGCCTGGCCCTGGCCTCGGTGCTCACCTGGACCATCTGGCTGAGCAAAGGCATTGAATTGCTTGCCGCTAAACGCCGCCTGCAGGCCGAGCTGCGCAGCCTGAAACAGGCCCGCTCGCTGAGCGAAGCTCAGCGCACCCACCAGGGCGGCCTGAGCCAACTGCTGATCGAAGATGCCCAGCATGAGCTGGAGCTGTCGGCCCAGGCCCGCGGCAACGATGGCATCAAAGAGCGCGTCAGCTTCCGCCTGGAACGCCTGGTGGCCGCCAGCGGCCGTGAGATGAGCAAGGGCACTGGCGTACTGGCCACCATCGGTTCTACCGCCCCCTTCGTCGGCCTGTTCGGCACCGTCTGGGGGATCATGAACAGCTTTATCGGCATCGCCAAATCACAGACCACCAACCTCGCGGTGGTCGCCCCCGGCATCGCCGAAGCCCTGCTGGCCACGGCCCTGGGCCTGGTGGCGGCGATCCCAGCGGTGGTCATCTACAACGTCTTCGCCCGCTCGATCACCGGCTACAAGGCCCAGGTGGCGGACGCCTCGGCCCAGGTGCTGCTGCTGGTCAGCCGCGACCTCGACCTGCCGGGCAACGAACGCGTGGCGCCGGCCAAGAACCCGCCGCATATGGTCAAGGTGGGTTGAGAAAACGCCATGGGCCTGCATCTGCGCGAAGGTGACGACGACCTTCAGGAAAACCACGAAATCAACGTCACGCCCTTTATCGACGTGATGCTGGTACTGCTGATCATCTTTATGGTCGCCGCGCCGCTGGCCACCGTCGACGTCAAGGTCGACCTGCCGGCCGCCAGCGCCATCCCACAACCGCGCCCGGACAAGCCGCTGTACCTGACGGTGAAGGAAGACCACAGCCTGTTTCTCGGCGATCAGCCGATTGCACGCACGCAACTGGGCCAAGCCCTGGACCAGCAAACCCAGGCGAAGAAGGACACCACGATCTTCTTTCGCGCCGACAAGCACGTCGAATACGCCGAGCTGATGGCCGTGATGAACGAACTGCGTGGCGCCGGTTACCTGAAGATCGGCCTGGTCGGCCTTGAAACGGTGGCCCCACGATGAACGCGCCACGCCATCATCTGCCGCGCTGGACCCTGAGCCTGGCGCTGGTGCTCGGCCTGCACATCGGCATCGCTGTACTGGCGCTGAACTGGCGCAACCCGGCGCTGGCCGTGGAGCTGCCGCCACCGGCCGCCCTGCTGGTGGAGCTGGCGCCGCTGCCGGCCGTCGCCCCGCCGCCGCCCGCACCCGCCGCCCAACCCGAACCCACCCCGTTACCGCCGCCAGTGGTGGCGCCCAAGCCCAGGCTGGTGCTGGAAAAGCCCCGGCCCAAGACCCGGCCGACGCCAGCCAAGCCCGTACTCAGCCCACTCAAGCCGCAGCCACCGACGCTGGCCAAAACCGCGCCGCCAACCCCCGCCGCGCCCTCCAGCGCCCCGGCCGCACCCGCGGCGGCGGCCGTCAGCAGCGCCGCCAGCCAGGCCGCCAAGCAATCCTGGCAAAGCCACCTGCTCGGCCACCTGGCGCGCTACAAGCGCTACCCCGAGCACGCCCGCCGCCGTGGCATCGAAGGCACCAGCCAGGTGCGCTTCCGCCTCGACGGCCACGGCCGGGTGCTCAGCGTGGCCCTGGCCAGAAGCTCCGGCAACGCCGCCCTGGATCGCGCCACCCTGGCCATGATCCGCCGCGCCTCGCCGGTGCCGAAACCGCCGGCCGAGCTGCTTAGCGGCGACCACCTAGAAATCGTTGCGCCCTTTATCTACAACCTCGAACGCGGTTAAGTCCGCCCTCAAGGTGGTTGGTTCCATTGAAGACAGCGGCTATGCTTGGCCGCATCTCAATGGACTACGACTATGACCCTGACCGAACTGCGCTACATCGTCACCCTGGCCCAGGAGCAGCATTTCGGTCGCGCCGCCGAGCGCTGCCACGTCAGCCAGCCAACCCTGTCGGTGGGGGTCAAGAAGCTCGAAGACGAGCTCGGCGTGATGATCTTCGAGCGCAGCAAAAGCGCCGTACGCACCACCCCGGTGGGCGAGGGCATTGTCGCCCAGGCGCAGAAGGTGCTGGAGTCGGCCCAGGGCATCCGCGAGCTGGCCCAGGTCGGCAAGAACCAGCTGGCCGCGCCGCTGCGGGTGGGCGCCATCTACACCGTCGGCCCCTACCTGTTCCCCCATCTGATTCCGCAGCTGCACCGGGTCGCCCCGCAGATGCCGCTGTATATCGAAGAGAACTTCACCCACGTGCTGCGCGACAAACTGCGCAACGGCGAGCTGGACGCGATCATCATCGCCCTGCCGTTCCAGGAAGCCGACGTGCTGACCAAGGTGCTCTACGACGAGCCTTTCACCGTGCTGATGCCCGCCAATCACCCGTGGACGGCAAAAACCAGCATCGACAGCGCCCTGCTCAACGACAAGAGCCTGCTGCTACTCGGCGAAGGCCACTGCTTCCGCGATCAGGTGCTGGAAGCCTGCCCAACCCTGGGCAAAGGCAGCGATATCAATAAACACACCACCGTGGAGTCCAGCTCGCTGGAAACCATCCGCCACATGGTCGCCTCCGGCCTGGGCATCTCGGTGCTGCCGCTGTCGGCGGTGGACAGCCACCACTACGCGCCGGGCGTGATCGCAGTGCGCCCGCTGACCCCGCCGGTGCCGTTCCGCACCGTGGCGATCGCCTGGCGCGCCAGCTTCCCGCGGCCCAAGGCGATTGACGTGCTGGCCGATTCGATTCGCCTGTGTTCGGTGGCCCGCGCGCCCCAGCAAGACGCCTAAGGCAGCGCCGTGAGCGAACTGGCCACGGTTTCCGTTACCGCGCTCAAGGGTGTGGGCGCCGCCCTGGCCGAGAAACTCGCCAAGGTCGGCCTGGAAACCCTGCAGGACGTCCTGTTCCACCTGCCCCTGCGTTATCAAGACCGCACCCGTATCGTGCCGATCGGCGCCCTGCGCCCTGGCCAGGATGCCGTGGTGGAAGGCACTGTGGCTGGCGCCGACGTGGTTATGGGCCGCCGCCGCAGCCTGCTGGTGCGCCTGCAGGACGGTAGCGGCACCCTATCGCTGCGCTTCTACCACTTCAGCCAGGCGCAAAAAGAGGGGCTGAAACGCGGCACCCTGGTGCGCTGCTACGGCGAGGTGCGCCCCGGCTCTTCCGGCCTGGAGATCTACCACCCGGAATACCGCGCCCTCAGCGGTGGCGAACCGATCGCCGTGGAACAGACCCTGACGCCGATCTACCCGACCACCGAGGGCCTGACCCAGCAACGCCTGCGCCAGCTCAGCGAGCAAGCGCTGGCGCGTCTCGGCCCCCACAGCCTGCCCGATTGGCTGCCGGCCGAACTGGCCCGCGAGCATGAGCTGGCGCCCCTCGATCAGGCCCTGCGCTACCTGCACCGGCCGCCGCCGGATGCCGACCTCGACGAGCTGGCCGAAGGCCGGCATTGGGCCCAGCACCGCCTGGCTTTCGAGGAACTGCTGACCCATCAGCTGTCGATGCAGCGCCTGCGCGACAGCCTGCGCAACCAGCACGCCCCGGCACTGCCCAAGGCCCAGCGGCTGCCGGCGCAGTACCTGGCCAACCTCGGCTTCGCCCCCACCGGCGCCCAGCAGCGGGTCGGTGCCGAGATTGCCTACGACCTCAGCCAGCACGAACCCATGCTGCGCCTGGTGCAGGGCGATGTCGGTGCCGGCAAGACCGTGGTCGCCGCCCTCGCCGCCCTGCAAGCGCTGGAAGCCGGTTATCAGGTGGCGCTGATGGCTCCGACCGAGATCCTCGCCGAGCAGCACTTCATCACCTTCCAGCGCTGGCTGGCGCCGCTCGGCCTGGAGGTCGCCTGGCTGGCCGGCAAACTCAAGGGCAAGGCACGCGCCAGCGCCCTGGAGCAGATCGCCGGCGGCGCACCGATGGTGGTCGGCACCCACGCACTGTTTCAGGATGAAGTGCAGTTCCAGCGCCTGGCCCTGGTGATCATCGACGAACAACATCGCTTCGGCGTGCAGCAGCGCCTGGCCCTGCGCAAAAAAGGGGTCGACGGCCGCCTGTGCCCGCACCAGTTGATCATGACCGCCACACCGATCCCGCGGACCCTGGCGATGAGCGCCTACGCCGACCTCGACACCTCGATCCTCGACGAGCTGCCGCCGGGTCGTACCCCGGTGAATACCCTGCTGGTGGCCGACAGCCGCCGCTTCGAGGTGATCGAGCGGGTGCGTTCGGCCTGCCATGAAGGGCGCCAGGCGTATTGGGTCTGCACCCTGATCGAAGAGTCCGAGGAGCTGACCTGCCAGGCCGCGGAAACCACCTTCGAGGACTTGTCCGCAGCCCTCGGCGGCCTGCATGTCGGCCTGATCCACGGGCGCATGAAACCGGCTGAGAAGGCCGCGGTGATGGACCAGTTCAAACAGGGCCGGCTGCAATTGCTGGTCGCCACCACGGTGATCGAGGTCGGCGTCGACGTGCCCAACGCCAGCCTGATGATCATCGAAAACCCCGAGCGCTTAGGCCTGGCCCAGCTGCACCAATTGCGCGGCCGGGTCGGTCGCGGCAGCGCCGCTAGCCATTGCGTGCTCCTCTATCACCCGCCGCTGTCACAGCTGGGGCGCCAGCGCCTGGGCATCATGCGCGAAACCAGCGACGGCTTTGTCATCGCCGAAAAAGACCTGGAATTGCGCGGCCCCGGCGAGATGCTCGGCACCCGCCAAACCGGTCTGCTGCAGTTCAAGGTGGCCGACCTGATGCGTGATGCCGACCTGTTGCCAGCGGTTCGCGACGCGGCCCTGCGCCTGCTGGCCGAATGGCCGCAGCACGTCAGCCCGCTGCTGGAACGCTGGCTGCGCCATGGCCAGCAATACGGCCAAGTGTGACTTGCCGCGCAGCCAACCTGTCGATGATTCATCCAAGCCCCAGCTCGCTGGTTATACTCAGCGCAGACGCCTCCTAGCCGGACCTGAATATGACCGAAGTCGCCCTCGCCCCTGACACCACCCCCCAGCCGCCCGCCATGATCGTGCAGTTGCTGCAAAAACTGGCCGTGCCCTTCCGGGTATGCCAGGAGCAAGCGGGCCTGAACCCGGCACAACGGGTGCAGGCGGTACTCCTGGAGGACGAGCTGGGCGCCTTGCTGGCGCTGTTCCCGCAGAGCCAACTGCTGGACCTCAGCCGCCTGGCCGAGCTGACCGGGCGCAAACTGGTGGCGGTCAAACCGGAACGCCTGCAACGCATGCTCAGCAAGCATCAACTGGCCCTGCTGCCGGGCCTGCCGGCGCTGACCAGCTCGCCGTGCCTGTATGAAGAGCGCCTGCTGCAAGAGCCGCTGCTGCTGATCGAGTCCGGCCAGGCGGGCGTGTTGCTGGAAATCCCCAGTGACGCCTTCAAGGGCTTGTTGAGCAAGGCCAGCACGGCGCGCTTTGGCGAACCGCTGAAGCTGATTCAACCCAACCTCGACCGCCCCCACGACGACCGCGCCGAAATCACCCAGGCGGTGCAGGCTTTTACCGCCCGGCGTATCCAGCAGCGCCTGGAAGAAACCATCGAGATTCCGCCACTGCCGGAAACCGCCCAGCGCATCATCAAGCTGCGGGTCGACCCGGACGCCACCGTCGACGACATCACTGGAGTGGTGGAAACCGACCCGGCCCTGGCCGCCCAGGTGGTCAGCTGGGCGGCTTCGCCCTACTACGCCGCGCCAGGCAAGATCCGCTCGGTGGAAGACGCCATCGTCCGCGTGCTCGGCTTTGATCTGGTGATCAACCTGGCGCTCGGTTTGGCCCTGGGTAAAACCCTGAGCCTGCCCAAGGATCATCCGCAACAAGCCACGCCTTACTGGCAGCAGGCGATCTATACCGCCGCCGTGATCGAAGGCCTGACCCGCGCCATGCCGCGCGCTCAACGCCCGGAAGCGGGCCTGAGCTACCTCGGCGGCTTGCTGCACAACTTCGGTTACTTGGTGCTGGCGCACGTGTTCCCGCCGCACTTCTCGCTGATCTGTCGGCATCTGGAGGTCAACCCGCACCTCAGCCACAGCCATATCGAGCAGCACCTGCTGGGCATCAGCCGTGAGCAGATCGGTGCCTGGTTGATGCGGTTCTGGGATATGCCCGAGGAGTTGGCCACCGCCCTGCGCTTCCAGCACGACCCGGATTACGACGGTGACCATGCGCCTTATCCCAATCTGGTCTGCCTGGCCGTCAGCCTACTGCGCAGCCGGGGTATCGGCGCCGACCCGCAGGTGGAGATTTCGCCAGCGCTCTTGGAGCGCCTGGGCCTGACCCGCGCCAAGGCCGATGAGGCCCTGGACAAGGTGCTCGAAGCAGAAGCGGCCTTGCGCGAACTGGCCGCACAGTTCCATCCCCATCACTGACGCCTGGGCTGACGGCAGGTACGTCTGCCGTCAGTTACAACCGCCGCTTACTTGAGCGCTGCACGGCGCTCTGCAAACACCGCGGGCAACGCCTGCACACTGGCCTTGAGCAACTGATTCAGCGGCGCCTGCTCGTACAGCGCGGCGTACTCACCAAGCTGATCACTGGGCGTCTGCCGATAGGCAAACAACATAAAGGCTTCAACCCCCTGGGCACTGGACTGGCGCAGCGCTTCGGCCTGGGCCGTGGTTTTGCTGGTCAGGGTCGCCTCATCAATGCTTTCGCCGCGCGCCTTGAGCGCCAGCAAGGCCTGAGTTTTACCCACCTCGTAACGCAACAGAGCGGCCATGGCAGTGGTCTGCGCCGCATTGTCCAGCCGCCGCACCAGTGCCAGCCGCTCGGCCCGTGGCGGGCGGCTGGTCAGTTGCTCGCGATAGGTGCTGAGGGCCTTTTCGTCATCCCCCACCGCACGTTCTGCGGCGGTGAACTGCTTGGCCAACGGACTTTCCAGCAAGGTTTCAATCTGCCCTAACTGGGCGGATGTGAAGGTGGGCGCCAACTGCTTGGCCAACGCCCCGCACAACTGCTCGGCCGCGAACACCTGACCCAGTTGTGCCTGCTGGGCCGTCGACACGCCGCGCTGCAGCAACGGGGCGGTCTGCTCGCAGAGATGCCGGCCAGCTCGAAAACCTTGGCAAAGGCAGCAGGCGCCGGAACATCGGCGTGAGCGACGCTGGTGAGCAACAACAAGGGTAAAAGTAACGCGATGCGCATGGCGGCAATGTCCTGAAGAACTCTGCCCAGCCTAGCGAATGATGCGGGGGCCGACCAGCACCGCGACGGGCCGCCCTACTGAGGCAGTGACGCACCGCTCAGCCAAGGCCGGCGGCGCGGCAATATCAGGCGGCTTTCTTGGCAGCAGACTTCTTCGGCATCAGGTACTTCATCAGGCCCTGGAACCACATCACCAGCGCCGGGTTGCCCTGGATCTGGATCTCTTTGTTCTGGATGCCCTGCATAAAGGCCAACTGCTTGTTCTTCGCAGTCATGGTGGCGAAACCGTAGGTCGCATCCTTGAAGCCCAAGGCAAAGGCCGGCGCGCTGGCAACGCCACGCTTGCTGACGATGCGCTGGTCTTTGACGATGAAATGGCGAGCCATCTTGCCGTCCAGGGTATGCAACTGGAACACCAAGTCTTTGCCGGCCAGTTGTTGCTGGAATTCAGGATTGGTGCGGCTGGCTTTGGCCATCAGGCGGCCCAGCATCCACAGGAGAAAGCGAAACTTCATGCGCGCGGCCTCGAAGGGGGGAATGAAACGGCGGCGCATTGTAGCGGTTTGCGGGGGGAACTACAGCCAGCCTTTGGCTGGGCTGTCCGGGGCCGCAAGGCCCCGAACGGCGGGACTCAGTTGACCGAGTCTTTCAGCGACTTGCCCGGCTTGAAGGCCACGGTATTGCTGGCCTTGATGGTAACCGGGGCGCCGGTTTGCGGGTTCTTCCCGGTGCGCGCGCCGCGATGGCGCTGCACAAAGGTACCGAAGCCCACCAGGGTGACACTGTCCTTGCGGTTCAGGGCACCGGTAATTTCTTCAAGTACGGCGTTGAGTACCCGATTGGCTTGATCCTTGGTCAGGTCAGCCTTCTCGGCGATGGCGGCGGCGAGTTCCGGTTTGCGCATAAATGCCTCTTTGTCGACGGTTTATTGTTGTTGTGTCCGTGCTGCTCTTCCAGAACAGCGCCCAAGGCGCCGCGGCGGCTCTAGGCTGCACTGCGGCAGACCCGACGAGGATGGCATGCTGGCCGCGACCGCGCCAGCCTTGTCGGACAATAGGCCCGAGCAAAAGCAGGCCTTAAACGACAAAAGAAACGGCATCTACGCCAAAAGGGCGGGCAACTGCCGATTCAGGGCCAGTTTTTCCTGCACGGCCGTACCGGTCAGGGCATAGCCCAGCAGGCCGCCCTGGGCGTCGTGACAGAGTGCCTTGATGTCCGCCCCGCTGCCTTCCACCGTCCACTCGCCCACCACGCCACGCGGCGGTGGCGACACCACCAGCGGGCACACCGGGGTCTTCACCGTGACCGGCATTGGCCCGTAGCTGACTGCCGTCGGCGTGCCATTCAGGGTCTGCGCCAAGGCGCGAGCACAGGCCATCAAGGGCATCACGTAGAGCAGGTTGAGGCCATCGACTTCGGCGCAGTCGCCGAGGGCGTAGATGTTGGCGTGGGAAGTCTGCAACTGCCGATCGACCACCACCCCGCGGTTGACCGCCAGGCCCGCGGCCGCCGCCAGGTCGGTGCGCGGACGCAGGCCGACGGCCGACAGCACCAGATCGCAAGCCACCTGGGTGCCGTCAGACAGATGGGCCAGCAAGCCGTTGGCGCTGCGCTGCAGGCTGGTCAGCACCGGCCCCAGGTGGAAGCGCGCGCCGAGGCTTTCCAGCCCGGCCTGCACCGCCGCGGCAGCCGCCGCCGGCAACAGACCCGGCATCACCTGCTCGCACGGCGCCACCAGCTCGACGCCGTAGCCACCGAGGCTGAGGTCGTTGGCAAACTCGCAACCGATCAGGCCAGCGCCCAGCACCAGCACCCGCTGCTTGCCCGCCGCGGCGGCACGGAAACGGGCGTAATCCTCCAGGTCATTGACCGGGAAAATCGCCTCGAGCGCATCGCCCGCCACCGGCACGCGAATCACCTCGGCACCCAGGGCCAGAATCAGGTCGCGGTATGGCACCGCCTCTTCGCCAAGCCACAGCTGACGATGGCCGGCATCGATACCGCTGATGCGCGTGTGAGTGCGAATCTCGGCATTCAGCTGCTCGGCCATGGCGCCGACTTCAGCCATGCACAGGCCGTCGGCATCCTTGTTCTTGCCGAAGCCGGTGGACAGCATCGGCTTGGAGTAAGAGCGCCCGTCATCGGCGGTAATCAGCAGCAGCGGGGTCTGCGCGTCCAGCTTGCGAAACTCCTTGGCCAGGTTGTAGCCGGCCAGGCCGGTACCGACGATCACCACAGGTAGGCTCATCTCAAACTCCTCAGGGGTAGTGCAGGGTATAGATACAAGACGACGGCCCGCAGGCCGTCGCTGACGACGTCAATCAGGATGGTGGAGCGCTGGCTCCACCGCCTCTCATCAACCGATTTCGATCATCTCGAAGTCCATCTTGCCGACGCCGCAGTCCGGGCACAGCCAGTCGGCCGGGACGTCTTCCCAGCGCGTGCCGGGGGCGATGCCGTCGTCTGGCCAGCCCATGGATTCGTCATACACCAGACCACAGACCACGCATTGCCACTTCTTCATCTACTGCAACCTCATTACACGAAAGATTGTCGGACAAGATTCCGACGCCACCAGGCCGCTTTGTACTGAGTGCGGCGCCGCGACGCAAGCACCAGTGCGCGCCCCCACCTTTGGCTGGGGGCTGCGGCAAACATGTTAAGCTCGCCCGCCCAGCCGCCACCAATGCCCGCTACCGTGCCGCACGCCGCCCTCGCCCAGCCTCCGCGCTGGCTCAGCTCCGCCCAACTGCACCCCGGCCCTGCCGCCGCGCTCAGCGACTGGCTGTTCGATCAGGGTTCGCTGACCCGACGGCTGACCGCCCTGGCCGAGCAGCAATTCAGCGTGGTGCCCCTGGAAGAAGGCTGGCAGCCCCTGCGCCACGACGAGTGCCTAGCCCTGGGCGTGCCCAGCGGCAGCCAGGGGTGGGTGCGCGAGGTGTATTTGCGCGGCCATCAGCAGCCCTGGGTGTTTGCCCGCAGCGTGGCCGCCCGCAGCGCCCTGCAAGGCTCCGGCCTGAACCTGGGCGAGCTGGGCAGCCGCTCGCTCGGCGAATTGCTGTTCAGCGACCGCGCCTTTACCCGCGGCGCCATCCAGGTCTGCCGTTATCCGGCGCCTTGGCTGCCGAGCGCGGTGCGCAGCGAGCAGTTGTGGGCCCGCCGCTCGTGCTTCCAGCGCGGCACCCTGGCCGTGCTGGTGGCGGAAGTGTTTCTGCCACAACTGTGGCAAGCGGCCCACGTCGACGCCTGAGGCGCACCTGTGCGGCGCCGTCACAGCCCGTATACTGCGCGCAACTCGCCCGGAGACGCGCTGATGTACACCCGCCTGCTGCACTCACTCAATCGCCTGCACCCACGCGCCTGGGACTTCATCCAGCTGATGCGCCTGGACAAGCCCATCGGCATCTACCTGCTGCTGTGGCCGACCCTGTGGGCGTTGTGGGTGGCGGCCGAGGGCGTGCCCAGCGCCAGCAACCTGCTGATTTTTGTCGGCGGGGTGATCCTCATGCGCGCCGCCGGTTGCGTGATCAACGACTACGCCGACCGCCACTTCGACGGCCATGTCAGCCGTACCCAGGCGCGGCCCCTGGCCAGCGGCAAGGTCAAACCGCGGGAAGCCCTGGTGCTGTTCGCCGGGCTGGTGGCGCTGAGTTTCGCCCTGGTGCTGTGCACCAACGCGACCACCGTCTGGCTGTCGTTCGGCGGCGTGGCGCTGGCGGCCTGCTACCCGTTTATGAAGCGCTACACCTTCTACCCGCAGGTGGTGCTGGGCGCGGCGTTTTCCTGGGGCATGCCGATGGCCTTTAGCGCCGAAACCGGCAGCGTGCCGCCGGAAGCCTGGCTTCTGTACATCGCCAACCTGCTGTGGACGGTGGCCTACGACACCTATTACGCCATGGCCGATCGCGAGGACGACCTGAAGATCGGGGTCAAATCCACCGCCATCCTGTTCGGCGACGCCGACCGCTTGATCATCGCCAGCCTGCAAGGCCTGGCCCTGCTGTGCCTGCTGCTGGCCGGCAGCAAATTCCAGCTCGGCCTGTGCTTCCAGCTCGGCCTGCTGGTCGCCGCCGCCTGCTTCGTCTGGGAGTACCGGCAAACCCGCAACCGCAAGCCCATGGCCTGCTTCAACGCCTTCCTGCACAACCACTGGGCCGGCCTGGCGATCTTCCTCGCCATCGTCGCCGATTACGCCCTGCGCTAATCCGCGGCGCAGAGCCTTAGACGCCCTGTCACATGACTGCAATAATTCCGTTATCTAATGCGATCCATGACAGCGTTATGACCCGAGGCTTGATCCATGGTTGGCAAGAACATTTTGATCGTTGACGACGAAGCGCCGATCCGCGAGATGATCGCCGTGGCGCTGGAGATGGCCGGCTACGATTGCCAGGAGGCGGAAAACGCCCAGCAAGCCCACGCCATGATCGTCGACCGCAAACCCGACCTGATCTTGCTCGACTGGATGCTGCCCGGCACCAGCGGCATCGAACTGGCCCGCCGGCTGAAGCGCGACGAGCTGACCGACGGCATCCCGATCATCATGCTCACCGCCAAGGGTGAAGAGGACAACAAGATCCAGGGCCTGGAAGTCGGTGCCGACGACTACATCACCAAGCCGTTCTCGCCGCGCGAACTGGTGGCGCGCCTGAAGGCCGTGCTGCGCCGCGCCGGTGCAGGCGACAGCGAGACGCCGATCGAGATCGGCGGCCTGCTGCTCGACCCGATCAGCCACCGCGTGACCATCGACGGCAAGCCCGCCGAGATCGGCCCGACCGAATACCGTCTGCTGCAATTTTTTATGACCCACCAGGAACGCGCCTACACCCGTGGCCAATTGCTCGATCAGGTCTGGGGCGGCAACGTGTATGTCGAGGAGCGCACCGTCGACGTGCATATCCGCCGTCTGCGCAAGGCCCTCGGCGAAGCCTACGAGAATCTGGTGCAAACCGTACGCGGCACCGGTTATCGTTTCTCCACCAAAAGCTGATTCAGGCGCTTTGCTGTAACACCTTTGCTTTGGATATCCCGTGAATCAAAACTGGCACAGCATTCTGCTCCGCCGCCTGCTCCTGATTGTCTGCGGCTGTTTGCTCCTCGGTCTGTTGAGCGGCTACTACGCCTGGGCTCTGGTGTTCGGCCTGAGCCTGTATCTGGGCTGGAACCTGCGCCAACTGCTGCGTCTGCACATCTGGCTGAAACAGTACAAGGTCGATGAGCCACCACCCGATGGCCATGGCCTGTGGGGCGAAGTGTTCGACAGCATCTACCGCCTGCAACGCCGCGACCAGCGCGCCCGTGGCCGTCTGCAAGCGGTGATCGACCGCGTGCAGGAGTCCACCGCGGCCCTCAAGGACGCGGTGATCATGCTCGACCGCGACGGCAACCTGGAATGGTGGAACCTCGCCGCGGAAACCCTGCTGGGCCTGAAAACCCCGCAGGACAGCGGCCAGTCGATCGCCAACCTGGTGCGCCATCCGCGCTTCAAGGAATACTTCGAGCAAGGCAATTTCAGCGAGCCACTGGAATTGCCCTCGCCGCTCAACGATCACCTGCGCGTGCACTTCCAGATCACCCGCTACGGCAACGACGAACACCTGATGCTGGTGCGCGACGTGACCCGCGTGCATCAGCTGGAGCAAATGCGCAAAGACTTTATCGCCAACGTCTCCCACGAACTGCGCACGCCGCTGACGGTGATTGCCGGCTACCTGGAAACCCTGCTCGACAATGTCGAAGAGGTGAACCCGCGCTGGCGCCGGGCCCTGCAGCAAATGCAGCAGCAGGACCGGCGCATGCAAACCCTGCTCAATGACCTGCTGTTGCTGGCCAAGCTGGAAGCCACCGATTACCCCTCGGACAACCAGCCGGTGGCCGTCGACCTATTGCTGCTGTCGATCACCGCCGACGCCCAGGCGCTGTCGGGCAACCGCAACCACCGCATCAGCCTGGAGGCCGACAACCGCCTGCAGCTCAAGGGCAGCGAGGCGGAACTGCGCAGCGCCTTCTCCAACCTGATCTTCAACGCGGTCAAATACACCCCGGACGAAGGCAGCATCCGCGTGCGCTGGTGGGCCGACGACGCCGGCGCGCACCTCAGCGTGCAGGACAGCGGCCAGGGCATCGAAGCCAAACACCTGCCGCGCCTGACCGAACGGTTCTACCGCGTCGACTCCAGCCGCGCGGCCACCACCGGCGGCACCGGCCTCGGTCTGGCCATCGTCAAGCACGTGCTGCTGCGCCATCGCGGCCGGCTGGAAATCAGCAGCGTGGTGGGCCAGGGCAGCACCTTCACCTGCCATTTCGCCCCCGGCCAGGGCTTCAAGCGCTAGCCGCGGGACTGGGCAAACCCAGCCCCAGCCGCTAATCTGCAGCCTTGGCTGCGCATGTTGCCGCGCCATTTCCTGACCACCCGGAGCCGTTGAAACACCCCTATGGACCCTTCCCCTAGTTACACCGCCGCCTCATATTTCGCCGACTTCGGCCTTATCTTCTTCGCCCTGTTTCTGGTCTTGCTCAACGGCTTCTTCGTCGCCGCCGAGTTCGCCATGGTCAAGCTGCGCGCCACCAAAGTGGAAGCCATCGCCCAGCAGAACGGCTGGCGCGGGCATATCCTGCGCACCGTACACAACCAGCTGGACGCCTACCTGTCGGCCTGCCAGCTGGGCATTACCCTGGCCTCCCTGGGCCTCGGCTGGGTCGGTGAGCCGGCCTTTGCCCACCTGCTGCAACCGCTGCTGCACTACGTCGGCGTCGACTCGGAAGCCGTGGCCCACGGCATCGCCTTCTTTACCGCGTTTTTCATTATTTCCTACCTGCACATTGTGGTCGGCGAGCTGGCCCCCAAGTCCTGGGCGATTCGCCAACCCGAGCGCCTGTCACTGTGGACGGCCGCGCCGCTGTATATGTTCTATTGGGCCATGTACCCGGCCATCTACCTGCTCAACGCCAGCGCCAACGCCATCCTGCGCGTGGCCGGCCAGGGCGAGCCGGGGCCGCACCATGAACACCATTACAGCCGCGACGAACTCAAGCTGATCCTCCACTCCAGCCGCGCCAGCGACCCCAGCGACCAGGACATGCGTGTACTGGCCTCGGCCGTGGAGCTGAGCGAACTGGAAGTGGTCGACTGGGCCAACTCCCGCGAGGACCTGGTGTTCCTCAACAGTGACGCCAAGCTCGACGAAGTGTTCAGCCTGTTCCGCCGCCACAAGTACAGCCGCTACCCGGTGTACGACGAAGAAGCCGGCACCTTCATTGGCATCCTGCACATCAAGGACCTGCTGCTGCAGCTGTCACTCCTGGAAATGCTGCCCTCGGCGTTCAAGCTGCAAGAGCTGCTGCACCCGGTCGAGCGGGTGTCCAAGCACCTGCCGCTGGCCAGCCTGCTGGAGCGCTTCCGCCATGGCGCCGTGCACTTTGCGCTGGTCGAAGAGGCTGACGGCAAGGTCATCGGCTACCTGACCATGGAAGACGTACTGGAAGTGTTGGTCGGCGACATTCAGGACGAACACCGCAAGGCCGAGCGCGGCATCCTCGCCTACCAGCCGGGCAAACTGCTGGTGCGCGGCGACACCCCGCTGTTCAAGATCGAGCGCATGCTGGGCGTCGACCTCGACCACCTGGAAGCAGAAACCCTCGCGGGGCTGATCTACGAAAGCCTCAAGCGCATGCCCGAGGAAGAAGAAGTGCTCGACGTTGAAGGACTGCGCATCATCGTCAAGAAGATGAAAGGGCCGAAGATCGTTCTCGCCAAAGTCCTCAAGCAGGATTGATCTGCGCCAGGGGTGGGTGCCGGCCGGGCTGACTATACTTGCCAGCACTCACCGCCAAAGGCCGCGCCATGTCGCTACTGCACGATCTTCAGGAGCAGAGCCCGTTGCAGCAGAAGCTGCACCAGCTCCTGCACACCCTGCAGCAAAAGCACCCGCAGGTGCAGCGTCTGGCGGTGGCCTTGTACGACCACGGCAGTGACTGGGTGAAGACCTTTGTCGCGGTCGACGACCAGGCCAACCCACTGCCCCACTACCATGCACGCCTGAGTGAAACCACCTGGCTGCTGGACGTCGCAAACAGCCAGACACCACGGGTGATCAACGATTTCAGCGTGCTTGAACACAGCCACAAACGCCATATCGAGGCCCTGATCAGCGCCGGCTACCGCAGCAGCTACACCGTGCCGATGTGCGTCAACGGCCACTTCTTCGGCTTTATCTTCTTCAACGCCCAACAGATCGAAGCGTTTCACCAGCCGCTGCTGAGCGAGCTGGACATGCTTGGCCACCTGGCCAGCCTGATGGTCTACAACGAGCGCGCCAGCGTGCGCACCCTGCTCGCCGCGCTCAAGTCGGCCACCCACCTCACCCATGCCCGCGACCCGGAAACCGGCAACCATCTGGAGCGCATGTCGCGCTACTCGCGCCTGATCGCCCAGGCCATGGCCGCGCAAAAGAGCCTGGACGACAACTTCGTCGAGCATGTGTATTTGTTTGCCCCGTTGCACGACCTGGGCAAGATCACCATTCCCGATTACGTGCTGCTCAAGCCCGGACAACTCGACCCGCACGAGCTGACCATCATGCGCCGGCATGCCCGCGCCGGCCTGGAGCTGGTCGACCAGCTGCTGGGGAACTTCGGCCTGGCCGCCGTCAGCCAGGTGCAGATGCTGCGCAACATCATTCTCCATCACCATGAATTGGTGGACGGCTCCGGCTATCCGGACGGCCTGGCGGGCGAGCAGATTCCGCTCGAATCACGGATCGTCACCGTGGCCGACGTGTTCGACGCTCTGACCAGCGAACGACCGTACAAACAGCCCTGGCCCAACGCCGAAGCCTTCGCCTTCCTGCGCCAGCAAGCCGGGCTGAAATTCGATCACGACTGCGTCATGGCCCTGCTGGCGCAGGCCGAGGATATCGAGCATATCCAGCAGTGCTTCCGCGAAAACGCCTACGGCTGAAACCTACTCACGAATCGCGATAGCTGGCTTACTGCCCGACCACGGCGAAGTTCGGCAGGCTGCCGACAGGTTGGTTGAAGTCGAACGGAATCGACTCCAGCGCCAGACCGACATTGCGCTGCACCACGAAGTGCAGGTGCGCACCGGTGCTGTTGCCGGTGTTGCCGGAGCGGGCGATCAGGCTACCGAGCTCGGCGCGCTGGCCCACTTGCGCAGTGACCGAGCCGCGCATCAAGTGCAGGTACACACCCATGGTGCCGTCGTCATGGAGGATGCGCACATAGTTGCCGGACGGGTTGTTACCGCGCCCGCTCTGATGGTTTTCAATGCTCACCACCATGCCCGCCCGCGCAGCGAGAATCGGCGTGCCTTCGGGCATGGCGATATCAATGGCGTAGCGGCCCTTGGGGGTGAAGTGGCTGTACTTGCCGTTGGCGCCCTGGGTCAGCTTGAACGGCCCGCCGCGCCAGGGCAGCGGATAGTCATAGTCCTTGGGCAGCAGGCGCGGGTCGCCGAGGGCGGTGCGCAGCCTGGGCTTGTAGTGCATCGGCTGGGCCGGATCGAGCGGCGCCAGGGTGGCCAGGCGGATCTTGCTGCGCGGCGGTAGCACCCAGCGAATCGGCTTGTCCGGCACACCGCCGGCATTTTGCAGCTGCTCCAGACGCAGCTCAATCTCTACCGGGGCGTAGAGGTCATTGCGCACCAGCAGGGTCTCGCCGGCGTCATGCTTCTTGGTTTCCAGCTTTACCTGCTGCTGGATGCGCTCGACCATGCGGTCGCGAAACACGAACACCTGGGCACCGGCAGCGGCTTTGTCGGTATAGGTCACCACGCCATTGGCATCGGTGTATTTGTAGATGGTCAGGGCCTTGGCCTGGGTGGCCAGCAGCAACATGACGCAAACAGCTAGGAAACGCCCTGGCATAAATTCTCGGACTGCCTGCAGCGGGTTCAGGGATTGGCAAGACTAGCAGCGCCCAGCGCCAATCGCGAGTCGGTGCGCCTGGCCCTGTGCGCCAGTCGGCATTGCCACGGACACCGACCGCTCGTCCGCAAAGGCCAGTTTAGACGTGTCTATGCGACCTTGGTCGAAGCCGATGGCGTGCAGGCAGCGCCTAGAATGCCGCCTGTTTTTGCCCACTGCCGGAGTTATGCCCATGTATCGCGATCGAGTACGCCTGCCCTCTTTGCTGGACAAGGTGATGGATGCGGCGCAGGCCGCCGAACTGATCAAGGACGGCATGACCGTCGGCATGAGCGGTTTCACCCGTGCCGGCGAAGCCAAGGCGGTGCCGCGCGCCCTGGCCGAGCGAGCCAAGACCCGGCCGTTGCAGATCAGCCTGATGACCGGCGCCAGCCTGGGCAACGACCTCGACAAGCAACTGACGGAAGCCGGCGTGCTGGCGCGGCGCATGCCGTTCCAGGTCGACCCGACCCTGCGCCGCGCGATCAATGCCGGCGAGGTGATGTTCGTCGACCAGCACCTGTCCGACACCGTCGAGCAGATCCGCAACTTGCAGCTGAAGAAGCCGGATATCGCGGTGATCGAAGCCGTGGCCATCACCGAACAAGGGCATATCGTGCCGACCACCTCGGTGGGCAACTCGGCCAGTTTCGCGATCTTCGCCGAGCAGGTGATCGTCGAGATCAACATGGCCCACAACCCCAACCTGGAAGGCCTGCACGATATCTATATCCCCAGCTACCGGCCGACCCGCACACCGATCCCGCTGGTGACCGTGGACGGTCGCATCGGCAGCACCGCGATCCCGATCCCGGCGGAAAAGATCGTCGCCATCGTCATCACCAACCAGCCCGACTCCTACTCCACGGTGACCGCGCCGGATGCCGAGACTCAGGGCATCGCCGACCACCTGATCGCCTTCTTCACTCAGGAAGTCGAAGCCGGGCGCCTGCCGAGCAACCTCGGCCCGCTGCAAGCCGGGATTGGCAGCATCGCCAACGCGGTGATGTGCGGCCTGATCAATGCGCCGTTCGACAACCTGACCATGTACTCCGAGGTGCTGCAGGACTCGACCTTCGACCTGATCGACGCTGGCAAGATGAACTTCGCCTCGGGTTGCTCGATCACCCTGTCCGAGCGCTGCAACGCGCGGGTGTTCAACAACCTGGAACAGTACAAGGACAAGCTGGTGCTGCGCCCGCAGGAAATCTCCAACCACCCGGAAGTGGTCCGTCGCCTGGGTATCATCGGCATCAACACAGCGCTGGAGTTCGACCTCTACGGCAACGTCAACTCGACCCACGTCGGCGGCACCAAGATGATGAACGGCATCGGCGGCTCCGGCGATTTCGCCCGCAACGCGCACCTGGCGATCTTCGTCACCAAGTCGATCGCCAAGGGCGGGGCGATTTCCAGCGTGGTGCCGATGGTCAGCCACGTCGACCACAGCGAGCATGACGTCGACATCCTCGTCACCGAAGTCGGCCTGGCCGACCTGCGTGGCCTGGCCCCGCGTGAGCGGGCACGGGTGATCATCGACAACTGCGTGCACCCGGACTTCCGCGCCGCGCTGAACGACTACTTCGAGCGCGCCTGCGCCAAGGGCGGACACACCCCGCACCTGCTGCGCGAAGCCTTGCAGTGGCACATCAACCTGGAAGAGTGCGGGCGCATGCTGGCCGGCTGAGTCGGGCACTGCGGGCGAGCGCGGTTCGCGGCTAAAGCCACCCCTACGGGTGCTGCCAAGCCGCCCGCAGCCCGGATGGCATTGCCATAAAAAACGGCGCCCACGGGCGCCGTTTTTTATACGTGCTTTACGCCGGCATCAGGCGCCCGGAACGAAGTGTTTTTGCACCGTGCCGCGGGCGATCAGGCGCGACAGGTAATCCATCTTCTGCGGGTCGCGGTCGACGAAACGGAAGGTCACTTGCAGCCACTCGCTGTCGGGCTTCGGCTCGAAGGCGGCAATGGCGTGCAGGTAGCCGTTCAGGCGTGCCACCTCACCGCCCTCGCCCTGCTCCAGATCGAGCACGGCGCTTTCCAGTACCTGGGGCAACAGCTCCGCGCGTTTGACCAGCAGCAGGGCGTCTTTCAGGCTCAGGGCCTTGATCACACAGGCGAGCATGCCGCCGGGCAGGCGCAACTGGCCCTGGCCGCGATTACCGCCTGCCGCTGGAGCCGCCTTGCTGGCCGGCGCGGCTGGCTTGTTGCCGGTCAGGGCGGCCAGCGAATCATTGCCAGGCATCGGCGCTTTGGCCGCAGGGGCGACGTTGGTCGGTTTGCCGCCGGTCAGCGCCGACAGCGAGTCGTTGGCAAAGGGGTTGCTGGCGCTGGTCTTGGTCGGCGCACCGGCAGCCAGGGCTTGCAACTTGCCGGCTTTGCTCAGGGCCTTTTGCACCTTGGTGATCAGTTGCTCGCTGGAGAAGGGTTTGCCGATAAAGTCGCTGACGCCGGCCTGGATCGCCTGCACCACGTTTTCCTTGTCGCCCCGGCTGGTGACCATGACGAAGGGCGTGGTTTTCAGCCGTTCTTCACTGCGGCACCAGCTGAGCAGCTCGAGGCCGGACAGCTCGGGCATTTCCCAGTCGCAGAGGATCAGGTCGAAGTCCTGCTTGGCCAGCATCTGCTGGGCCTTGCGGCCGTTGATCGCCTCTTCGATATGGATGCCGGGAAAGTGATTGCGCAGGCTCTTCTTCACCAGGTCGCGAATAAAAGGCGCGTCATCCACCACCAGCACACTGACTTTGCTCATTGACCACTCCCGTACGAATGGCTGTAAGCATAGTCGTGGAGGTGGCGCCAACGCCAACGCAAAAACGCCGAAGGGGCTGGCAACGGACATACCGTCGACAACCCCTTCGGCTGATGCATGCAGCTGGCGGTGAGCTTACTCCGCCGGTTTGCCCTGCACTTCTTCCTGCATACGCTTGAGGCCGAGGTGACGTACGTCGGTGCCACGCACCAGGTAGATCACCAGTTCGGCGATATTGCGCGCGTGGTCGCCGATACGCTCCAGGGAACGCAGCACCCAGATGATGCTCAGCACGCGGGTAATCGAGCGCGGGTCTTCCATCATGTAGGTGACCAGCTCGCGCAGCGCGGTTTTGTATTCGCGGTCGATGGTCTTGTCGTACTGGGCCACCGACAGGGCCAGGTCGGCGTCAAAACGGGCGAAGGCGTCCAGCGCCTCCTGGACCATCTTGCGCACCTGGTCGCCGATGTGGCGGACTTCAACATAACCACGCGGCGCTTCGCCTTCCTCGCACAGCTGGATGGCGCGTTTGGCGATCTTCGAGGCTTCGTCACCGATGCGCTCAAGGTCGATCACCGACTTGGAGATGCTGATGATCAGGCGCAAGTCGGACGCCGCCGGCTGACGACGAGCGAGAATGCGCAGGCATTCTTCGTCGATGGTGGTTTCCATCTGGTTGATCTGTTCGTCGATCTCGCGCACTTGCTGGGCCAGGCCCGAGTCGGCATCGATCAGCGCGGTCACCGCATCGTTGACCTGCTTCTCGACCAGACCGCCCATCGCCAACAGGTGGCTACGGACTTCCTCCAGTTCGGCATTGAACTGGGCGGAGATGTGATGGGTGAGGCTGTCTTTGTTGATCATGTAAAAATCCTGGACCGGGTGTTGTCTCCCCCTCGCCCGCAAGCGAGGAGCCGGAGGAAAGGGCAGCACCCTTTCCCTAACTCTCCCGCCAGCGGGAGAGCGAACGGGCTGAATCAGCCATAGCGGCCAGTAATATAGTCTTCGGTCTGCTTCTTCGCCGGGTTGGTGAACAGCGTGTCGGTGTCACCGAACTCGATCAGCTTGCCCATGTACATGAACGCCGTGTAGTCGGAAACCCGCGCGGCCTGCTGCATGTTGTGGGTAACGATGACGATGGTGAACTTGGACTTCAGCTCGCAGATCAGCTCTTCCACCTTGAGGGTGGAGATCGGGTCGAGGGCCGAGCAAGGTTCGTCGAGCAGCAGCACTTCCGGCTGCACGGCGATGGTACGGGCAATCACTAGACGCTGTTGCTGACCACCGGACATGCCCAGGGCCGAGTCGTTCAGGCGGTCCTTCACTTCATCCCAGAGGGCTGCGCCGCGCAGGGATTGCTCCACCGCTTCGTCGAGGATGCGCTTCTGGTTGATGCCTTGAATGCGCAAGCCGTAGGCGACGTTCTCGTAGATGCTTTTCGGGAACGGGTTGGCCTTCTGGAACACCATGCCGACGCGGCGACGCAGGTCAGCCACATCTTCGCCTTTGCGATAGATGTTGCGGCCGTCCATGTTGATTTCGCCTTCGATGCGGCAGCCATCAACCAGGTCGTTCATCCGGTTGAAGCAGCGCAGCAGGGTCGATTTACCGCAACCCGACGGGCCGATAAAGGCGGTTACGCGCTTCTTCGGAATGTTCAGGCTAACGTCGAACAAGGCCTGCTTGTCGCCGTAGTAGAGGCTCAAGCCAGGCACTTGCAGACCGACTTCTTCCTCGGCCAGGCGCAGGCTCTGCTTGTCGCGGCCGAGGCTGGCGATGTTGATTCCGTGGGTATGTGCTTCGTGTTGCATGTCGTACTCCACTGTTGATTCGGTTGCGCCCGCCGCAGCGGGCATCACGCGCGGCCTTGGCCGCGCCTGGCAATAAACTTAGTGATCGAGGGCCTTGTACTTCTCGCGCAAGTGGTTGCGCAAGGTCACGGCGGAAACGTTAAGCAGGGCAATCACCAGCACCAGCAGCATCGCAGTGGCGTACACCAGCGGCCGCGCGGCCTCGACGTTGGGGCTCTGGAAGCCGACGTCGAAAATATGGAAGCCCAGGTGCATGATCTTCTGGTCCAGGTGCAGGTACGGGTAGTTGCCATCCAGCGGCAAGGCCGGCGCCAGCTTAACCACACCCACCAGCATCAGCGGTGCCACTTCGCCAGCGGCGCGGGCCACGGCGAGGATCAGGCCGGTCATCATCGCCGGGCTGGCCATCGGCAACACCACCTTCCACAGCGTCTCGGACTTGGTCGCACCGAGAGCCAGGGAGCCTTCACGCAGTGCCCGCGGAATCCGCGCCAGGCCTTCCTCGGTAGCCACGATCACCACCGGCACGGCGAGGATCGCCAGGGTCAGCGAAGCCCACAACAGGCCCGGCGTACCCAGGGTCGGCGCCGGCAGCGCCTCGGGGAAGAACAAGCGGTCCAGCGAACCACCCAGCACGTAGACGAAGAAACCCAGGCCAAACACGCCGTAGACGATCGCCGGCACGCCGGCCAGGTTGTTGACCGCGATGCGGATGATCCGCGTCAGGGTGTTCTGCTTGGCGTATTCACGCAGGTACACCGCCGCCAGCACGCCGAACGGGGTGACGATGATGGCCATCAGGATGGTCATCATCACGGTGCCGAAGATGGCCGGGAAAATCCCGCCTTCGGTGTTGGCTTCACGCGGGTCGTCACTGAGGAACGACCACAGGTTGCTGAAGTAGGTGCCCAGTTTGGCGAACACCGACATGTTGTTCGGTTGCAGCGCCTTGACCAGTTTGCCCAGGCTGATTTCCTTCTCTTCGCCGCCGACTTCACGGACCACCAGGCTGTCGCGGTCGACTTCGCCGTGCAGGCTCACCAGCTCGCCTTCCAGGGCCTGGTAACGGGCTTCCAGGGCAGCGCGTTCGGCGTCGATATCGGCCTGAGCAGTCGCGTCCAGACGGCCTTCCAGTTCCAGCTTGCGGGTTTGCAGACGCAGACGTTCAAGGCCGTGGTTGATGGCGCTGATGTCCTTCTTCTCCAGCGTGGCCAGCTTCTCGGCCAGGTGGTTGACCCGCGCCAGACGCTCCTGCAGCACCGGCCAGGCAGCCTCGCCCTCGGCGATGACCTTGCCGCTTTCCTTGACGCTGACGATGTAGCCGTAGAAGTTGCCCCACTCGCGGCGCTCCAGCGCCACCAGGTCCTTGGGATAGCTGTGATCGGTCAGCCATTCACCGATCACCCAGGAGAAGTCGCTGCCGTAGACTTCACGGTTGCCGACTTTGATCAGGTCGCGGGTCATGAACTCCGGGCCTGCCTCGGTCACCGGGAAGCCGGCGCTTTTCAGGCGCGCGCGGCTGACTTCTTCTTCCTGAACCAACTCGCCGACGATCAAGCGGGCTTCCTGGCCAGGGATCTGGTAACGGGCCTGCACCAAGTCCGCCGGCCAGAAGTAGCCGAGGCCACGGATGCCGATCATCAACAGCAGGCCGATGGTCATGATGACCGCGATCGACACTGCACCGGCGCTCATCCACACACCGGGAGCGCCACTTTTAAACCAACTCTGCAAGGAATGCTGTTTCACGGATAACTACCTTTATTCCACGCTTAGAGCGACGCGTATTTGTTACGCAGACGCTGGCGAATCAGCTCGGCCAGGGTGTTCATCACGAAGGTGAACGTCAGCAACACGAAGGCCGAAAGGAACAGCACGCGATAGTGCGAACCACCGACTTCCGACTCGGGCATTTCCACCGCGACGTTGGCCGCCAGGGTGCGCATGCCTTCGAAGATGTTCATCTCCATCACCGGGGTGTTGCCGGTGGCCATCAGCACGATCATGGTCTCGCCGACGGCGCGGCCCATGCCGATCATCAGGGCCGAGAAGATGCCCGGACTGGCCGTGAGGATGACCACTCGCGTCAGGGTCTGCCACGGCGTCGCACCCAGGGCCAGGGAGCCCAGGGTAAGGCTGCGCGGCACGCTGAACACGGCGTCTTCGGCAATCGAGTAGATGTTCGGGATCACCGCAAAGCCCATGGCCAGGCCGACGATCAGGGCGTTGCGCTGGTCGAACTGAATGCCGAGGTCATTGGAGATCCACAGGCGCATGTCGCCACCGAAGAACCAACTTTCCAGCAGCGGACTCATGCCCAAAGACAGCCAGCCCACCAGCAGTACCACCGGGATCAGGATTGCCGCTTCCCAACCATCCGGCACCCGCAGACGCAGAGATGCAGGCAGACGAGTCCAGAGGAAGCCGGCCAGCAGAATGCCGATTGGGGTCAGCAGCAACAGGCTGAAGATGCCCGGCAGGTGCAGCTCCACATAAGGGGCGAGGAACAGGCCGGCGAAGAAACCGAGGATCACCGTCGGCAATGCTTCCATCAGCTCGATCACCGGTTTGACCTTGCGGCGCATGCCCGGCGCCATGAAGTAAGCGGTGAAGATCGCCGCCGCAATCGCCAGCGGTGCCGCCAGCAACATGGCGTAGAACGCCGCCTTCAAGGTGCCGTAAGTCAGCGGCGCGAGGCTCATCTTCGGCTCGAACTCGGCGTTGGCCGCGGTCGACTGCCAGATGTGCTCAGGCTTGTCGTAGCTCTCGTACCAGACCTTGCTCCACAGCGAACTCCAGGAGATCTCCGGGTGCGGGTTGTCCAGCTTGTAGGTCAGCAGTTGCGGGCCGGCTTCTACCAGGATGCGGTTGGCGCGTGGCGACAGGGCCAGGATGCGTGCATCGGCGCTGACCGGCTCGATCAGCAGGGTACGCTCAGCAGTGCTGTGGAACACCCCAACCTGACCGGCAGCGTCCAGCACGACAAAACCCTTGCGACGCTCTTCGGCGACGATCTGGCGAATGGCGCTGTCGCCCATCTGGAAGTCGCGGATGTGCTTGAGGCGCTGCTCGTCATCCGGGTCACGGGCCATAAACCACTGGCTGACGTTACCCTTGGAGTCGCCGATCATCAGCGAAATGCCGCCCAGCAGCTGAGCACTGGTGGTGACTTCGGCGCTGGCGTCCTGAAGCAATTCATAACGGCCATTGAGGCTGCGCTTGGCCAGGTTGAACACGTCCAGGTGAGCACGACCGTTGAGCACGAACAACCAGTTCTGCCGCGCATCGATGTACATCGCCTTGATCGGCTCGGCCAGTTGCGGCAGCTCGATCTGGGTTTCGGTGAGGGCGACCTCACCGGTAAACATGTTTTCTTCCTTGAGCAGCGACAGCACATGCAGCTGATTGCCGCTGGAGCCGGCGAGCATCAAGCTGTCTTCATGCACGCTCAGATTCACGTGTTCCAGCGCGCGGCCCTGGGGGTCAACCTGCAACGGCGCAACGCCGTAAGGGAACTCCAGCTCCGGGGTGATGGTTTTCTTACCGTCCGGGTAGGTCGCCTTGTAAGCGTGGCGCAGAACCAGGGCCTGACCGTTGGACAGACCCACGGCCACCAGCGAGCTGCCAGGCTGGCCTTGCTGCAAGGAAGTCACCTGGGTGCCGGCCGGCAGCGGCAGGCTGCTGCGCTTGAGTTCGGCACCGGTTTTCACGGTGAAGAACAGCGCTTCGCCCTGGGCGGAAATGCGCAGACCAATCTGATTCTGCTCTTCCACTGTCAGCAGCAGCGGCTGACTACCGTCCTGCAGCCAGGCCGGGCTCTGGGCCGGTTTGGCACTCAGCTCGGCGCCCTGGAACAGCGGCATGACCACATAGGCCAGGTAGAAGAAGATCAGGGTAATGGTCGCCAGCACGGCGAGGCCGCCGACGAACACGTACCAACGGGTCAGGTGGTCTTTCAGCGCGCGCAAACGGCGCTTGCGCTGCAATTCAGGCGTATTGAAATCAATCCGCGAGGAGGAGGTAGTAGTCATGGGAGAGTTGGCCAGATCGTTCATGCGAATACCCTAACGGCCCTTTATGACAAAAAGATGACAGAGCACAGACGCAAAAAGCCCGCCGACCAGTGACACCAGCGGCGGACCCAGGAAATGCTGAGGCCAGGCTCTCGCCTGACCTCGACGGGCGTCCTTGCCCGACAGGTCTAGTTACAGACCCAGGTCTTTCATTGCCTTGGCAACAACCTTAGCCGGCAGCGGGATGTAGCCGTCTTTAACGACAACCTGCTGGCCTTGTTGCGACAGCACCAGCTTGATGAATTCAGCTTCCAGCGGGGCCAGCGGCTTGTTCGGCGCCTTGTTGACGTAGACGAACAGGAAACGCGCCAGTGGGTACTTGCCGTTCAGGGCGTTGGCTTCGTTGGCTTCTTCAATTTCGCCACCGTCTTTCTTCGACAGCGGTACAGCACGGGTGCTGGAAGTCTTGTAACCGATACCCGAGTAACCGATACCGTTCAGCGACTGGCTGACCGACTGCACCACGGAAGCCGAACCTGGCTGCTCGTTGACGTTGCCACGGAAGTCGCCTTTGCACAGGGCGGCTTCTTTGAAGTAGCCGTAGGTGCCGGATACCGAGTTACGACCGAACAACTGAATTGGCTTGTCAGCCCACTCGCCGGTCAGACCCACGTCGCCCCAGGTCTTGATGTTCGAGCCACCGCACAGACGGTTGGCCGAGAAGATGCCGTCAACCTGAGCCATCGACAGGCTCTTGATCGGGTTATCTTTGTTCACAAACACGGCCAGGGCATCGACGGCTACCGGTACGGCAGTCGGCTTGTAGCCGTACTTGCTTTCAAACGCCGACAGCTCAACGTCCTTCATCGCGCGGCTCATTGGGCCGAGGTTGGAGGTGCCTTCAGTCAGGGCGGGTGGCGCGGTGGAGGAACCGGCAGCCTGGATCTGGATGTTCACGCTCGGATAGAGCTTTTTGTAGTCTTCGGCCCACAGGGTCATCAGGTTGGCCAGGGTGTCGGAACCGACACTGGACAGGTTGCCCGATACACCGGTGGTCTTGTTGTAGGCCGGGATCGATGGGTCAACATTGGCCACAGCGCTGGCGGTAGCAACACCAGCAGCCACAAAAGTCAGGGCCGTCATCAAACGCTTCAGTTTCATGCCTTACTCCGAGCAGGATAGGGTTAGATCGGGGGCCAGTATCGGTAGGCCGTATGAACACTCTATGACGCGATTGTTACAGTTAGATGAAAGCCTAGCCGCTGCGTGGCGCCTACGCTCACGCGAATACTGCTGAGGAAACTGCCCATGAAAGCCGTTCATCTGTTGCCGCTCGCCCTGCTGGCCATGGCCTGCAGCGCCTGTGCCGAGCAAGCCACCCTCAGCGTGCCGCAAGGCAGCGGGCCCAACCCGCAGTTGCCGGCGCCCAATCCGGGGCTGCTGCCAACGGTGAACATCGCCCCGGCCGTGGGCTGGCCAGCGGGCGGCAAACCTACAGCTGCAGCCGGCACCCAGGTCAGTGCCTTTGCCGAAGACCTCGACCATCCGCGCTGGCTGTATGTGCTGCCCAATGGCGATGTGCTGGTGGCGGAAAGCAATGCGCCGGCCGCCAACAGCGGTTTCAGCCTCAAGGGCTGGATTGCCGGCAAGATCATGGCCCGCGCCGGTGCCGGCGTGCCCAGCGCCAACCGCATCACCCTGCTGCGCGACAGTGACCATGACGGCGTGGTCGACCTGCGCACGGTGTTTCTGCACAACCTACACTCGCCGTTCGGCATGGCCCTGGTCGGCAATGACTTCTATGTCGCTAACGCCGATAGCCTGCTGCGCTTTCCCTATAGCAGCGGGCAAACCCAGATCACGGCGGCGCCCAGCGTAATCACCGAACTGCCGGCGGGCCTCAATCACCACTGGACCAAGAACGTCATCGCTAGCGCCGACGGCCAGCACCTGTACGTCACCGTCGGCTCCAACAGCAACGTCGGCGAAAACGGCATGGAGATGGAAGAAGGCCGCGCCGCGATCTGGCAAGTCGAGCGCGCCAGCGGCGCCAAGCGCTTGTTCGCCACGGGCCTGCGCAACCCCAACGGCCTGGCCTGGGAGCCCCACAGCGGCGCCTTGTGGACGGCGGTGAACGAGCGCGACGAACTGGGCAGCGACCTGGTGCCGGATTACATCACCCAAGTCGAAGACGGCGCGTTCTATGGCTGGCCCTACAGCTACTACGGCCAACATGTGGACGTGCGCGTGCAGCCGCAAAACCCCGAGCTGGTGGCCAAGGCGCGCAAACCTGACTACGCCCTCGGCCCACACACCGCCTCGCTGGGCATCACCTTCGGCCAGGGCAGCCAATTGCCGGGCCTGCAGGAGGGCCTGTTCGTCGGCCAGCACGGTTCGTGGAATCGCCAACCGGCCAGTGGCTACAAGGTGATTTTCGTGCCGTTCAAGAATGGTCAGCCGGACGGTTTGCCGGTCGACGTGCTGACCGACTTTCTCAACGCCGAAGGTCAGGCCCAGGGCCGTCCGGTGGACGTGGCGCTGGACAGCCAGGGCGCGCTGCTGGTCACCGACGATGTCGGCAACAAGGTCTGGCGCGTCAGTGCCAAACCCTGAGCACGATCGCTACGCTAGCGGCGCTGGCTAAATAGATAGAGGCCAATCAGCAGGCCCAGGCCGCACAGGGCGATCACGTAATAGGCCGGGCCCATGGGGCTGAACTTGAGCAGAAAGGCCACCACCATCGGAGTCAGCCCGCCGAAGATCGCGTAGGCCAGGTTGTAGGAGAACGACAGGCCGCTGAAACGCACCGCGGCCGGGAAGGCCTTGACCAGCACATAGGGCACCGCGCCAATCATACCCACGCCCAGGCCGGTCAGGGCGTACAACGGCAGCAGCCAGTCCGGATGCGCTTTGAGGTTGCTGTAAAAGCTCCAGGTCAGGGCCGCCAGCAGCAGGCTGCCGAGGATAAACACCCCGCCGGCGCCAAAGCGGTCGGCGAGCATGCCGGCCAGCACGCAACCCAGGCTGAGAAAGACGATGGCCAGGCTATTGGCTTCCAGGGTCTGGGCCGGAGCAAAGCCGTAGGCCGTCTGCAACACGGTGGGCGTCATCAAAATCAGCACCACGATGCCGGCCGACAACAGCCAGGTCAGCAGCATCGACAGGATGATGGCGCTGCGGTGCTCACGTAGCACAGTCTTCAGCGGCAGCTCGGCGGCCAGCGCCTTACGCAACTGCAACTCGGCAAACACGGGCGTCTCGTGCAGCCAGCGGCGCAGATAAACCGCCAGCAGACCAAACACCCCACCGAGCAGAAACGGCACCCGCCAGGCGTAATCCAGCAGCTCTTCAGGGCTGTACAGGCGGTTGATCGCCGTGGCCACCAGCGAGCCGAGCAGAATGCCGATGGTCAGGCCGCTGGTCAGGGTGCCGCAGGCCAGGCCGATGCGCCGCTCAGGCACATGCTCGGCGACAAACACCCAGGCGCCCGGCACTTCACCGCCAATCGCCGCACCCTGGATCACCCGCAGCAGCAACAGTGCCAGCGGCGCCCAGATGCCGATTTGCGCATAGGTCGGCAGCAGGCCCATCAGCAGGGTCGGCACCGCCATCATGAAAATGCTCAGGGTGAACATCTTCTTGCGCCCCAGCAGATCACCGAAGTGAGCCATGACGATGCCGCCCAGCGGCCGCGCCAGGTAGCCGGCGGCGAAGATGCCGAAGGTCTGCAGCTGACGCAGCCATTCCGGCATGTCCGCCGGGAAAAACAGCTTGCCGACCACAGCGGCGAAGAACACGAAAATGATGAAATCGTAGAACTCCAGCGCACCGCCAAGGGCCGACAGCGACAGGGTTTTATAATCGCTACGGTTCAACGGGCGGGATGCTGGGGTTTGCAGGGCTTGGGCGGCGGGCATGGGCTTCTCGTCGGAGGCTTCTTATTAGGCGGCGGCACCATAGCAAATTGGCCGGCGGCCTGACACAGTGCGCAACAGACTCAGCGGTCAATTCCTGAATGCCAGCATCGTCGTCCGGCGCAAGCCCCGATATACTGCGCGGCGGCGAAAACGCTGGCTGACTCAACCGCTGACTTCAGCTTTATTCGTGCCATTTAATAAGAATTTAGGGGCAAGAGGCCCCCAGGCATGCTCGAACTCGAACAAGACGATCCTATTCCGCAGGGCGACCTGGCCTTGCAAATCACCGCATTGCCGCGGGAAACCAATGGTTTCGGCGATATTTATGGCGGCTGGCTGGTCTCGCAGATGGACCTGGCCGGTACCGCCATGGCCAGCAAGATTGCCGGTGGCCGGGTGGCGACGGTGGCCATCGACCGCATGGCCTTCCTGGTGCCGGTGGCCGTGGGCGCCCAGTTGTCGTTCTACACCCAGGCGCTGGATGTAGGCCGCAGCTCGATCCAGATGATGATCGAGGTGTGGAGCGATGACCCGCTGTCCGGCGACTGGCGCAAGGTCACCGAGGCCGTGCTGGTGTTCGTCGCTATCGACGGCAGCGGTCGCACCCGTCCGGTACCGCCGCGCCGCGGCTAACAGTCGCTGAGGGCTTTGGGCGGCAGCGCGGCACGCAGGGCATTGAGCACGGCCAACACGTCTATCGCCTCCTGTGCCAGGGCCCCGGCCACCGGAGGTAGATAGCCGGCCGCCGCCAGGAGCATGCCCAGCACGCTCAACAGCATGCCGCCGACCGCACTCTGCAGGGCGATACGGCGCATGCGTCGGCCGATATGCAGCAGTTCATCGACCTTCTGCAGGGAGCTGTCGAGGATCACCGCACCGGCCGCTTCGGCGGTCACATCGCTAGCCTGACCAAAGGCGATACCAACGGTGGCGGCGGTCAGGGCTGGGGCATCATTGATGCCGTCGCCCATAAACACCGTATTCGCCTGCCCGGTTTCCGCGCGCACCAGCGCCAGCTTCTGTTCCGGGCTCTGACTGGCATAGATTTCCTTGATGCCGACCTTGTCCGCCAGGTAGCGCACCTCACTCTCGCGGTCGCCAGACACCAGCAACACCCGACGAAACCCGTGCAGGGGCATCAAGTGGCGAATAAACGACTGGCCTTCCGGGCGCGGTTCATCGCGAAACCGGCAGACCCCGGCATAGACCCCCGCCAACAGCACCACGCATTCCAACCCACCCGCCTGCGGTGGCAGCTGAGTGCTGGCGGCGGGTAACTGGGCCAGCAGTTTCTTGCGGCTGGTGACCTGCACCTGACGGCCGTCGATCTCCCCGCGCAGCCCCTCGCCCGGCCGCTCGCTGACCGCACTGGCCTCCAGCAGCGGCAAGCCCTGGGCCTGCGCCGCCTGTTGCGTGGCCGCGGCCAGAGGATGGCGCGAGTAACGCTCCAGGCTGGCCAGCGCCTGCAACACCTGCGCCTGGGTAAAGCCCGGGGCCGGCAACACCTCGCTCAAACTCGGTTGGCCACAGGTCAGGGTGCCGGTCTTGTCGAAGATCGCCACCGCGCAGGTGTCGATCTGCTCCAGCACGGCCGGGTCCTTGATGATGATGCCGCGCCGCGCCGCCAGCGACACCGAGCTGATGATGCTGACCGGAATGCCGATCAACAGCGGACAGGGCGTGGCCACCACCAGCACGGCGAGAAAGCGCAGGGCATCGCCACTGAGCCACCAGGCCAGCCCGGCCAGCAGCAGGGCCAGCGGCGTATACAGCGCGCCCAGTTGATCGCCGAGACGGCGCAGTTTGGGCCGACGCTGCTCGGCGCTGCGCATCACCTGCATGATCTTGGCGTAGCGCGAGTCCACCGCGCGCTGCTCGGCCCGCACAATCAGCGCGCCATCACCGTTGATCGCCCCCGACAGCACCGCCGAGCCCGGCGCCTTGGGCAGCACATAGGGTTCGCCGGTCAGGTAGGACTCGTCCATGCTCGAGCGCCCTTCCAGCACCACACCATCCACCGGGCAGGCCTCGTGGGGCAGCACGCGCAGCTCATCGCCCACCTGCAACTCGGCCAGGGGCAAATCCTGCCACTCACCGTCGCGCCGGCAATGGGCCAGGGCCGGCAAGCGCGATGCCAGGGCCTGCAGGGCAAAGGACGCGCTGCGCACGGCATAGGCCTCCAGGGCCTGGCCGCCGGCCAGCATCAACACCACCAGGCTGGCGGCCAGGTATTGCTGCAGCCACACGCCGGTAACAATGGCCACGGCCGCCAGCAGGTCGGCACTCAATTCGCGCCGCAACAGGCGCCGGCCAATCACCTGCAATAACGGCAGGCCGCCGACCAGCAACACGGCAAACAGCGGCCACAGCGCCCACGGCTGGCCCAGCCAGCCACCGGCCGGCGTCCAGGCAAAGCGCAGCAACAGATGCAGGGCCAGGCCGCCACAGCTGCCCAGGGCAATCAGTACGCTCTGACTGCGCCAAGCGCTCACCGGTGTGGCAACAGGGCTCATGGCAACACTCCAATTCGTCAGTCTGTGGGCATGGCGCGCCTTGGTGTTTGCCCGCGACTGCGGTCAAATAGCCGGCAACCGATTCAGGAACGCCTTAATGCCTACCTTAGCCCCTGCCCCATCGATTGAAACCCTGCAACTGGGCGAACTCGCCTGCTGGCGCGTGCGTCACGGCGACGGCGAACTGCTGATCAGCCAGCAAGGGGCGCAGATCCTACGTTATGGCCGTGACGGACAACCGCCGTTGATCTGGCTCAGCGAACAGGCCGCCTACCGCCGCGGCCAGGGCGTGCGCGGCGGCGTGCCGATCTGCTGGCCGTGGTTCGGCGACCTCAAACGCAACCCGCCGGCGGTCCAGGCCCTGGCCCCAGACCTCGATAGCGCGGCCTTCCATGGCGGCGTGCGCAGCCTCGACTGGCAGCTGAGCGACAGCCGCGTGGATGCCGAGGGCATCTGCCTCAACTTCAGAGGCCCAACCCCGGATAGCCAGCATCCTGCCTGGCCAGCGACGCTTGCAGTCAGCCTGCAGATTCGCCTCGACCAGCAGCTGCATATCCACCTGCTCAGCCACAACCGTGGCACCCAGCCATTGACCCTGAGCCAGGCCCTGCACAGCTACTTCGCCGTCAGCGACATCCGCCAGGTTGAGGTCGAAGGTCTGGCCGGCTGCCGCTACATCGAAACCCTCGACGACTGGCAAGAACGCCAACAAGCCGGCGCCCTGGGCTTTGCCGGCGAGACCGACCGCATCTACCTGGGTCTGCCGCCCAGCCTGAGCCTGGTCGATCATGGTTGGCAGCGGCGCATCAGCCTGCACAGCCAGGGCTCGGCCTCAGCGGTGCTGTGGAACCCCTGGGTGGATAAAGCCCTGCGCCTCAGCGACTTTGCCGCCGACGCCTGGCAGCGCATGCTCTGCATCGAAACTGCCAATGTCTGGGACGACTGCGTGCACCTGGCCCCCGGCACCAGCCACAGTCTTGACCTGCGCCTGAGCTGCGAGCCGCTCTAGGAACGATCGCTACAGATCGCTTTCTTCGACCAGCCTTACCGCGCTGGCATCCAGAGCGTAGGCAGCATCGGCGAGATCATTGCTGACCGCCTCAACCTTGAGCGCACCACTGACCCAGATCGGCGCGTAGATGTCCTCCAGGGCAATGCCCTGGGGGTAGCGCACCAGGATCAGCTGATTGGGTGGAGGCGGCGGCACATGGATGCAGGCGCCTGGATACGGCACCAGGAAGAACAGCGTGCTGCGCCCCTTGGCATCGCTTTCCAACGGCACCGGATAACCACCAATGCGGATATTCTTGCCGTCCATGGTAGCGACGGTCTTGCTCGAATACATCACCGCGGGCAGCTGCTTGTCGGCCTGTTTCAAGCCGCCCTTGTTGGTAAACACGCCCTCGCCTTCCGCCGTGTCGTGGCTGATTTCCGGCATGTTTTCCAGGGCCTGGCGATCGCTCGCCGGCAGCAGTTGTAGCCAGTCGGTTTCCGCCAGTTCAGCGCGGGCCGTGGCACTCAGGAGCAAGACAACGAAGAGCAGTAAGGCGCGCATGGCAACATCCGGCAGCCAGGGGAGACAGCTGTGACTCAAGCGGCGGCGGACAGTTCCACCGCGGCTTGACCCTGCCCCGTACCGAAAGGCGGCCGGGGCAGCGGCAGGCTCAGGCCTGGTCGATCAGCGATTCGACGGCGGTGATCTGCCGGTCGAGGGTAGCGCGATCGACGCTGCGCAGGGTGGCGTGGCCAACCTTGCGCCCAGCCTTGAAGGCCTTGCCGTAGTGATGCAGGTGGCAGTCGTCGATCGCCACCACCTTGTCCACCGCCGGCACTGTGCCGATAAAGTTGAGCATGGCGCTCTCGCCGATCTTGCGCGTCGAGCCCAGCGGCAGGCCGGCCACGGCGCGCAGATGGTTCTCGAACTGGCTGCACTCGGCGCCTTCGATGGTCCAGTGCCCGGAGTTGTGCACCCGTGGGGCGATTTCGTTGGCCTTCAGGCCGCCGTCCACTTCAAAGAACTCGAACGCCAGCACGCCGACGTAATCCAGGGCCTTGAGCACCCGGCCGACGTAGTCTTCGGCCAGTTTCTGCAGCGGATGCTGGGTACTGGCGATCGACAGGTTGAGCACGCCGTTGACGTGGGTGTTGTGTACCAACGGGTAGAAGCGCGTTTCGCCATCACGGGCGCGCACGGCGATCAGCGACACTTCGCCGCTGAACGGCACGAAGCCTTCGAGAATGCACGGCACGCTGCCCAGTTCGGCAAAGGCACCGGTCACATCGGCGGCCTTGCGCAGGACTTTCTGGCCCTTGCCGTCGTAACCCAGGGTACGGGTCTTCATCACGGCCGGCAGACCAATGCTGGCCACGGCGGCATCGAGGTCGGCCTGGGACTGGATATCAGCGAAATCCGGGGTCGGAATGCCGAGGTCCTTGAACAGCGACTTCTCGAACCAGCGATCACGAGCGATGCGCAGGGCTTCGGCGCTCGGGTACACCGGCACGAACTGCGACAGAAAGGCCACGGTCTCGGCCGGCACGCTTTCGAACTCGAAGGTGACCAGATCGACTTCATCGGCCAGCTGGCGCAGATGGTCGAGATCGCCGTAATCGGCACGGATATGCTCGCCCAGCGCCTGCGCGCAGGCATCCGGCGCCGGGTCGAGGAAGGCAAAGTTCATCCCCAGTGGGGTCCCTGCCAACGCCAGCATGCGGCCCAGTTGGCCGCCACCGATTACACCGATTTTCATCTGCTTAGGCCTCGCGTGGATCTGAGTTGTCCAGCACCGCGTCAGTTTGCTCCTGGCGGAACTGCTTGAGCGCGACATGGAACTGCGGGTGTTGGTGCCCGAGGATGCTGGCGGCCAGCAGCGCCGCGTTGACCGCGCCAGCCTTGCCGATGGCCAGGGTCGCCACCGGAATGCCGGCCGGCATCTGCACGATCGACAACAGCGAGTCGACGCCCGACAGCACGGCCGACTGCACCGGCACGCCGAGTACCGGCAGGTGGGTCTTGGCCGCACACATGCCCGGCAAGTGCGCCGCACCGCCAGCACCGGCGATGATCACCTGGATGCCACGCGCCTCGGCCTGTTCAGCGTACTGAAAAAGCAGGTCCGGAGTACGGTGGGCGGACACCACTTTGACTTCGTTGGGGATGCCGAGCTTGTCGAGCATCTCCACGGTGTGGCTGAGGGTGCTCCAATCGGATTTGGAACCCATGATCACGCCAACCAGTGCGCTCATCGTCTTGCCTCATCTCAGTGCGCCAAC
>RCMZ01000164.1_pt1 | contig 41461 bp, 33 predicted proteins | sample 2041141 | NCBI WGS metagenome assembly RCMZ01 (sample SAMN09708263, study PRJNA481090) | Wastewater metagenome, whole genome shotgun sequencing project. | biome: sewage; isolation source: Davis station wastewater (DW) | place: Antarctica: Davis Station | collected 2010-03-01 | reverse complement strand
AGGCGAAAGTGCGTGGGCCATCAAGTCAAGCCTCTTTTTTTACACGGGTAGGGGTTGCGACGGTCGCGGCGGGGGCGTCGCGCGGCACCAGCCAGATGCCACAACACACCAGCACCAGTGCGAGCAGGTTCTTCCACTCCAACAACACCTCGCCTAAGAAAATGGCCGAGAGCACCGCACCAAAGATCGGCACGGTGAAATTGAAGATCGTGATCTGGCTCACGCGGTTGTGCTTGAGCAGCAGGCTCCACAGAGAAAATGCCGCTGACGACAACAGCGCCAGGTAAACGAGCAACACCGTGGACGCCACGGAAAACCCACTCAATGCCCCACCCGAAGCCCAGCCGATGGCCAGCAATGCAGCCCCACCAATGGCCAGCTGCCACCCGGTCATCACCACCGAATCCATGCGCTGCGACACCTGTTTGCCGTAAATGCTGGCGGCGGCCAGCACAAAAGCAGCGATCACCACAAAACCCTCACCCAGCAGCGTGAAGTCCAGATCGAAGGAGCCCCGCCCCAGGTTCACCACCATGACCCCCGAAAAGCCCACCAGACAGCCCCACAGCTTGGCATGGCTCAAGCGGTCGTTGTGATAGATCCAGTGAGCCAGAAGCACGCTGAAGAACGTCCCCGTGGCGTTCATGATCGACCCCTTAACGCCCGTTGTGTAGGCGAGCCCAATGTAGAAGAACACATACTGCAGCGTGGTCTGCGCAAGGCCAAGCACCACCAGTTGACGGGCTGCGCCCTTGCCCAGGCCCCATACGCTCTTGCGCGTCACCAGCGACAGCGCCAACAACACCAGGCCGGCCCACAGAAAGCGCCAACCAGCAAAGACAAGTTTGGTGGGCACATCGTCGGCCGCGATGCCGAACCAGGCGTAACCGCTCTTGATGGCGGGGTACGAACTGCCCCACAACAAACAGCAAAGCAGCGCCAAGGCCACCACGACCTTGCGGTCTGAGAAACGCGAAGAACCCATGAGAAATCAATCCTTCTAGAACAACAGCCCGTGCAAGCACGGGCTGTAAAAGGCAAAAGGGCCGACGCCTTGCAGTGGCGCGGCCAAAAAGTGCCGGTCGTTCAGGTGACCGGCGCAGGGTTGAACAACACCAGCGCGTTGTGCAACTGCCAGGTTTCGGCCCAGGTCTTCTTGCGGCCGCTTGCCACGTCGAGCAGCAGGTGAAAAAGCTCCCATCCCAGTTCTTCGATGGTCGCTGCGCCGTCTGCAATTTTGCCGGCGTTCACATCCATCAGGTCATGCCAGCGCCGTGCCAGGTCGCTGCGTGTAGCCACCTTGACCACAGGGCATTCGGCCAGTCCATAGGGCGTGCCGCGCCCCGTGGTGAACACATGGAGGTTCATGCCCGCGGCCAGCTGGAGGGTGCCACAAATGAAGTCACTGGCGGGAGTGGCGGCATAGACCAGCCCCCGCTGATCGCGCCGCAACTTTTCACCCGGCGCCAGCACATGCGCGATAGGTGCCGATCCACTCTTGATGATGGAGCCCATCGCCTTTTCGGCGATGTTGGACAAGCCCCCCGCCTTATTGCCAGGGGTGGTGTTGGCGGCGCGGTCCACGCGTCCGCGGTCCAGGTAACGGTCATACCAGCCAAGTTCGCGGACGATAGCGTCGGCCACTTCGGGTGTGGCTGCGCGGCTGGTGAGCTGTTCGACTGCGTCACGCACCTCGGTGTTTTCGCTGAACATGACAGTAGCGCCGGCTCGCACCAGCAGGTCAGAACAAAAGCCGACCGCCGGATTGGCCGTGACCCCGGAGAACGCATCGCTGCCGCCGCACTGCACACCCAACACCAGCTCGCTGGCGGGAATGGTCTCGCGCCGGCGTGCGTTCAAGCGTGCAAGATGCGGACGCGCGCTTTGCACGATGTGGTCGAGCATGGACACGAAACCCACGTGCTCTTCAGCCTGCAGGCACACAGTCTCTGGCCCCAGACCTGCGTCACGCTCATCGGTGATGGAAAAGCTGCCAGGCGGAAGCAAGCGGTCGGGCTGCAGCTTTTCGCAGCCCAGACTGACCACCATCACCTCGCCACCAAAGTTGGGGTTCAGGCTGATGTTGCGCAGCGTGCGGATCGGAATGATCGCGTCAGGCGCATCAATGGCGACCCCACAGCCATACGTATGCTCCAGCCCGATCACGTCATCCACGTGCGGGTACTGCGGCATCAGCTCGGCCTTGATGCGCCGCACTGCCAGGGCCACGACCCCCGCCACGCACTGAACGGTCGTCGTGATCGCCAGTATGTTGCGTGTGCCCACTGAACCATCGGCGTTGCGGTAACCCTCGAAGGTGTAGCCCGTGAGCGGTTCTTGGGCCGGGAGCTTCACTGTGGCCATGGGCAACCCCTCCAGAGCACGCGCCGAGGGCATCTGCAGCAACCGCTCGTGCACCCAACTGCCTGCGGCAATGGGTTTGAGCGCGTAGCCGATGGGGACGTTATAGCGCCGCACCACATCCCCTTCCGCCATGTCGCACAAGGCCACCTTGTGGCCCTGAGGCACTTTGTCGCGCAAGGTGATGCCCGCGCCCGGCACACCTTGTGGCAAGACCGTGCCTGCAGGCAAACCACCATCATTGGCGACGATCGCGACGTTGTCGTCCGCATGCATGCGGATGGTGAGGGCGTTTTTTGTCATCTAAGAAGCTTCTTCAAACCGGCTGCAAAGGCAGCATCGCGACCCAGTTGGGGTTCAAACCGACCGCATGCTCGGACAGCGGCGTGAGGGCACCGGTACCCGCCGAAATGGCGTGTACGCCCACACGATGGCTCGCCTGCCCAGCGACAACCACATGCGCCCCATTGGCCGCGATGGCAAAACCGCGAGGCTGCTGCTGCGTGGACCAGTGCCCCACAGGCGCCAATATCCCACTCGTGGTATCGACCGAGAAACCCGCCAAGGTGTGGCTGTTGCGCTCGCTCGTATAGAGCCACCGCTCATCAGGGCTCAGGTGCAGGTCTGCCCCCCAGGCTCCACCATCAAAGCCCTGTGGAAGGGTCGGCAAACTTTGTAGCAAGCGCAGTGCGCCACTGTCGCTGTCGACCGCCAGCACGTGCACGAAGGCATCAAGCTCGCCGAGCACATAGGCACGATCCCCGCGCGTGTTGAAACACAAATGCCGAGGGCCCGTGCCCTGCGGCATCGCAAAGACGGGCGGATCGGTGAGCTGCAGCACGCCGGTTGAGGCATTCAGCCCATACCGGTGCAGCTGACCACCGCCCAACGATGCGGCCAAAACGAAACGATTGTCTGGCGTCGCCAGCGCGCAATGCGCATGGCGGCCCGTGGCATAGGTGTGGGTGTCGTCACTTGCCCCACACACAACCCCCTGCGCATTCACGGCTTGCACAGACACCATGTCGGCGCCATAAGACGCCGCCAGCAGCCAGCGCCCCGTGCGATCCGTGCACAGATACGCCATGCTGGCCGGCAACGGCGCCTCGGCAATGACCTGCGCGCGACCTGCGCGCGCATCCACGGCCAGGGTGACAACGGCCAGCGGGTCACTGCGTCGCGCCACATACAGGTGCTTTTTGTCGGGGCTCAACGCCATGGGCATGAGTTGCCCGCCCAAAGACAGCACCTGCTCGGTTCGCAATTGGCCCGTGGCGGCAGCGAGGTGCAACACATGCAATTCACCGCTGTCGGCGCACGACACAAACACCACGCTATCCCTTAGCGGACTATCGCTCATCGCTTTTCACCAATTCCTTACAAACCCATGGCGCGCGGCAGCCACAACGAGATGGCGGGCACATAGGTGACCATGAGCAACACGACAAACAGCGCGATAAAAAACGGCATCATGGCTTTGGTGACCACCCCCAGCGGCAGCTTGGCCACCGCAGCGCCAGTGAACAACACAGTCCCCACGGGCGGCGTGATGAGGCCAATCCCCAGATTGACCATCATGATCATGCCGAAGTGCACCGGGTCGACGCCCAGCATCTTGACCACAGGCAGCAAGATCGGGGTGAGGATCAGGATCAGCGGCGACATATCCATCAGGCAACCGAGCAGCAGCAGCATGATGTTGATCATGCCCAGGATGACGTACTTGTTGTCCGACATGCTGGTCAGAAAAGCCGTCACCTTCATCGGGATCATCATCATCGTCATGAGGTAGCCGAACGCTGCCGCAAAGCCAATCAAAATCATCACCACCGTGACGGTCTTGACCGTTCGGTGCACGAGCTTGGGCAGATCGCGCCATTTGTAGTCGCGGTAAATAAACATCGTCACAAAAAACGCCCACACCACGGCGATCGATGCCGATTCATTGGCCGTGAAGATCCCCGAGAGAATGCCGCCGAGAATGATGACCATCGTCATCAACCCCCACAGCGCCTCCACGCAGATCTTCAGTGCCTGCTTGAGTGGGATGACCTCCCCCTTGGGGTAGCCTTCGCGGTGGGCAGTGAACAGGCACAACGCCGCCAGAGTCAGCCCCATCAGCAGCCCCGGAAGCACACCCGCCATGAACAGCGCGGCAATTGACACCGTGCCGCCAGCGGCCAGCGAATACAACACGGCGTTGTGGCTTGGCGGGATGAGGATGGCCTGCACCGAGCCACTGACCGTGACGGCCGTGGCAAATGCGCGGGGGTAGCCTTTTTTCTCCATTTCGGGGATCAACACCGAGCCAATGGACGCGGTGTCTGCCACCGAAGAACCAGAAATGGCGCCGAAGAATGTGGAGGCCAGGATGTTGACCAGCGACAGCCCTCCACGAATGAACCCCACCAGCACACCCGCAAATGCCACCAATCGTCGCGCCATGCCGCCTTCGGCCATGATGGCCCCGGCGAGCACGAAAAACGGAATGGCCAACAGCGAGAATTTGTTGACGCCCGAAGCCACCTGAATCATGACCGCGTCCAGGGGCAAATCGATCCAGAGTGCACCCACCAGGGCTGAAAGCCCCAGGGAATAAGCGATCGGAACACCGATCAGCATCAACGCAAAGAAGGTACCCAAAAGTACGAGGGTGTCCATATCAGGCGCCTTCCGTCAGTTCTTCGTAGCGCACCACGCGGCGGTGCGTCTGCGGACCAAAAACACATTTTTCCAAAACAAAGATGAAAGTGATCGCTGCACCGATGGGCAAGGGCGAATAGGTAGCCCCCACAGGCAACCAAGGCAACTCACTGATGCCTTGCCCCCAGGTTTCGATGCACAAGCGGGTGCCATACCAGGTCACAAAACCGCAAATTGCCAGCATGAGCAGATCAACCACCCAAGCGGCCACGCGCTGGAGGAACACCGGGAGCTTTTCGGTCAGCATGTTGACCGCAATGTGCCCTCCGGCACGATAAGCCGCAGCCGCACCGACAAAGGTAAAAACCATCATCAGCAAAATAGCGATGGGCTCGGGCCACTGAGAGCCCGTGCCAAGAACGTAGCGGCTGAAAACGCCCCACGGAATGATCAGCGACATGAAGAAGATCGCCGTACCGGCAGCCCAGATGGTGGCCAGATACAGCCGATCCATCCAGCGCAAGAAAGGGTGGTCCATAAGATGGATGAGAGGAGTAAAAGAATGCGCGACCACCCCTACCGCAGGCAAGGGTGGGTGGCCGCGCAGAGTGGCGGTGCGCTTTACTTCACGGCCTCGATGCGCTTCATCAAGTCGGTGTAGTTGGAACCATACTTGGCGCGCACAGCGGCCGTGGCGTCGTAGAACGCCTTGTTGTCCACGTTGATAAACTCCACGCCGGCCGTCTTGAGCTTGGCCGTGTAGTCTTCAACACTCTTGTCCCACAGCGCGCGTTGTTCCATCTGCGCCTCGCGGCCAAACTTCTTCATGAGCGCCTGATCGTCCTTGGAGAGCTTGTCCCACGTGACCTTCGAAACCACCAGCAGCTCAGGGATGATCAGGTGGTTGGTCTGCGTGTAGTACTTCGCACCGGTGCTGAAGTGGTTGCTGGTGAAGAAGCTTGGCGCATTGTTCTCAGCGCCGTCCACCACGCCCGTTTGCAGCGCGGTGAACACCTCGCCATAACCCATCGAAATACCATTGCCGCCCATGGCGTTCATGGTGTCCACAAACAACGGGTTGCCCATCATGCGGATTTTTTGTCCCTTGAGGTCAGCGGGGGTGCGCACGGGTTTTTTGGTGTAGAGGCTGCGTGAGCCGCCATCCATCCAGCCAATGGCCACCAATTTGGCGGGCGATGCACTGATCTTGGCCAGCAGTTCGTCGCCAATGGGCCCGTCGATCACTGCGCGCATGTGGTCTTGGTTGCGGAAGACGAAGGGCATGTTGAACACATTCACTTCTGGCACCACCGTGCCAATGGGCCCGAGGGATGTACGCAGAATATTGATGGCGCCCACCTGGGTCTGCTCGATCATTTCTTTTTCACCACCCAGCACACCACCAGGGAAGGTCTGAATCTTCAGGCGCCCCTTGGTCGCTGCGTCGAGTTTTTTGCCCATATTCTCGACCGCCACCACGTTCGGGTAACCGGCGGGATGAACGTCCGCAGCCTTCAGGACCATCGACGACTGCGCCAAGGCCACGTGGGGAAGGAAAGCCATGGTGGCCACGGCAGTGGCGCAGGCAGTCAGCAGGGAACGACGAAAGCTCATAGGTATCTCCGGTGCAATAAGTTGTTATGGAAGATAAAAGTCAGTCACTCAATCAAAGGGGCCGGTGCGTACAAACGCCCCCCCTTGAAAGATCACGGCGGGGTCACTCAAATCGGGGCGCGGGTCGGCCGCCTCGACCTGGGCGCGAAAGCGCTCAGAGCTGTCTTGCGGACGGTAGCCAATATGGCGGGCCTGGGTGTTGTCCCACCACGTAGTGGTGTTGTCACCCATGCCGTAGATGATGCTGTGGCCCACCACGGGCGCGGTCAGGCTGGCAACTACGAGGCGTTCCAGGTCGTCGTAACTCATCCACGTGGCCAGCATGCGGCGATTTCGCGGCTCGGGGAACGAAGAACCGATGCGCAGGCACACCGTCTCAATGCCATAGCGATCAAAATAGAACCGCGAAAGGTCTTCGCCAAACGCCTTGGACAAGCCATAAAGGCCATCAGGGCGGGCTGGGTCCTTGATGCCCACCACTTCGTCCTGCCGATAGAAACCGGTCACATGGTTGGAGCTGGCGAACACCACCCGTTTCACGCCACATTTGCGGGCTGCTTCATACAGGTTGTATGCGCCGATGATGTTGGCCTGCAAGATGGGGCTCCACGCTTGCTCGGTCGACACACCGCCCAGGTGGATCACGGCATCTACCCCCTCCAGCAGTTCCAGCATGGTGGGTGCGTCTTCGAGCCGCGCGGGGCGCAACTCCTCACCTGGCGCCTGCACGCCGAGCTCTTGAATGTCCGAGAGCCGCAGCGTGGCGCAATATGCCTTCAATCGGGTACGCAACTCACGCCCCAAGCCCCCGGCGGCCCCGGTCAACAACAAGCGTTCAAATCGGATCGGAGTCGGGTGGCAAGGCATGGCTATTTCGGGGGTTCTTGATACAGTGTTGGTGCAAACAGTTGAACGTCATCGGTTGTCGTACAACAAAATACAATGTACCCTTTCTCTCCACGACGCCACATAGGGATAACACCAAGAAATGAGCACCGACATCGCGCCGCGTCGCAAACCCCGCACACTGGCACTGGAACTGGTGGACTCACTGGGCGACCGTATTCGTGATGGCCGCCTGCAACTGGGCGACAAACTCCCCACCGAAGCGGCAATCATGGGCGAGTTCAATGTCAGCCGCACCGTGGTGCGCGAAGCCATCTCCAAGCTGCAAGCATCAGGGCTGGTTGAAACCCGCCACGGCATTGGGACCTTCGTGCTCGGACTGGGCCAGGCCCCTGGCTTCAAGATCACGCCCGACCAGTTCAGCACACTGCGCGACGTGATCGCCGTGCTGGAACTGCGCATCGGCATGGAAACCGAAGCCGCAGCGCTGGCAGCGCAGCGCCGCACAGCCGCCAACATCTCGGCCATGCGCGAAGCCCTGAACAACGTCGCAGCCGCCGTGGATGCAGGACGGGATGCGGTGGCTGCCGACTTCCAGTTTCACCTGGAAATCGCGCGCGCCACCCAAAACAGCCACTTCGCGGAGTTGATGGGCACCCTGGGCAGCATGATCATTCCGCGCGCCCGACTGGACACGGCATCCACAGTGGCAGCGCCAGACGATGATCGCAGACAATACCTGCGCCGCGTCAATGGCGAGCACGAAAGCATCTACGACGCCATCGTGAACCAGGACCCGGATGGCGCGCGCGCGGCCATGCGCACCCATCTGGCCAACAGCCGCGAGCGCCGCCGCCGCGCGCAGACCGAAGCGCCATGAGCACCCGCACAAGCGGGCTCCACGCGCCCCCCAGCGCTGGGGCGTGAACCATCTCTCACGACACAGCCCACCCCAACGCCGCCCCCCTCTCCTGCGCCAGCAAAGACCGCGCGCGTTCCCATGCCGCCACGCCAACGCAAGGCCCCTGCCGCTCACGCCTGTAGCACCTCTCGCACCATCGAAAGGCAAACAGCCGACGCCATATGGGCCCATGCGTAGTTTCCCTCAGCAGAATTTATGGCGTTATGTTGTACGATGACCTACAACAAAGCCAATGGAGCGCGCCCGACCCTTCGTCTGAGCGCCTTCGTTGCACCTGTTGATCACCGCCCCTTCGGAGAACCTTGTCCATGACCCCTCAAGAACTCAAAAGCGTCCTGCAGTCCGGCTTGTTGTCGTTCCCGCTGACGGACTTCGACAGCAACTTGCGCTTCGCCCCCCAAGCCTACGCCGATCGCCTGGAATGGCTACAGCCTTACGGCGCGTCGGCCCTGTTTGCCGCAGGGGGAACGGGTGAGTTCTTTTCGCTGGCTCCGCAAGAGTTCAGTGCCGTCGTGAAGGTGGCACTGGACACCTGCCGGGGCCGCACACCCATCATTGCAGGCGCTGGCGGGGGCACCACTCTGGCGATTGAATACGCCCAGGAGGCCGAGCGGCTGGGCGCGCAGGGCATCCTGCTGCTGCCACATTACCTGACCGAAGCCAGCCAGGACGGCTTGGTAGCGCATGTGAAAGCGGTCTGCCAGAGCGTGAAGATCGGCGTCGTGGTTTACAACCGAGGCGCCTGCCGCCTGACCCCTGCCAGCCTCATCACGCTGGCAGCGTCTTGCCCCAATCTCATCGGTTTCAAGGACGGTATTGGCGACATCGAAGCCTTTGTGGCGATCCGCCAGACCTTGGGCGACCGTTTTGCCTACCTGGGCGGCCTGCCCACGGCCGAAGTGTTTGCGGGCGCCTACAAGGCCATGGGCTGCCCGGTGTATTCGTCGGCGGTTTTCAACTTCATTCCCAAAACAGCCATGGCGTTTTACAACGCCCACGCAGCGGGCGACAGCGCCACCTGCGACCAACTGATCCGCGATTTCTTCCTGCCCTACCTCGCACTGCGCAACCAAGGCATGGGCTATGCCGTGTCCATCGTGAAAGCAGGCGCCACGTTGTCGGGGCACAGTGCCGGGCCTGTGCGCCCGCCGCTGTCGGACCTCAAGCCCTCAGAAGTCGAACAACTGCGCACGCTGATGGCGCCACTGGGGGCGCAATGACCATGGGCACCACCCCACGCATCACCAGTGTGCGCGTTGTCCCCGTTGCGGGCCGCGACAGCATGCTCCTGAACCTCTCGGGCGCACATGCTCCCTTTTTTACCCGCAACCTGCTGATCCTGACCGACAGCGCGGGCCGCACGGGTGTGGCCGAAGTCCCCGGCGGCGAGCCGATCCGCCAGACGCTGGAAGACGCGCGCCCTCTCATCGACAACGCCCGCGTGGGCGACTGGCAACGCGTGCTCAACGCAGTGCGCACCACCTTTGCAGGGCGCGACGCGGGTGGACGGGGTTTGCAGACGTTTGACCTGCGCACCACCATCCATGCGGTCACGGCGGTGGAAACCGCCCTGCTGGACCTCCTAGGCCAGCACCTGGAAGTGCCCGTTTGCGCGCTGCTCGGCGAAGGCCAGCAACGCAGCGCCGTGCCCATGCTGGGTTACCTCTTTTTTGTGGGCGACCGCCGCAAGACCGATCTGCCCTACGACACGGCCCCGGATGCCGATGACGCCTGGCTGCGCTTGCGCCACGAGGTGGCCATGACCCCCGAGGCCGTGGTGGCGCTGGCTGAGGCCGCCCAGGCACGGTACGGGTTTCAGGACTTCAAGCTCAAAGGCGGCGTGTTGCCCGGCGAAGCCGAGGTGGAAGCCATCCGCGCCCTCAAGGCCCGGTTCCCGCAGGCGCGTGTCACGCTCGACCCCAATGGTGGCTGGCTGCTGAAAGACGCGGTGCGCCTGCTGCGCGACCTGCATGGCACCCTGGCCTATGCAGAAGACCCGTGCGGGGCCGAGGGCGGCTTCTCGGGCCGCGAGGTGATGGCCGAATTCCGCCGCGCCACCGGCCTGCCCACCGCGACGAACATGGTGGCCACCGACTGGCGGCAGATGGTGCACTCACTGTCGCTGCAGGCGGTGGACATTCCACTGGCCGACCCACATTTCTGGACCATGCAAGGCGCCGTGCGCGTGGCGCAAACCTGCCGCGACTTTGGTCTGACCTGGGGCTCCCACTCCAACAACCACTTCGATGTGTCGCTCGCGATGTTCACGCATGCCGCAGCGGCCGCACCGGGCCGTGTCACCGCCATCGACACCCACTGGATCTGGCAAGACGGCCAGGGCCTGACCCAGCAACCGCTGCAGATCGTCAACGGCGAAGTGGCCGTGCCAACCGCACCCGGTCTGGGGGTGACGCTCGATATGGACGCCGTGGAAGCCGCCCACCAGTTGTATCTGCAGCATGGCCTGGGCGCGCGCGATGACGCAATCGCCATGCAGTACCTGCTGCCAGGCTGGACCTTTGACCCCAAGCGCCCTGCCCTGGTGCGTTGATGCACGCATCAACTTCACCACACTGCAAGACACGCCACGCCGCTGACCACAACACGTGTTCCAGCCCCTCCCTCCATCAACCCTATTGAACTGAAACCACCACCATGCATGCCAACCTGATCGCCGGCACCTGGACCGAAGGCGTCCGCACCTACCGCAACACCAACCCCTCTGACACACGCGACGTGATCGGGGACTATGCCGTGGCCAGCCGCGAGCAGGCACTCGACGCTGTGGCCGCCGCGCAGGCGGCCTTCCCCGCCTGGAGCCTGTCGACCCCGCAGCAGCGCTTTGACATCCTTGATGCCGTGGGCAACGAGATCATTGCCCGCAAAGCCGAACTGGGCGACCTGCTGGCACGCGAAGAGGGCAAAACACTGCCCGAAGCGATTGGCGAAGTGGGCCGTGCCGCCGCCATCTTCAAGTTCTTCGCGGGCGAAGCGCTGCGCCCCGGTGGCGAAGTGATGCCTTCGGTGCGCCCCGGCGTCGGCATTGAGATCACCCGCGAGCCCCTGGGCATCATCGGCATCATCACGCCGTGGAACTTCCCCATCGCCATCCCGGCATGGAAGATTGCGCCCGCCCTCGCCTACGGCAACTGCGTGGTGTTCAAACCCGCCGAAGTGGTTCCGGGCTCTGCCTGGGCGCTGGCCGATATCCTGCACCGCGCAGGCCTGCCAGCCGGTGTGTTCAACCTGGTGATGGGCCGTGGTTCGGACGTGGGCCAGGTGCTGCTCGAAGACGAGCGCATTGCCGGCGTGAGCTTCACCGGCTCGGTGGGCACGGGCCAGCGTGTGGCAGCCGCCTGTGTGCCACGTGGCGCAAAAATTCAGCTCGAAATGGGTGGCAAAAATCCGTTTGTGGTGCTCGACGATGCAGACCTGAACGTGGCCGTGGGCGCGGCGATCAACAGCGGCTTCTTCTCGACCGGCCAACGCTGCACCGCCAGCAGCCGGGTGATCGTGACCGAAGGGATTCATGACCGCTTCGTGGCCGCCATGGTCGAGAAGATGAAGACCTTGAAGGTGGACGATGCCCGCAAGGCCGGCACCGACATCGGCCCCGTGGTGGACGACCGCCAACTGGCCCAGGACCTGGAGTACGTTGGCATCGGAAAGCAGGAAGGCGCAACGCTGGCCTTTGGCGGCGAGGCGCTGGAAAAGAACGCTGACGGCGCCCCCGGCTACTACATGCGCCCCGCGCTGTTCACAGACACCACGCCGGGCATGCGCATCAACCGCGAAGAGATTTTCGGCCCCGTGGTGAGCGTGCAGCGCGTGAAAAACTACGACGAAGCGCTGGCGCTGGCCAACGACACCCAGTTTGGCCTGGCCAGTGGCATTGCCACCACCAGCCTCAAACACGCCACCCACTTCAAGCGCCACGCCCAGGCTGGCATGGTGATGGTGAATCTGCCCACCGCAGGGGTGGACTACCACGTGCCGTTCGGCGGGCGCAAAAGCTCCAGCTATGGATCGCGCGAACAAGGGCGCTATGCGGCGGAGTTCTACACCACGGTGAAGACAGCCTATACCCAGGCTTGACGAGGCGGGCCTGTGGAATCAGGCCCGACAAAGCCGCCGAGATGGCCGCGCGCGTGTCTGACGGGTTGCCAGCACGCACGACGGCCGCACACCTGCAGACACCCGCACGCACGCCCACGCGGCGGCCGTCAACAACACCGATGCAAGGGGCCTGCCACTGGTGCGTTTTTCTGTTTATTGAATGAAAAGTGCCTCTAGCGCTTATAGATAAAGCGCCATCAGCTATAACAAAAATAGCAACCACTACCCATTCACGGTAGATTCCCAGCGCCCATTTGCAGGCGATTGCACGGCGCGCACCCGCCTCGCCGGTATCATCGCCCCCCATGATTGCCCGCCGAACCTTCTCTGCACTGCGCCTCTGGGTGCTCGCATGGTTCATGGCGTCTGTGGGTTTGGCCATCGCCTCGCCCCTGGTGCATCCGCAGTCCATCGAGGTCATCTGCTCAGGCGTTGGCACCATCAAGCTGCTGGTGCAAACCGACGACGGGCCGGTTGAAATGGGCACGATGGGCATGGACTGCCCCTTGTGCTCCCCCGTGGGGGCTCCGCCCCCCGCATTGGCGCTGCCCCACATTCTTCCGGCGCACCCGCTGGCGCATGCGCTGCAACCCGTCGAGGCCGCCCGCATGGCAGCGGTCACGGCTGCGCCCTTGCCCGCACGCGGGCCTCCCGCACGCTCTTGAACTGACGCACTCTGTTGCGGCCGCGCCCACCCGGTGAACGGATGGGCGGGCGCCGCCATTCTCTGTCTGTCCGAAAGACGGCGCGCTCCTTCGCTCCCTTGGGTGCCTCACGGCACCTTGTTGCCATATCGCATATCGCCCCGTTGAGCGCGGGCCACGCCGTCGCATCCTGAGCGTTTTTTATGTCCCGTATTTCTTTTCTCCCCATCGCTGCCCCCTTGGCGTGCGCGCCTGTGTCACACGCGGCGCTGTTCCCGCTCTCGACCTTGTGCGCCAGCGTGCTGGCCACCCTGGCGCTGGCGCCCCTGCCAGGCCGCGCACAAAACGCGGCGGCACCCACGCTCCAAACCGTGGACGTGGTGGAGGCAGTGCCCGCCAGCAACGGCAAACTCAACCTGGACACCCCTACCGAGACCGGTAGCCGCCTGGGATTGACCGCCCGCGAGACCCCCGCCTCGGTCACGGTGGTTGACCGCGCCACCATCGACGCACGCGGCGCGCAAGACACGCAGGAAGTCTTGCGCTCCATCCCCGGTGTGACGGCCCACAACGCCCCCGGCTCCATGGCGGCCAGTTACCGGGGATTTACCTCGAACTCCGTCGCGCAGCTCTACAACGGCGTCAACCCGCAATACGGCAGCGCCACCCGCGCGGTGGACAGCTGGATCTACGACCGCGTCGAGTCCATCGGCGGAGCCTCCAGCTTTCTTTTTGGCGCGGGTGGCGTGGGCGGCACGATCAACTACATCACCAAAACCGCCGAACGCAGCGACTTTTCCGAAGGCCAGGTGCGGCTGGGTTCGTACCAACTCAAAGAGGTCTCCGTCGGCCTGAACCGCCGCATCACGGGCAGCGACACCAGCGCTGCCCCGGCGCACTTTGCACGCATCGACATCCACCACAAAAACGCAGGCAGCTGGACCGAAGGCACCCAAACGCAGGCCACGCAGCTGGCCACCTCACTGTTGTCGGACCTGGGCGGCGGCTTTACCCACACCTTGGCGTACGAATACCAAAACGACCATGTCGACCGTCCCTACTGGGGCACCCCGGTGCTGCAGCCCGCAGGCGGCGCACTGCGCATTGACCCCGCGACACGGTTCAAGAACTACAACAGCGCGGACGGCATGTACGAGCACCGCGTGCAGTGGCTGCGCTCAGTATCGCAATGGCGGGCGTCGGATGCCCTGCAGCTCAAGAACACGCTGTATGCCTATGGCGCGCTGCGCGACTATCGCAACGTGGAGATTTACACCTTCAACCGCACCAACACGGCCGTCACGCGCTCGTCTCCCTATCTGCAGCGGCACGACCAGAAGCTGATCGGCAACCGGCTGGAAGGCACTTACCAGGGGCAACTGGCCGGCACAAAAAGCGACTGGGCCTTTGGTGTGGATGTGAGTGTGAACCGGCAAACCCGCTACCCGCAGTCGGTGTCCACAACAGTGAGCACCGTCAACCCTTACCAGTTCAATACCGAAAATTTCTTTGACATTCCGGGCATCAGCCCCGGGTTCAACCCCGACAAAGACAACAAGATCACCACCACCGCGCTGTATCTTGAAAACCGCACGCTGGTGGCCCCTGCGGTCCATCTGGTCACCGCGCTGCGCCATGAGCACATCGCTCTGGACCTGGTCAACCGCCGCGCTATCACGGCCAGCAGCCCGGCCACCTTCAGCCGCAGCTACAACCCCACCACAGGGCGCCTGGCCGCGGTGTGGGACATCGCCCCTGGCGCCAACTTGTATGCGCAGGCCTCAAACGCCGCCGACCCGCCGTCGGGCTCGCTGGCGTCGGCCTCGTTCAGCGACGTGCGCAACAACAGCGAACTTACCACTGGACAGCAGGCCGAAGTCGGCAGCAAGTTCGACTTCTGGGGCGGCAAGGGCAGCGCCACCGTTTCGGCCTTCCAGATCAACCGCAAGAACATCGCGTCGCAAGACCCGAACAACCCCAACCTGACCGTGCTGGTGGGCGAGCAGTCATCGAAAGGCATTGAGCTGTCAGCGGGAGTGCGCCCCAATGCCCTGTGGCAGGTGCAGGGCAACATCTCGCACACCCGGGCCCGGTATGAAAACTTCGTGCAGGGCGGGCTCTCCCGCGCGGGCAAAGTGCCCACGCTGGTACCGCAAACCGTGGCCAACGTGTGGGTGTCCTACGCCATCACCCCAACCGTCAGCGCCAGCGCTGGCGTGCGCCATGTGGGCAAGGTGTACAGCGACAGTGCCAACACGCAATACTGGCCGTCGTACACGCTGCTGGACCTGGGCCTGGCCTGGAAGATCACGCAAGGCACCATGCTGACAGGCCGCATCCGCAACGCCACCGACCGCATCTACGCTGCAGAGGCGCGTTCGCAGGTCTATCTGGGGGCGCCGCGCACCTTCGACATCACGCTGAGCGCCGCGTTCTGAAGGGGTGGGCATGTTGCACGCCAAACGCTGGCTTTTTCTCATCCACCGCTGGCTGGGCGTGCTGCTGTGCGCCTTCTTCGCCATGTGGTTCATCTCGGGCGTGGTGATGATGTACGTGGGCTACCCCAAGCTCACCCCCATCGAACGGCTCGCGCACCTGCCCCCCCTGCGTGCCGACGCCGTGGTGCTCCAACCGGCCGATGCTCTGCAGCGCGCTGGCCTGCTGGGGCCCCTGCTGGACTTTCGCCTGGCGGTGGCCAGCGGCGGCAGGGCCGTGTATCTGGCAGTGGCCGCACCGCGCAAAGGCATCCCCGCCGATCGGCCGCGACGACCGCCCGCTGCCACGGTGATCGATGCGGCCACCGGCGCGGTGCTCGCCACGGTGGATGCGCCCCACGCCATCGCATCCGCCCAGGCCTTTGCGCTGGCTGCGCCCCAACCCAGCGCCTCAGGTGGGTCAGAACAACGTGTTGCGGCCGTGGAGTACCTGGGCGCTGTGCAGGAAGACGCCTTCACCCACTCGCGTGCGCTGGATGCCCATCGGCCGCTGCATCGCCTGCGGGTGGATGACGCCGTGGGCACCGTGGTGTATGTGTCGGGCACCACGGGCGAGGTTGTGCGCGACGCCACACGCAGCGAACGCGGGTGGAACTATGCAGGGGCCTGGATCCACTGGCTCTACCCATTTCGCGGCAACCTTTTTGACCGCTATTGGGCCGACATCGTGAACGTGTTGTCCATCGCGGGCATGGTGCTCACCGTGACGGGCACCGTGGTGGGGGTGATGCGATGGCGCTTCTCGGGCCGGTATAAATCGGGCGCACGCACCCCGTATCGCGGATTCATGATGCGCTGGCACCATGTGTTTGGCTTGGTGTTCGCACTCGTCACCTTCACCTGGATCTTCAGCGGACTCATGTCGATGAATCCCTGGAAGCTGTTTGACAGCGGCGCAGTGCCGCTGCGTACGCAGGCCATGAACGGCGGCCCGCTGGTGCTGCCCACCACGGCGGCCACGGTGCAAGCCTTGCTGGCAGCGGCCCCTAACAACACCCGCGAGCTGCGCTGGGAACACTCTGTGGGCCACACGATCGTGCAGGCGCTCGGGCCCACCGGCACACCGGTATTGCTCAACGCCACCACGGCGCAGCCCCATGTCTTTGCGCCTGGGGTTGTGCAGCAGGCTGCCGCACTGCTGCTGCCCTACCCGGTCGTGCGCACCGACACGCTGCGCAACTACGACCTGCACTATTACGACCGTGCGCCCCACACCATGACCGGCGGTGGTGACAAGCCGCTGCCGGTGCTGCGCATGGTGTTTGAAGACCCCGACGCCACCTGGGTCCACGTTGATACCCACACAGGCGCTGTGCTGGGCCGCACAGACAGCCACCGCCGCGCCAGCCGCTGGCTCTTTGCCATGCTGCACAGCTGGGACTGGCTGCCTCTGCTGGAGCGGCGCCCGTTGTGGGACATCCTGCTCATTTTGCTGAGCCTGGGCGGCGCGGTGATGAGCCTCACCGGCGTGGTCGTGGGCTGGCGCAGGTTGGGCGTCAAGCTGCAGCCGTCACGGACCGCCATGGGCACGCGGTGACCCGCCCGGCAGCACGCCTATGATGGGGGCCATTGCCGTTACCTCCTGTGACACCTTGCCATGACGGTCCCCCTGTCTCCCTCTGCCCCCCACCGCGAGCACCCGGCCCCGCCAGGCCCACCGTCGGCACCGAAATGGGTGTCCAGCAAGCCCCTGCGCTCGATGGTGGTGCTTGGTACCGCCCTGGTGCTACTACTTGCCTGGGCCACCGTGGCCATCTTGCTCAAGGCGTCGTGGCGAGACGCGATGAATGCGCAGATTCGCCAGAACAGCAACCTGGCGCTCAGCCTGAGCGAGCAAACCATTCGCGTCATGGCGGCGGTGGACCAGGCCACCATCCGCATGCGCGAAGCGGTGCAGTCCAATGACTTTGAGCCGGCCGATTTCACACAGTTTGCCAACGAAACCGGTCTGGCCCCGCAGATCCTGACGCAGCTTTCGCTCGTGGGGCCCGACGGCCGGTTTGTAGGCAGCAACATCGACCCCACGGGGGAGAAAACCGGCCATGTTGATCTGTCAGAGCGCGAGCACGTACAAGTGCATCTCGACCCGAAAGCAGCAGAGGCGGGACGCCAGCAAGAAACATCCAGCGGACTGTTTGTCGGCAAGCCCGTGGTGGGAAAAGTGTCGGGTAAAGCCACCATTCAGCTGTCGCGCAGCATTCCTGGGCCCAACGGCAGCATCGCGGGGGTGGTCGTGGCCTCGGTCAACCCGGGATACTTCGAGGAGGTGTACCAGGGTGTGCAGCTGGGCACCACGGGGGTGGTGACACTGATCGGCAACGACCGGGCTGTGCGCGCCCGCGTGATGGGTGGCAAGAGCGTGGGCATGGGCGCCGTGGTGGCCCCCACCCTCGACAACGCCGTCGAAGAGCACGGCCGCAACGGCCACTACGTGCTCACCAGCGGTCTGGACAACATCGAACGCATCTACGCCTACAGCCGTGTCGGAGACTATCCGCTGCGGGTGTTCGTGGCCACCAGCACCGACGAGACGTTGCAGGAGTGGCGCCCGAGCCGCAATGTGGCTTTGTTCACCATGGGCCTGTTCAGCGTGGCGCTGGTGGGGGCGGCTGCCATCTTTTTGCGCAGCGTGCACAAGCTGGAAAACACCAACGCTGCACTGCGCATCAGCGAGGCCCAGGCCCGCTCTGCCAGCCAGGCCAAAAGCGAGTTCCTGGCCGCCGTGTCACACGAATTGCGCACGCCGCTCACCAGCATTCGCGGATTTGCCGAGCTGATGGAAATGCGGCTGGAGCAACCGCGCTACAAAGAGCAGGCCAGCCTGATCCGCAAGGCGGCCGATCACCTGAACGCCCTGCTCACCGAGATCCTGGACCTCGCCAAGGTCGAAGCCGGCGCCATGCCCCACTTGCCCACCGAGCAGCCCGTGGTGGAGATCGTGCGCTCCACAGCCGATTTTTTTGCGGTTACGGCGGCCAACAAAAACCTGCAGCTGGACGTTCTCATCGCACCCGATGTGCCGCTCATCCTGGTGTGCGACGGGCTGCGGCTCAAGCAGGTGCTCAACAACCTGCTGTCCAATGCCATGAAGTTCACCCACACGGGCTCCGTCACCATCGAAGTCGATACCGATGGCCACACCGTGCGTTTTCATGTGGTGGACACCGGCCCCGGCATCCCCTCCCACCTGCACGAGCTGGTTTTCGAGAAATTCCGCCAGGGTAATGACCAGGTGAGCTCCCAGCATGGCGGCACCGGACTGGGCCTGTCGCTGTCTCGCGCGCTGGCGGCACTGATGGGCGGCACACTGACGCTCGTCTCCACGGAAGGCCAAGGGGCACGATTCACGCTGACGCTGCCGCGCCATCCCGCCACCGACTGACAAGCCGCCGCGGCGGGCTCGGGCGGACACGGGCCTACTGACGACTGCGCAAGGTGCGGCTGAGCAAGATCACCGGCACCAGCCCCACGGCCACCAGGGCCAGCGACGGCAAGGCCGCCTCGCCCAGACGCTCGTCGCGCGCGAGTTGGTAGGCCACCACCGCCAGGGTGTCACTATTGAAGGGGCGCAGCACCATGGTGGCCGGCAGCTCCTTCATCACGTCCACAAACACCAGCAGCGCAGCCGCCGCGGTGGACCGCTTGAGCAGCGGCCAATGCACGCGCGCCATCAGGCCTGCCGGGCCCGCGCCCAGCATGCGCGCCGAAGCGTCCAGGCTCAGCGGGATGCGCGCATAACCGCTTTGCACCGACTGCAGCGCCACGGCACAAAAGCGCACCAGATAGGCCCACACGATGCCCAATGCGGTGGACGTCACCAGCGCCCCCACGCCCCACTGCGGCACCGCTGCCTGCAGCCACCCCACCGGCAGCAGCAAGCCCACCACAATGACGGCCCCCGGCACGGCGTAACCCACGCTGGCCAGTTGGACCACGCCGCGTGTGATGCGGTCTGGCCGACGGCGCACGGCAAATGCCAGCGCCAGTGCAATCGCTACAGCAAACGCTGCGGTGATGCCGCCCAGCCGCACACTGTTCCAGGCCCAGTCCAGAAAACGTGCCCAGGGCAACACCGACCAGTCGGCCGCCAGGGGCCGCAGCATGAATGCCACGGGGGCCACAAACCCCATGATCACCGGCACGGTGCACACCGCCCAAGCGATCCACCGGTGTGCGCCAACAAGCAACAGCGGCTGCGCCTCGGACGAGCCAGCACGCCCACCACTGACTGCAAAACGCATGCGCTTCTGGGCGCGCTGCTCCATGTGCAAAAGCGCCATCACCACCACCAGCAGCATCGTGGCCAGTTGCGCGGCCGCCAGGCGGTTGTCCATCGACAGCCACGCCTTGTAGATGCCGGTCGTGAAGGTCTGGATGCCGAAGTAGCTGGCCACGCCAAAGTCGGCCAGGGTCTCCATCAGCACCAGCGCCACGCCAGCGGCAACGGCCGGGCGCGCGAGAGGCAGCGCCACGGCGCGGATGCGGCGCGGCAGCGGGGCCCCCAAGAGGCGCGCGGCCTCCATGAGATGGGCAGCGCGTTCGCCCAGCGCCGTGCGCGCCAGCAAATACACATAGGGGTAGAGCGAAAAGATGAACACCCACACGGCCCCGCCCAAGCTGCGCACCTCGGGCAGCAGGCGGCCTTCCAGGCCAAAGGTATTGCGCAGCCCCACCTGCAAGGGCCCGCTGAACTGCAAAAAGTCCGTATAGGCATAGGCCGTGACATAGGCCGGCATGGCCAATGGCAGCAACAGCAGCCACTCCAGCGCGCGGCGGCCCGGAAAGTCGAACAGTGTCACGGTGGCCGCCGCGCCAGTGCCCACCACAGCGGCGCCCAGCGCCACCAGGAAGCCCAGCCACAGCGTGGTCCACACATACCCGGGCAAGATGGTGGCCGCCATCTCGCGCAGGATGGGCCCCGCCTGGGCTTCGCCGGGCCCCGACAGCGGAAACGGCAACCAAGACGCCAGCACCGCCAGCACCGGCAGCGCCAAAAAACCCGCGAACAAGATCAGGGGAATGGAACGAAAAACAAAGGAAATGCGGCGCAAGGAAGAGGGCTCGGCAGAAGGTCAAAGCGCACGCCCGGTCTCACAGAGACGATCCGGGACCGCCGGGGAATGCAAATGCGAATTTTAAGCATTCATGGCTCGCCACCTAGAATAGCGCCATGTTTTTAGAGGTTTCCCAACTCGAAGTGCGCTATCCCGGGCGCACGCAAGCCGCCGTGCAAGGCGTCACACTGAACCTGAATGCTGGCGACATCGGGGTGTTGATCGGGCCCTCGGGCTGCGGCAAAACCACGCTGCTGCGTGCCGTGGCGGGGCTGGAGCCCGTCTCGGGTGGCCAGATCCGCCTGACCGGGCAGGTGGTCAGCAGCGCCACGGTCAACGTTGCACCGGAACACCGGCGCATCGGCATGGTGTTTCAGGACTACGCGCTGTTTCCGCACCTGTCGGTCGGGCGCAATGTGGCCTTCGGCATCCACCAAATGCCACGCGCGGAGCAGGCGGCACGGGTGGCTGAAGTGCTGCACCTGGTGGGGCTGGAGGGCAGCGAGAACCGGTTTCCGCATGAACTCTCTGGTGGGCAGCAACAGCGCGTGGCCCTGGCCCGGGCATTGGCGCCACGCCCCCAGCTCATGCTGCTGGACGAGCCTTTTTCCAACCTCGACGTGGATCTGCGCGAGCGTCTGGCGCATGAGGTGCGCGGCATCCTCAAGGCCGCAGGCGCCACGGCACTGTTCGTGACCCATGACCAGCTCGAAGCCTTTGCCATTGGCGACGTGATTGGCGTCATGCACGAAGGCCACCTGCACCAGTGGGATGACGCCTACACGCTGTACCACCGCCCCGCCACGCGGTTTGTGGCCGACTTCATCGGGCATGGCGTGTTTGCCCCTGCCACGCTGGTACAGCGCGGCAACACCGTGGTGGCACAAACGCCGCTGGGGGAGCTGACGGCGCCCGACGAATGCCCACTGCCCAGCAGCTACCCGGCAGGCGAATGCGATGTGCTGCTGCGCGCGGACGATGTGGTGCATGACGACCACGCGCCGGTGCAAGCGCAGATCGTGCGCAAATCGTTTCGGGGGTCGGAGTTCCTGTACACGCTGCGCCTGGCCGACGGCCACACCCTGCTGGCCCATGTGCCCAGCCACCACGACCACGCGCTGGGCGAGTGGATCGGCATCCGTGCACAAGTGGACCATGTGGTGACGTTCCCCCGGGAATGAGCCCCAGAGATTTTGACTAAAAATGGCCTCTAGCGCTTATTCCATAAGCGCTGGTAGCTCTCATTTTTGAATCTGCCGCCGAGGGTAGCGTCAGTCCAGAAAACGCGCGGCAGTCTGTGGCGACGGCACCATGCAGGTGTCTGACCGCCCCCAGATCCGATAGCGGTTGCGCGCCACCCAGCGGTACAGCATGTCGCGCAGCGGCGCAGGCACCAGCCACACCACCCACGCCAGCCGCCAGGGCCAGCCCAGCGCGTGCAGCACGCGCAGGATGGCGGCCGTGTGCTGCCAGCTTCGCCCCCCATCAATCACCAGCAGGGTCTGCAGGCCATCCACCTGCAGGCCTGCCTGCGCCAGCAGTTGTTGCCCCGCTGTGCTCTGGATGGATGCAAACCGGATGCGCTGTGCGCGATCGTGCCGCAGCAAGAACTGCACCCAGCCATTGCAGAGCAGGCATTCGCCATCGAACACCACAATCATGTGAAAGCCCCCGGTGCTGCCACCTGCGGCGGCACCACCAGGTGCCCTTGGTAGCGGACCACCCGCCCCACCCCGGGCACCGTGGCCTGCACATGGAAGTGGAGCGCATCGCCCACCCCGGTCTCCTCTGCGACCACCTGCGGGCGCAGCCACGCGGGGCACGGTATGCCGCAAAAATGCAGCTGCTGCAGTTGCATCACCAGGCGCCCCTCAACCTCATTCAACACAAACGTCAGCCGCGCCGCCCCCAGATGCTCCACCACCTGCCCGGCCACCTCGCACAGGGTGGATTGCATCGTCTGCGCGGGAAAGCGGCGGGTCCACACCTCGGCATCCGGGCGCGCATCGAGTTCAAAAACGATCACCCCCCGTGTGGCACGCTGGGGTGCGCCCAATGCCAAGGCCAGGACGCGCCCCAGCCACGTTGCAGGCGCATCCACCTGCACATGGCCCTCAAGCCGCTGCAGGCCGGACAGCGCGTGAAACCGCGCCAAAGCGGGCGCCAGACGCAGGTAGGCGCTGCCCATGGCGCGCTGGTACAAAGACAATGAATGCATGGGGTGGGGGTGAAAAGCAACCCTCCCGGTGGAGGGCTTGGCGCAGTCTATCGCCTGAAACAAAGGCCGCCCACCATCGCGCCAAAAAGAAACAGGCCGACATCTGTCGGCCTGTTTGAGAAGATACGCCCCCTACGAAATCAGGACTTGCCCTTGCGCTGCAGGCTTTCCAGTCCGTTCAGGTCCACCTGCGACATAAACCCCTGCAGGTCCTTGACGCTCATGTGGTCGCCTTCGATGCTGACCACCACGCCGTTTTTCAAAATGGTCTTGAACTCGGCGCGGCTGCCGTCCTTCTCGTAGCGCTGGTGCAATGTGCGCCCACCCGCGTGCCAGGTCTTCTCGGCGCTGGTCTGATCTTCCTTCTCGCTCTCGGTCATGCCCATGGCCATCTGCGCCATCTGGCCCAGCCCGGCCACGTCGACAATCTCCAGACGCACCCGCTTGTCATCGCTGCCGTATTGCGCGCTGGCCTGGCTGGTCGGCAACCCCAGTGCAGATCCGTCCTGCACATCGAAACCGGTGCGTGGAAAATCGCCAAGCTTCTCGGGCAGCGCCGCTTTCAGCGCCTGTGCGGCGATGGCCTGGCCCCCACCCAACATGCCCGCAGCCGCCTTGGCGGCATTGCCCGTGGCTTCGGCCATGGCGGCGGGGTCCTGGCTCTTTTGGGCCTCTTCCATCTTGCGCGCGGCTTCTTCCATTTTCTTGCTCGCCGCCTCAAGGCCTGCGGTGTCGATCGACACCTTCCCGCCCGGCGTATTCATGGTGATGGCAGAGCCTTCTGCGCCGCTGAACATGGCGCCGCCCCGGGGAATGAAGATCGAGCTGACCGCCGCCATGACCACGCCCAGCACGATGGCCGCCACAAGCACTACCACGGTGTAGACCACGGACTTCCCGGGCAGGCTCTTCATCAAGACTGGCAAACCGGTGTAGATCAAATAGATGGAATACAACGCTGCGAGAAACCCCAGCATGGACAACGACGGCAGCAGGCTGAACACGCCGCCCAACATGGCCGCCGTGCTGGCATACACCGCCACCTTGAGCGCCTGGATGGCATTCTTCTGCCCACCAAACGTGGGCGCCAGCGCATTGACGATGAGCCCCAGCACAAACACGCCCACGAGGCTCATCACATACGACACCACCATGTTCACAAGCCCTGACACCAAGGGCATCCGGATGGTCACGCCAAAACCGCCAAACCCTATCAGCGACATACCGATGAAGCCACAGACCGCCGGAATGGCGGCCAGGATCATGGCGTAGCGCATGAACAAGGTGCCGACATCGGCGCTCTCGGCATCGATGACAGGCCAAGTCTCCTTGGGTTGTAAAAGGATGTTTTTGACGCGTTCGATCAGAGTCATGGTGCCCTCCCGGCAGTGGATAGAGTTGACTGCAAGCAATGCGCGAGCAGGAAGACCCGAACGATACGTGCTGTGAAACCAATGGATGGCCTGTGGCACGCGCCAGGTCGCGACGAACGTGCAATATGCACGCTTTTGAGGCCCGCGACCACCCTGCGCGTTGCAAGGACGCCAAGCACGCTTGGCTACCCCCGATGGGTCTGACACCACTTTGCCGCGATTTTTTGTGCGGACGAAGACCCAAGAGGGTCAAACGGATTCAGAGATGAAAGGCCGGCCGGTGGCCGGTGCCCCCTGCCAGAATCAGCCGCGCCGCAACTGTTCCACGGTGGCGTGCAGATGCTCTGCCCAGACGCGCCGATCGCGGCCTTCGGGCAACTCGGCAGTGCCGTAGTGCACCACGGCCTCAATGGCCGGTGCGCACAAAGTACGCCAGATCGACCCCACCAGGGTCTCGTCGCCGATGTAGCTGGGCGCAAAGCTGGTGGCGCCGCTGGCCTGATCGGCAAAACGCAGGCCCACGGGCTGAACCGGTGCCTGTGCGGCCACTGCGGCCTGGATCAGGTTGGCATGAAAAGGCAGCATCGCGCGGCCATCGCCCGTGGTGCCCTCTGGGAACACGGCCAGCACTTCGCCGCGCTCCAACGCCTCTTGCATGGTCTGCACCATGCGCAAGGCATCGCGGCGCGAACTGCGCTCGATGTACAGCGTGCCCGCTGCGGTGGCCAACGTCCCAATCAGCGGCCACCCCTTGACGTCGGACTTGGACACAAACCGGCAATGGCGGACCGCGTGCATGACGGGAATGTCAAGCCAGGAGATATGGTTGGCCACGAGCATCACCGGCCCCGTGCGGGGCGGCTCGCCGACCACGCGCAGATGCACGCCAGCCAGCGCCAACAATTGCTGCGACCACACCTGCACACGCGCATGCTGCTGGTCGGGCGACAGGCTGGGGAAACGCAGCGCCACCACCCACAGGCCATGGGCAATGTGGACCAACAACCTCACCAAACGCCACACGGCGCGCAACGGTTTCATGTCAACCACCTCAAGCGCCGAAGCGCTGCGGGGTGCACGCCCAACGACCAAGCACGTGGGCAGGATCGCGCACTGAGGGGCCGCACACACCTGCGGTGCTGCAACACGGCGCAGCAGGGTTCATCGCTCAAAAGCGACTTGCCCGCCCACCAGCGTCATGCGCACGCGGCCTGGCAGCTCGTAGCCCGAGAACGGCGTGTGCTTGCCCTGGCTGCGCAAGGCATCGGCATGCACCGTCCACGCGGCCCGGGGGTCCAGAATGCACAGATCGCCCACGCCACCTTCGACCACCTGGCCCACACTGGCCTGCAACGTGCCCAGTGCCGAGCCCAACACACGCGCAGGCTCCGACGTGACCACCGCCATGGCCCGGGACAGCGGCACGCCGCTGTCTTGCGACCACTTCAGCGCCAGGCTCAACAACAGCTCCAGCCCCGTCGCGCCCGGCTCGGCCTCGGCAAAAGGCAGGGTCTTGGCATCTTCATCGACCGGGGTGTGGTCGGACACGAGCGCGTCCATGGTGCCATCGGCCAGCGCAGCGTTGAGCGCGTCGCGGTCGCGTTGCTGGCGCAGCGGTGGCGACAGGCGAGCGCGGCTGTCGAAAAAGCCGATGTCCACATCCGTGAGGTGCAGTGAGTTGATGCTCACGTCGGCGGTGACGTTCAACCCTTCCGCCTTGGCGCGGCGCACAAGATCCACGCCCGCCGCACTGCTGATACGGCACAGGTGCACGCGGGCGCCCGTGGTTTTGAGCAGCTCAAAAATGGTGTGCAGCGCGATGGTTTCGGCCGCCACAGGCACGCCCGACAGGCCCAGGCGCGTGGCCAGTGGGCCGCTCGCGGCCACGCCTTTGCCCAGATGCATCTCTTGCGGGCGCAGCCACACGGTGTAGCCGTAAGTGGCGGCGTATTGCAGCGCACGCTGCAGCACCTGCGTGCTGGCCAGCGGCACTTCCGCCTGGCCAAACCCCACGCAACCGGACTCGGTCAGCTCGGCCATCTCGGTCAGCACCTCACCCGCAAGATTGCGTGTGAGTGCGCCCAGAGGGAACAGGCGCGACTGGTGCAGCTTCTCGGCGCGGAACTTGAGCATCTCCACCAACCCGGGTTCGTCCAGCACGGGATCGGTATCGGGCGGGCAAACCAAACTGGTCACACCACCCGCTACGGCAGCGGCCATTTCGGATTCGAGCATGCCTTCGTGCTCGTGGCCGGGCTCGCGCAGGCGCGCGGCCAAGTCCACCAGGCCGGGCAATACGATGCAACCCGTGGCGTCCACCACACGTTGGGGCGCAAAGTCGGGCGGCACGCGGTTGACGCCGACGACGCGGCCCGCAGCGATGGCGATGTCGCAGGTCTGATCAAAGCCCGAAGCGGGGTCGATCACACGGCCGTTCTGGATCAGTATCTTCATGATTTCAAGCCAAATTGGCTGCTAGCGCTTATGCAATAAGCGCTAGCAGCTATGAAATAAGTAGCAAATACCACCCCCACCTCAGCGTCAGCGGCGCCTCGTACCGCCAAAGCCCCCAGGCGGGCCCTTCCTTGGGAGCGGCCCATCCAGGAGATCACGCCTCATTCCCGGCGACGATGGACATGACGGCCATGCGCACAGCGATGCCGAAAGTCACCTGCGGGAGGATCACGGCCTGCGGCCCATCGACCACGGCGGAGTCGATCTCCACGCCCCGATTGATAGGCCCGGGGTGCATCACGATGGCATCCGATTTTGCCAATTGCAGCTTGTCGGGCGTGAGGCCAAAGCTCTTGAAATACTCCTGGCTGGACGGCAGCAGGGCGCCGCTCATGCGCTCGTTCTGAAGGCGCAGGGTGATGATCACGTCGGCACCCTTGATCCCCTCTTCGAGCGTGTGGCACACACGCACGCCCATCTGCGACATATCAGACGGCACCAGGGTGCGCGGGCCCACCACGCGCACTTCGGCGCACCCCAGCGTGGTCAGGCCGTGGATGTCGGATCGGGCCACGCGCGAGTGCAGCACGTCGCCCACGATGGCCACCGTGAGGTTGCTGAAGTCTTTTTTGTAGTGGCGGATGGTGTACATGTCCAGCAGCCCCTGCGTGGGGTGGGCATGCCGGCCATCGCCCGCGTTGATCACGTGCACATGGGGCGCCACATGCTGGGCGATGAGGTACGGCGCGCCCGACTCGCTGTGACGCACCACGAACAAATCGGCCGCCATGGCCGACAGGTTGGCGATGGTGTCGAGCAGCGACTCGCCCTTGCTGGCCGAGCTGCGGGCAATGTCGAGGTTGAGCACGTCGGCCGACAAGCGCTTGGCCGCGATCTCAAAGGTGGTGCGGGTGCGCGTGCTGTTCTCGAAGAACAGGTTGAACACGCTCTTGCCCCGCAAAAGGGGCACTTTCTTGACTTCGCGGTCGTTCACGCTCACGAAGTTGGCCGCCGTGTCGAGGATGTGCGTGACGATGTCGCGCGGCAGGCCCTCGATGGACAGCAGGTGGATGAGTTCGCCGTTGCCGTTGAGTTGGGGGTTGCGCTTGTGCAGCACGGTCAGGCCTCTTTGACTTGGAATTGAAAGGTACCGCTGTCGTCGCGCGCCAGCGCCAGCGACTGCGTGTCCGGCAAGGCCACGCGGGCTGCAGCAAATTCGGCCTGCACGGGCAGCTCGCGCCCGCCACGGTCCACCAACACCGCCAGACGCACGCTGGCGGGGCGCCCGTAGTCGAACAGCTCGTTGAGCACCGCGCGGATGGTGCGGCCGGTGTAGAGCACGTCGTCGAGCACCAGCACGTCGGCGCCGTTCACGTCGAACGGCAGCGATGTCTGCGCGCCTGCCGATAAACCGCGCTGGGCAAAGTCATCGCGGTGCATGACCGACGACAACACCCCGGCAGGCCCTTCCAGGCCCAAGTCTTTTTGCAGGCGCTCGGCCAGCCAGGCGCCGCCCGATGCGATGCCTGCGAGGTGCGTGGTGGGCGTGAGCATGCTGCGCACACCGCGCATCAGCTCACGGTACAGCGCCTCGGCATCAAGGGACAAAGCCCCCAGGCTCGTCGCTGGGTGGGAAGGGTGGCTCATGGGAGATTCCTCAAAAACTGTTCCAGGATGATGCAGGCCGACGCAGCGTCTGCATCCTTGGCGCCCCCCGAAATGGCTTCGGTCGTGCTGTAGCGCTCATCCACCTCAAAGACCTGCAAGCCAAAACGTCCGCGCAACTGGCGGCCAAACTTGAGCGCGCGCTCGGTGTTCTCGTGGCTGGCGCCGTCGGGGTGGTAGGGCACGCCGATCACCAGGGCATCGGGTTGCCATTCTTTGATGCGCTGCGCCACTTGCACAAATCGGGCGTCGCCCTCGGCCTTGATGGTCGCTTGCGGCGTGGCGCTGCGCAGCATGCGGTTGCCCGTGGCGACACCCGTGCGCTTGAGGCCAAAATCAAAAGCAAGAAAGGTCTGAAAATGCGCAGGAACGGCTGGCTGAGCGGGCAAGCCGGTCATGCGTGCCCCGCCTCGGGCGACAACATCCAAGCCTTGAGCCCCAGCAGCGACAGGGCCCGGTCATAGCGCTCGGGCACAGGCGTGTCGAAGATCACCGACAGATCGGCTGCAACGGTGAGCCAGGCGTTCTCGGCCAGCTCCGACTCCAGTTGCCCCTCGCCCCACGACGAATACCCCAGCGTGATGAGCACACGGCGCGGGCCGGCCCCTGTGGACAGTGCTTCGAGCACATCCTTGGACGTGGTCATCTCCAGCCCGCCCGGGATGGTCATGGTGGAGGCATACACCGACTCGTCGGCATCTGCCTTATCGATGAGCATGGGTTCGTGCAGCACAAAACCGCGCTCGGTCTGCACCGGGCCGCCCTGAAACACGGGCTCCTTGGTGAGGTCTTCGCGCCGCAAGGACAGGTCGACCTTGTCAAACAGGCCCTTGAGGGTGATGTCAGAGGGTTTGTTGATGATGAGGCCAAGCGCACCACGCTCACTGTGCTCGCACAGGTAAACGACGCTGCGCGAGAAAGACTCATCCTCCAGACCGGGCATCGCGATCAAGAAGTGATGCGTCAGGTTGATGGGCGCAGAATCAAAGGACATCCGGCAATTTTAACGGTGAACATGCCCCCCTCCTCCGAGCCCTCTTACCCCAGCGGTCTTGTCTGGTTCCGGCGCGACCTGCGCGCCACCGATCAGGCGGCGCTGTACCGCGCACTCACGCAGTGCCAGCAGGTGCACTGCGCCTTTGTTTTTGACAGTGACATTCTGGATGCCCTGCCCCGGACTGACAGGCGTGTTGCATTCATCCGAGAGTCGCTGGTGGAGCTGGACGCAACGCTGCGCTCGCTTTCTGGGCATGAAAAGGGTGGCCTCATCGTCCTGCACGCGGCGGCCAGCGACGCTATTCCGGCATTGGCCCACACACTGGGCGTGCAGGCCGTGTTTGCCAACCACGATGACGAGCCTCTGGCACTCGACCGCGACAGCCGGGTGCGCACGCGGCTCGCCGCTGCTGGAACGGCCTTTCACACGTTCAAAGACCACACCATTCTGGAACGCAGTGAGGTACTGACGCAGACCGGCAATCCCTACAGCGTGTTCACACCGTACAAGAACGCCTGGCTCAAGAAGATCGACGCATTTCAGCTCAAAAGCTACCCCGTGGAGCGCCACGCGCATCGCCTGGCACCCCGCGCGCCCGCGCACTGCCAACCCGTTCCAACGCTGGCATCGCTGGGTTTTGAGGCCACTGAATTCGCACCGCTCCGGCTGCCCTCCGGTGCCAGCGGCGCTCAGCAGTTGTTCGACGAGTTTCAGGGCCGTATTGGGCGCTACGAAGACACACGCAATTTCCCAGCAGTGAAGGGCCCGAGCTACCTCAGCGTACACCTGCGTTTTGGCACCATCTCACCGCGCATGCTTGCGCGTACTGCCCACCGTCTGATGCTGGAGGGAAACCCGGGCGCAGCGACCTGGCTCAGTGAGTTGGTCTGGCGCGATTTCTATTTTCAGATCCTGCACCACCATCCCCATGTGGTCGGCCACAGTTTCAAGCCCGCGTATGACGCAATCCAGTGGGAATCCGGCGCCGATGCAGAGGCATTGTTCACAGCCTGGTGCGAGGGACGCACAGGCTATCCGCTGGTGGATGCCGCCATGGCCCAAATCAACCAGACGGGCTACATGCACAACCGCCTTCGCATGGTGGTGGCGAGCTTTCTGGTTAAGGACCTGGGCATCGACTGGCGCTGGGGCGAAGCGTACTTTGCCACGCACCTCAACGACTTTGATCTGGCTGCGAATAACGGCGGCTGGCAATGGGCCAGCTCCAGCGGATGCGACGCGCAGCCCTACTTCCGTATCTTCAACCCGGTGAGCCAGAGCGAAAAATTTGACCCGGAGGGCAAGTTCATTCGCCGCTATCTGCCGCAACTTACCGGACTACCAACCAAGGCACTGCATGCACCGTGGCTTGCGCGCCCGCTGGAATTGCAGGAAGCAGGCGTTCGGCTGGGCACCCACTACCCCTTGCCCGTGGTGGAACACGACGTGGCCCGGCACAAGACGCTGGCCCGGTATGCGGTGGTGAAATCCACGACGGTCTGAACTGCATTTGTCTTGCCCGCAAAGCTTGGCAAGGCCGCATGGAAATTCCCACTCGCAAGAGCACAAGGCGGGAATGGCTTAAAAGGTTGAACGCTTGCGCCGCTCTAGTACCCGAATCGCTGCGCGGTCTGCAGGACCGGATCAGGTTATCAGACCAAAACCAGAGACCGGCATCCACAGTCAGCCTATTGGGGCCAAGCGACCTTGCCGCATGATCGCCGGCGGATGCCTCATCCAGAAGAAGACGGAACGCGCCATCACGGGCCCCGAAGACCTCGCATCGGAGAGATGACGGAATCCGCCCACGGAGGAGGTCAAGACTCTCCCATTGATTCCGCCACAGGGCAAGCCGCCAGCGCGCCGCTCTACGCACACCGTGGCAGCACACCACAGGCCTGCATAAAGCCAGGCCTGCGGGTACAGCACATGGTCAGACCTCTGCGGCAGCCGCAATACGGGCGTAGTGCTGAATCAAGCTCAGCAGTTCTTCGTCCGAGTAGGGTTTGCCCAGATAGTGGTTGACGCCCAGTTCCATCGCATGTTCGCGGTGCTTTTCAGCAATGCGCGATGTGATCATGATGATCGGCAGATCGCGCAGGGCACCATCTGCACGGATGTTGCGCGCAAGGTCGAAACCGTCCATGCGGGGCATTTCAATGTCAGACAACACCACCGTCGGACGCTCTTCCTGCAATCGCTCCAGCGCTTGCAAGCCGTCGGCGGCCAACGCCACACGATAGCCTTCACGCTGCAAGAGCCGCTGCGTCACGCGGCGTACCGTGATCGAGTCGTCCACCACCAACACCAGCGGCACCTGACTGGGTCCCGCCAATTGAGGGGATACGAACGACTTCCCAGTTCCAGTAGCCCCTTGCACATCGGACTGCGGCGCCATGTTTGTGCCCATGGCACGCACCTGATCGCCGTACACCGTAGCCAATGCCACGGGGTTGTAGATCAAGACCACGGCACCCGATGCCAACACAGACATACCGGCCAGACCAGGCAAGCGGGACAGCTGCGGCCCAAGGTTCTTCACCACGACTTCCTGGTTGCCCAGAACTTCGTCGACATGCAGCGCAATACGCTGGGCCGCACTTCGGAAAATCACGACAGGGCGCGTTTTTCCGGCGGGCTCATGACTGCGCGCAGAGGCCTGCAACAGCGCCCCAGACCAGAAGAACGGCAGCTTCTCCATGCCGTCGTCAAACACACCTGTGCGGTACGCTTCCTCCAAATCGGAAGACGAGGTGCGGCGCACAATCTCCACCACGTTGGCAGGGACACCAATCGCCAGGTCACCAGAACGCAGCATCACCACCTGCGTCACCGCAGTGGTCAAAGGCAAGACCATGCGGAACGCGGCACCTTTGCCTGCTTCTGTCGTGGTTTCAATGCGTCCGCCCAAGGCATTGATTTCAGCGCGCACAACGTCCATGCCGATACCACGGCCGGAGAGACCGGTGACCTCGGATGCCGTGGAAAAACCAGGCATGAAAATCAGGTTGGCAGCGTCTGCATCGCTGAACTCTGCATCTGCGGCCAGGACACCTTGTGCGATTGCTTTTTCACGGATACGCGGCAGATTCAGCCCAGCGCCATCATCACGAAACTCTACCGACACGTCGTTGCCTTCGTGCTTCAAATCCACCGAGATGGTGCCCGATGCAGGCTTGCCTGCAGCAATGCGCTGCTGCGGGTCTTCGATGCCATGGGCTACGCAGTTGCGCAGCAAATGTTCAAACGCTGGCGTCATCCGATCGAGTACGCCACGGTCCATTTCAATGGAACCTCCGATGATGTCGAGCTTGATCTGCTTGCCCGTTTCCTTCGAAGCTTGGCGCACCACGGCATACAGACGCTCGGAGATACCCTCAAATTCCACCATGCGGGTACGCAACAGGTCACGCTGCAATTCGCGCGCCTGACGTCCCTGGGCAATCAAATCGTCTTCAGCGCCTTCCATGGCCCGCTGAAGATTGCGCTGCACCGTGGCCACGTCGTTCACCGACTCGGCCATCATCCGCGTCAGTTCCTGCACACGCGTAAAGCGGTCGAACTCCAAGGGATCAAAGCCTGCCGCAGAGTCTTTCGACAGCGCGAGCCTCGATTGCATTTGCGATTCCGCCTGCACTTCAATGTCCCGCAGTTGCTGGCGCAAGCGGTCCAGATTGCCCGAAAGATCGGTCAAAGACGTACGAAATTGCCCCATTCGCGCATCCAAACGCGAGCGACTGATCATCACTTCGCCCGCTTGGTTCACCAAACGGTCAAGCAATTGCGCACGCACTCGCACCGACTGATTGGCAGCGGCGCGCAAAGGAGCCAATTGGGATGCAGCCGGAAGTCGCACCACTGGCGCAGCTGTTGCAGGCACTGGCGCTGCCACATCTGCCTGTGCGGCCGGCATTGCAATCCCAGCAACAGGAATTTCAGGAGCAACGCGAGAGGTGTCCGGAGACAGTGACACCACCGTATCTGCAGCGCCCTGACCGATGGTTCTCAACGCCTCGAAATTGGCCTGCAGTCCATCAAAACTACCCTGGAGTGGCTCTACCTGATCCGACGTGACTGTTTCAACATCGATCTGCTCGATGGCTGACTCCAGCCTGTGGGCCATTTCGCCCAACCGCATGGCACCCGCCAGCCTTGAACTGCCTTTGAGCGTGTGCAAGGCCCGAAGTACTTCACTGCGCGCACCCAAGTTGTCTGGACGCGCCGCCCACTGGCGCAACGCACCACCAAGCTGCGGGAGCAACTCTGCCGCTTCTTCCTCGAAAATCGGAAAGAGGTCCGGATCAATAACGTCGATGGCGTCGATGTCATCATCTGCATCCGAGCTCAATGCAATGGCGTGCGCAATGGCGTCGTCGATGTGCTGGTCGTGGTCGTTGAGTACGGACGACAACGCCGGGGCGACTGGTCCAGCAGAGACCACCGGCACCACCGCAGGGACAGGCAACTCCACGGGCGCCACCGGCTCAGCGGCAAGAATATCGTCCACGGCCTGCACCGGCTCGTCCAGAAATGCGTCCAGTTCTTCCTCGGGCGGAGACAACGTATTGGCAACTTCCGCTTCCAGGATCTGGCGCAGTTGGTCCAACACTTCCGGGCTTGGTTCTTTCAGGAACCCCGCCGCAAACTGGTGCAGCAATCGACGGATGTCCTCAGCCGCAGCCATAAAGGCCTGGGCTTGCTCCTGCGTGCCTCCGGATTGCAGCTGTACGTGCTGAAGAGCATGCTCAAGCACCCGTGCAAGATCCGACAAGGCGGTGAAGCCAACGGTGGCTGAGCTGCCTGCCAGCGAATGTGAAAGCGCAACGGCGTTGTCAGGCAGGTGCTCATGCAGTTCCAGAGACCACTCTTGGAGACACGTGACCAATCGGCGTGACCACTCATCGGCCTCGTTCAGATAGACGTTGTATAGCGGGATACCAATACGCAGCGTATCGATCACCTTGACGGCTTCGTCGTTGCTTATGTCGTCTTGCGACAGAGACCCCGTCAATTCAGCGATCTGTGCAATAACTGGCTCAGGCTCAGGCTCAGGCTCGGCCGTGCCATCCGATGGGAGAGCACCCGAGGCAAGCGGCTCAGGATCCAGGAAGCGCTCCAACTCCGCGACGCTGAGAGCGTCCAGGTCCAACAACGGCGTTGACTCTTCATGAAGCGTCTTATCCTGCGGTGCAGACGCGTCTTCTGCCAAGCTGTCTAAAGGTGGTGCGTCAATCTGAGGCTCAAGATCAGGGAGCTCAAGATCCAGCACAAAATCTGCGCTGGACGTGTCGATGGGGGCCGCTGCGCCCGGGCCGTCCAACAATGCGCTTTCAAAAACCGAGAAATCAATTTCTTCGGCAACCGAGGGCACGGACACATCGCTGACAGCATCCGGGACATGGTCCGAAATCTCGGTCATCTGAAAGTCGACCGCCGCTGGCTCATCCTCAAAGACTGTCGGCACCGCCTCGAAAGTGGGCTCCGAAATCATCGGGACAATTGCCGGGGCTGAATCCGCAGCGTTTCCATCGATGTGAGCTGCCAGTGCATTCGAAGCGCCACCGTCGACGGCCAGGGCGAGAGGAACAAACGTTCCGTCCACCCGCATCGCGTCTGCCGACTTGCTAAATGCATCTGGCGCCCAGCCGGATACATCGCCCCGTGCGATTCCATCGGCCCAGCGGCCAAATGCATTCAGAGCATCCGACGACAACTGTAGCAACTCGGGCTGCATGGGCTTTTGCTCCGCGAGCCACACATTCAGCATCTGCTCCATCGACCAAGCGGCTTCGCCAAAGTCATTGAGACCGACCATGCGCGAACTGCCCTTGAGCGTGTGAAAAGCGCGGCGCAACGTTGTCTGCTCGCTCAAGTCGCCCGGCTCATTCTTGAGCGCGGCGATGGCTGCCAACCCATTACCCACCACTTCCCGAGCCTCCTCAAGGAAGACCTCCAGGAGTTCATCTTCGACCTCTGGCTCTTCTGCGGGCGCAGAAGAGGATCCGACCCCACTATCCGCAACTGATCCTGCGAGCGCTGGTGCGACCTCCGGTACGTCTGGCAACGCCGATGCCTCGAAGCTGATGTCGGGCGCCAACGCTGCTGGCTCGGCCACCGAAGGCGCATCCATGGAGGGCGCCGGTTCAAAATCTGGCAAAGGCGCAAACTCTGTCGGCTCGCTCGCAGGTGCTCGCTCGGGAAAACGCGGCAGTACGTCAGGAACCGGTATCGCTGAGCGTGCCTCCAGCTTGGAGGGCGCTTCTTCATTTGCATCCGATGCACGTGCTCGGGTTTTGCCCATAAGAATACGCAGCTCGCCGAGCTCTTCGTCGTAGACAAAAAGCTTGCGCGCCATCGTGCGCTGATAGCTCAGCATATCGATGAGAAAGCCAAGAGCGCCTAGGCTGTTACCCAGTTTCTCAAAAACCCCTTGGCGTTCGTCTTCTGGAACCTCATTGATCAAAAGCCGCTCAACCGTGTCACGCATACGGACAACGGCCAGTGACGCCTGGTCCAAACCAAGCACCGACAAGACACCGCGCATCTGAGCCAAGTGGCCCGGCACCGCTGCCAGCACCGCTGTGTCTTGGGTGTTGCGAAAAAACTGATCCAGCGCTTTTTCTGCTTCACCCAAGGTGATACGCAGTTCGTCCACGACGCTCCCCATGGTTTGGTTGTCACTGACCCTGCGGTACAGCTCTTCCATCCATTGCTCAAGGGGCTCAGGCTCAGCGCCAGCACCTACAGCATCCAGTCGCTCAGCAAGACGGGTTGCGCGAGCCTCCATCTGATCGTCCGCAGCATCCAGTTCCTCAAAAGCTGCCTGGAGATAAAGGACCGACGTGGCGACCTCCATGGCCAGAGCCGCAGAGGGGGGCTCGCCCGACCGCGTTGTCGATTCAACGGCGCGGGTCAGCGCTTGCGCAAGGTTCTCGCTGCCAGGGTGCAGCTTGCGCAGCGAATCACATACCAGACTAAATTGGTCTGCAGCTGGCTTGAGCTTGTTGCGATCACCACCTGCCAACGCAGACCAGGTTTCCGTTGCGGAGGCAATCCGCTTGCGGGCCTGCGTCAAGACGGCAGGATCAAAGCGCCCAAACCGTGCAGTTTCGTAGTCCACCGGTTTAAAGCGATCCAGTGAAAAAGCCTGCCTCACCGCCCGAAGCGATGGAACAGCATCGGCGGGGAGGTCTGCGATCCTGGCTTGCGAACAGAAGAACAGAAGATCCTGGACGAGTCGATCCACAACGGTGGGATCGCCTTTAGCAAGTGTTGCGTATTGCATGAGCACACGCGACGCCACGCGCTTGACGTAAACATCCGGGGGCAGCAACCCGTTTCCGAAGGCTTCAAAAAAGCCTGCGCAAATCTTCCAAAAGGCTCGCGATTGACGATCGGTCTGCGCAGCAACGAAGCCGAGGCAGGTATCTCTCAAGCTCAGCGCTGCCTTGAGATCCCCCGACTTCACAATGCGCAATACGGCGGAATCAAGGCGTGCACGAGCCTCTGCGCCATAAGGCAGAGGCGGCGCGGCAACGGCCCCTTCTGGCTCCCGGAAGCGACGCTCGACAAGCCAGAGGTCTGCCGGGTGGACACGGTCTGCACCCGCCAACGCCTGCGCGTCGCGGTACTGGGGGAACAGAGCCACGGGCGAGACGGATTTCCCCGCAAGCACCGTTTCCAAATATTCGATCAGTGCAAAACTAGCGCGCTCGATCACCGCCGCAGCATCGTCGCTGCAAGTTTCAGGGCGTTGAACGAATTTCTGTACGGCAGACTCCATCGACCGGAGCACCAACGCAGGCGGGCCCATCCCCACCATCTCCAGTGCACCGCAGGCTTGGTGCAATTGCTGGCGAGCGATACGCAAAGATCCGGCATCTAGCGCTGCCAGGTCGGACTCACGTGCAGTTTCGGCGTCGCGCACAAATCGGCGCATGGCTTTGACAGCCCCATCGAGTGACTTGCGAAGTTCGTCAAGCACCCAAGCCAAAGGACCCAGGTCTTGATCCCCCTGGGCCCCATCATTGGCCGGTGCATTGTTGACATCAATAGATGACATGGATTCGTCCCCGGCCGCTATGAGCCAGCTGGTTGATGACTAATGCGTCAGGCGATCTTGAATCGAGCTACCGATTGCCGCAATTCCTCAGCCATGTGCGAAAGCTCACGCACCTGCTGCGCGGTGGTGCGAGTGCCCTCACCCGTTTGCTCGGTCACCGCAAAAATGTGTTGAATGTTGTCAGCCACTTCGTTGGCGAGAACGGCTTCACGTGAAGTGGAAGACGAGATTTGTTCAATCAGCTCAGCCAACCGGCGCGACACTCGGTCAATCTCGGTCAGTGCGGTACCGGCACTATCAGAGAGGCGAGCCCCTTCCACCACACCCTGCGTAGAGCGCTCCATAGCGGCCACGGCGTCTTGGGTGTCAGTCTGAATGGCCTTCACCAGCGCAGAAATTTGGCGCGTTGCATCTGCAGAACGTTCAGCCAGACGCTGCACTTCTTCGGCCACCACCGAGAAACCTCGGCCTGCTTCGCCAGCAGATGCGGCCTGGATGGCAGCGTTCAGGGCCAGCACGTTCGTCTGCTCGGTAATGTCCGAAATCAGTTCGGTGATTTCACCAATCTCTTGCGACGACTCACCCAGACGCTTGATCCGCTTGGAAGTGTCCTGAATCTGGTCACGAATCGAGTTCATACCCCCGATGGCGTTTTGCACCGCCTGCAGGCCGGAGTCTGCGGCTTGCAGAGACTGGCGGGCCACCGTTGCGGACTCTTGCGCCTGGGTAGACACGTCGTTGATTCGAGTGGCCATATCCAGAACAGAACGGCCCGTTTCACGAATTTCCCGCAGCTGTTCGGTGGATGCGGCGAGGAGTTCCGTCGATGTGCTGTCAACCTGTGCGGTCGTCTGTGCCACACGAGTTGCTGTGTTTTGCACACTGCCCACCAACTGACGCAACTCTTCCACCGTGTAGTTCACCGAGTCAGCGATAGCGCCTGTAATGTCTTCCGTCACCGTGGCTTCCTGGGTCAAGTCGCCTTCAGCAACCGATTGCAGCTCATTCATCAAACGCAAAATGGCGGCCTGGTTCGCGTCGTTGACGCGCTTGGCTTCCTGCTCCTGGCGCTTGGCGTCCTTCTGTTGCGTTTCCGCAGCGGTCTGACGCCCCCGGCTGTCCAGCAACTGGACGCGCGAAATGCCGAATCCGCAAAGCAGCAGAAACAAACCCGACAAGGCCAGTGCAGCAAGCTGCCCCACACCCAGACCTGTTTGGGTCGACAATTTGGTTTGAAGCTCTTCCATCTGACGACGCAGCGGCTCACTGTCGGCAATGATGGCGGATTGCGCTTCGCGGGCCGAAACCAGACCTTGCAGGTTACCCAGAATGGCGCTGGCTTGTGTGCGGGTCTGCTCGTAGAGCTTGAGCAACGCGTCGAGTTGCTCGCGGGTCTGAGCATCCTTGGTAGCGGTCAGGCGCAGTTCAGGGCTGCCATCAAGCAAACCCTGCGCAATTTCCTTAAAGGAGTTCAAGTCCTTGCCCAGCAAGAACACCGCCTCGGGGCTCACGCCTTCCATGGTCTGGAACTCGTTGGCGGACTTGCCGATACGCTGAGTCAACATCACCAGTTGGCCTGCGGCCGAAATTTCAGCGGCCGGCGCATTTTGCTGCAGCTTGAGCGACGAAACTGTCTCTGCAATTTCAAGCAGATCGGACGACTGGCGGTTGATGGTGCGCAAAGCATCGCCCACCTGCGTCAGAATTTTTTGCTGCCCCATCACCACACCGGCATTGCGCTCGGCGCGCTCCATCAGCGGATTGATGGCATCGAGATCGGACTTGAACGATTCACCCAAAGACTGAACGCGAAGTTCGCCATCGCCCGAGTTGAGTGCGCGCACATTGCGCGCCAACACGCCCGAGCTTTCCACCACGTCAGGGAAGGCCTGGGGGCTACCCACCAAGGCTTGCGATACGGACTTGGCAAGACGCTGGGACTGCATCAGCGATTGACCAGTGGCGGCCAATTGCTGCGCGGAACGATCCGCCTGCTGCAACACCCAATAAACAACACCACCCAACACCAACGCGCCCACCGCCAACAGCGCAAGCAATCGGCGCTGATGCCCAGCCGCTGTCGAGCGACCCAACAACGGCAAAGAAATCAGATCCTCATCCCCATCCGGCGAGGACGACTCCTGGGCATAGCCATCCGGATCCCCCTGAACACTGTTCATTGCGTCAGCTTGGTAGGAATCTCGCAACTGAGAACCATCCAGCGCGCCGGTTGATAGGACATCATGCCCGTCCCCGGCCAAGCCGGTAGCCACGCCGGCATCGCCGTCATCGGGCTTCCGGTTGAACATTTTTCCAAATTGATTGACGACAGACATGGTGCAGCCTTACAGAAGAACTCAAGCACTGATGCTTAGAAAAGCGGGATGTTGGGACAGGATCTGCAAGTTCAGCTCCTGCCAGCGCGCACCGCTGGAATCGATATAGGTGGTACCAAAAAACGCGGGCGAATTCTCGGGGGGACGTTCGGATGAAACAAACGCATCGGTCCCGCGCAACCCGGCAAGACGATCCACCAGCAGCGCAGCATTGACATCCAATGCCGCGTTGAATGCCAGCAGACTGGCCTCCTGCAAGGCTTGCTCGGTCCGCGGGGCCTCCACGCCCATCAATCCGGCGAGATCCACGACACCCACCAAGCCACCGCGCAGATTGGCAACGCCGAGAAACCAGCTTTGCGTATACGGAACAGCCTGCACCGAGCCCCAGGGAAAAATTTCTCCCGACTGGCCCAATGGCAGCAAATAGAAACTCCCGGCGGACTCTACAGCCAGCCAGGATGAAACAGACGCACCTTCGGTTCTTGCCGCCTGAAGGCGGCTGGCAAGCCGGGTTTGGAGGTCTCGAAGGGCTTCGCGGTTGGCCATGAACGCGCCGCAGCCTCAGTTCAAAGCATCAATTTTGGCCTGCAACTCGGCGGGATCGACCGGCTTGGTGATATAGCCGCGAGCGCCTTGGCGCATGCCCCAGACACGATCGGTTTCCTGATTCTTGCTGGTGCACATGATGATCGGAACATCGGCATACAGCGGATCACGAGAAATGGCGCGCGTGAGCTGGAAGCCATTTTGGCCAGGCATTACTACGTCCATCAAGATGAGATCCGGCTTTTCTTCCGCCAATCGACGAAAAGCCTCATCGGCGTTTTCTGCGGTGCGGACCTGCATGCCTTTTTTCTGAAGCAGGTCGGTCAAAAACATCAACTCAGTCTTCGAGTCGTCGACGACCAATACTTTCTGAATGGGCATTACATAGCTCCTTGTTGGGAATTGCCAAACTGCTGAACGGCTTGCAGCAGCTGGTCTTTGGTAAATGGCTTGGTGAGATATTCCTGGCAGCCGACCATGCGCCCACGCGCTTTATCGAACACACCATCCTTGGAGGACAGCATAACCACTGGAGTATCAGCAAAACGGGCATTGCGCTTGATGATTGCGCAGGTTTGGTACCCGTCGAGCTTAGGCATAAGGATGTCGCAGAAAATCAGCTGAGGCTGGTAATCATTGACTTTGGCCAAAGCGTCAAAGCCGTCATCGGCCAACAAGACTTCGTGCCCCCCCTGCTTGAGAAAAATCTCGGCGCTTCGACGGATGGTGTTGCTGTCATCCACCACGAGCACTTTGAAAGATGCGCCTGTTGTAGTCAATTGTCACTGCTCCCGATGGAGAAAATAAACAACGCTGGAGCAAAAGCTGCAGCGTCTCAAATCTGGACCATCTCGAAATCTTCCTTGCGGGCGCCACATTCGGGACAGGTCCAATTCATTGGTACTTGATCCCAGGGTGTGTTGGGTGCAATGCCATGCTCAGGAGAACCTTGAGCCTCGTCATAAATCCAACCGCAAATCAAACACATCCAAGTTTTAGAGTCCGTCACAGCTTAAAGGGCCTTCACATAGAATGCAACGATTGTATCTCGTCATCTCAGCCGCCTGCAGCTTCTGTGCCACCCCTCCAGCAGGATCTGGTCCATGACCAAC
>RCMZ01000270.1_pt1 | contig 41473 bp, 53 predicted proteins | sample 2041141 | NCBI WGS metagenome assembly RCMZ01 (sample SAMN09708263, study PRJNA481090) | Wastewater metagenome, whole genome shotgun sequencing project. | biome: sewage; isolation source: Davis station wastewater (DW) | place: Antarctica: Davis Station | collected 2010-03-01 | reverse complement strand
ACGGGCATGTTCTTCGCCATCAAGTGGCATTACGATCAAGGGAAGAAGGATCAGGATAAGGCGAAGCAGAACCGCGCGGTGCTGCGCGCCAGCGGCAAGGTGGTCGCAGTCTTCACCTGGCCTTGGGGATCGTCACCTTCTTCGTTGTCAGGGTGGCCGGACTGGAAATGAGCTACTGATGATGGCAAGGAATCGTCGGCCGCTATTCAGTGATGCGGCCGCAATTCCCCGCTGCGGCCAGGGCAGCAGCGGCAGTGGAGTAGATGCCCGCTGTTGACCGGTTGAGTTCGCAGCCGACAGCCGCCCCGAGCGGACATGTAGCGACTTAACTTGAAGTACTTAAAGCTGCGATGCTGGGTGATTTGCCAGTGGCTTTGTTGCACAAATAAACTGAGCGTGTAATATCCCCAATCCTCAACGGATTGATGGCATGGCCACCGACGTAGGCGTGCCCGGCCGGGCAAAACGATTTAAGGATGGCAGTACGCATTTGTAGCTTGGCCAACTGGCGGTCGAAGTCACGCGCCATCATGCTGTTAGTTAACGCATGTCGCAACTCGGACAGATGATTTGCGCAACAAAGCCCAGCAGAACCCGTCTATTTGTGCAAAAAATAGTAACGAGTGACGAGCTACTTAGGTCGGCAATACCGATCATATGGGGATAGGGAACCCAGTTATAGCCCGTATACAGTATGGATTCCTTATACTGCTTATCAAGTTTAGGACATTCCGACAGTGCAGGGCAGCAGGCGCTTAAGGGAGAATTCCTCGGAAACTACGTCTGATGGTAGGGGAAAAGTTCATTCCCGCCACAGCTTGAGCAATAAATGCCGCAGGAAATGAAGGTAGTCGAATTTGAAATAAATTACTTGCGATGCAATTTTCCAAATGGTCCTCTCGTTCGACACGAACATCCCGGTAGTAGATATAGCTGGGATTAATCACGAACGGATGTGACCCAGCTGCGAGCGTGCAGGTAGCATCATGCGGAACGGTAGCGCGTATCGTGGTGATACTCACAACTACGCAATGATTTGCAGTGCCATATCCAGGCAGCGGTTTGGGATCGTTGAGCACGATGAACAGATGCATGCCCTGCGCACCCGACGGGATGAATAGTGCGTCTCCAGCCGACGGCATTACGCGCAAGCCTGTTTGAACGAGTGCGCGATTGTACTTTTTTCCTCGATGAGTGATAGTGTTTCGCTGTACCGTTCACGTGAAAACTCAAGCGCCTCGAACAGATCGCCAAAGGTCATCGGAATCATGGACCCATTTGGGTCAACCCACTCCGGGCAATGCTCGTGCGTGTAATCTCTGATCTGGTAAGGCTTCATCCATCCGAAATCCTTCCAGATGTCAGACAAAAGTTGCAATTCCGAGTCGCTTAACTCTAGAAGCTCTTTTTCAGGTGACTCGATGCGGGCATCAGCATGCAGACCTATAGAATTACCTGAACGGGCTTTCATCATATGCGACCAACCCTTTGCGGTAGAGTCGGCAAGCTCGCCGTTCATGTGATTGTACGTAATCGACAGTACAGGGCCATGAGGCATCGATACCAAACGATCGCCAATCAGAGGTTCACTGTACAGTTCGTAGGAACGTCGTTCCGACAGATAAAGTAGCTTCATCAGTTTCAGCACAGACATTTCCGCCTGGTTGCCAGAACGGAAAAGGAAGTAGGCAGCAACCTGTGCCGCCTTTTTTTCGTCAAAGATGTCTACGAGCGGCATAGGTCACCTCCGGAAGGTCCATTTTTATCGGTGAGAATCATATGAGAGGATAGTACGCTTCTTTTACTGATAGCGTATTGAGGAATACGATCTGTTACAAGTTATGTAACAGATCAACAACAACCAGCTGTGCACTGTGATGGTGATAGCCGATGTAAGATCGGAGCGACGCATGATATTTGCGGAACAGTGGGGAATTTGTGGAACTAAACAAAAACGGCCCTCAATTGTGAGGGCCGCATGTCTGATGGTGCCGGGAGCCGGAATCGTTACGCCTTTATTTATGCGGCTTTCCGAGGTTCGTGCGTAATTTGTGCGTAATGAAAATTAATTTTTCTCGCGGTACGATTGTACCCACGCGATCACCTCTTTTGCATTGTACAGGGGTTGCGCGCGGCCCTTCGAGGTCGGCAGGCGGATGGCTTTAGGGAAGGAAGACAGGCATGCGATCTGTTCCCGAACCGTACCTGGTTCCCGTTTCAGGTATGCGGCAATCGTGGCGATATCCCACAGGTCGACGGCCAGCGGGATCGGTGGTGTCATGCGCTGGGCGACGGCGTCGGCCAGGCGCTCTATCAGGTCAACGTCGCTCATGTTTTGTTCCCTGGGCTGCTTGCCGGTTTTGGTGGTGTGTTGAGTTTCCATCTCGTTCTGTTTCTCAGTAAGTGGTAATGCGGATTGAGGCTTGGCAGTGCTGTGGGCGCTTCGCATCATGGATACCAGCAGTAGAGGCTGGCCAGGGCGCTGGCCAGCCACGCGAGCGCGACGGCGATATGCATGCGGTAGGGCATCCGCTCGGCGCGGCCCTGGCGCCGTTTTGACGGCTTACCGAGCGCGGCGTTGACGGCCGCCATGTGTGCTGCAATGGCCTTGTCTTCGCGCTGCTCGACCTGGTCGGCGAGGTGCCTTTCCATGCTACGCAGAACGCGGCGGAATTGGAGGCTGATCATTCATCCTCCGTTTTCTTTGCACGGTCCAGGCGCTCGATCTCGGCGACCAGGAGCGCTGCGGCTTTGACTAATTCTTGCCGGCGATCGCAGGCCTTTGGTGGTCCCCAGTCGGCCGGGATGATCGCCTGGCCCCATGTCATGCCGTAGCCCGTTTCCTGTGCCGGCCAATCACGGGCAGCTGGCGGCATGGCGTAGAAAGTAGCGTACGCTGCGATCTCGTCGTTTTGATGCGCATCATCGTGTTCCAGGTCATAACCTTCCGACTTGATCTGCCGATCGCGCTCAGCAATCACATCGCGCGCGGCGGCGCTGGCTGGCGGCAGCTTGTCGGCATACTCGATGATCGATGAGCGCAGCCATTCTGCGCCGCGATTGAAACCGTCGGCATAGGCTGTAGCTGTCGCTTCGGTGTGGACCCAGCCGCCGACGCCAATATTTACCAAATGCACTGCAGCCAACGGCCCAGTGCCCTTGTCAAGCACCACGCGAGCAGACGTGCGGGCCATCATGGCCTTGCAGACGCTTACCGGCTCTTCCAGTGGCACGCCGTCGCGTATGGCGGCCAATAAGGCGCCGTGCCCCTCGCTCGCCTTATGGGGAGCTGAATGGGTGTAGAAAGGGGTGAGGTCTGCAGTATCGATGCCGGCCTGCGCGGCCCATTTACAGGCACTGTCATAATTGGAAAACCAAACGCGGACGTTTCTTTTGTCCTTGGCGAACACGACAAACCCTATGGCATCGTCGTGTCGGATCGGGGCTGGTGGCCGGCTGACTGAGGCATGTGCTTCCTCGATCAGCGCGCCCACGATCTCGGCCGGGCTCGATTTGAACAGGAACTGTGGACGATAGGCCTGGATCTCCTGCAGCAGCTCGGCACCCAAGTTGGCCATGGCTGCCACCTGGTGCGGGCCGTTGGGCAGGAAGCTCAAGGTGGCTGTGTCGATGGTGACCGTTGCAGCCTGGCCGGCGCGCATTGCTTGCCAGTCCAGGCGTTCTTGCACTTCTACGGCATCGATGCGCTCGGCGCCGACGGCTGTTTGGGTAGTGTTCATACTGGCTCCGTGGTTGCAAGCATGCGGTTGAAGAAGCTGTTCATGTGTTCGCCTTCCGCGCGGGTCAGCGTGGTGAGCGTTACGCCATCGCGCTGCAGCTCCAGGACGTTGTCGGACCAGAGGCCGCAGCGAAACGCAGGTGTCTGCGGCTTGCCGACCGTGGCTGGGCTTGCGGCGGCTGGCGTGGTTTCCATCTCTGCCGCTGCCGGTGGTTTTTGTGGCGCTTCCTTGGCCACGGGCCTGCCTGCCCCGATAGTCCAGTGGTTGCCACTGCGCACCAGGCGGCCGTCCTGGATGGCCGTATTGAGCCAGGACGCCGGCGATGCGCCGCTGCCTAGGCCCATGTGTTGTTTGAGCTCGGCCGTGGTGACCTTGCCCATCAGTCGAATAAATGCAATGGCGCCGTCGATGCGGGAAACTTTGGGCACTGCAGCGTTTACCGCTGGCACGCTTTCGGGCACGTTGGCCATGCTGTTCACTGCCGGCGACGGCGCCGCATCGAGCTTGGCCTTGATGGCTTTGTATTCGGCTGTTTTCATGAACGTGTGGCTCAGGTTGTAGATTTGTGCTGGCTGGCCATTGGGTGCGGTGCCGGCATGACGAACCACGTCGCCCTCGTCGACGAGGGCTTTCAGTGCGGCGCTGACGTCGGTCAGTTCCTGGTCCAAGGCGTCGGCGATCTGGACGGCGCGGATGTCCGACGTTTTTGCCATCAGCTCGTAGATTTTCTGATCGTTCATGCTGCGGTTCCTTGCGTCGATGGCAGGATTTTCAGGGCAGCTGCTAGCCGGCCTGGCTCTGTCGCGTAGCTCGTCGATGCGCAGGTGTCAAAGTTGCCCATGTCCAGTTCATGCATCAGGAAATGGTTGAACTCGATCAGACCACCATTCTCGATCTCATGGACTACTGCGGCTGCAAGTGCCACTGGCAGCGCCTGCTTTGGGTTCAGGACGAAGAAACGGCGATCGCAGTTTTCAGGGCTGAGTGCCTCGCGCGCGCCAGTCATGAAAACCATGTTGAGGCTATTCGAAATGGCGATATCGGGCAGGTCGTGGCGACGGACGATAATGTTCGATGAGGTGATCAGGTTCTTCACGCTGGGCGTGTACAGGTCTGCATTCGTCAGACCGGATAGCACGGCATAGCGCTTGCCGATGGCCCAGCCGTTGAACGTGCGGCGCGGCCAGACGCCGCCCAGCTGGGCCTGGTTGCCGTACATGGGGCCGATGACTTTCTCGAAGAACAGGTGGCCAGCGCCGTCCACGTTGGTCGTGAGGATCGCCGTGTGCATCTTTGCGCCACGGTGGCGCAGCGGATATGCCAGCCAGCGCGCTACCCATGTCGCCTTGGCGTCATCTTGGTCGCACAGGTGCAGCAACAGCGCGCGGATATGCGGTGCCGTGACTGTCGCCACCGGCGCTACAGGTTGGGCAATCGACCCGAGGAGGGCGCGGATGTTGGCGATGATGGATGTAATGAATTTCATGGTTGCTCCGTTTTGGTGATGGTTATTGAGGTGCTGCCTCGGTATCAGGCGTGGGCGTGTTTGCGCCGGCTGCCGGGGATTTGGGCCATGGCCACGGCTTCGGTGCTGCGGCGGCTTTGGGCTTGCGTGCGCGGGGTGCCGGCGTGGCTGATTGCGTTGTTGGCTCAGCTGGCGCGGGTGCTGCAGGTTCTTTAGCGGCCGGGATGACCGCATTCAGGCCGACGTCCTCGGCGAGCATTTCCGCGTCTTCTTCGTCTTCGTCGCTGGCTGCGTATTCGTTACCTGGTAAAGGCGTCGCCATGCTTGAGGCGATGGCGCCGAGCTTGACGAATCCGTCTCCGCAGTATTGGTGGCCAGTGTTAAGCGCCCATTGTTCAATCAGGGCGATGAACAGCGGGCGGCTCTCCAGCGCGAACTCGGTCAGTTCGTTGAGGCGTTCAGGAAAAGCGTTCAAGAAGGCGGGAACTTGCTCTGGCGTCAGCTGTTCAATATTTTCCAGTGCGGCGTTGTTGGCCTTGGCTGCTTTCTTGCTGGCGGCCTGGGCCTTCTTGTCGGCTGCATATTTGGCGGCGTCGGCCTTCGCCTTTGCTTTTGCCTTTGCTGCCTCGTTGATTTGGGCCTTGATGGAATAGGCGTCGATCTTGACCCGTTTTGCTGCCGCCAGGAGGTTATGCGGATCGTCTTTGCTTGAGTGGGTATGGGCATAGACGTGCAGCTCGTGGGACAGCGCGCAGTCGCGGATGAACTGATTCAGCTGGGCTGGCGTCAGTGCGTCGACGGCGCGGCGCAGATTGCCTCTGTAGTCGGAATGACCGAGGGTTTCCTCCGTCCATCCGTGCAGATCCATTACAAGCTTTTTGGGCAGCGTTCCGCCAGGCAGCTGGTTGAACATCAGGCCAGCGATCACGCGCAGGTCCGCGTCGACCAAGTTGGCCATCAGGGATGCGTGATGTACCTCCGTGAACAGCGTATTGCGATACTCGCGTTCGAGTTTTGCTTTGCGTTCCGCTTCTTTTTCGCACGCGTCATGCTCGCTCTGGATCTTGTCGCCTTTGACATTGAGAGTTACTCCCTTTTCTTTCAGGAGGTCGGCAATATCGGCTGCCTTGACAATTTCAACAATTTCAGCCGTGCCTGGCGTTTCCAGCAGCGTCGGCTTTGGCGTGGCGTCGCCTAAAATCTGGCGAAAGGTGCGGTCGTTTTGTCCCGGTAAGTAGCCCACTTTGTCCAGTTCGACGTAGCCACCGCCAACAGCGGAATAGCTGGAGTCCTTGATCTTTTTCGCGGCGGCGCCTGTGATAACTGCCTGGCCGTTCTCTTTGGCCAGTTTGAGAACGCGCACAACGTGCTCGTCAGTTTTTGCTTTGAAGCAGATTGGGTCAGTGCAGACGTCTGCACTGACGTCCGAGAAAACTTCAGGCTGATTGCCAGTGCGTAAATGACAGGTCGAGCACGCGCCAGCGCCGGGATTCAGCGCGCCATTTTCACGATCGAATGGCGCTTTTGTCAGGTCCAACATGTAGTTGCGCTCGATGTGCCTGGCAGCGTCACGCGCCGACATGATGCGTTGTTCGCTGGCGATCTCGCCAACACATTTTTCCTGCAGGCTTTTGATGGGGATGCGTGCGACCAGCAGCGCAGTGGACTTGTTGAGGCGGCCGCTATAAAACACTGCCCGTGGCGATGGCTCCAGCGCCGTCAGCTTGAGGCTGGCATAGATGTACGCCTTGCTCTTGCCGGTCTTCTCGGCCATCACGTCGGCTGTGTAGCCGTTTTCGCGCATCAGCACCTCGAAGCCTTCCGCTTCTTCGAGCGGGTGCAAGTCCTGGCGCTGCAGGTTCTCGATGACCTGGATTTCCAGTGCCTCGGCGTCGCTCAGGTTGCGCACGATCGCCGGCACGGTGGTTTTACCGGCCAGCTTGGATGCGCGGAAGCGGCGTTCGCCGGCGACCACTTCAAAGAAGGTCACGCCGGCGTCGACGTGGGTCGGGCGCAGCAGGATGGGCTGGGCCACGCCATGCTTGGTGATGCTGGCGGCCAGGTCGGCCAGCGCCGCGTCGTCGAAGATCTTGCGCGGGTTGGTTTTGGAGGCGGTGATGCATTCAATAGGCACATCGCCGAAAGATGGCTTGTCGTCGCCGGCAGGGCTATCGACGACTGGCCTAACGGCGCGCGGCGCTTTCTTGGTGCGACTGGCGGGCATGCTGGCCAGGGTGGGGATGATGAGGTCGCTCATGTGCGGCTCCTGGTGGTTGGCGGGTATGGCCTGGTTATCGTTTGATGAAATCGAAAGCGGCGGTGCTACCGATCGGCAGCAGCTCGTTGCCCTCGGCCAGCTGCGCGACTAGCGCGGCTTTGGCCTGGCGGGGCGTCATGGGCCGTCCATCCGGGTGGGTGAACCCGCGCAGTTCATGCGTGGGCCTGGCCAGCACGGTGCGCAGGTCGAGCGCCAGGTGGACGGCCGGGGCGGTCATTTGATGCCGCCGGGGGTGTGGTAGGCGAGGTCAAATCGCACGCCTTTGGGCAGCGTCACCGTCACCAGCCAGGCGGTGAAGCCTGGGCGCGGTTGCGCTTGCGGCCGCTTCGGCTCGCTGACCTGGTAGCCGCGGCGGCGCATGGCGTCGAATACCTGAAGGATGCCCAGGCGTCCATCGGCGCCGGCGACCTCGGCGGTGCTGCAGCCGGTATTGCGGGCAAAGCGCGCCAGCGCTGCGGCATCGTTTGCGGTGGCCAGCGTGTCATGTAGCGTTTGCGAGTTGGGCAAGGTGGCGTTGGACTTGGCCGGTTTGCGGGTAGCGGTTGTGGGCATGCTGCAGGCTCCTACAGTGGGTGCGCGGACACGCCGCAGGGCTCGTCGCCTTGGGCGGCAATAGCGTCTTCGCAGGCGCCGGCCGATGTGGCGGCCAGCGCGTAGTAGTGCGTTTCTGCGTGCGACGTTTTGACGGTGACGCGGAAGGCACTCACTGTGCAGCCTCTTTTTTCGGCATGCTCAGGATCGCGAACACGCGATTGGAGAGGGCCATGTCGTCGCGCTGCAGCACGCCGGACAGGGCGGCGATAAAGGTCTCCGCGCACTGAGTGCGGTCTTGCGGGTGCTTGTGCTTGGCGACGTCGATGCATTGCTCGATGCGGTCCAAAATGGTTGGCGCGTTCATGCGACTTGCTCCTGTTCCCAGGTGCGAGCGATGATCAGCCGGCCTTCTTCTTCGCCGGCGAAGAATGCATCAGCTTCGGCAGTGCCAGCGTCAAACGGCAGGGGCGGGGTAACGCGCTCGACATAGCGGGTCAAGGCGGCGCGCACGCCTTGTTTGTATGCGTCACTGCGAGGATCGCGTGGACGGTTGAATGCGGCGGCCATCAAGCCGTCGACGGTAAGAAGTATTGCGGAATTTGCCATCGTCTTTGCTCCATCGTTGTGGTTGCTACTTCGATGGAAGCAAGTATAGGTCAACTATACTTTTAATGTAAAGAAAAACTATACATTATGGTTTTTATGTTTTGTGCGACTCCATGGGGTGAGCGCAGGCGTAAAAAAGGCTCGCACTTAGCGAGCCTTAATCTGGCGATAGGAACAACTGCTTAGCGTCTGCGGGTTTTCCTACGCAGTTCCGCCATAACGCCGATTACTTTAAGCGGCACTTCGTCACTGCGTACCGTAGGGTAGTTTTCGTTAATTGGAACCAATTCAAATATGTCGTTGCCTTGAGCGTCTGTTCCACGCAGTCGGTATTTTTTGAAGGTTGCTTCCTGCTTACCATTCTTGGCGGCAACGCAGTCTCCTGGACGCGGCTCCCACTCTGGTTCGATGACAACGATGTCCCCTGGGAGGTAATCGGGGGACATTGAATCGCCTTCGATTTCAAGAGCAAATGCCCAGCGAGAGTAGCCCTCATCAACGTAAATCGTCGCAGACCCATCACCCGGTGAGTATGGCGCGACAATTTCTTTTAACGCTCCAGCCTGAATGGATGATATGACCGGTATCGCCCGAGACCCAAGCTTTGCTGCCTTAGCGTTCTGGTCAAATGGGACGGTACTAACGAGCGATAGATGGGATGGCTCCGCCGACATGCCCTGGCGAATTTCATCAGGTAGCGGATGTGCGGTGATCTTGGAGATCGCTAGCAGTTGGCGCAAGTTGGGGCTGTGTTTCCCTGTCTCCCAGTGAGAAATATTTGCCTTACTGTGCCCACGCTCGGACCCGAGCAGTAGCGCCATTTTTGCGCCTAGATCAGCACCCGACATGCCTGCCGTGGCTCTTGCTGTCCGCACCCATTTAGCTATTACGTCTTTAATTTCCATTCCGCCATCGTATAGGTTCTCTTTACCAATAAGGTATAGAAGCGCTTGACGAAAATGTATAGAATAACTATACTCAAGCGAATTCATCTACCGGATGCAAAAACATGACACCAGAAAAAGCACTTGAAAACGCGATAGCGTTAGCCGGCTCCATGCAAGCGCTGGCTGATCACTTGGGGGTAACCAAAGGTGCGGTGAGCCAGTGGAAGCTTCCTGGTCGGCAGATTCCGGCAAAACACTGTCGGTCAATTGAGTGCCTGACTGGTGGAGCATCGAGCTGCGCTGATCTGCGCCCAGACTTGTTCGCTTCGAGCCTATCTCCTTCAGTCACGCGGCGTGCTACCGATTTGACTCCCCTGCCTGGTCACGCTGGTCGCCAGCTGCCTTCTCCATCAAACATTCTCGATACCGTACCGGAGCATTCCGTTGTGGGCGTCGATCCGCGAAGCCGGGCCTGAGCAGGACCAATTTTCATGTCGCTTGACCGCGTGATGAGAACAACCACCAAGAAGAAGGATATGTTGTGAAAATCAAAAAATCGTACCTTGGCATGATCAAGGCATTTCCTGGCGGTTGGGACGCAATTGCGGCCGCCGTGGGCATGAGCCGCAACGGACTGGAAAACCGCGTCTACGAACGCAAAGGGCAGGGCGTCACTGTGGACACTGCCTTGCAGCTGCAGGCTTTCTCCGGCACTACGCTGTTCGCTGAGGCTGTGGCCGCATCGAGCGGTGGCGCCTTCGTAAAACTACCGGAAGACATTTGCGACGGCAACGAGGCGCTGGCTAAAAAGTTCCGCGACATTTATGTCCGCCTGGGCGTCTTCGCTTCTCACTTTGAAGAGGCGACGGCAGACGAAGTGATCGATCCACGTGAGCGGGCCTGCCTTGATGCTGATATCGACGGCCTGCAGCGTGGATTGTCCGAGCTAATGGCGTTGACCATTCGCGTGTATTGTCTGCCTGATGCTGGCCAGGACGGTACGGCATGAGCGTCTATCGTGTCCCACGCGCCGGCACGCGCCCCGATATCGCTGTGCGCAAACTGCTCCAGTTGGGCGGCCGCGCCGATTTGAACGACTGGATGCGCGCCATCGGCTGGAGCGGCACCATCACCTCGTTCGAGCGCGATATCGTCAATTCTTTGACGCGCTGCCATGTGGTGCGCATCGAGGCTGGGCAGTACGTCGTCACGCAGCGCGGCCGCGACTATGCAGGGCCTGTCGTTGGCGCCGCGACGTCGATGGCCGGGCAGGTTGCAGGGCCGCGCCACGCGCCATCCAAGGCGCCATTGTCCGCTCGGCATATGGCACGTGCTGGCCTGGTGCGCGAAGGCGCTCTGGACTACGCGCAGATTCCGTCCCGCTACGGTAGCCAGCGCGTTGCGCACAAGGCAAAGGTGCGTACCGCGTGACTCTCGACGATTTTGCCGCAGTCAACAGCGCGGCCATCCTTTCCATTGAATCGCTGCTGAACTCCTGGTTCCCGAACGGCGTGCGTGAAGGTATCGAGTTTTGTATTGGTTCTTCCTCCGGCGAAGCCGGCAAATCAATGCGTATCCGGCTCGAAGGCGATAAAGCTGGCGTATGGGCTGATTTTTCCGACGACGGCGTAGCCGGCGCTGATCTCATCTCCCTCTATGCGCATATCCACGGCGTGAAGCAGGGCAAGGCGTGCGCCGATCTGGCCGCGCAGCTGGGCATCACGCTAACGCCATCCGATTTTTCCTCCCCTGGCGCAACGCGCCCTATCGTTTCGGCTCAGCCGAAAAACACCCCCAGTCGCGCGCCCGCGCAAGCGGACAAAGGGGTACAGGCACTTTCCGAGGCAAAAATAAAGACGCCCTGGGCGCCGATATTGCCCGTCCCGGCCGATGCAGGGCCGTATCCGAAGGCGCATGTGGTGCGCGGCAAGCCCGATATGTCGTGGGAATACCGCGACCAGGCCGGTGCGCTGCTGGGCGTGCTGTATCGATTCACCACGTCGGACGGCGAGGGCAAGGAGGTGTTGCCATGCGTGTTCGCGCAGCATCCTCAATCGAAACGGCGCGAGTGGCGATGGATGGTTTTCCCGGCGCCGCGGCCGCTGTACTTGCGCGGTGCATTGCGGCCGGATTTGCCGGTGCTGGTGGTTGAGGGCGAAAAATGCACCGATGCCGCCCACGTCCTGCTTGGCGCCGACATGGATGTAGTGTCCTGGTCTGGTGGCGGCAAAGCATACGACAAGAGCGACTGGACGCCGCTGGCCGGCCGCACGGTCATCTTGTGGCCTGATACCGATGCCAAGCGGTACAAGGACAATCACGCGACGAAGGCTGGCGAGATCATGCCAGAGCATGAGCAGCCCGGCATGGTAGCGATGACCAAGCTGGCCAAGCTGTTGCGCGCGCTGGGCTGTACCGTATATATCATCGATATTCCGGCTCCTGGCGAAGTCAAGGACGGCTGGGATATCGCTGACTTGGTGGCGGCCGGCGCCGGCGTCGACGAGGTGATGTCCTGGGTGACGAAGCTGCGCGTCGAAGAAGTCGAGCCAGAGCGTGTGGCCGAGCCGGTCGCGGCGCCGGCCAGGGCGGAGGACGATGTGCCTGATTGGGTCGACGAGCAAATGGATTCCGTGCCGGCCGACGGATCGACCCCTTTGCCAGCTGGCGCGGGCATGACGCCTAAGCAGCTGCGGTCGCAGTTGATCCAGACGGCGAACGGTGGCGTCAAGGGATGCCGCGAGAACGTGTACATGGTCATGCAGGGCGATCCGCGCCTGATCGGCCTGGTGGGCCTGGATCTGTTTTCCGGCCTGCAGGTGAAGCGGCGGCCAACGCCATGGCGCAGCGAACCGGGCGAGTGGACCGAGGGCGATGACTTCCACCTCGGCGTGTACTTGTCGCAGCACCATAGTCTGCTGCTGGCCGCCATCGGCGACATCGAGCGCGGTGTCGCCCAGGCCGCGCGTGAACATGCGTTCAACCCTGTCACCGACTACATGGATCGCTGCGGCGCCATGTGGGATGGCGTGCCGCGCGTTGCTTCCGCCCTGTCGCAATACTGGGGCTGCGCCGACAGCGAATACCTGCGCCTGGTGTCCACCATGTTCTTTGTCGGCGTGGTGGTGCGCGCGTATCGCCCAGGAGTGAAACACGACCATGCGCCGGTGTTCGAGGGCGGTCAGGGCGAGGGCAAGTCGACGGCGCTGAAGGTGCTGGGCGGCGACTGGTTTGCCGACACGCCATTCCGCATGGGTGAAAAAGACGGCTACCTGTCGATCCAGGGCGTGCTGCTGTACGAGGTGGCCGAGCTGGAGCAGTTCAACCGTTCCGAGGTGACCGCCATCAAGGCGTTCATGTCGTCGACCGTCGACCGGTTCCGCGAACCGTACGGCCGCCGCATGAAGAACATGCCGCGCCGCTGCGCCTTTGCGGCGACGACCAACGAGGGCGAGTATTTCAAGGACACGACCGGCAACCGGCGCTTCTGGCCGGTGGCCACCGGCCGCATCGACATGGAGGCATTGATCGAGGCCCGCGACCAGCTGTTCGGCGAGGCGGTCGCGATGATGAATGCCGGCGTGCTGTGGTATCCGACGCGCGACCAGCAGGACCGCCTGATCTCGCCTGAACAGGAAAACCGCGAGATACCCGACCCATGGCATGGCCATATCTACCGCTATCTGGAGGGGCTGGACGCCGATGGCAATGAGAAGGTCAATGGCAAGATCAATCGCGTCACGGTGCTGGACCTGTTGACGCGTGGCCTGCACTTCGAGATATCGAAGCTGGGCCCGGCCAAGCTGGAAACGATGCGCATCGGCGCGATCATGCGCAAGCTGGGCTGGACCAAGGACAGGGAAACATCGGGCGCGCGCGAGCGGTTCTACGCGCGCCCAGCGCCGGCGCCTAAGCCCGGTGCTGAACCAACACGGGAGGACGACGATGTTCTGCTGCCCTTCTAACGTAACGGGCGTTGCTGCAGCAATCGTCTGCCAGGGATCGTGGGCGCCATGTGCGCAGGCGGAAAAGGCGGAATTGCGGGCGGCGGTGCGCGTCACATCGACCGGGCTGGACCATCCGTCCAACCTCGTTAATTTGAGGTTGGACGGCTGGAACCCGCATGGAATGCGGCCCCGCCAACCTCCCAGCCTCGCCAACCCAGCCGCGCAAGCGCACATGCGTACGCACGCACGTATACGTGCGCGTGTGTGGTCTTTTTCGGCAAACCCCTTTCCAGTCAAAACTAGAAATAGGTTAGGTAGGTTGGGAGGTTGGCAAAGCAAGCAACCATGCGGGTTTCAGCCGTCCAACCTTTTGGCCCACCTTTTTGAGGTAGGACGAAATAGCAGGAGAGTGGCATGAGCAACGGCAACATGAGGGAGCAGATGCCCCAGGTAGCAGCAATCATCGATGCGTTCCGCCAGGCATTCGGAGCGAAGGAGGTGGACGCGGCGATACGGCGCGGCATGCGTGGCGGGCAGGGGTTCCACGCTACCGAGAATGGGCATGAGGTGGGCACGCCGGTGTATCGGGGCGTGCCGCTGGATAGGACGCCTGCACGGTATGAGGCGCGGATGGGCGAGGTGGCATGGCAGCAGGCATTGGATGAACAAACAGTGGACAACGAAAAGGAGCAGGGAGATGGAAGTTAAAGACGAGGCAGTGTTTGAAAACGTAGGGCAGGCGGTGCATGTGTCGTTCCTGATCATGGCGCAAGAGGCCAAGCAGGACGCGCCATTGCGGGCAGCGCTGATCAAGGCGATGGAGTCGGTGCAGTTGAACGGGCGGCAGCGTTGCTGGCTGGAGCAGCTGCGCGGCACGGCGTCGGGAACAATTAACTTTGGCGGACTGGATGGCAACGAGGTGCGCGCCCAGTGCGCGCTGGTGCTGCAGGCGGTAAAGCATCGGCTGCCGAAGACGGAAATGTGGGTGCTGCAGGCGAAGTACGGGCAGACGGATTTCGAAGATGTGGATGGCAAGCGCCGCTTTGCCTTCTCTGTGGAACGCATCGAGGCCATCAAGGGATTGGCGGATTGGTTCCGACCAATGTTCCCTGGGCTGAACCCGAATGCCGTCGACTGCATGCTGGGTCGGATGTTCGCCAATCACAAGCAACTGGATATCACGGTGCGCGACCTGGCCAAGTCATTCGGCGCTAGCCACATGACCTACCAGCGGGCATCGACAAGGATGCAGGGGCATGTGCGGGAGCTTGAGCAGATGGCCTTTAACCGTCTGGCCCCAAGCTTTGTCGCTGATGGCGTGGTCGAGGAGTTTTTGCAATAGCTTGACGCGGCTGTTACAGCGGGTGTATATTTCGGTCATTCTCGCAGCAGTAACGCCTAAAGCCCGCACAAGCGGGCTTTTTTGCGTTTGGCGAGACGATTTCTCAACAGCGAAAGAGGTGATCTATCTCGATCCGCTCGATAGCGGGGGATACATTCGTTTCTGGTGCTTGCCCACTTCGGTGGGCTTTTTTATTTGTGTTGATGATATTGCGCCACCGTGTGCGTATCAACCACCGGCCTAAGGCGTTTCTTGTGGGTCATATGTGCAGACGTCTGCACAAGCCTGAACGGAGCATCCATGGCGTTTGATGTGTCGGTACGTACCAATCTCGCTGATTTCGAGCGGGGCTTGAATGATCTTGCCAAGCGTCAACTGCCATACGCTACGGCGCTGGCGTTGACGTCGCTATCCAAGATGGTAGTAGTAGACGAGGTAAAGAACCTTTCTGCCAAATTGAAGAACCCTTCTCCGTTCACGCTGCGCTCGGTCAAGGCCGTTGCGGCACGCAAGGATAACCTGACGGCCAAGGTGTATATGATGGATAAAGCCGCTGCCTATCTTGAGCCGTACGAGCGCGGCGGCGTGCATAAGCTGGCCGGCAAGGCGTTGCTCAATCCCAAGGACATCGCGCTCAACCAGTACGGCCAACTACGCAAGGGAGCGCTGGCCGCACTGAAGGGGCGCAGCGATATCTTCATCGGTCCAGTCAAGACGAAGAAGGGCATCGTCAACGGCGTATGGCAGCGTACGGCAGCAACGGCAACGATCACCAACAAGAAGACAGGTAAGACGCGGATCAGTTCGCGTGGTGTCAACATGTCTGGAGCACTGAAGCTGTTGATACGCTTTGGTGATGCGCTCGCAGTCCGAACGCGGCTGGGCTACCAAGCACGGGCGACGGCGGTGGTCAATGCCAACTTCAATGCCGAGATGGAAAAGGGTATGGCCAAAGCGTTGGGGTCGGCTCGGACCTGATCCGTCGACCAACAGGGCGAAGGCCATGCCGAAATGAGCGGGTCCTCCCTGGTGGTTTTGCTCCCGAGGGCATTGCGCGCCCCGGTTTGTTTCTAGCTGAGGAATTTTATAGCCTTCCTTCCTTTTTGATTATCGGGTACCGCCATGGGAAAACTGGTCGCCAAGCGCGAGCTGTCGGAAATCATCGGCGTATCGGAGCGCACATTCAGCGAGTGGCAAAAAGAGCCCGGCTTCCCTTTTGAGATCAACGGCGGGCGCGGTTCGGTCAACAGTTACGACACGGCGAAAGTCATCCAGTGGATGGTCGCCCGAGACATCGCGCGCCGCGTCGGTGAGAAACCGCGCGATCGGGTGGACCGGCTGAAGGCGGACTTGCTTGAGGTCGACCTGGCCGAACGGCTGGGCCAGCTTGCGCCGGCCGCGCTGTTCGAGCGCGCCTGGTCGGATCACATCGTCGCGGCAAAAACAGAATTGCTCTCGCTGCCGCTGCGCCTGGTCGGCGAGATTCACGCATTGCATGGCATCACGGTCGATACCGATCTGATCCTGGTGCAGATCGAGGCCTCGCTGGCCAAGCTGGAGAGTTTTGATGTCGACGCATTCGATTCTGATGAATCCGACCCTGAAGGCGCTGATGCGTCAGACGGTGACGACGACGATTAAAGAAGTCCAGCGGCGCTGGGCGCCCGCACCGAAAATCAGTACCCGCGCCTGGGCGCGGAAGTTCCGCTACCTGTCCGAGCTGGAGTCGCAGTTGCCGGGCAAGTACAACCTGGACGTGACGCCATACCTGGCGTGGGAGAATGGGCCGCTCGATGCGATCGACGACCCTACCGTGCGCAAGGTGGTCGGGCAGAAGTCGGCGCAGATCGCGTGGACGTCCGGCGTGATCGGTAACGCCCTGGCGAAGTGGGTCGATAGCGATCCATCGCCGATCCTGGGCTTGTTCCCGAAAGAGATGGCGGCCAAGGAATACATGGCTGAGAAGTTCGAGCCGATGGTCGACGCGACGCCCCGCTTGCGCGGCAAGATCGACCTGCGCAGCAGGAAGGCGCAGCAGCGCCAGTTGTTCAAGCGCTTCCCTGGTGGCTTCCTGAAGTTGGTCGGCTCGAATTCGCCTTCCTCGGTGAAGTCGACGCCGACGCCGCGCGTGTTTGTGGAAGAGCCGGACGATTGCAATCTGAACCTGAGGGGGCAGGGGGATTCGATCAAGCTGGCCGAGGAACGCGTCAAGACCTATGCGCGGCCGAAGCTGATCATTGGCGGCACGCCGACGATTGAGGGTGTCTCCGCTGTCGTCGCCGAAATGGAAAATTCGGACAAGCGCCGGGCGATGATTCCTTGCGGCGATTGCGGCGAGGAGCACCCGTTAGATTTTGATAATTTGCGCTGTCTGGACGACCCGCTGCAGAGCCATCCCGTATTTGGGAGCAAGTTGCCCGAGACGGCGTACTACGCATGCCCGGCCTGCGGCTCTGCCTGGACCGATGCACAGAAAAATCGGTATGTACGCAAGGGTCGCTGGGTTGCCACCGCACCGTTTCGCGGAGTAGCCGGGTTCTACTTCAATGAGTTGATGAGCCCATTCCCAGGCTCTCGCATGGCGTTGCTGATGGAAAAATGGCTGACCGCGCTGCATGCGTTCAGCCTTGGCGATGCCGGCCCGCTGATTGCGTTTGTCAACAGCAGCAAGGGCCTGCCATACACCTACAAAGGTGACATGCCCACGACTGGCGCACTGCAGGAACGCGAGCTGGATTACGAGGCCAACACCGTGCCGATCGGCGGACTGATCCTGGTCGCCGGCGTCGATATTCAGCACGACCGGATTGAGGTGGTGTTGCGGGCTTTCGGGCGTGGCGAGGAAAGCTGGTTGGTCCAGTACATCCGCATATTCGGCAATCCTGCTGTGTATGAAGATCCTGTGTGGGCCGACTTGAATACGATCCTGTATCACAAGTACCGGTCGGTGCGCGGCCACAAAATTGGCCTGTCCGCTGTCAGCCTGGATACGTCGGACGGCACCACGTCCGACGCAACGTACAAGTGGGTGCGGAACAACCAGCGTAAAGGCATTCCGTTCGTGATGGCGATCAAGGGGTCCAGTTTGAAGGACTCAGAGATTTTCGCGCGGCCGGTACCGACCAAGGAAACGAACAAGCGCAACACCAAGGCGGCGAAGTATGGCCTGCAAGTGTTCATCGTCGGCACGTCGCGTGCCAAGGACTTGCTGATTGGCGAAAGCGGGCGCGTCTCGCTGGACGGCAGCGGGCCTGGCCGGTTCCATACCTACAAAAACACCAGCCCTGAGTATTACAGCCAGCTGCTGGAGTCTGAGGTCAAAGCGCCGATCCGGACCAGCAACGGCTATATCGTCAAGGCCTGGCAAAAGAAAGTGGGCCGCCGTAACGAGGTGCTCGATTGCGAGGTCTACGCTCTGCATGCCAGCCGTGCCGCGAAAGTCCATTTGCGCACGCCGGCGCAATGGAGCTCCCTGGAGGCGCAATTGAGCCAGGCGCCATTGTTCGATGAAGATGACCTGCCGGATGTACCGGTATTGCCGAGCGAAGGCGCGGCACCGACCAACGTCGCTCCTGGCGCTGCGGTAGAGGCGGTCTTGCCCACGGAGTCGTCGCATCCGGTGGAAGCCGTTGCTGTTCCTGAACCTGCTGCAGTGCGAGTTATATCCATCGCCGCAGCACCGGCATTGAAAAAACGTAAACGCTTCGCGTAGGAATTTTATGAAACCATTTGACCCATCCACCAGCCTGCTGGCTGGCATGCCCACGGCCACGTTGCAAAAGACGCTGGCAGAGGCGCAGCAGGCATATATCGACCTGTCGACTGGCGCCAAGGGGACGTCCTACTCATACACCCAGGGCGACGGCGCGCGCGCCGTGACATACACCCAGACGAATATCTCGCAACTGATCGTGCTGATCCGGACGCTGCAGCAGCAACTGGGCATCATCAGCCGTTCGCGTCGACCAATGCGGTTCCGATTCTGATGGCCAGCCCCGTTAGAATTCTCGGGCCAAACGGCCAGCCGCTGGCGCCACATCGCGGCCGGGCGTCGATGCTGTCCGGCGCCGGAGGCGCGCCATATGACGCCGCCGATATGTACGGCGACCACATGGCCGACTGGACTCCCTACCTGGGTTCGCCCGATGGCGACCTCAATATGCACCGCGACCGGATCGTTTCGCGCGTGCGCGACATGGTGCGCAATGACGGTTGGGCATCCGGTGCTGTCACGCGCATCCTGGACAATGCCATCGGCGCTTCGTTCCGGCCGATCTTCAAGCCGGACTACGCGGCATTGCGCGCCCATACGGGCATCAAGGAATTTGATCACGTGTGGGCCGATGAGTTCGGGCAGTGTCTGGAGGCCAGCTACCGAACCTGGGCGAACGATATCGGCCGCTACAGCGATACCCAGCGCGAAATGACAGTGGGGCAGCTGATGCGCCTGGGCTTTCGCCACAAGCTTGTTGATGGCGATGCCTTGGCCATGGTGCATTGGTTGCCTGAACGGCAGGGACCAGGCCGCGCGCGATATGCAACTGCCATCCAGATCCTGGACCCGGATCGTTTGTCGAATCCGCAACTGGTATTTGACAGCAACGAGATCCGTGGCGGCGTTGAGATTGATGCGTACGGCGCGGCGGTTGCTTATCACATCCGTCGTGCGCACCAGGGTGATTTCTTCACCGGCGCCAAGTCGGTGACGTGGGAGCGCATCGAGCGGGAGACCAACTGGGGCCGGCCGATCATTATTCATGATTTTGACCATGAGCGCGCCGGCCAGCACCGGGGTGTGGGCATTTTTGCGCCGGTGCTGCAGCGGCTGAAAATGCTGGTCAAGTATGACAGTGCCGAGCTCGATGCATCGATCATCAACGCTATATTTGCCGCTTACATCGAGTCGCCGTATGACCCGGCTGTTGTCGAAGAGGCGATGGGTGGCGACGACCTGAAGGATTATCAAACCCAGCGTCAAGAGTTTCATGATGATCGCCGGATCAAGCTTGGCGGCTCCCGCATGCCAATTTTGTTTCCCGGCGAGAAAATCAATGCCGTCTCGGCCACAAGGCCGAACGCCAATTTTCAGGCCTTTGAGTCTGCTGTCCTGCGTAACTTCGCGGCTGGGACTGGGCTGTCAGCGCAACAGGTCAATAACGACTGGTCTGACGTGAACTACAGCTCGGCGCGTGGCGCCATGCTGGAGGCCTGGAAAACGCTTTCGCGGCGCCGCAATGATTACGCGGTTGGTTTTGGCCAGTCGCTGGTGAGCGTCTTTGCTGAGGAGGCGATGGAAGTCGACAACCTGCCGTTGCCACGCCGCGCGCCGGAGTATCACGAGTTCCGCACCGCTTACTCGCGCGCCAAGTGGATGGGGCCAGGTCGCGGCATCATCGATCCGGTGAAAGAGCGGCAGGGCGCCATCCTTGGCATGGATGCCGGCCTATCCACGCTGGAAGACGAGGCGGCGGAACTTGGCGGTGTGGACTGGCGCGAGACGCTGAATCAGCGCGCCATCGAGATCGCGCGCTTCAAGGAACTGGGCATCAAGCTGCCGGAATGGGCGGCCGGTTATGACACCACGTCTGCAACTGAGGAAGAAAAGGTCACCTGATGAAATTTGAATTTTTGGCACAGCGATTATTCAACACGCCGCTGGCGATCGCGCCTGGCAAAGCCGAGGTGATCATGGCGGCGCTGGCTGACCGTCTGGGCATCAGCCAGATTGCCCGCCTGAACCCGGCGCCGCTGATGATGGAAGACGATGACGTGGTTTATTCGTCGCCTGGCCGTAACGGCCGCGCCGGCTATGAGGTGGTTGCCGGCGTGGCGATCATCGAAGTGTACGGCACCCTGGTGCAGAAACTCGGTTCGTTGCGGCCCTGGTCCGGAATGACTGGTTATGACGGCATCCGCCAGAACTTCCTGATGGCGCTGAGCGATCCGGACGTGAAAGCCATCATGCTCGACATCGACAGCCCAGGCGGTGAGGTGGCTGGCTGTTTTGACCTGGTCGACGCGATCTACCGCGCGCGTGGCAAGAAGCCGATCTGGTCGATCCTGAACGAGTGCGCCTATTCGGCGGCGTATGCGATCGCCAGCGCCGCCGACCGTATCACGGTGCCGCGTACTGGCGGCGTCGGCTCGATCGGCGTCATCTGGATGCACATGGACTGGTCGAAGGCATTGACCGGTGCCGGCTTCAAGGTGACGTTCATCACCTACGGCGAATCGAAGGCCGACGGGCATCCTGAAATTCCCTTGTCGCCGGAGGCGCTCGCGCGCTTCCAGGGCGACATCGACACGATGGGCGAACTGTTTGTGACGACCGTCGCCCGCAACCGGAATATCTCGGCCAAGGTTGTCCGCGATACCCAGGCCGCAACCTACCTGGGGGCGGCCGGCGTCAGCCAGGCGCTTGCAGATGATGTACTGGCCCCTGATGCAGCATTTCGGGCATTTCTTGCCGAAATTACCTAACTTTTTATTGGAAAATACATGAGCAAAATTACCAAGATGATGGCATCCCTGTCGTTCGCACACCTGCTGGGCATGCCGGCCGGCGCCAAAGCCGAAGACGGCGACGGCGATGACGACAAGAAGCAGCGCACCGACGAATCCGACGAAGACTATGCCAAGCGCATGGAGGAAGAGGAGGAGGAAGAGAAAAAGAAAGAAGACGCTCGCCGCGCGGAAGAAGAAGAAAAAGAAGAAAAGAAAAAGGAAGACGAGGCCAAAAAGGCCAGGAAGGCGGAAGAAGACGAAGACGACAAGGAAAAGGCGGCTCGCGTGAATGAGCGTGCCCGCTGTGCCTCGATCTTCAAATGCGCAGCTGCTGGTACGCGGCCGGATGTGGCGGCGCATCTGGCCTTCAATACCAGCATGCCCAGCGCTGAAGCGATCAGTATGCTGGAAACCTTCGCCGTGGGTGGCGCGCCGCAGCCGTCCAGCCTGGCCAGCCGCATGGCCGGCGTGAAACCGCAGAACGTCGGCTCTGGCGCTGCAGCTGCTCCAGCGGCTGGCAGCGATGCCGCTGTTACGGCGCAGATCATCGCGGCCGGCAAAGCCCGTCGTGGCGAAAAATAGTTTTCAACCCGTCCTATAAAGGAAGCAAAACATGAGTCTCCCCGTCACTTCGGTGGGTGGTAGCCCACAGATCCCAGGCATTTATGCCGAAACCTTTATCCCGGATCAGCTGATCGCGGGTCATCATCCGCTTGTTACGGACAACGTGACCGTGCTGGCGGGCCAGGTGTTCCCGCGTGGCGCGGTGCTGGGCCGTATCACTGCGTCGGGTAAATACGTGGTGGCGCTCGCTGCTGCTGCAGATGGTTCCCAAAACCCGGCAGTAGTCGCTGTCGATAACGTCGACGCGATTGCTGGCGACGTAAATGCCGGTGTGTATCTCGCTGGCGGATTCAACGGTGCCGCCATGACCCTGGGTACCGGCATCACGCTTGCTGCAGCAGCTGCTGCACTGCGGCCTTTGTCGATCTATGTCAAGGGTTCGGTATCTGCTGCCGATCCGACCTGATCGGTAATGCCCCCTGAGGCCCTCTGATGAGGGCTTTTTTTTCGTCCAAATTCCTGGAGTAAATTATGTCCTTTTTGTTCAACACCAACGTCCTGATCGGCGTGGTGCCCAACCTGAAGCGTCCGCAGAAATTTCTGCTCGATCGCTTTTTCCCCAACATCGTGATGTCCGATTCCGAGTATGTCTCGATCGACGTCGATGTCGGCCTGCGCCGCATGTCGCCGTTTGTCTCGCCACTGATGCAAGGCAAGCTGGTCGAACAGCGCCGCACGCAAACCAACCAGTTCAAGCCGGCCTATATCAAGGACAAGCGCGCGCCTGACCTGCGCAAGCCGGTGAAGCGCATGATCGGTGAGCGCATCGGCGGTGAACTGACCGGTGCGGCGCGCGAAGCTGCCAACCTCGAAGCGGAAATGTCCGACCAGGTCGACATGATCGATCGTCGCCTGGAATGGATGGCGGCATCCGCGTTGATGAATGGCTCGGTGCTGATCGTAGGCGATGGCTTCCCGGCTGTACTGGTCGACTTCGGCCGCGACCCGAGCTTGTCGATCGCACTGACCGGTGCCGACAAATGGGACACCGCCTTTGCTGCAGTCGGCGCGAATGGCATTTACACCGCGCCTTCGGACTTCATCGAAGAAAGTGGCCACAACATCTTGAAGAAGTCGGGCGGCACCGCTACCGATCTGATCTTCACCACCACGTCGTGGAAGTATTTCAAGTTGGACAGCAACGTCAAAACGTCGCTGCATTACCCGCGTTCCGGCGAAAGCAACAACGTCAATATCGGCGCGCAGATCCAGCGCGGTGCCCAGTACAAGGGCAAATGGGGCCAGTACGATCTGTGGGTCTATAACGACTGGTACATCGATGAGAACGGCGTCGAGCGTGCCATGGTGGATGACGGCAAGGTCATCATGAGCGGCCCCGACCTGATGGGCACGCGTGCCTTCGGCCAGATCCTGGACCCGGCCTTTAACTACGCGGCCTTGCCCTATGCGCCGAAGACCTGGGTGGAGAATGACCCTGCCCAGCGCCTGATCATGATGCAGTCCTCGCCGATTGTCATCCCGTCCCGTGTCAACGCCTCGCTCTGCGCAACCGTAGCAACTCCGAAAGTATTCTGATCATGGCCGCCAAAACTGAAAAAGTCGTCAAAGCGGTGGTCGCACCAGGCCGTACTGTCAAATTCGAAGGCAAGAATGTCGGGCCGGGTGGCGACGTGGCTTTGCCCGCAGATGAAGTGGAGTGGCTGCGCAAGGGCGGCTACCTGCTCGATCCGGCAGCGACGGCGCCGACCGTTGCACCGGGTCCTGCTTTCGAGAAGGAGGGTGACGATAACCCTTCCCCGGCAGAATGATCGACTGGGACCGGATGGTAAATGGACCGGTCCAGGCGCAGTTCGGCGAGCCAGCACAGTTCCTGCCGGTTGCCGGTGCTGCGTTCGGCATCAACGGTACGTTCCATGAGGCCTACAAGGCCGTCGACCTGGTGGGTGGTACAGGCCTTACAACTGAGATGCCCGCCTTGGGCGTGCAGTTGTTCGAGTTCGATGTGCCTCCCCGCCAAAAAGACCGCGTCGTGATCACCCCAACCAAGCTGCACGGCGGTGGAACCTACGTGGTCAAGGAAGTGCAGCCAAACGGTGTCGGCCTGGCCGTTTTGCTGCTCAACTACGTGGGGGCATGATGGCAGCTCAAATGATGCTTGCGCGGCGCCAGATTCGCTTGGCGGCATTGGCTGCGCTGACGGGTGAGCAGTTCGCTAACGTCACCATCGAGTCACCTGGCGACTGGAATACGCCGCCAGAGGATCTGCCCGCAATTCTGTTGCGCGCGCCGGACGATCGCAAGGAATCGATCGGCAAGGGCGCGCCGCAGTTCACCAGTACCTGCACGATCGAGATCGAGGCACGCGTAGGCGAGCTGACCGATACGGCAGCGCAGGACTCGATCGAAGGCCTGTGCCTGGCTATCGAAATGGCGCTGCTGACGAACAACGATCTGATCCGCATCATCAACCAGGTCGTGTCTGTCGAAAGCCGCACGGAGATCTCGTCGGACGGGCGCATCCATTTTGGTGGTGCCCGCATGCTGTTCGCGTTCGAGGTGCCGGAAATGTTCGACTCCTTCGGCGCGCCTGGTGCTTCGCCTGGCGCGCCGTTGTCCGGCCTGCCTGTTCCTCTGTACGGCATTGGGTTACACCTTGATGCTGGCGCCCCGTTCGACGCCGCCGGCGGCTATCCCGATGCGCGCTTTCCTGCAGCACCCGCGCCACGCACGTCCGGCCCTGATGGCCGCGACGAGGGCGCACTGAACATCGATTTACCTCAATAGGAGATTCCCATGTATGTAACGCCAGCGCCGGGTCTGAAGATTCCGGACCCTGATTTACAGGACGTCCTGCCAGACAATGGCCGGGAAGTGCCTGACACGCCGTACTGGCAGCGCCGCATCTTCGACCGTGATGTATCGGTGAGGGCTGCTGCCGCTGAAAAACCACCTCGCTCGACGGGGAGCAATAAAGAATGACGATCCCATTCAAAGGCGTTCCGGCCAACATCCGCGTTCCGCTGTTCTATGCGGAAGTCGACAACTCACGCGCCAACTCGGCGCAGGCAGCGCAGCGTGCGCTGATCATCGGCCAGATCACGGCCGCCGGCACGGCAGTGCCGAATGTGCCGATTATTTCCCAGGGCGTCGCTGACGCTGCTCTCGCTGGTGGCCAGAACTCGATGCTGGCCTTGATGACGGCCGCCTATCGCCTGAACGACACATTCGGCGAGGTGTGGTACCTGCCGCTGCTCGATGACCCAGCTGCAGGCGCCGCTACCGGTACGCTGACCTTCAGCGCGGCAGCTACTGCGAGCGGTACGGTCTACGCGTATGTAGCAGGCGTGCGCTACGCGATGCCGGTCATGGCAACGCAAACGGTGGCGCAGCTGGCGACGGCGCTGGCGGCTTTGGTCAATGCTGACGGTGCCTGTCCGGTCAAGGCATCCGCTGCTGCAGGCGTGGTGACCTTCACCGCGGTGAATAAGGGCCCGTGCGGCAACGATATCGATCTGCAGCTTAACTATCAGGGCTCGCGTGGTGGTGAAGTGCTGCCGGCCGGCCTGACTGTCGCCATTTCGCCAATGGCGGGCGGTGCAACGGCGCCATCGATGGCGGCGGCATTTGCGAACCTGGGCGACCAGACGTTCGACTTCATCATATGCCCCTACACGGACGTGATATCGCTCGACGCCATCAAAGCGCTGATGAACGATACGACCGGCCGCTGGTCGTGGAACAGCCAGTTGTATGGACACTTTTTCGCGGCCTACAAAGGCACGTTCGGCGCCCAGGTGACCTTGGGTACCGCTCGCAACGATCAGCACGGCAGCGTGATGGGCGTGAACGGCTCGCCAACGCCGTCCTGGATCTGGGCGGCGGGTACTGCCGGCGCTGCGGCCGTCAGCCTGCGCAACGATCCTGCCCTGCCACTGCAGACGGTGGCGATCCAGGGCGTGCTGCCGCCGCCGTTGCAGAGCCGCTTCCAGATGACGGACCAGAACATTTTGCTGCACTCGGGCATTTCGACCTTTTCGGTCGCCGATGACGGCACGGTGTCGATCCAGAACCTGATCACGACCTACCAGAAAAACGCGTTCGGCAACCTGGACGACAGTTACCTGCAGATCGAGACCATGTTCACGCTGGCCTACGTGCTGCGCGAACTGCGCACCATGGTGACCAGCAAGTATGCCCGCGTGAAGCTGGCGGCCAACGGCACGCGCTTTGGCTCGGGCGCTGCGATTGTGACGCCAAACATCATCCGCGCCGACCTGATCGCCAAGTATCGCGAGCTGGAAAGCGCCGGCATCGTGCAAAACGCCGATGCGTTCAAGGCGGGCCTGGTGGTGGAGCAGAACAGCCAGAACCCGAACCGTGTCGACGTGCTGTATCCGGGCATCCTGATCAACCAGCTGCGCATCTTTGCGCTGCTTAATCAGTTCCGCCTGCAGTAACACAACCCCAGCGCCGCTCTCCAGCGGCCCTTTTCTATAGGAGCCTGAATTGGCAGATACCACCAACCGGCTGGCAGGCGTTGCATACCTGACTGTCGACGGAACGAACTACATGCTCGCCGGCGATTTTACGTACAGCGTATCGAAGGTTTCGCGCGAGACGCTTACAGGTCAGGACCGTGTGCATGGTTATTCCGAAAAGCCAGTAGCCGGCAAGATGTCCTGCTCGGTGCGCGATGCTGGCGGCTTGAGCGTTGCCAGCTTCAACGCAATGACCAACGTGACCGTCACCGTTGAATTGGCCAACGGAAAAACGATCGTCGGCCGCAACATGTGGACCGTTGAGCCTCAGGAAGTGAAAACCGCCGAGGCAATTTTCGAAGTGAAGTGGGAAGGTTTCAGCGTCGAGGAGGCGTAAAAAATGATGGATCAAGAAAATATGGATGGTGCAGACGGTGCTGGCACTGCGGCTGCGATCATAGACGAAAAGACGATGGAACTGCGTAAACCGGTAGCGCTGGGCCAGGTCGAATACGCCACGCTGGACCTGCGCGAGCCAACTGCGGGCGACTTGTCGAAAGCGTCGAAGGCGGGCAGCGATGTTGACGTGGCGATCGCGCTGATTTCCATTGTGGCGAAGGTGCCGCGCGGCGCCATCGAGAAGTTGTGTCAGCGCGACTTCCAGGAGGCGGCCGATTTTTTAGGCAGCTTTACCGTACTTGGCCCTCCAACTGGCGTGAGGTCGTAGCCGAACTGACGAAGTACTACGGCTGGGGACCGCGTGATGCGTGGTCCCTGACGTGGACTGAGCTGGATTGGTGGAGTGAGCAAGCGCAGCGGATGGTCAAGGCGGGGGAATCAGAGTAATGGCAAATAGTTTTCAGATCATCATCACTGCCGTCGACCGGGCTACGCAGACCGTTCGACGGATTAATGACACATTCGAGCGGCTGACCAGACCGCTGGTTTTGATCCGTCGTTCGGTCCAGCAGCTTGGCCAGGAGCTCGGTCTCGACAAGGTGGCCAAGGCCATGGGCGGCGTTGGCCGGTCTGCGCTCGATGTCGCCGGCCGTGTGCGCTCAATCGTGGCACCGATGGCTGCGGTGATCGGTGTTGGCTCGATCGCTGGCTTGCTGGCGTTGGCCACCAGTTGGGGGACGGTAGGCATGGAAGTCAGCAAAGCCGGCGCATTGATCGGCATGTCGACGTCGAGCCTGATGTCCATGCGCGGTGCAGGCAAGCTGGCGGGCGTGACAGCGGAAGAGCTGACTGGCAGTTTGAAGTCAGTCGGCGACACGATGGAAGACGCGCTTTTCGGACGGAACCAGTCGGCGCTGATGCTGCTTAATAAAATGCGTATCGGCATCCACAAGACGGCAGATGGTTCGATCGATGCCGCGCGCGGATTCAAGGACATTGCCACCTACATTTCAGGTATCAAAAGTGCTCAAGTGCAGGGCGTCATTGCCCGCCAGTTCGGCATCGAGGCAGCACTGCCATTGCTGCGCAAGGGAGCCAAGGGCATCGAGGAATACCAGCAGAAGGTCGCTGAGTTCGGTGGTTCGCGTACGGCTGGCTCGATCGCGGCCGCCGAGCAATTTGGGTTCAAAATGGTGTCGCTCAGCATGGCCACCGAGGGCGTAAAAATTTCCATCGGAGAGCGGCTGATCCCTGTGCTGCAGCCGTTTATTGAAAAACTGATCACCTGGGTGACGGCCAACCGCGAGCTAATCGCCACAAGGGTGACTGAATTTGTCGCGGCGTTCGCCACTTGGATCGAGCGCATCAATTTCAACGATGTGCTGAACGGGATGACCAGTTTCATTTCAGGCGTCGCCGGCGTCATCGATTCGCTCGGCGGCTGGAAAACTGCGGCGCTGCTGGTCATGGGTGTGATGGCGGGGCCGTTCCTGCTGAGCGTGGCCACCTTTGGCTCCAGCTTAGTGCGGCTGGGTGTCACCGTCATCCCGGTCTTCATCCGCGCGCTTGGGCTGATGCGCTTGGCGATGCTGGCCAACCCGATTACTGCGATTGTCCTGGCCATTGCGACGGCAGCGCTCTATTTGTACGAGAACTGGGACAAGGTCAAGAGGTGGTGGAAGGGCCTATGGGGCGATATGTCGGACGATGCGGCAAAGGGCCAAAGCGATATCGCTAAATCCACGGAAAAGCTAGCCAAGGGTACTAAGGGTCTTGGTGAAAAGCAGACCGGAGGTGCATCTGGCGACTGGGGCGACCGACCTGGAGGAGGTGCTTCAGGCGACTGGGAGGATGCTCCTGGTACGCGCTCACGCGGGCCGCGCGGAATTCGCAACAACAATCCTGGCAATCTGCGTTCCTGGGGAGAGACGCCACGTGAGGATGGCTTTGCACGCTTTGCCACGCCCGAGGCCGGGCTTGCAGCGATGATCAAGAATTTGCAGGTCCAGCAAAGCAAGCATGGCCTGAACACGATCGCCGGCATCATTGGACGGTGGGCGCCACCAAGCGAAAACGATACGGCTGCCTATGTCGGCAACATTTCAAAGCAGACAGGCTTTGGCGCGCACCAGCCGCTGGACCTGACTGATAAAAAGACCGTGGCTCCATTGATCTCCAGCATGATCAGGCAAGAAGGTAACAGCGCCGGGTACAGCAAGGACATGATCGAGAAGGCGGTGACCCAAGTGGTTGTCGACTTCAAAAATGCGCCGCCTGGAACAACGGCGACAGCAAATATGAAAGGTGGGGATATGGTACCTGTGCGAGTGAATCACTCCATGCCTACCCTGGCGGCGGGATGAGCATCGATGGCGCCCTGGGCGCGATTGGCTCCATTACCACCACCATTGGTAGTGCGGCGAACTTGGTGAAGCGCGTTGGCGGCGATTCGGGTGCCGCTGCAGCTGGTGCAGCACCCTGGTTCTCGCAACTGCGGCCAGCATCCTTCCGGGGCGTGCCGTTTGGCGTCCTGGGCGGTTCTGGCAAGTTTGGGCGGCGCCAGGTGGTGCATGAATATCCATTCCGGGACACGGTGTGGGTCGAGGATCTGGGGCGATCTGCCCGTCACCTCAACGTTTCCGGCTTCCTGGTGGGGGACGACGCCATCGCCAAGCGAGATCGCTTGATTTCCGCGATCGAGACCGCTGGCGATGGAGACTTGATGCATCCGACGTACGGCCAACTGCGTGTCAGCGTCATGGAATTTTCAACTGAGGAACGTTGGGACCAGGGCCGCGTGTTCATGGTTAACTTCAACGTCATCGAGGCTGGTCAACGTGTTTTTCCGAGCGTGGCCACCTCGACTGGCAGCGTCGTCAAAGCGGCTGCCAAGGCCGCTGACGCCGCCAGCGCGACCGATTTTGCGTCAAAGGTCGGTGCATCACTGAAGCAGGGCGCGGTGACGGCAGCACAGGCGGCCAGTACGGCCGCTGCCTGGGGGCGCAAGGCACAGTCGCTGGCGAACGACGCCACCAACTTGTACAACATGGTGGGTACGCTGACTGGCAGTGTCGGCCGGTATGCAAAAAGCCCTGCCATCGGGAAGTTTGCCGTTGTCGCCGGCGCGGTGGCATCGGCTGAGACGACCATCCCCAGGCTGATCGCATTGGGATCATCGGCGCGGACATCGGTAACGAGCGCAATCGCAAAATTGACGGCGGCAGGATCGGGGCTGGGATCATGAGTAATGCAAACGATTTTGCCGTTGCTGCGCAGGACCTTGCGGCCGCCCTGTACGGTGCTGCAGTCAAGCGAGCAGATGCGTTGCGGCTGCTGTCGAGCCTGGCCGAATTCTTCCCCGATGACGTGACGTCGACGTCGGTCATCGGCTCGGCGATGACTGTAATGCAGGATGCAACGGGCGAGCTGTTCAGGCGCGCGGCTACCGTCGCGCTGGCCAGGGCATCAGCTGAGTATGAACCTACGTCTGCGGACGATGCTGCAGCCGTCAGGCAAGCTGTCTGTGGCGCTCTGGATGCCGAGATCGTCAGCGCGGGGGATCAGGGGCAGGACGCGACGTTTAACGCCCTGCGCGCGCTGCGTGCGGCTGTTTCGCATGATCTGGCGACGCGTGGTGCCCAGCTGGAGGGTATTGTGAGCGTCGGCAGCAACCTGTCGATGCCGGCGCCGGTAGTGGCGCAGCGACTGTACCGGAATCCGGTGCGCTCGGATGAACTGGTGTCGCAAGCGGACCCGATTCATCCGGCGTTCATGCCGACGAAGTTCAAGGCCTTGTCGTCTTAACCCGCTGGCAATGTATTGATCGAATGCGTAGTTGGTCTGTGCGGTTCGCATGTTCCCTCGATGTAATCGCTGGCGACATAGAACAGATCCCTGTTGTTGACGATGACATTGCTGACGGATACCCATCCATCGGGTGTGGCCACCTCTCCTTTTGAAACCAGTCGCACGGATGCTTCCTTAAATTTGGCTCCGTAAGGGCGGCTGCATCCCGCTTCCCGCATCAGCTGCCGGTTGTGAGACAGATTCGTTTTTTTGGCATCAAATCCAAGGGCTTGAAAGGTATAGGCCGCAGGTTTGGGGGCCTGACAAAAAATCGCATTATCCGTCTTTATACGGCATTCGGCGAAGGCGCTTCCCGATATAGCGAGCATGGCGAAGCACATTAATTTCTTTATTTCGTGTGACATGCGTTCCCCATTTAATTCAACTGATTGTAAAAAATATGGCAGATGATCTCACATTAATTGTTAGTGGTCGGAAACTGTCCGGCTGGACATCTATCCGTGTTTCGCGTGGCATCGAGCGTTGCCCGAGCGATTTTGACATCATGATGACTGAACTCTACCCAGGGGACGTCGGCGCGTTCGTGATCCAGCCCGGCGATGCGTGCCAAGTAATGCTCGGCACCGACCTGGTCATCACCGGCTATGTAGACCGCCTGGTGCCATCGTTCAACGCCGGCCAGCATGCCTTGCGCGTAATGGGCCGCAGTAAATGCGCCGACCTGGTCGACTGTGATGCGGAGTGGCCAGGTGGCCAGATCACCGGATCGAGCGTGCTGGAGATTGCCCGCAAGCTGGCCTTGCCGTACGGCGTGCCCACCACTGGTGCGGATGCAGTGCCGATAACGGTGTCCTCGGACGTAACCGATGCCGACCCGCCTATTCAGCAATTCAACCTGATGCTGGGCGAAAAAGCGTTCGAAATCATCGAGCGGTTGTGCCGGTATGCCGCGCTGCTGGCCTATGACGATCCTGCTGGCAATTTGTTCCTGAGCCGCGTTGGCACCGTCAGTGCTGCCAGTGGCTTTGCCCAAGGAAAGAACGTGCAGTCGGCTTCACTGGAGTATTCGATGGACCAGCGCTACTCGGAGGTGCTGGCGTTCATCCAGAACCTCGATACTTTTACTGATGCCGGCGATAACGGTAATTTAGTCGTGACGGTGACGGACCCCAACGTGCCGCGCCACAGACGCAAGGTGCTGATTGCAGAAAGTGGAGATAGCGGCTTCGAAGTACTGAGGAAGCGTGCTGATTGGGAGGTTGTGCGGCGATCAGGCCGGTCGCGGCGCCTGCAGCTGGTCACGGATGGCTGGCGTGATTCGGCCGGCAAGTTGTACCAGCCGAACACGCTGGTCCCGGTTGATTTCCCGGCTCTGAAGCTGGAACCGACATCCTGGCTAATCAGCGATGTGACGTACAAGCGCGATGCGAATACCGGCACCACTTGCGAGCTGGTAATCATGCCGCCTGCTGCCTTCGATGTGCAGCCGATGCTGCTCTACAAAGCGCATGCCGACGTTCCAGCGGCGGTGGGCAAATGATCGCCGCCATCGAGAGACTCTACCGCTGTGCCATGCTGGCCTTTGGGCGCGGCCGCATCACTTTTGTCGATGACAGTGGCGTCGTGCAAAAGCTGCAGGTGCGGTTTGGTCCACTGGAAATCATCGACAACATGCCGGCGCCACACGACTACGGCTATACCTGCCATCCACCGATCGGCTCGGATGTGTTTGCCTCGTTCCTGGGCGGGAATAGGTCAAACGGCTTGGTCGTGTCTATCGGCAGCCAGGCGTACCGCATGAAGAACCTGGCGTCGGGCGAGGTTGCCATTTACGACGCGCTGGGCCAGTCGGTCCATCTGACGCAGTCCGGCATCGTTATCAACAGCGCTGGCCTGCCAATCACTATCAACGGTGATATCCAACTGAACGGGTCCTTGAACGCCACTGGGGATGTCGTGGCCGATGGTGTCAGCCTGGATCACCACAAGCACGGCGGAGTACGGGCGGGTGCTGATGATTCTGGAGAGCCGGAATGAGTGATACCAGGACGATATGGATGCGCGACATGGCGCGCGGCGACTGGTCGCACAACAACGCCAGCCTGGCCAGTGGCGACGACCTAGAGACGGCAATCCTGATCAGCTTGTTCAGCGACCGGGAGGCCAGTTCTGACGACGTCATTCCTGATGGCACAGGCGACCCGCGCGGATGGGTGGGAGACGTCGACCAAGACTACAAGATTGGCTCGCGCTTGTGGCTGCTGGAACGCGCCAAGCAGACGCAGGAATCGCTGCGCCTGGCCAGCGACTACATCGCCGAAGCGCTGCAGTGGCTGATCGATGACAGCGTGGTGGTGCGTTTCGACATTACCACCGAGTGGACTCGTGCCGGCATGCTCGGCGCGAGCTTGGTGGCCTATCAACAAAGTGGCGCCGCGAAGGCGCTCAATTTCAGCTGGGTATGGAGGACAAACTAGATGCCTTTTATTCGTCCTACATTGACGGAGCTGCGCAACCAGGTGACGCAAGATATTGCGTCGGGTTTTCCTGGAGCAGATCCGCTGTTGCGGTTTTCAAACCTCAATATCACCGGCGTGGCACAGGCGAATTTAGCGAACTTGCATTACGGCTATCTCGACTGGATTGCCAAGCAGGCTGTGCCATTTACCGCAACCGATGAGTATTTGGAGGGCTGGGCAGCTTTGAAGGGTATCTACCGGCAGGCAGCGACATCGGCCAGCGGTACCGTAACGTTCAAAGGCACACCAGGCCGAATGATCCCGCAGGGTGCCGGCCTGGTGCGCGGTGACGGAATCCCCTACAGCACTGCCGCGGCTGTTCTTGTCGGCGCCGGCGGCACGGTTGATGTGCAGGCGGTTGCCGATCCTGATCTCACGGGCCAGGCCGGTGCATTTGGTAATGCAGTGGTTGGTACATCGATGACACTGTCGCAGGCCATCGAGGGCGTACAAGCCAGCGGCATTGTCAGCACAGCATTTACCGGTGGCGCCGATATCGAATCAAACGACAGCTTGCGCAGCCGGATGTTGACGCAGTATCAAACCCCGCCGCGCGGTGGTGCACGCGATGATTACGTGACCTGGGCCAAGGAAGTGCCAGGGGTGACCCGTGCCTGGTCCGTGGCCAACGTGCTGGGTATCGGTTCGGTTGTGGTCTACATCATGCTCGACAGGAGCCAGGCGGCCCACAGTGGTTTTCCACAGGGAATCAACGGTGCGGCCTCGGATGAGTCGCGCGGTACGCCGGCCACGGGCGACCAGCTGCGTGTTGCTGACCATATTTTGCCACTGCAGCCGGTGACAGCGTTCGTCAATGTCGCGGCGCCTGTGGCGAATCCGGTCAATTTTATGATTCAGAATTTGCCAGTGGCGGCCCGGTCGATGGTGACTGGCGCAATCGCTGATGTCTTCCTTCGCGATGGCGCGCCTGGCAAGCCTGTCCCGCTGGCGCATATCTGGTCGGCTATTTCCAGTATCTCTGGAGTCGACAGTTTCGTCATCTTGGCGCCGCTGGGTACGATCATCAATCCACCTGGCACCCTGCCGATCGTCGGCAGCATTAACTTCACGCAAACTACATGACTGCTTCCTTTTCAGCCAAGGATTACTTGGGAGCGCTGCAGGCACTGATGCCTCGCGGCCGGGTCTGGCCGCGCGATATCGAAGCGACACAGACGCAGTTACTGCTTGCGCTTGCGCAGGTCTACGAGCGCAGCGATGGGCGATCGCGCCAGCTGCTGGTCGACGGCTTCCCGCAATCTGCGGTGGAGCTGCTACCTGAGTGGGAGGCTACCCTCGGCTTGCCCGACAGTTGCGGTGGGGCGCCTGACTCGATCACCGAGCGTCAGGCGCGCTTGGTCGTCAAGCTGCAGGAGCCTGGTGGGATGTCGAAGGGGTATTTCCTCAACCTGGCCATGGTCCTGGGCTATGCGGATGTGACTATCACAGAGTTCGGCCCGACAAATTGCGGAATGACCTGCGAAGTAGCGGTGATGGGTGAGCATTTTCGCTTTCTCTGGAGAGTGAATCTTCCGCACCAAGGCGAAAACCATACGGTGTTCAGGGTGGGTTCGCGCTGCGATGAGCGAATCGACCGCTACGCCTTCGGCACCCTGGAATGTCAGCTGATGCGCCTCAAGCCGGCACACACGCAAATAATTTTTACCTATAAGGAGCTCGCTGATGAAGCGAATTGATGGACTAGACGCTGCCGTGGATTTGTTCGGCCCTGGCAAGCCTGGGTTTCAGGAGCAGGTGCCAGGAGTGTCGCTGGCCACGGGGCTGACTGCAAAATGGTTCAACGCGGTTCAGGAATCGATCGTACGGACAATCGAGGCTGCAGGTCTGCAATTATCCGAGGGGGACATGAATCAATTCGTGGTGGCCCTTGGGGTGCTGGATGCTGCCGCGCGTGATGCCGCCATTATGGCCGCAGCAGTCGATGCCACAAACAAGGCCGCAGGGGCGCGTGCCACCGCCATCGCGACAGCGGACCTTGACGCTACGAACAAGGCCAATACGGCGCGACTTGCCGCTATCGCCGCCGCAGCCATTGATGCGACGACCAAGGCCAACGCAGTGATCCCAAGCGGCACGCGCATGCTGTTCCAGCAAACAAACGCCCCGGTCGGCTGGACCAAGGACACGACCCACAACGACAAAGCGTTGCGTGTGGTCAGCGGCGCTGCTGGATCGGGCGGCACGATGAATTTCAGCGCCGCGTTTGTTGCCGGAAAAACCGGCGATCACACACTGACTATCGCGGAGATACCAGCGCACAGGCACACTGCCGCTCGCAACGGGATCGCGTATGTCGATTATGACGACGGCAACGGCAACCAAGTCGGTGATGGCGAGTCTGGATCAACTGGCGGTGGCGAAGCCCACAGCCACCCCCTCGATTTAAATATCAAGTATGTAGACATCATCATCGCGAGCAAAGACTAAACATGAAACTTGAACCTGGAAAATTCTGCCCACTCATCAAAAAGGACTGTATCGGCCTCCAGTGCAACTGGTTTACCCAGGTGCGCGGCACCAATCCACAGAGCGGCGCCGAGGTCGACGAATGGGGCTGCGCGATTAAATGGCTCCCAATGTTGCTGATCAATACAGCAAATGAAACGAGACAAGGTGCGGCGGCTACAGAGAGTTTTCGAAATGCCATGGTAGCTGCCTCGGAAACGGCTTTAAAGGCACAGCTTGCCATCGCAAATTTACAAAACCCGTCGACCATCACACTTGTTTCAAAGGACTGATCCATGAAGCGAATTCAAACAGTAAATCGAGAAATCGACAGATTCGGTCCAGGGAAGGACGGATTTCGGGCTGCGGTACCGGGTGTCTCGGAGCCGACATACCTTTCGCCTGATTGGTGCAACAGCCTGCAGGAATCTCTGATGGGGATACAGGAGCGTGCAGGGCTAACGCCTCTGGACGACAACCGGCAGGTCGCCAACGCGATCGAAATTATCGCAAGCGAGCCGCTGAGCCGCTTCGCTGTACAGGCACCCCGTGCATTTGACGTTGACGGTACCCTCAGCGCTGCAGTGGTCCCGCGCGTCGCAGCGCTCGGCACTTCCGACTTCACTATTGGCTGTGTGGTTTACCTGCGCTCTTTAACCAATTCGCCCGGGCTGTTCGGTGGTTTGGCCGGGGCGCTGCAAGTTCGTATTGCTCCCGATGGCATGGTCAGCATCAATGCGACCAGTGTAGCCAATGTTGGTGCCAGCAGCAGGCCGATTTCGACCTTGCGTTGGGTCTCGCTGCTCTATACCCGTAAAGACGGGATAGGTGTGATCGACATTGATGGCGCCGCCGTAGGCACGTTCCCTGACGCAACCAACTATTCCGGTGAAATCGCGTTCCTTGGATCGGCGGACGGGTTGAATGGCTGCTTAGACGGCCTTATGGCCAACACCTTTGTTTCGTCAGTTCCACTGTCGAAGGCAGCTCGTATTGCATTGCAAACTTCGCAGAACGGCATCCCGACTCTCGAACAATTGGCTGATTGCACTCTGGCGATGGATGCCGCAGGAAAACGTAGCGGCCTCGTCATTGGTCCCATGCCTGGAACCAAGCGAACGGTAGTTCTGCCGCCAACCGGTGCCAAAATTGCCCTACCAACCAATCCGCTTCCGGAGTTTGGGAACAACCCGCGAGTCGGCAACCTTTATATTTCTGGCGATTCCCAAGCGTATTGTTTTAATGCTTCCGGCAGCCCTGTTTACACAGATACGAGTAATGCGCGGTTATTGTCGGCATATCGCTGGCCAGATATTTACGCCACGAGCGGTGGTCGCAATTTGACCGTGCACAATCTGGGCGTGACAGGTTCTGGTTTGCGATACGTCGGTGGACAGCCAGTGTCAGCAGTCTACGCCTGGCAGACCCAATTTTATGCAATGGGGCAGATACCGATCAACTGGACCGGCACCTACGTAATGATGAACGGTTGGAATGATTTTGTGGGGGCAGGTGCTGTCACCAACGAGCTGTTGCGTGTAATGAGACGTGCCATGGAGGCGTGTACTGCGCGCGCCGTCATAGCTGGTTACGGTGGAGTTACGACAGCCGGCGCCTATTATGTCGCGCCCCTAGTGGTGGCTGGCTGGGTGTGCACAGGAAGCGATGAAACACTAGTGCCGCCCAGCGAGGCATGCAATCCATTTCCTATCTCCGGTGGGGTGACGAACACAGCGATCAGGAAAATCCGTCTGGCGCCTGGGCAGTACATTGGATTTACCGTACTTGATGTCGAGCGGATTGCTCTGTTTTTCGAGTCGTTTAGCGCTGGAGCCCCGTTTACTATCTCGATCAATGGCGACCCGCTTTACACGGACAGTTGTGCAACCACCATCGGCGATTTCTGGCCTATGGTCGTCTGGTTGGAACGCGTCAATCCTGGTGACAGCGTGCGTATTACAGCCGGCGGAGTCGCTGGTCAATCTGTTATTTGGCATGCGGCGGGCTATTTCTCTACCGGGGATATCGGTTCAGACCGCGCTGTCATCGTGGCCACCACATCAGGCAATCCGAATAACCACACCATCGCAAATATCCAGCGTGTAGCGCAGCAAGCGGCGCTGGCTGCAGCGACTCATGCCGATATGGGGGTGATGTACGTCGATTTTGCTTCCTCGTGGCAAGCAGGCGATAGTGACGGCCAAGACCCGGACCATCTTTCGCCCCAGGGAAACCTGCGTTTGGCCGCTGCATTAACACGCGCGGCTCCAATTGCTCGCTCCCAGCCCGAGTGGGTGCTTGACCTGGGGGCTGGCTCTTATATGTCCGTAGCCGAGGCCGTAGGTGCTTTTGGCGTAGTGCCGCGCAAGCTGACTGGTGCACGACTAAATCAGATTATCTCGTCGTTTTTCCCCTCAGTTGATGCACTGCTGGACTACCCCAATATTCCACCAGGCATTGCCCACGATGAACTGATCAATGTCGCAGGAGCGGTGATGGGCAAGGCCGTTTCGGTAGGGCGGCCCGCACCTAATCCCGGCCTACTTGCTGAGGCATGGGTGGATTCTCCCGGCGTTGTCCGGCTGAGGCTGACGAACAACAGTTCAGCCAATATTGATCCCGCGTTAGCGGCCTATCGCATCACCGTACTAAATATCTAACGATTACCCAACAGTGCGGGCACAGATTGACTCGCCCGCGATTCTACTGCTTAACAAGTTAATAATTGGATAAATAATGGCAATCGAAACAACCGCCGCTGGCGGCGCACTGATCAAAATTTTTGGCATCCCGGTCCTGGCCGGCGCTGCCGCAACCTCACTGGGATTCATGTTTATGTGGCCAAAATCCGCAAAGGAAGCCTTTGTGCGCTTCTTTGTCACCATTCTTTTTTCCGTCCTCATGGGGCCCGCGCTGGTGGTGGCAGCGCGCAACTGGCTGCCGGGCATGTTCGACAGCGCGCGCGCCGTCGCCGTGCTGTACGGCAGCGATCCTGCCCTGGGCTTCCTGTTCATCGCTGCTCCGCTGATGGTCGCCGCCGGCTTGCCCGCTTGGTGGGTGCTGGGCGCCACGGTGCGCTGGTTCGACAAGCGCCGCGACAAGGATATCGGCGAGCTGGCGCGCGATGCGGCCGCCGTCGTCAAGGATGTACGGGGTGGCCTGTGAACCTGACCAAGAATTTCACGTTGAAAGAATTGACAGACTCGGCCTGGGCAACGACCAACCGCGTTGACAACACGCCACCACCGGCCGTACTGATCGAGCTTCAGCGCACGGCCGAGCTGCTGCAGCGCATCCGCAACTACTTGACGGCTTGCGCTGGCATCGACACACCCATGAGCGACATCAGCGGCTTTCGCTCGATTCCAGTCAATCGTGGCGTGGGCAGCAGCGATGGCAGCGATCACGTGCGCGGCTGCGCGGCTGACTTCAAGGCGCGGGGCATGACGCCGTACCAGGTATGCCAGGCGCTGCTACCGAAATTGGACGAGTTTGGCATTGGACAGATCATCAACGAACTGACCTGGGTGCACGTCAGCACGAAAATGGTGGCCAAGCCGATTAACCGCATCATCACCATCGACCGCCACGGCACGCGCGCTGGCATCTTGCAGGTGCGGCCGTGAGCGCCCTGGGCGCGCTGGCGGCCGGCGCCGTCAGTGGGATCTGGAAGGCGGTCGCCATCGTACTGGCCACCGTGCTGCTGCTGGTGGCCAGCTCCACTGGCACGGGCTGGTGGCTGGCAGCCGGCGACCGTGACACCGCGCGCGCTGCGCTGGTGCTGGAACAAGGCGTTAGCGCGCAGCTGCGCGGCTCGATCAGCGAGCAAAACCGCGCCATCGATGGCATGGCCAAGGCAACCCTGGCGGCGCAGGAGCGTGGCGCGGCGGCGCAGGCGGCAGCCACTGCCAAGGGCAAGAAGTACGACGCGGCGCTATCGCAGGTCGCCGGCGCGCGCGCCACGAACTGTGACGAGGCGATGCCGGCCGTCAGGATTCTGCTGGAGGGCGTGCGATGAAATGGATGCTGGCATTGCTGCTGGCCGGCTGCGGCAGCGCGCCGCTGGCGCCGCAGCGCGTCGAAGTTCCCGTCTTTATGCCATGTGTAAAGTCGGTACCGCAGCGGCCGGCCTATGAGTTTGACCACCTGGGACCGGCGGCCCCGGACGGCGAGATTGTCCTGGCGCTGGCACGGGACTGGCCGCGCGGCCGGAAGTATGAGGGTGAGTTGGAGGCGGTAATTGCGGGCTGCATTACGCCAGATGAAAAAGCAGAGCGCTGATTGTCGCTGCATCAACAGCGGCAATCAGCCTCGGCTCGCTGGCCAGGCCAGTGAACCAAGTAGGCTCGTGCTACCTCGGGGAGGTAATTCGACTCTAACATTAGGAGGTTCACATCTTGGCATTACCCATCATCCCCTGGATCGGCGGCAAACGACGCCTGGCCGACCGCATCATCCCGCAATTTCCGCCGCACACGTGCTACGTCGAAGTTTTCGCCGGCGGCGCCGCGCTGTACTTCATGCGGCCGCCGGCCGAGGTTGAGGTGCTGAACGACGTCAACGGCGAGCTGATCAATCTGTACCGTGTGGTCAAGAATCACCTGGAGGAATTCGTGCGCCAGTTCAAGTGGGCGCTGTCGAGCCGCGAGGTGTTCAAGTGGCTGCAGGATACGCCGCCGCATACCTTGACGGATCTGCAGCGTGCGGCCCGCTTTTTCTACCTGCAGCAGCATGCCTTCGGCGGAAAGGTCGACGGGCAATCGTGGGGGACCGCAACCACGGCGCCGCCGCTCAACCTGCTGCGCATCGAGGAGAACTTGTCGGCAGCGCACCTGCGCTTGTCAGGCGCCTACATCGAGAATCTGGACTGGTACAAGTGCATGGAGCGCTATGACCGGCCACACACGTTGTTTTACCTGGACCCACCGTACTGGGAGACGGCCGGCTATGGCGTGGAGTTTGAATTTGCTCAGTACGAGAAGATGGCTGAGCTGATGGGCAAGCTGAAGGGCAAGGCCATCCTGAGCCTGAATGACCACCCGGATATTCGGCGCGTGTTTGCGCGGTTCCAGATGGATATAACTGGCATCCAGTACAACGTGGGTGGCGGCGGCAGGGCAGTCGAGCGCAAGGAATTGATTATTTACAGCTGGGATAAGGAGGCCGAACCAGCGGGCTTGTTCTAAGCCTAAGCGGCCAGGTGTGCAGACGTCTGCACGCTTGGCCGATGTTTACTTTACAGCGTTTAAAGTTTGGATATACTGTATAAATATACAGTATATTGGAGTGTCGCCGTGCTTGTAATAGCAGCAAAATTGTATTCCGATCAAGGCGTGCCCTTGCCTCGCCACAGGGAAATTACCTTGCGCTATACAGGCATAGGTGTGTTTTCGATGAGCGAGGGCTATGAAAAAGACTTCCGGCGCACAGTGCGTGTGGCGAATTTGAGACCAATCGACGGCGGGAGAGACTTCGTACTTCCGCCATTGTATGACGCTGCCATTGTGTGGGTGGGAGATGGGCAATTGCGGGTACGTGGATTTGAAATTAATCCTATGACCATGGCTCATGTGGCAATGGTTTGGGGCGCGGAGATTCTGGCAGATCAGCGGCCTGGCCGTGTGCTGGTGCCATTTGATGGAGATGCGGCTACTGCAGTGATCACCTCTCAAGCGGATCTGGAAAAAGCGGCTGCCGCCCGAACTGGCCCTCCGCAGTGGAAGCGCTGAAATTTGATTGCGTTGGAAAATAGGAAAAACCGTTGGAAAATGTAAAAAAAGGGTTACATGCCGAAGCATGTAACCCTTTGATTTTCCTACGCATTCTATGGGGTGGCTGATGGGGCTCGAACCCACGACAACAGGAATCACAATCCTGAATAAATGCCATTTATTGCCGTTGATTAACGCTCATAAA
>RCMZ01000163.1_pt1 | contig 41557 bp, 37 predicted proteins | sample 2041141 | NCBI WGS metagenome assembly RCMZ01 (sample SAMN09708263, study PRJNA481090) | Wastewater metagenome, whole genome shotgun sequencing project. | biome: sewage; isolation source: Davis station wastewater (DW) | place: Antarctica: Davis Station | collected 2010-03-01 | reverse complement strand
CAGACCAATGATGGCTGGCGTGGTGATCAGCTGTCCAAGCTGGCCGTGCAACTGCGCTACGGCATCACCGACACCCTCAGCGTTACGGGTCAACTGGGCACCAAACCGACCCAGGATTCCTGGGAAGCTGGCCCTGGCAACCTGTACCTGGCCTGGCAGGCCAACGACAACCTGACCCTGCGTGGCGGCCGCCTGGGCACACCGATCTATATGTATTCGGAAACCCTCAACGTCGGTTTCTCCTACCCCTGGCTGCGCCTGCCGGAAGAGGTCTACAGCCTGGTTCAGCTGACCAGCCATGACGGCGGCGACGTGCTCTACAACCGCAGCACCGACATCGGCACCCTGAGCTTCCAGGTTGCCGGCGGCCAGGCGATCAAGCGCGACCACTACGCACTGGATGACATGCAGGAACTGGACTATCGCGACGTGTTTGCCACCAACCTGGCACTCTCTACCGATAACTTCGGCACCTTCCGCGTCGGCTATGCCGAAGCCGATCTGCAGATCACCGTGGATGAGACCATCACCAACGTTTTCGGCGCACAACAAAACGTCGTGTTCAATGCGCTGGATGCACAGAAAGGCAAGTTCAGCTCGGTTGGTCACCAGTACGACAACGGTACCTGGTTGAGCGCTGCCGAAGCGGTCAAACTCACCGTCGAGCACGATAACGACGCTGAAACCAACGCGTTCTACATCATGGGTGGCCGCCGCTTCAACGACTACCTGGCCCACGTCACCTACGGCCAACTGGATGAGTCGTCTGGCCGCCAAGTGTCGATGACCTACGGCCTGAACTACAGCATCACGCCGACCGTAACCCTGAAAAGTGAATACAAGCGCGTAGATACCTCGCAGGGGGACGAATCCATCGGCGTATTTAAAGCCAATGCGCAGCAGTCCTACGACAATGCGGCATACCAACAAACCGGCGTCTTTGGCACTCCGCTGGGCACTCACGACGCTGACATCTTCAGCGTCGGCGTCGACTTCATCTTTTAAGGAGAGCCTTTATGAAAAAATTGCTTAGTGCTCTCGCCCTGCTCAGTTGCGCCACCTTGGCTCAGGCCGAAGTAGCGGTGATCGTCAATGCCGGCGCCAGCGCCGCCCCGAGCCAGGCCGATGTTGCCAACATCTTCCTGGGCAAGGACAAGTCGCTGAAAGGCGTCGACCAGGCAGCCTGGAACCCGACCAAGGAGAAGTTCTACGCCGGCGTGGCGAACAAGAACGAATCCCAGCTCAAGTCCTACTGGTCGGGCCTGGTATTCACCGGCAAGGGTCAACCGCTACCCACCGTAGCCGATGACGCTGCCGTGGTCGCCAAGGTTGGCGCGGAAGCCGATGCCATCGGCTATGTCGATGCCGCGGCGGTAACCGACAAGGTCAAGGTGCTGTTCAAGCTGCCGTGACCGGTCGCGACTGAAAAGCCGCCTTTCGAGGCGGCTCATCAGTGCTCCACTCGACACCCTGCGCAGGCCTGCCTTTCGCAGGGTGTTTTTATTTCGCAGGCCATCCACGAAGCACTCCGCACTAGGTGACATTGATCACGACCAGCGGCACGCCCAGAGTCGACATGCCAGGCAGCCAGCAGCCACTGGCAAAAAATCCGAGCCTGCCAATGCCGCCGCCCCCACAAATCAGGCGTGAAATAGGCGTATTTTTTGTGCTAGCGCGACAGCCAGCATTAGCGATGCGACAAGCTGCCACATGCCAGGCGATTAGCCTTATCTCGCCGCTTGGCGCTCGCAGAAGCGCTATGCTAGCTTGACGCCTCGCAAGGAAGATCAGCCGCCGCCGGAGCGCATTCGAACAAGAAGAGGACACCCCATGGCCGAGGCCACGCCCGCGCTAGAAATTCGCAACCTGCATAAACGCTATGGCGATCTCGAAGTGCTCAAAGGCATTTCCCTGACCGCCCGCGATGGCGATGTGATCTCGATCCTCGGCTCATCCGGCTCAGGTAAATCGACCTTTCTGCGCTGCATCAACCTGCTGGAAAATCCTCACCAGGGTCAGATCCTGGTGGCCGGCGAAGAGCTCAAGCTCAAGGCCAGCAAAAATGGTGACCTGGTAGCCGCCGACAACAAGCAGATCAATCGCATGCGCAGCGAAATCGGCTTCGTGTTCCAGAACTTCAACCTCTGGCCACACATGAGCGTGCTCGACAACATCATCGAGGCACCGCGCCGCGTATTGGGGCAAAGCCGCGCCGAAGCCACCGAAATGGCTGAAGCCTTGCTGGCCAAGGTTGGCATCGCCGACAAGCGCCACGTCTACCCCGCCCAACTCTCCGGTGGCCAGCAACAACGGGCCGCGATCGCCCGCACCCTGGCCATGCAACCGAAAGTGATCCTGTTCGATGAGCCAACTTCGGCCCTCGACCCGGAAATGGTACAAGAAGTGCTTAATGTGATCCGCGCGCTCGCCGACGAAGGTCGCACCATGCTGCTGGTCACCCACGAGATGAACTTCGCCCGCCAGGTCTCCAGCGAGGTGGTCTTCCTCCACCAGGGGCTGGTTGAAGAACAGGGCTCTCCCGAGCAGGTGTTCAACAACCCCAGTTCGGCGCGCTGCAAACAATTCATGTCCAGCAACCACTAACGGAGCTACATCGCATGCAGAACTACAAGAAGATCCTGCTGGCCGCTGCCGCTACTCTGGCGTTTGGCAGCAGCGCTATGGCCGCTGAAAAAATCAAAATCGGCACCGAAGGCGCCTACCCACCGTTCAACCTGATTGATGCCAGTGGCAAGCCGGGCGGCTTCGATGTCGATATCGGCCTGGCCCTGTGCGCCCAGATGAAAGCCGAATGTGAAGTGGTCACTTCCGATTGGGACGGCATCATCCCGGCCCTGAACGCGAAGAAGTTCGACGCCATCATCGCCTCCATGTCGATCACCGAAGAACGCAAGGCTGCGGTCGATTTCACCGACGCTTACTACACCAACAAGCTGCAGTTCATCGCCCCTAAAGGCGGCGACTTCAAGATCGACAAGGCCAGCCTCAAGGGCAAAGTGATCGGTGCCCAACGCGCCACCATCGCCGGTACCTGGCTGGAAGACAACATGGCGGATATCGTCGAGATCAAGCTCTACGACACCCAGGAAAACGCCTACCTCGACCTGACCTCCGGCCGTGTCGATGGCGTGCTGGCCGACAAGTTCGTCAACTGGGAATGGCTGAAGAGCGATGCCGGCAAAGGCTTCGAGTTCAAAGGCGACCCGGTGTTCGACAACGACAAGATCGGTATTGCCGTGCGCAAGGGCGACCCCCTGCAAGGCAAGCTGAACGAGGCACTGAAAGCCATCGTGGCTGACGGCACCTACAAGAAGATCAACGACAAATACTTCCCGTTCAGCATCTACTGATGCTCGACCGGCGCAGCCCGCACGGCTGCGCCGGCACCACGTAGTAACCCCAAATGACTCTCGATCTCTACGGCTTCGGCCCGGCCCTACTGGCCGGCACCCTGATGACCATCCAGCTCGCGCTCTGTGCGCTCGCCCTGGGTTTGGTACTTGGGCTGCTCGGCGCACTGGCCAAAACTTCCCCGAACAAGTTTCTGCAATGGCTTGGCGGGACCTATTCGACCATCGTCCGCGGCGTGCCTGAACTGCTCTGGGTACTGCTGATCTACTTCGGCACGGTCAACCTGATGCGCGAACTGGGTACTCTGCTCGGCAATCCAGAGCTGGAGCTCAACGCCTTTGCCGCCGGCGTCATCGCCCTCGGCCTGTGCTTCGGCGCTTACGCCACGGAAGTGTTCCGCGGCGCGATCCTGGCCATCCCCCGCGGCCACCGCGAGGCTGGCCAAGCGCTGGGCCTATCTAAGGTACGTATCTTCTGGCGCATCATCCTGCCGCAGATGTGGCGTATCGCCCTACCCGGCCTGGGCAACCTGTTCATGATCCTGATGAAGGACACCGCCCTGGTTTCGGTCATCGGCCTGGAAGAAATCATGCGTCGCTCGCAGATCGCCGTCAGTCTGAGCAAGGAGCCGTTCCACTTCTTCCTGATTGCCGCGTTTATCTACCTGAGCCTGACGGTGCTGGCGATGACCGCCATGCATTTCCTTGAACAACGCGCCAGCCGCGGCTTCAAACGGAGCGCCTCATGAACTGGGAAGTGATCTACAAATTCCTGCCCAAGCTGCTGGAAGGCGCCTGGCTGACGCTGGAGCTGGTTGGTATCGCCGTGATTGCCGGCTTGATCCTGGCCATTCCACTGGGCATCGCCCGCGCCTCCAAGCACTGGTATGTGCGCGCCCTGCCGTATGGCTACATGTTCTTCTTCCGTGGCACACCGTTGCTGGTGCAACTGTTCCTGGTCTACTACGGCCTGGCCCAGTTCGACGCCGTGCGCCAGGGGCCACTGTGGCCGTACCTGCGCGACCCGTTCTGGTGCGCCATCATCACCATGACCCTGCACACCGCGGCCTACATCGCCGAGATCCTGCGCGGCGCCATCCAGGCCATTCCACCGGGTGAGCTTGAAGCCGCACGCGCCCTCGGCATGTCGAAAACCCAGACGCTGTTCTACATCACCCTGCCCCGCGCCGCGCGCATAGGCCTACCGGCCTACAGCAACGAAGTGATCCTGATGCTCAAGGCCAGCTCCCTGGCCAGCACCATCACCCTGCTGGAATTGACTGGCATGTCGCGCACCATCATTGCCCGTACCTACTTGCCGGTGGAGATCTTCTTTGCCGCCGGCATGTTCTACCTGGTGATTGCCTACGTCATGGTCCGCGCCTTCAAACTGCTGGAGCGCCGCCTACGGGTGGACGCCTGCCAGGGTCGTTGAAACCCTGGGCGCCTGGCGCCCAGGGCTTTTCTCCACACGCGACAGGCTCGATTAAATCCCCATGCCCACACCCCTGAGCGGTCCCGCCCTGCTCCAGCGCTTCCTCGCGCTGGATGCCTTCCTGCTCGCCCACCAGGCGCTCTGGCGACCCAAACCCTTCACCCAGCTGCACCTGTCATGGGAAAACCAGCACCGTCCATTGGCTGACTGGCTGCGCGCGCGCTCACTGGAGCAGGCCGAAGCTGAGCACAACCACCCCGAACAACTGGCGGCGCCAGCGCCCTTCCCGGAGCTAGCGCAGCAGGCCAGCACACTCAGCGCCGTCGGCGCCTTGCCCACAGCCAAGCGTCAAGCGCCGCCTGCGCGCCTCAGCGTCGATGTACCGGGGCGCAAATGGCAACAGATCGAAGCCTTCGCCAGCAGCCTGCAATTTAGCCAACCCACCCGACACTGGCTCGACTGGTGCGCCGGCAAAGGCCATCTCGGCCGTCTGCTGGCCCAGGACGGGCAAAGCCTGCGCTGCCTGGACTACAACGCCGAACTGGTCGAGGCTGGCCAGCGCCTCAGCCAACGTCACGGCCTGCAGGCCGAGCACCGACGGCAAGACGTCCTCTGCGCCAGCACCGCCAACCACCTGCAAGCCATACACACCCCCGTGGCCCTGCATGCCTGCGGCGACCTGCATGTACGCCTACTGCAACTGGCCAGCCACACAGGCTGCCTGCAACTGGCCGTCGCCCCCTGCTGCTATAACCGTATCCAGAGCGACAACTACCACGCCCTTTCAAGCACGGCCCAGGCCTCGTCCCTGCGGCTATCGAAAGACGACCTCAGCCTGCCCCTGAGCGAGACGGTCACTGCCGGTAGCCGCGTGCGCCGCCAGCGTGATCAATCCATGGCTCGCCGCCTGGGCTTCGACCTGCTGCAACGGGAGCTGCGCGGTATTGATGCCTACCTGCCCACACCCTCACTGCCGCCGGCCTGGCTGGACAAAAGCTACGCCGACTACTGCTGCGACCTGGCCGCCCTGAAAGATCTGCCCAGCCCGCCTGCACGCGACTGGGCCGACCTCGAAGCCCGCGGCTGGCAGCGCCTCGCCGAAGTGCGCAACCTCGAACTGCTGCGCAGCCTGTTCCGCCGCCCACTGGAACTCTGGCTGGTGCTCGACCGCGCCCTGTATCTGCAAGAACAAGGCTTCCAGGTCACCCTGGGCACCTTCTGCGCTGCCCAGCTGTCGCCACGCAACTTATTGCTGCTCGCCGAACGTGAAACAGTTACCCACAAAGGCTGTGGATAACTGTGTGGATGGATTCTGGGCAACTCGCGCAAAAGCCCGGCAGTCAAGGCCTGGCGCTTTTTGCACACTTTTCGCCCAAGAATAAAAATTCAATTAAAACAACGAGTTGAATATATGCGCAGATTCCAGCGCAAGAGAGCGTGCGCCCGCGCCCACCTGACGCATTTTGTGCATAACCTTCCCGAGCCCACCCGTGCAGGGCATTTACACCAGCAGAAACAAAGGTTTACAGCCGCCGGCAAATGGCTATAATCACGCCCCACAAATGCCGGTATAGCTCAGTTGGTAGAGCAACTGACTTGTAATCAGTAGGTCCCGGGTTCGACTCCTGGTGCCGGCACCATACGCAACAACGAAAAGGCTCACCGCAAGGTGGGCCTTTTTTGTTACGGGGTGGGCTTGGGGTGGGGATTTGCCACTGGTCACTCGAACGTCCGTTCGCCGAGCAGTCGCCCCGCACCGTTGCAGGCAAAGATCGGCGAGTTGAAAACGCTATAGGTCTTTCGCCTTCGTCAGCGCATGCAAGCCATGCAGCGCCTCATCCCAGAGATGACCACCCAGCTTCGAGACACTGGCAAACCACTCACTGCGGGCGTCATCGATGAGCAGGATAATTCGGCGGTTGCTGACAAAGTCGCCATCGAAGCTCATGGAGTAGTCGTCAATTCGCAGCCTGCCGCCCGGCTCAATCACCGCAGAGGCGGCAATGCCATCGGCGAAGGCATTGCCAGCAGCCTGGTATTCATCGACGCCATCGTCCGTGCTGGCATAGGCATATAGGTTCCGACACAGATAGGTGACGTTCTGCTCGGTACGGTTCAGCAACCAGACCGGCTGCTTGTCCGAGCAACGGGAAAAGAACGGTATCGCCAGATACAGCCCGGCGGACGCTTCCCGCGCATAGGCTTGCAGGTTGGCATGGGCGATCAAGTCAGCAATCTCTGCACGCCGTTTGCCGAGCACAGCAAAAACATCGTCATCCGCTCGGGGGCGCATCCCTAGGAAGGATTCCAGCGCATCGCAAGCCGAGGTCAGCCGCGCATAGCGAGCCAACTCTTCAGTATGCTGCAGCACCACCTGTGGATGACATTCATCCGCAAGGCGCTCGGTCAGGCCCATTACCTCGTCACGCAGGCATCGACTGGTCATAAATTCCTCCTTGATTTAGCAATCGAGCACGCAAATATACGCGCAAGCGCTGGCCGATCATCCAATCGGCAAATTAAACCTGATGACGCTCCAATCTGCCCGGCGGTTGGTTTTTTCCCGCGATTAGCCTGCGTCATGACGCCGCAATTCCTTTAAAATCGCCGCCTCTCCATTGCCGGCCCAGGCGCGCTTTGCGCCTCTGGATCGCCCCTTGCCCACGGTTGAAGCTGATCATCATGTCCCTGCCCAAGCACCACCTCGAACTGCTCAGCCCGGCGCGCGATGCCGCCATCGCCAAGGAGGCCATCCTGCATGGCGCCGATGCCGTGTATATCGGTGGGCCGAGCTTCGGCGCGCGGCATAACGCCAGCAACAGCGTGGCGGACATTGCCGGGCTGGTGGAGTTTGCCCACCTGTTCCATGCCAAGGTGTTTGTCACCATCAACACCATCCTGCATGACGACGAAGTGGAGCCGGCGCGTCAATTGATTCACCAGCTCTACGACGCTGGCGTGGACGCGCTGATCGTGCAGGACATGGGCATCCTCGAGCTGGATATTCCGCCGATTGAGCTGCACGCCAGCACCCAGACCGATATCCGCACTCTGGACAAAGCCAAGTTCCTGGCTCAGGCCGGTTTCTCCCAGCTGGTGCTGGCCCGCGAGCTGAACCTGGAAGAAATCCGCACCATCAGCAGCAACGTCGACTCGGCCATCGAGTTCTTTATCCACGGTGCCCTGTGCGTGGCCTTCTCCGGGCAGTGCAACATCTCCCACGCGCAGACCGGACGCAGCGCCAACCGGGGTGACTGCTCCCAGGCCTGCCGCCTGCCGTACACCCTCAAGGACGACCAGGGTCGCGTGGTGGCCTATGACAAGCACCTGCTGTCGATGAAGGACAACAACCAGACCGCCAACCTGATCCACCTGGTGGATGCCGGCGTGCGCTCGTTCAAGATCGAGGGCCGCTACAAGGACATGAGCTACGTGAAGAACATCACCGCTCACTACCGCCAGGAGCTGGATGCGATTCTGACCCAGCGCCCGGAACTGGCACGCAGCTCCAGCGGCCGCACCGAGCACTTCTTCACCCCGGACACGGAAAAGACCTTCCACCGCGGCAGCACCGACTACTTCGTCAGCGACCGCAAGATCGACATCGGCGCGTTCGAGTCGCCCAAATTCGTCGGCCTGCAGGTGGGCGAGGTGCTCAAGGTCGGCAAACACGATCTGACCGTACAAACCACCGAGCAGCTGAATAACGGCGACGGCCTCAACGTGCTGATCAAGCGTGAAGTGGTGGGCTTTCGCGCCAACACCGCCGAGCAACTGGCCCAGTTCGAACAGGACGGCGTCAACCTGTGGCAGTACCGCGTGGTGCCCAACGAGATGCCGGTCGAGCTCAAACAGCTGCGCCCGCAGCATGTGCTCAACCGCAACCTCGACCACAACTGGCAGCAGGCGCTGTTGAAGACCTCGTCTGAACGCCGCGTGGCGGTCAGCTGGCAGGCCGAGCTACGCGAAACCGAGCTGCACCTGACGGTGACCAGCGAGGACGGCAGCAGCGCCAGCGTCAGCCTGAGCGGCCCGTTCGGCCCGGCCAAGGATGCCGAGCAGGCTCGCGCTCAACTGAGCGACACCCTGAGCAAGCTCGGCACCACCATCTATTACGTCAGCGCGGTGCAGATCGACGCGCCGCAGGCCTTGTTCGTGCCCAACTCGCAACTCAAGGCCCTGCGCCGCGAGGCCATCGAGGCGTTGACCGCGGCACGGATTGCCGGCCACCCGCATGGCAGCCGCAAGCCGGTCAGCGTGCCGCCGCCGGTGTACCCGGAGTCGCACCTGACCTTCCTCGCCAACGTTTACAACGACAAGGCGCGGGCGTTTTATCAGCGCTATGGCGTGCAACTGATCGACGCGGCCTACGAGGCCCACGAGGAAGCCGGCGAGGTGCCGGTGATGATCACCAAGCACTGCCTGCGTTTCTCCTTCAACCTGTGTCCCAAGCAGGCCAAGGGCGTTACCGGCGTGCGCACCAAAGTGGCGGACATGCAGCTGATCCACCAGGACGAAGTGCTGACCCTGAAGTTCGACTGCAAGCCCTGTGAGATGCACATCATCGGCAAGATGAAGGGCCATATCCTCCATCAACCACAACCCGGCAGCGCCGCCAGCTCAGGCGGCATGGTCGGCCATATCAGCCCCGAAGACCTGCTGAAAACCATCAAGCGCAAGCCAGCCAACAAGCCGCATTGACCGCACGGCAACGCTAACCGGGCCTAGTCCAGCTCGCCGGCCCGCAGCACCCGGCCGTGCATGTCGGTGATACCGCGCAGGCCGACACCGAAGGTGGCGAAGCCCAGGCGCCGGCGCTGGGCACGATAATCCAGGCAATCATGGTGATGACCATGGAAGACCGCGCTCACGCCAAGGCTCTGGCCCAGTTCATCAAGCACGCTGAAGCCATGGGGATGGGCGCTGGGCGCCTCATGGGTGACCAGAATATCGGCCTGAGCGCTAAACAACGCGGCCAGGTCGCTGGGGAAGATGGTGCTGCGGTGCTTGCGCGGCACCCCGTCGCGCCACAGATTGCCCTTGCCGCAGCGCGTCGCAAAGGCCTGCGGCGTCAGGTAATTCCACGGCTGCGGCGGCATCCACACCTGCCCACGAAACACCCCGCCCAGGCCGGCTACACGCACGCCGGCAATCTCCACCACCCGGCCATGCAGGTTTCTGTCGGCCAGTTGCGAGCCAAACAGGTTGTCGTAATAGAGGTCGGTGTCGGTGTCGTGATTGCCGTGGATAAACCACACCTCGGTGAGGTCGAGAATGCTCGCCAACTCGACGTCCAACGGGCGCCGCGCCTGAATATCGCCCAGCAACACGATGGCCGCTGGGCGATGCAGCATGACGGCATCGAGCACATGGCCGAAGCGCGTATGGGGGTCGCCAAAGAACAGAATCATCCCGGCAGCCGCCCCGGCGGCACTGTCGCCAGGTTAATCAGAACGGCCGCCCAAGGTAGAAATAGAAGCTGCTATTGCCATCCTCGGCCCGACCATAGCCGAGGTACAACGGGCCGATAGGGCTGTCGGTGCCAATAAACACGCTGCTGGATTTGAGCCAGTCTTCCGAGTTGCCGGCCACCAACGGATTGCCGATGCGCCCGGCTTCCAGTGACACGCCGCCGTAGGCGCCTTCCAGCAGGGTGCCGGACATGATGCGGTGGTAGTACATCACACGGCCGAACTGCAGACTTTCGCCGAGCAGCTGGCCGGTGGAGTAGCCGGACTGCTGGAGGAAACCACCCCACTGGAAGTTCTCGTAACGGGGCAGCGGGTTGTTGCCGAGCTTGTCTGCGGCGCGCGCATAGAAGTTGAAGGTGTGATCGCCGAACGACACGGCGCCGGTGCCATCGGCCGTCCAGTAGGCGTACTCCTCATCAGCCCCCAGGCTGCCTTGCGAATCCAACAGATTGACCTCGCTGCGCCAGCCCGAACGGGGGAAGTACACACTGTCGAGCTGATCCAGGCGCAGACGACCGGTAAAGGCCCCGGCCTGGATGCGCTCCTCCCCTGGCGAGAGAATTTGCGGGCCGGTATCCAGCTCCGGCTCCAGAACGCCGCCAATCACGCCCAGGCGCAGCTCGCCATAACGGTTGAACTCACTGCCGACGTCAAAACCGGCCAGGCCGGAGGAGACCTGATAACTGGCGACGCGATCGTCGTCCTGATAAAGGTCGGCGGTGCTGCGCTCAAGGGCCACATGGGGGGCGACGAAGAACGGACTGCCGGCACTCAGGGGCTGGTAGAACTCACTGTAAATGCCACTGGTGTGGCCGAGTTGCACATCGGTACGCCACTCCGCGCCCTGCTCGTTCAGCCAGGTCTTGCGATAGCTGCCGAGCAAATTGAAGAAGGCATCGCCGCTGAAATCGCTGGACAGGCCCAGGCCGAAACGCAGGTAGTCCGGGCCCCATGCCTTCTCCACGGCATCGACGGTGAGCACGCGTTTGTCCTGCTCATCGCTAAGGCGGTAATTCACATGTTCAAAGTCGCCGGTACCGTAGAGGCGGCGCATGTCGCGGTCGAGTTTGGGCTGATCCAGCGGCTCGCCGGCCTTGGTCTCGAGGGCAGCCTTGGCCACCTCCGGGTTGACTCGCTGCAGCTTCTCGAAACGCACCTCATCGACCACCCGCTGGTCCGGTTGCACGCTGACCAGCTGACGCTGGCGCAGCGCCGCGTATTCGGCCGGCGGTATGGACAGGCGCTGCAACGACGCGGACATCTTGCGCGCGGCCACTTCGCCCAGCGGCGCGATCTGCGGCAAATTATCGAAATCGCCTGTGGAAAAATCGCCCAGTTCTGGGGAAATCAGGATGTCCGTGGATTTCAACGAGGCCAGCGAGGCCTGCACATTCTGCTCGGTGAGAATGCTGAGCATCTGCCCACTGACACCGAAGATACTGTTGAGTTGTTCACGCTTGAGCAGCGGCGTACCGACGTTGACGGCGATTATCATATCGGCGCCCATCTCACGGGCGGTCTGGACTGGCAGGTTGCTGGTGAGCATGCCATCCACCAGCAGCATGCCATTGAACTCGGCCGGCGCCACGGCACCAGGCACCGACATGCTAGCGCGCATGACGTTGGCCAGCTCGCCTTCACTGAAGATCACCGCCTTGCCGGTCACCAGATCGGTGGCCACGGCCCGGAAGGGAATCGGCAGCTGGTCGAACTGGTGATAGCCCTTGGCCTTGCTCAGCTGGCGCAGCACGGTTTCCAGCTGCACACCGGTGACCAGGCCCTTGCCAATTTTGACTTGGCCATCCTGCAAGCCGACCTCCGGGGTAAATAGAATGGTGTAGTCATCCCGCTTGCGGCGCATGGTCTGCTCGCGACGCGGCGGCTCCTCCTTGAACAGCAACTCGGTGGAAATGCCCTGCAGCGTCTGCTCAATCTCCTCGATGGAGGTGCCGGTGGCATAGGCCGTGCCCACCAGCGAGCCCATGCTAGTGCCGGCGATGCAGTGGATCGGCACCCGGTACTCTTCCAGCACCTTGAGCACCCCGACATGGGCCGCACCGCGGGCGCCGCCACCGGACAGTACCAGGCAAATACGCGGGCGCGGATTGCCCTCGACGCCCTGAGTCGGGCTGGCAGGCAACGCGTCGGCGGCCTGGGTGATGGCCGTGCCAAGGGAGAGAAGCAAGGCGGCGGAATACGCCAGCAGTCGATTCATAGCAGCCTCAACCAATTCAGCCCGCCCAGCAGGCCGTAGACAAATATAGTGGCGACGGGCCGCCATCACGGGGCGGCCAACGGCGTGCGGATCAGCCGGGAAAAGTCATCTGCCTCACCAGCCGCCTGCGCTCGCGGATTGAGCAGAGCCTTGCGCTGCAACTCGGCAAACGGCAGGCCGTCAGTGTGCAAGCGCCCCTGCTCATGGAGGTACTCCGGCACATAGCCGCTGGCCAGAATCTTCCAGCTAAAGGGCACATGCTGCGGATTGACCCGTGAACTCATCCAGATCCCGGTGGTGCAGTTGGTGGTCAGGGAGTTGTAGAACTCGGGGCGCTGCTTGAGCGCGTTGATGCGCTGCATGTAGTCGAGGAACAGCTGGCGACCACTGCCGACCGGTGCCTTGAGACGATACAGATAAGTCTGCTCTGGCGGGTCCTGGCGATAGTTGGTGCGCAGCTTGATTACATCGCGCTCATCGGCCACCACATAGAACAATTCGTACTGGCGAAAGAAGCCCTTGAGGGTCGAGTAGCCTTCGTGTTTTTCCTTGCGCGTCTCGATGGAGATGGCCAAGTGCTTGCCATCGGCAAAGGCAAAACTGAGAAACACATGGGCAATGGCCGGCCCCATCCAGTAGGAGGCGATCAGATCGACGCCCTGCAACTGGCCGAGGTCGAAATCCTGGTCGTAATAGGCCGGCTGGTAGTCGTACTCACTGCGGTAGGAAAAATTGCGGATGTTGTGCACCCGCACCCGCTCGCCGCTGATGGTCGCATAGGGCAGCACGGCGACATCGGCTTGCCAGTCCCGCTCGTTGGACGGCGCCAGGGTCTGCCACCACAGCAGCAGGCCACCGAGCGGAAGCAGATAGGCCAGCAGCGCCGCCCGCCGCCAGCGCCGCGAGAACAGACTGAGCAAGGCCAGCAGTGAGCACAGGGCAAAAGCGCCGGCCAGGGCCAGGCGCAGCGCATCCTGCACGCCAGTCAGCAGGATTGCCAACGTCCCCCAGCAGGCAACACCCGTGATGACCAGGCCAAGCAGGCAGAGGGCAACGACAGCGGTAAGGCGCTTCACTGGCATAGGGGCTACTCGGGCAATGGCGCTAGACGGCAGCGCAGTCAGGCATAGGTTTCGGTGCTGGCCAACGGCAGGCCTTGCTGGTCCTTGGCCGACAACTGCAACGCGACGCCGTCCAGCCGCGCCAATGGCCAGTCGATGGCCACCTGGCCGTCGTTCCACAACAGGCAACGCTCGTGCTGCGGCGCGTAATAGTCAGTGGTCTTATAGAGGAACTCGGCACTGTCCGAAAGCGCCAGAAAGCCGTGGGCGAAGCCTTCCGGCACCCACAGCTGGCGTTTGTTCTCGGCACTCAGCAGCTCACCCACCCACTGACCGAAGGTTGGCGATGAAGCGCGCAAATCCACCGCCACATCGAAGACCTCGCCAGCCACCACCCTCACCAGCTTGCCTTGGGGTTGCTGCACTTGGTAATGCAGGCCGCGCAGCACGCCCTTGGCGGAGCAGGAGTGGTTGTCCTGCACAAACGGCACGCTGCGGCCAATGGCCTCTTCAAAGCGTTGCTGATTGAAGCTCTCGTAGAAGAACCCGCGCTCGTCACCAAAGACTTTCGGTTGCAACAGCACCACCTCGGGGATGGCTAGGCGTGTGGCTTTCATCAGAACACGGTCTCCACCAGCAGGCGTTTGAGGTATTTACCATAGCCATTCTTGGCCAGCGGCGCGGCCAGGGTTTCCAGCTGCTCGGCATTGATCCAGCGCTGACGGAAGGCAATTTCCTCCGGGCAGGCAACCTTCAGACCCTGGCGATTTTCCAGGGTGGCGATGAACTGGCTGGCTTCCAGTAACGACTCATGGGTGCCAGTGTCCAGCCAGGCGTAGCCACGGCCCATGATTTCCACCGAGAGGTTGCCCTGCTCCAGATAGATACGGTTGAGGTCGGTGATTTCTAGCTCGCCACGGGGCGACGGCTTGATGCTCTTGGCAATGTCCACCACCTGCCGGTCGTAGAAGTACAGACCAGTGACCGCGTAGTTGGACTTGGGCTTGAGCGGTTTTTCTTCGAGGCTGATGGCCTTACCCTGCCCGTCGAACTCGACCACGCCGTAACGCTCCGGGTCCTGCACGTGATAAGCAAACACGCTACCGCCCTGCTCGCGGGCCATGGCATTGCTGAGTAGGTCCTGGAAGTCGTGGCCATGGTAGATGTTGTCGCCCAGCACCAGTGCCGACAGGTCATTGCCAATAAAGTCTTCGCCAATCAGAAAGGCCTGAGCCAAACCATCCGGCGAAGCCTGCACGGCGTAGCTGATATTCAGCCCCCAGCGCACGCCGTCACCGAGCAGCTGCTCGAAGCGCGGGGTGTCCTGCGGGGTGGAGATGATCAAGATGTCGCGAATCCCCGCCAGCATCAGGGTGGTCAGCGGGTAGTAAATCATCGGCTTGTCGTACACCGGCAGCAACTGCTTGGAAATTGCCAGGGTGGCCGGGTGCAAACGGGTACCGGAACCGCCGGCGAGGATGATGCCTTTGCGCTTGATCATGGGGTCGTCTCCAGAACTTCAGTGAGCATCCGTGCCACCCCCGCCTGCCAGTGCGGCAGTTGCAGAGCGAAGGCCTTTTGCAGTTTTTGTGTATTCAGCCGTGAATTGGCCGGGCGTTTGGCTGGCGTTGGGTAGGCGCTGGTGGCGATGGCGCCGACCTGAGCAGCGGGCACCTTGAGTGCCACGCCGGCGGCCGCGGCTTGTTCAAGCACAAAGCACGCATAGGCATGCCAACTGGTCTCGCCGGCTGCCGCCAGATGATACAAACCGCCCAGCGTCGCCTGCTGGCGCAAGGCGCGGATGGCATGAGCGCTGACATCCGCCAACAGCTCGGCGCCGGTCGGCGCGCCAAACTGATCGGCGATCACATTCAAGCTGTCGCGCTCGCGGGCCAGGCGCAACATGGTCTTGGCGAAGTTATTGCCACGCGCGGCGTACACCCAACTGGTGCGCAGAATCAGATGCTGGCAGCCGCTGGCCTGGATCGCCTGTTCACCGGCCAGTTTGCTGGCGCCGTACTGGTTCAGCGGGGCGACGGCATCCGCTTCGCCCCAAGGCTGCTCGCCGTCACCGGCAAACACATAGTCAGTGGAGTACTGCACCAGCAAACTGCCCAGTTGCCGGGCCTCGCGGGCCAGCACGGCGACCGCCTCGGCATTCACTCGCTGGGCCTGCTCGGGCTCGCTCTCGGCTTTGTCCACCGCCGTATAGGCGGCAGCATTGACGATCACATTCGGGGCGTAGCGCTGCACCGTCGCAGCCAGGCCGTCGAGGTCACACAAGTCGCCACAGTAATCGCTACTTTTCGAGTCCAGCGCCAGCACCTCACCCAGCGGCGCCAGGCTGCGCTGCAGCTCCCAGCCGACCTGACCGTTCTTGCCCAGCAGCAAAATCTTCATGCGCTGCGCCCGCTGTAATTCTTCTCCACCCATTCGCGGTAGGCGCCGGACTGGATATGCGCGACCCAAGGCTGGTTATCCAGGTACCACTGCACGGTCTTGCGGATGCCGCTGTCGAAGGTTTCCGCCGGTTTCCAGCCCAGCTCATTGGCCAGCTTGGTCGCATCGATGGCGTAACGGCGGTCGTGGCCGGGGCGATCGGTGACGTAGGCAATCTGCTGCTGATACGGCTGACCATCGGCGCGCGGACGCAATTCGTCCAGCAGGGCACACACGGTGTGCACGATCTCCAGATTGGGCTTCTCATTCCAGCCGCCAACGTTGTAAGTCTCGCCCAACGCGCCGGCTTCCAGCACCCGGCGGATGGCGCTGCAGTGGTCTTTGACATACAGCCAGTCGCGGATTTGCTGACCGTCGCCGTACACCGGCAGGGGCTTGCCGGCCAGGGCATTGACGATCATCAGCGGGATGAGCTTTTCCGGGAAATGATACGGCCCGTAGTTGTTCGAGCAGTTGGTGGTAAGCACCGGCAGACCGTAGGTGTGGTGATAGGCGCGCACCAGGTGGTCGCTGGCGGCCTTGCTAGCCGAATAAGGGCTGTTGGGTTCGTACTGATGGCGCTCGCTGAACGCCGGCTCGTCTTTGCCCAGGGAGCCATAGACCTCATCGGTCGACACGTGCAGGAACCGAAACGCCTGCTGCGCCTCAGGCTCAAGGCCCTTCCAGTACGCACGCACGGCTTCCAGCAGGCGGAAGGTACCGACGATGTTGGTCTCGATAAAATCTTCCGGGCCATGGATCGAACGGTCGACATGGGACTCGGCGGCGAAATTAAGGATCGCTCGTGGCTGATGCTCGCTCAGCAAGCCTGCCACCAGGGCGCTGTCACCGATATCGCCATGAACGAAGATATGCCGCGCATCGCCGTCCAGGCTGGCGAGGTTTTCCAGATTGCCGGCGTAGGTCAGCTTGTCCAGGTTGATCACAGGCTCATCGGACTGAGCCAGCCAATCCAGAACAAAGTTCGCACCGATAAAGCCCGCACCGCCCGTCACCAGAATTGTCATGCCCTGCATCTCCCTGAAAAACCATCAAAATCCCGACCCAACACCGGTTAACCGGCGCACACGACGGAGTAACCGCAAACGCCGCACATAATATCCCGAGCCAGCGGCTAAGCGCGAAGCACAGATTGCGGCAGAACAATATCTCCCCTTGCCTGGCGTCCATTTGCGACTATTTTCTAACAGTCATAACGGCTGTCACACGGCTGCAATGTACCTAGCCGGAATATTCGGTTACACCTAGCCAATACTCCTTGTGGCATCGCACTGACACGCATCAACAACACCGGCTAGTTTCAAGCGTCTACTAATACCCGACAAACGATCAACGGAGATGGGCGATGACGGACTCGACACAAAAACTCAAATTAGGCGCACTGATTGCGCTGGTCGTAGGCTCGATGGTCGGCGGCGGGATCTTCTCCCTGCCACAAAACATTGCCGCCAGCGCCAGTGCCGGCGCCACCTTGATCGGCTGGCTGATCACCGGGATCGGCATGCTGACCCTGGCCTTCGTGTTCCAGACCCTGGCCAACCGCAAACCGAAGCTGGACGGTGGTGTGTACGTCTACGCCAAGGCCGGCTTTGGCGATTACATGGGCTTCTCCTCGGCCTGGGGCTACTGGATCAGCGCCTGGATCGGCAACGTCAGCTACATGGTCCTGCTGTTCTCCACCCTCGGTTACTTCTTCCCGGTGTTCGGTGAGGGCAACACCCTGCCAGCAATTGTCTGCGCCTCGGTGCTGCTGTGGATGCTGCACTTCCTGGTGCTGCGTGGCATCCATGAAGCGGCCTTTATCAACACCGTCACCACCATCGCCAAGATGGTGCCACTGGCTCTGTTTATCATCATCGCCGCCATCGCCTTCAAGCTGGATGTGTTCACCAGCGACTTCTGGGGTGAGAGCAATACCGAGCTGGGCAGCGTGATGGACCAGGTGCGCAACATGATGCTGGTTACCGTCTGGGTGTTTATCGGCATCGAAGGCGCGAGCATCTTCTCCGCCCGCGCCGAGAAACGCTCCGATGTGGGCAAGGCCACCGTGCTTGGCTTTATCGGCGTGCTGCTGCTGTTGGTGCTGGTCAACCTGCTGTCCCAGGGCATTCTCGCCCAGGCCCAGCTGGCCGGCCTGAAGAACCCCTCGATGGCAGCCGTGCTGGAACACGTGGTTGGCCCCTGGGGCGCCATGTTGATCAGCGTTGGCTTGATCGTTTCCCTGGCCGGTGCCCTGCTGTCCTGGACATTGCTGTGCGCCGAAATCCTCTTTGCCAGCGCCAGCGACCACACCATGCCGGCGTTCCTGCGCAAGGAAAACGTCAACAAGGTGCCGGTCAATGCTCTGTGGCTGTCCAACGGCCTGATCCAGCTGTTCCTGATCATCACCCTGTTCAACGATGCCACCTACCTGAAGCTGCTGTACCTGGCCACCTCGATGATCCTGGTGCCGTACTTCTGGTCCAGCGCCTATGCCCTGTTGCTGGCCGCGCGTGGTGAAACCTACGAGAACGATGCCGGTCAACGTAACAAGGACCTGCTGATTGCATTGATCTCTACCGTGTATGCCGTGTGGTTGGTCTATGCCGCAGGCGTGCAGTACCTGCTGCTCTCCGCACTGCTTTATGCGCCAGGCGCCATCCTGTTCGCCAAGGCCAAGCGCGAACTGGGACAGCAAGTGTTTACCGGGGTGGAAAAACTGATTTTCCTCGGTGTAGTGATCGGTGCTGGCATCGCCGCCTACGGTCTCTACGCTGGTTTCCTGAGTCTTTAAGAGAAGGAGTTCGACAATGTCCAAACAGAAACTCGGCGTCCATTCCGAAGCCGGTAAGCTGCACAAAGTGATGGTCTGCTCGCCCGGCCTCGCCCACCTGCGCCTGACGCCGAACAACTGCGATGAATTGCTGTTCGATGACGTTATCTGGGTCAACCAGGCCAAGCGCGATCACTTCGACTTCGTCACCAAGATGCGCGACCGCAATATCGAAGTGGTCGAGATGCACAACCTGCTCACCGACGTGGTGCAAAACCCCGAAGCGCTGAAATGGATTCTCGACCGCAAGACCTCGGCCAATCAGGTTGGCGTGGGTCTGGCCCAGGAACTGCGCAGCTGGCTGGAAGGCCAGGAGCCACGCAAGCTCGCCGAATACCTGATCGGCGGCGTCTCGGGTGCCGACTTGGCCGCCAACGGCGCCAGTGAGCTGGGCAAGATCTTCAACGACTTCATTGGCGAATCCAGCTTTATCCTGCCGCCGCTGCCCAACACCCAGTTCACCCGCGACAACAGCTGCTGGATTTACGGTGGCGTGGTGCTCAGCCCGATGTACTGGCCGGCGCGCCGCCAGGAAACCCTGCTGATGACGGCCATCTATAAATTCCACCCGGACTTCGTCAACGCCGACTTCAAGGTCTGGTACGGCGACCCCGACGAAGATCATGGCGCCGCCACCCTCGAAGGCGGTGATGTCATGCCGATCGGCAATGGCGTGGTACTGATCGGCATGGGCGAGCGCACCTCGCACCAGGCCATCGGCCAACTGGCCCAGTCGCTGTTCAAAAATGGCGCCGTGCAACGGGTGATCGTCGCCGGCCTGCCCAAGTCGCGCGCCGCCATGCACCTGGACACCGTGTTCAGCTTCTGCGACCGCGACCTGGTCACCATTTTCCCATCGGTGGTCAACCAGATCGTCGCCTTCAGCATTCGTCCGGACGAGAAGAGCAAAGGCGGCATGGACATCCGCCGCGAGGCCAAACCGTTCCTCGACGTAGTGGCCGAATCGCTGAACCTGAAAAAACTGCGCGTGGTGCAAACCGGCGGCGACAGCTACGAGGCCGAGCGCGAGCAGTGGGACGACGGCAACAACGTGGTCTGCCTGGAGCCGGGCGTGGTGGTCGGCTACGACCGCAACACCTACACCAACACCCTGCTGCGCAAGGCCGGGGTGGAAGTCATCACCATCAGCGCTGGCGAGCTCGGCCGTGGCCGTGGCGGCGGCCACTGCATGACCTGTCCGATCATCCGCGACCCGATCGACTACTAAGCCCCCAACGGCGGCCCCCATCCGGGCCGCCGCTTACGCCAGAGCTTAAGCAGTGCTGGCGCTTTACCCCCTATTTCTCAAGAGGAAATCTGTCATGGCTTTCAACATGCACAACCGCAACCTGCTCAGCCTGATGCACCACACCAAGCGTGAACTGATGTTCCTGCTCGACTTGTCGCGCGACCTCAAGCGCGCCAAGTACAGCGGCACTGAAACTCAGCACCTGAAAGGCAAAAACATCGCGCTGATCTTCGAAAAGACCTCGACCCGCACCCGCTGCGCCTTCGAAGTCGCGTCCTATGACCAGGGCGCCAATGTCACTTATATCGACCCGAACTCCTCGCAGATCGGTCACAAAGAAACCATGAAAGACACCGCCCGCGTACTGGGGCGCATGTACGACGCCATTGAGTACCGCGGCTTCAAGCAGGAAATCGTTGAAGACCTGGCCAAGTTCGCCGGCGTGCCGGTATTCAACGGCCTGACCGATGAATACCACCCAACCCAGATGCTTGCCGACGTGTTGACCATGCGCGAGCACAGCGACAAGCCGCTGCATGACATCAGCTACGCCTACCTGGGCGACGCGCGCAACAACATGGGCAACTCGCTGCTGCTGATCGGCGCCAAGCTGGGCATGGACGTGCGCATCGCCGCACCCAAAGCCCTGTGGCCGTTGGAAGAACTGGTTGAGCAGTGCAAGGCTTTCGCTGCCGAAAGCGGCGCGCGCATCACCCTGACCGAAGACCCGAAAGAAGCGGTCAAGGGCGTCGACTTTATCCACACCGACGTCTGGGTATCGATGGGCGAGCCCGTGGAAGCCTGGGCCGACCGCATCAAGCTGCTGCTGCCGTATCAGGTCAATGCCGAAATGATGAAGGCCAGCGGCACCCCGCGCACCCAGTTCATGCATTGCCTGCCGGCGTTTCACAACACCGACACCAAGGTTGGCAAACAGCTGGTCGCGCAGTACCCGTTCCTCGCCAATGGCGTGGAAGTGACCGAAGAAGTGTTCGAGTCGCCGGCCTGCATCGCCTTCGACCAGGCGGAAAACCGCATGCACACCATTAAAGCAGTCATGGTTGCCACCCTCGGCAACGTTTAACCGCCGCCGCAAGTGAGGCGGAGGTACAGCCAACGCCTCGCCCAGTAATTCCTCAGGGTGGAAAAGCGTACAACGCTTTTCCACCCGTTTTGATTCAGGAGATCAATATGCGTCTAGTGATCGCTTTGGGCGGCAACGCCCTGTTACGCCGCGGCGAAGCCATGACCGCCGAGAACCAGCGCGACAACGTGCGCATCGCCTGTGAACAGATCGCCAAGATCGCCACCGGCAACGAGCTGGTAGTGGCTCACGGCAATGGCCCGCAAGTCGGCCTGCTGGCCTTGCAAGGCAATGCCTACGATGCCAAGAACCCCTACCCGCTGGATGTGCTCGGCGCCGAAACCGAAGGCATGATCGGCTACATGATCGAACAGGAGCTGGGCAACCTGCTGCCCGTCGAGGTGCCATTCGCCACCCTGCTCACCCAGGTTGAAGTCGACCCGGCCGACCCGGCCTTCCAGCACATGACCAAGCCAATCGGCCCGGTCTACCCGAAGGCCGAAGCCGAGCAACTGGCTGCCGAAAAGGGTTGGACTATTGCCCCGGATGGCGACAAGTTCCGGCGCGTGGTGGCCAGTCCACGGCCCAAGCGCATCTTTGAAATCCGCCCAATCAAGTGGCTGCTGGAAAAAGGCACCATTGTGATTGCCGCAGGCGGTGGCGGCATCCCGACCATGTACCAAGACAACAAACTGGTGGGCGTGGAAGCGGTGATCGACAAAGACCTCTGCTCGGCGTTTTTGGCTGCCGAGCTGGAAGCCGAATTACTGGTGATCGCCACCGACGTGGACGCCGTGTACATCGACTGGGGCAAACCGACCCAGAAGGCGGTCGCCCAAGCTCATCCGGATGAGCTGGAGAAGCTCGGTTTTGCCGCGGGTTCCATGGGGCCCAAGGTGCAAGCGGCCTGTGAATTCGCCCGCGAAACGGGCAAAGTCGCAGTGATCGGCTCGCTGCCAGATATCGAGGCTATCGTGCAGGGCACGGCGGGCACCCGGATCAGTACCGCCCAACCCGGCATCAGCTACCGCTAGACTCGCTAAAGCAGTACCGCTCAGGCCCGCACGGTAACCACCTGCGGGCCTGAGTGCTGTTCGCCATAACGAGAACCACGCCAGACCACAAGGATGCCGCCATGGCCGAGTCAAACAAGAAGATGGGCCTGGTGGCCCTGACCACGCTGGTCACGGTCAATATGATGGGCTCAGGCATCATCCTGCTGCCCTCGAGCATGGCTCAACTCGGCGCCGTGTCACTGCTGTCGTGGATCATCACCGCCGCCGGCTCGATGGCCATTGCCTACTGCTTTGCCCAGTGCGGCATCTATTGCACGCGCTCCGGCGGGATGTCGGCCTACAGCGAGGAAGCCCACGGTAGATCGGCGTTCTTCCTCTGCTCGTACCTGTATTTTCTTTCGCTGGTGATCAGCAACGTAGCCATAAGCATCGCCGCGGTGGGCTACCTGACGCCCTTCGTGCCCTGGCTGGGCAGCGGCTCGATTCCGCTGTTTGTCGGCACCCTGAGCATGATCTGGCTGACCACCTTTGCCAACTTCGGTGGCGCCAGTTTGACCGGGCGCCTCGGTTCGATCACCGTCTGGGGCATCATCATTCCAGTGGCAGGCCTGTGCGTGATCGGCTGGTTCTGGTTCTCCCCCGCCGTATTCAGCGCCGCCTGGAACCCGAATAACCTTGAGGTCAGCGATGCCATCACCCAGAGCATCCCGCTGACCCTGTGGGCCTTCCTCGGCATGGAATCAGCGGCACAAAACTCCGATGCCGTCGAAAACCCCAAACGCAACGTGCCGCTGGCCTGCCTGTTCGGCACCCTCGGCGCGGCGGTGGTCTACGTGCTCTCGACCACCGTCATTCAAGGCATCGTGCCCAACGCCGAGCTGGCCAACTCCAGCGCGCCGTTCGCCCTGGTGTATGCGCAGATGTTCAATGACGGCATCGGCAACATCGTCATGGGCCTGGCCGTGCTGGCCTGCGTCGGCTCACTGCTCGGCTGGCAGTTCACCCTGGCGCAAACCGCCAAGGTCACCGCCGACCAAGGCCTGTTCCCGCGCCTCTTCGCCCGCGTCAATCGTTTCGACGCGCCACTGCTGGGCCTCTTGTGCTGCGCCATTCTGCAGAGCCTGATTGCCCTATCGACCATCTCACCGAACGTCAGCGAGCAGTTCGGCAAACTGGTCAACCTGGCCGCCGTGACCAACCTGATTCCGTACGTCACCGCCCTCTCGGGCTTGCTGGTGATCATGTACAAGGCCCGCGTGCCAATCGAGGTGTTCCGCCGCAACAGCCTGATCCTGCTGATCGGCATGCTCTACTGCTTCTACGCCCTGTATGCCTCGGGCCTGGAAGCGGTCTTCGGCGCCGCCCTGGTGATGATCGCCGGCTACCTGCTGTTCGGCATCATTGCCAAACGCCTGATGGCCGAACTGGATAACCTGCAAGCGTCCAAGGGGGATGCCCAATGATCGCCTTCCAGCCCCTCCTGCGTGGCGCCACCGCACTCCTGCTGACAGCCGCACTGCTGCCCGCCCACGCCGCCGACCGGCTGGCGCAGGTGCGCGCCAGCCTGACCCTTAACCTCGGCTTCGTCGCCGGTGATGCGCCCTTCTCGGCCGGTACGGCCGAGCAGCCCAGCGGCTACGCCATCGAGTTGTGCGGCCTGCTTGGCGAGCAGCTCAAGCAACAGCTCGGCCTGGCAGAGCTGAAACTGCGCTATCAGCCACTGACCGCGGCCACGATGCTCGACGCCGTGGCCGCAGGCCGAGTCGACACGGTGTGCAGCGCGGTGGGCGACACCCTCAAACGTCGCGAACAGGTGAGCTTTTCCCTGCCCTACTTCGCCGCTGGCCTGGGTGTGGTGGTGCGCCGCGATGCGCCGGCCAGCCTGCTTACGCCGATCAATGAGGGCGCCCAGCCCCGTGGGCCGGTGTGGCGCGCCACCCTCAACCAGGGCCTCAATCGCCATAGCTTCGCGGTGCTGCAAGACAGCGTCAGCGTCGACTGGGCGCGGGCACGGATGCGTGCCCTTGGCCTGCAATCGGAGCTGCGCGAAGTGCCCAGCAATGCCGAAGGGCTGGCCATGGTGGTGAATGGTCAGGTCGATGCGTTCTTCGCCGATCGTCTGGTGTTGCTCAACTACCAGGCCGAGAACCCGCGCGGCAGCGAACTGCTGGTGCCCGAGCGCTTGTTCGATGTGCTGCCCGTGGCCCTGCCCCTGGCCCGCGGCGATGACGCCTGGCGTCTGGCCGTGGACCGTGGCTTAAGTGCAGTACAACGCAGCGCCGCCGGCCAGGCCCTGTACGCCCGCTACTTCGGCCCGCCAAGCGAACAGAGCCAACTGCTGATGAAGCTGTTCCAGCGCCCCGAGTAAGCGTACCGACAGCGCCAACCCTAGGTTGGCGCTGAGCGCAGCAACCCAACCTACGCAGCGCTAAGCCAGCGCCCGTGCCTGCTCGCGCAGGAGGAACTTCTGTACCTTGCCGGTGGAAGTCTTGAGCAGCGGGCCGAACACCACCTTGCCGGGCACCTTGAAGCGCGCCATGTGCTGCTCGCACCAGGCAATCACCTGGGCCTCGCTGAGTTCGGCGCCATCGCGCGGGGTGACGAAGGCACATGGGGTTTCGCCCCATTTGGCATGGGGCATGGCCACCACTGCGGCTTCAAGAATCTGCGGATGGCGGTACAACACGTCTTCGACTTCGATGGATGAGATGTTTTCACCCCCGGAAATGATGATGTCCTTGCTGCGGTCCTTGATCTCCACATAGCCATCGGCATGCCACACGGCCAGGTCGCCGGAGTGGAACCAGCCGCCGGCGAAGGCCTCAGCGGTGGCGCTGGGGTTTTTCAGGTAGCCCTTCATCACCACGTTGCCGCGCATCATGATCTCGCCAATGGTCTGGCCGTCTTTCGGCACCGGTTGCAAGGTATCTGGGTCGGCCACCATCAGGCCGTCCAGCAAGGTGGCGCGCACGCCTTGGCGCGACTTGAGCTTGGCGCGGGCGGCCGGCTCCTGGGCATCCCACTCGCTCTTCCACTCGCAGACCACGCTGGGGCCGTAGGTTTCGGTCAGGCCGTAAACATGGGTAACGCGAAAATCCAGCGCCTCCATGGCCTGGATCACCGCCGCGGGTGGCGCTGCACCGGCGGTCAGTACCTTGACCGGGCGAGTCTTCAGCGCCTGCAACTCGGCCGGGGCGTTGGCCAGCATATTGAGCACGATGGGCGCACCGCAGAAGTGATCGACGCCATGCTCGGCAATCGCCGGGTAGATCGCCTCGGCGCGCACATGGCGCAGGCACACGCTGGTGCCGACGGTGGCCGCCAGCGCCCAGGGGAAGCACCAGCCGTTGCAATGGAACATCGGCAGGGTCCACAGGTACACCGGGTTGCGGCCCATGTCCCAGCACAGCACGTTGGACAGCGCATTGAGGTGCGCACCACGGTGGTGATAGACCACGCCCTTGGGGTTGCCGGTGGTACCGGAGGTGTAGTTGAGGGCGATGGCCTGCCACTCGTCGGCAGGCATCTGCCAGGCGTAATCGGGGTCGCCCTCGGCCAGCAGCGCCTCGTAATCCAGCTCGCCGATCAACTGGCCCTCGCTGTAGGTCGGATCATCGATGCCCACCAGCAGTGGTCGCCGCGGTAGATGACTGGTGGCGCGCAGGGCCACTTCGGCAAATTCCTTGTCCACCAGCAGCACCTTGGCCTCACCGTGCTGGAGGATAAAGGCGATGGCCTCGGCATCCAGACGGGTATTGATGGCATTGATCACCGCACCGCACATGGGGATACCGAAGTGCGCCTCGAACAGCGCCGGGCCATTGGGCGCAAGCAGCGCCACCGTGTCGCCCACGCCAATGCCGCGCTGACTAAGCGCCGCGGCCAGTTGCGTGCAACGCCGGTAGGTCTGCCCCCAGGTCTGCCGCTGGTCGCCGTTGATCAGCGCCGGATGCTCGGGGCAAACGCTCGCCGCCCGCTCCAGAAAACCCAGCGGGCTGAGTGCCTGAAAGTTCGCCGCATCCCGCGGCATCCCGTATTCATAGGGGTTGAGGGCATTCATGGGCGGCTCCTTGGCGGCGAGATTATGTCTGTTAGACCATATCAGGCCTGCCCACCGCCAGCCCCCAGACCTTGGTCGAAAGCGTGACTCAACAGTCACCCCCCGCGTCAGCTACGCACGAATCAGATTGAGCCACCGCCCTGGGTGCTTGATGGCTGGTGATGCTCGCGGCTCCATCCGCCGTCTGTCGCGACCCTGCTGGGTCGCCAGAAGCCTCACGCAGCCTGCACCTGCCAGGCCATTTTCAGGAGTCTTTGCGTGATGTCTCGTTTACCGGTGATTGTTGGTTTTGGTGGCTATAACGCTGCCGGTCGCAGCTCTGCCCACCACGGTTTCCGCCGCACGGTGATCGAATCGATGAGCGCGGCCGACCGCCAGGAAACCCTCGCCAGCCTGGCCATCCTGATGAAGCTGGTGAGCTTCAGCGACGGCCAGTACCACGACCACGACGGCCAACCGCTGGACCTGGCGGCGCTGGAAGAACGCTTCGGCGCGCAGATTCTCGCCTCCACCCTGGTGCGCCGGATCGAGAAGAATCACCTGGATGTGGACGCCGCGCCCTGGCAGAAAAACCTCACGGTCACCGGCCCCGCCGGCAAGCCGCTGAGCTTTATCACCCTGCGCAAGCAACTGCCGGAACCGCTGCCCAGCGACTGGACGGTGGAAGCACTGAACGACAACGACGTGCAGGTCACCCTCTACGACGGCTGCGACATCAAGGTCGACAGCTACCGCAACCTGCCGGTGAAATCCGCCGGCCAGTTGCCGACCGGTTTCGAGCCCGGCGAGCTGTACGCCTCGCGCTTTCACCCGCGCGGCCTGCAGATGACCATCGTCGCGGCTACCGACGCCCTGCGCTCAATCGGCCTGCCTTGGCAGACCATCGTCGATCAAGTGGCTCCCGACGAAATCGCCGTCTACGCCAGCAGCGCCATGAGCCAGCTGGATGAAAATAGCTTCGGCGGCCTGATGCAATCGCGCCTAAAAGGCGGCCGGGTCACGGCCAAACAGCTGGCCTTGGGCCTCAACAGTATGCCGGCGGACTTTATCAACGCCTATGTGTTGGGTAGCGTCGGCAGCACCAGCAGCATCACCGGCGCCTGCGCCAGCTTCCTCTACAACCTGCAGAAAGCCACCGACATGATCAGTGCCGGTAAAGCCCGCGTCGTGATTGTTGGCAACAGCGAAGCACCGATTACCCAGGAATGCCTCGACGGTTACGGCGCCATGGGCGCCCTGGCCACCGAAGACGGCCTGCGCCAGATCCAGAGTCAGGAACCGGGGGCCCAGGAGCAGGTCGACTTCCGCCGTGCCAGTCGCCCGTTCGGGCAGAACTGCGGCTTCACCCTGGCCGAGTCCAGCCAGTTCCTGGTGCTGATGGACGACGAACTGGCCCTGCAGCTGGGCGCCGACATCCACGGCGCGGTGCCGGATGTGTTTATCAACGCCGACGGCTTCAAAAAATCCATCTCCGCGCCAGGCCCGGGCAACTACCTGTGCATGGCCAAGGCCGTGGCCAGCGCCATGCAGCTAGTGGGTGAAGACGGCGTGCGCCTGCGCAGCTTCGTGCATGCCCACGGCTCCAGCACCCCGGCCAACCGCGTCACCGAGTCGGAGCTGCTGGACCGCGTGGCTGCCAGCTTCGGCATTGCCGACTGGCCGGTAGCGGCGGTCAAATCCTATGTTGGCCACTCCCTGGCCAGCGCCAGCGCCGACCAACTGATCTCCGCCTTGGGTAGCTTCAAATACCAGCTGATTCCAGGGATCAAGACCATCGACGCCGTCGCCGACGACGTGCACCGCCAGCACCTGCGCATCTCCCAGGTCGACGTGCCGCGCACCGAGCAGCCACTGGAAGTGTGCTTTATCAACTCCAAGGGCTTTGGCGGCAACAACGCCAGCGGCGTGGTGCTGGCACCGCAAGTGGTCGAGCGCATGCTGCGCAAGCGCTACGGTGCCGAGCGCTTCGCCGCCTATGTCGCACAGCGCGAACAGACCCGCGCCGCCGCCCAGGCCTATGAGCAACAGGCGCTGCAAGGTCAGCTGGAAATCATCTACAACTTCGGCCACGACCTGATCGACGACCAGGGCATCGCCATCAACGGCGAGCAGATCCAGGTGCCGGGCTTCAACCAGCCGCTGGTGTTCGACAAGGCCTCACGCTTCGCCGACATGCTCGACTGAAGTGCGACCGGGGCTCGCCGCCATGGCGAGTCCCGCAGCATCCGTTGCACCACTCACCCCATGCAGGGCGGGGGCGTGGGCACAATCGACGGATAATATTTCAGTTATATCAATCAAACACTTTCGTATAAAAAATTATAAATAAAATTGCTATGATCCCGGCCCGCCATCTTATCTAAGCCAGGCCCTGGCCCTTGGGAACGCAATAATGGAAGTCGGTGTACTGGGTTTTATCGTTGCAGGCTTGGTGGTCGGTTTTATCGTCGGCATGACCGGGGTCGGTGGTGGCTCGCTGATGACGCCGATCCTGTTGTGGTTCGGCATCAACCCGGCCACGGCCGTGGGCACCGACCTGCTGTATGCGGCGATCACCAAATCCGGCGGCATTTTTGTTCATCAGAAGAACAAGAACATCGACTGGTCGATTACCGGCTGGCTGACCCTCGGCAGCGTCCCGGCGGCGGCCCTGACCCTGTGGCTATTGAGCACCCTGCACACCGACACCCAGGCGATGAACGCCATCATCCGCCAGGCACTGGGCTTTGTGCTGTTGCTGACGGCCCTGGCCATTCTGTTCAAGCAGCAACTGTTGGCCTTTGCCCACAAGCACGCCGGCGACCACTACCACCTCAGCGGTCGCAGCCTGAATGCGCTGACCGTGGTCACCGGCATCATGCTTGGCATCATGGTCACCCTGACCTCGATTGGCGCCGGCGCCCTCGGCACGGTGGCGTTGTTTCTGCTCTATCCGTTCCTGGCCACCAAGCGCCTGGTCGGCACCGAGATCGCCCACGCCGTGCCCCTGACCCTGGTGGCCGGCCTCGGCCATGCCGGCATGGGCAACATGGACTGGGCCTTGCTCGGTTACCTGCTGATGGGCTCGCTGCCGGGCATCTACTTCGGCAGCCACCTGTCCGGGCGCATTCCCGACCAGATCCTGCGGCCGTGTCTGGCCACCATGCTGGTGTTTATCGGCTACAAGCTGGCGTTCTGATTGCCCTCAGGCGCCTCGCTGCAGCACGTACTGGCCACTGAAGCGCACCGCCGTTTCCCCGCCCGCGTTCAGCAACTGGGTCTGTAGCTGCAGGCGGGCGACGCCGCGGCGCTGATAGGTGGCGACAAATTTGTCCCAGGCCGCCGCTTCCGGGGCGGCGCAGCAGGCAACGGCGTCGTCGGTGACCGGCAGCAGATAGCTGATCTGCGCGTCCTTGATCACCACCCCGCCGTCGATACCCGCCTCCTGCAAGCGCAGGTGCAGCCAGCCCCAGCCCGCCAGCACCGCGGCCGAATACAGGCTGCCGCCAAACATACTGTGATGGTGATTGCTGTTGGCCTGGAGCGGCAGACGCAGGCGCAGCTCATGGGCCTGCCAGCTGAGCACCTGCAACTGCATGGCGCGGGTCAGCGGAATATCGTGATGGAGAAGCCGTTCTAAGGCCTGGCAGTGATCGGTCATGGCCGCGCTCCTGGGCAACTGCGGGGGAATGCAGAGCAGACGCAGAGGCCAGACGCACGGTCACGCCCCGGGCCTGGCCCGCCCGGTTCAGTCCAGCGCGCGCGCCAGCTGCACCAGCTCGTCACGCCAGGCGGCCGCTTGCGGCAGGGCGAGGAACGACGGATTGAGGAAGGATTCGCGCGCCTCGTAGGTCAACGCCAGGCCCTTGAGGTCGAGCACCTCGCCACCCGCACCCTCGAGCACGCCCTGAGCGGCAGCGGTGTCCCATTGCGAGGTCGGTGCCAGGCGCGGGTAGCAGTCGGCATTGCCTTCGGCCAGCAGGCAGAACTTCAGCGAGCTGCCAACATTGGCCATGTCCAGATCACCAAACTGCTCGCTCAGGCCGGCGAGCAAGCGCTCCTGGGCCGGGCTGGAGTGACGCTTGCTGGCCACCACGGTGAAGGCTTCGCTAGGCGCAATGCGCACGCTGATCGCTTGCGCCTCGGCCTCAGCTTCGCTGCGCCAGGCGCCCAGGCCGGCGCCACCGAAATAGCAGCGTCCAGTGGTGGGGATGCCGACCACACCGAACACCACGCGGCCTTGCTCAATCAGCGCGACGTTGACGGTGAACTCCTCGGAGCCTGCGATAAATTCCTTGGTGCCGTCCAATGGGTCCACCAGCCACCAGCGGCTCCACTGCGCACGCTCGCTAAGGGCAATGTCGGCCGCCTCCTCTGAAAGCACCGGAATCTCCGGCGCCAGAGCGTTGAGGCCGTCCAGCAGCAGGTGGTGCGCGGCCAGGTCGGCGGCGGTCACCGGCGAGTCATCAAGCTTGGCGGTCACTGCGGTGTCGCAACGCCAGAACGGCAGGGTGACGACACCAGCCTGACGGACCAGATCAATGACCGCGGGCAGATAGGGATGGCTCATAGGGTGAATTCTCCTCGCTGGGTCAGCAGGTCGCGGACCAGATACAGGGCGGCCAAGGCACGGCCCTCGCTGAATTGTGGATGCTCGACCAGCGCCGACAGTTCGCCGAGGTCGACCCGATCAACCCGCAGCGGCTCCGGCTCGTCGCCCGGCAGGCTCTGCGCATACAGATCACGGGCCAGCACCACCTGAATCTTCTGGCTCATATAACCCGGCGACAGGCTCAGCTCGGCCAGCAACTCAAGGTGATGGGCGCCAAAGCCGGCCTCTTCCATCAGCTCACGGTTGGCCGCCACCAGCACATCTTCGCCCGGCTCGATCAGGCCCTTGGGCAGGGAAATCTGATAATCGTCGGTGCCGGCGCAGTACTCTTCCACCAGCAGGGCGTGGCGCGCGTCGGCCATCGCCACGATCATCACCGCACCATAGCCCGTGCCCTTGCTGGCCAGCCGCTCGTAGGTGCGCTCGACGCCATTGGCGAAGCGCAACTGCAGTTGCTCGACGCGAAACAGACGGCTGCTGGCGACAATCTCGCTGGCGAGGACGGTGGGTTTCTGGCGCATGACGGGGCTCCTTGGCGTGGCGGCGCGTTATCATAGCGCGCTGACGCTACTGCCGCGCTGGCCGTGCGAGCTTTCGCCCCGGCGCCCCAACGAGAATCCCCCATGACCCCGTTGCCCTGGTCCGCCATCGACACCGTGCTGCTCGACATGGACGGCACCCTGCTCGACCTGCATTTCGACAACCACTTCTGGCTCGAACACCTGCCCCAGCGCTACGCCGAGCTGCACGGCATCAGCCGCCAGCAGGCCGATGACGAGTTGCTGCCGCTGTTCCACCAGCATGCCGGCCAGCTCAACTGGTACTGCACGGATTTCTGGAGCCGCGAGCTGAACCTCTCGGTGCGCGAACTCAAGCGCGAAGTGGCGCACCTGATCGCCCTGCGTCCGGATGCCGACACCTTTCTGGCCGCCATCCGCGCCGCCGGCAAACGGGTGGTGCTGATCACCAATGCCCATCGCGACTCGCTTTCGCTGAAGCTCGAACGGATTGAACTGGCGCCCTACTTCGACCGCCTGATCAGCTCCCACGACTACGGCTTCCCCAAGGAAGACCAGCAGTTCTGGAGCGCCCTGCAAGCCGACTTCGCCTTCGAGCCGGCGCGCGCCCTGTTTATCGACGACAGCCTGCCGATCCTGCGCAGCGCCCGCACTTTCGGCATCGCCCACCTGCTGGCGGTACGCCAGCCGGACAGCCGTCAACCCGCCAAGGACAGCCAGGAGTTCGCCGCGGTGGAGGACTATCGCGAACTGCTGCCGTAGCGACGCCTAACAACAGAATCGCGACCTGATTGGTGCCGGAACGAGGCGCAGGCGTACACTCCGGCACCTCCTGTTTGCGAGCGACTGAATGCGCGGTTACCTCACCCTAGTCCTGCTGCTGATCGGCAGCCTGCTCAGTACCACGAGCCAGGCCGACCATGGCATACGGGTCTGTCAGCATGCGGTGCAGAAGTACGCCTACCGCCTGGAGCTGGCGGAACTGATCCTGGCGCGCACCGCCGCCCAGTATGGGGAAACCCATATTCACCCCAGCACCCTGCCCGACCCGGCCCAAGAGCGCTGCCTGAACATGCTCCGCGAAGGCCAGGTGGACCTGGCCTTCGTACCGCCCAACAACGAACGCTTGCGCGACTTCGCGGTGATCCCCTTCGACCTGCACAACGGCATGCTCGGCTACCGCGTGCTGCTGATTCGCAAAACCGATGCCGAGCGCTTTGCCCAGGTCAACACCCTCGCCGACCTGCGCCAACTGCGCGGCGGCTTCGGCAGCCAGTGGAGTGACTTCAGCTTGTTCGCCCGCAACCAGCTGCCGGTGGAAGGCCTGGCCAACCCCGACAACCTGCTGGCGATGCTCGGCAAACGCCGCTTCGACTACTACCACCGCGGCCTGCACGAGGCCTGGCGCGAGCTGGATGAGAACCCCGTCGCGGGCGGCGAACTGATGGTCGAACCACACCTGGCGCTGGTCTATCACCTGCCGGTGTACTTCACCTTCAACCGCCATGATCAGCCACTCAAGCGCCGCTTCGAGCAAGGCCTGGCACTGATCCAGGCCGACGGCAGCCTGCAGGCGCTGTTTTCCCGCCACTTCGGCCAACTGGCCACCCAGGCCGGGCTGGAACAGCGCACCTTGATTCCACTCGACTACCCCAACCCGCCCGGCCTGCCCGCACCCGACACCCACCTGTGGCTGCAACGCGGCTCACGCTGAAACGGCCACAGCCCCTGGAGCGACCCGCGCCGTAGCCGCGAGTTCCGCAGCCGGCCGAGCAAAACAACAAGCCGTGACGAACCTAACAAGCGGCGATCAACAGGCTTGCCGCCATGCAACACACGCGGCAGCATGCGCGCCTTTCCACCCGCGAGTGTTTTGTCATGAAGTTTGCTTTTCTGCTCCTGCCCCTCACGTTCACCGCCAGCCTGGCCATGGCCGGTAGCAACACCGAAACCGCCATCGGCGGGGCCCTCGGCGGCGTACTGGGGACCGTGGTCGGTGAACAGATCGGAGGCAGCACCGGTGCCACCATTGGTGCAGGCGTCGGCGGCGCGGCCGGCAGTGCCGTCGGTGCCGACAAACGCAATCGCACCGAAGCCGCGATCGGTGGCGGTATTGGTGCGGCCGGCGGCCAGGTGATCGGCAGCAAGGTTGGCGGCTCGACCGGCGGCATGATCGGCGCAGGCGTCGGCGGTGCGGCGGGCGGTGCCCTAGGCAATGAATACGGCGACGACCGTGACGATGACCGCCACCACAACGACGATGACGACTATCGCCACCACCACGACAACGGCAACCACTACGGCCAGAAAAAACACAAGAAACACCGCGACTAAGGGTCTGCAGCAGTACTCACAAAGCCCGGCCACTGTGCCGGGCTTTGTGCTTTCCAACCCCCCGGTTGCGCACGTCCTTGAGCCAGGAAATCTGACGTCTTGGGCAGTCTAGAAACCGCACCGTCTAAGCCGGCAATAGCTATCGCCAATGCGTATAACCGAACACGGCAATTCAACCTAAGATCAAGCCATGAGCACTACAGAGGAGGCGTCGTATGCAGGTAGCCGGATCAACCAGCAGCTTGCCGCTCTCGACCCAGATCATCAAAAAGGCCGGGCAAGCGGCGCAGGCACCTGAAGCCCCGGTAAGCCCGGAACAGGTCAACCGCGCCGTCGACCGCGCCAGTGATCGAGTCACGGAGAACCAAGCCAGCCGGGAACAAACCCAGACTGATCGCCGTACGTATGCCACGCAAATCTACAGTGCCAATAGCCAGCAAAAGCAGATCGACACTTACCTGGCTGTTGCCAGCGAGGGCGAGGTTGATAGCACCTCTGGATCTACGTCAACCGCACTGCAACTGCGTGACAACGCCACCGGTACAGATCTGCCGGACATTCGCGACAACCCAGGCCCGCAACGGCCACCCGCTGAACCAGTTAAACCCGAGCCGTACCTCGACACCCGCGCCTGATCTGCCCTGCAGACACGCACAAAAAACCGCCTTCGGGCGGTTTTCTTATGTTGGCCTGCCGTCCACGGCGGTACCGCTATCCGCAGCCCATCAAACGCCCGCACGCCGCCAGCACTTAGGCTCAACCGCCCCCAGACAGCCACTATTAGCGGTGTCCACGACGGCGCACTCAGGCTAGGCTAGCGCCTGTCCTTTGCCTTTGAGAGTTCCGCCATGAGCGACCTGCCCGAGTCCCTGCCCAGCCAGAATCCATTGGCTGCCGAGCCGCTGACCAGCATCGAGGCGCGCGTGCTGGGCTGCCTGATCGAGAAGCAGGCCACCACCCCGGAAACCTACCCACTGACCCTGAATGCCGTGGTCCTGGCCTGCAACCAGAAGACCAGCCGCGAGCCGGTGCTCAACCTCAGCCCTGGCGAGGTCGGCCACGCCCTGCGCAGCCTCGAAGGCCGCGGCCTGTCGCGCCTGGTAATGGGCAGCCGCGCCGACCGCTGGGAGCAGCGCACGGAAAAACAGCTGGAGCTGGTGCACGCCCAGGTCATCTTGCTCGGCCTCTTGCTGCTGCGCGGCCCGCAAACCCTCAACGAACTGCTGACCCGCAGTCAGCGCATGCACGATTTCGAGGATGTGGCCGAGCTGCAACATCAACTCGAACGCCTGATCAGCCGCGACCTGGCCTGCCTGCTAGCGCGCCAGACCGGGCAGCGCGAAGATCGCTATATGCACCTGCTCGGCAGCGCGGATGACCTGCAAGCCGCCCTCAGCGCCCGGCCAGCAGAGCGCCACGACAACCCGCCCCACGACAGCCGCTACGAACAACTGGAAGCACGCATCGCCGCCCTAGAAGAACGCCTGAGCCGCCTCGAAGCGCCAGACGACAACCTCTAGACTCCGCTGCCAAATAAAAAAGGCGTGCCTCAGGCACGCCTTTTTTATTCACCGCGATCGCCCATCGCGCCTTAACTGGCCAATGAGAAACGCGCCACCGAGCCGTTCAGGGCGACCGCCATGCGCGACAGCTCCTGCCCGGCGATGTCGGTATGCCGCGCCCCATCGAGCACCTGCTGGGACAGGTCGCGAATGCCGATCAGGTTGCGGTCCACCTCACGGGCCACCTGCGCCTGCTGCTCCGAAGCGCTGGCGATCATCAGGTTGCGCTCGTTGATCTGCGAGATCGACTGGGTGATTTCCTCCAGCGCCTCGCCCGCCGAGCGCGCCACATCCAGCGTCGCACTGGCCAGGCTGTTGCTGCTGTGCATGGCCGTGACCGCCTCGTCGGTGTCATGGCGAATACCGCCGATCATCTGTTCGATCTCTTCGGTGGACTGCTGGGTGCGATGGGCCAAGGCCCGCACCTCGTCGGCCACCACAGCAAAACCGCGGCCGGCATCGCCGGCCCGCGCCGCTTCGATGGCCGCGTTGAGGGCCAGCAAATTGGTCTGATCGGCAATCGCACGGATCACTTCCAGTACCCGACTGATCTCGTGCACACGGCCCGCCAGGTGCTCGATGCATTGCGAGGTGTCGGTGACACCGCTGGCCAGGGCACCGATCGACTCCACGGTTTTCAGCACCTGCACGCGCCCGCGCTGAGCGGCCTGTTCGGACTGGCGCGAGGCTTCGGAGGTGCTCACCGCATTGCGCGCCACATCATCCACCGCCGCGGTCATCTGGTTGACTGCCGTGGCCGCCTGTTCGATTTCCTCGCTCTGGCGTTGCAGGTTGGCGGTGGTTTCACTGCTCACCGCGCTCAGCTCTTCCGAGGAAGAGGCCACCTGATCGACCGAGTCGGAAATCTGCCGCACGATATCGCGCAGGCTCTGCTGCATGTCCTGCATATCGGCCATCAGACTCTCGGTATCGCCGCTGCGCACCGGCACCTGGCCGCTCAGGTCGCCCTTGGCAATCTGCCGAACGATCTGCGCCGCGGTCAGCGGCTCGCCGCCCAGCGGCCGGGTCACGCTGCGGGTGACGATCAGCCCCGCGGCCACCACCAGCGCCAGGCACACCAGGAGAATGCCGAGCATGGTGGCGCGCACATTGGCGTAGATCGCCACCGCCGTGTTGCCACGCTGAGCAAACACCTCCGACTGCAGCGCCATCAGGCCATTCAGGCTGTCATAGACCTGCAACTCGGCCGGCACCACCCGCGCCTGCAACAGGCTACTGGCCTGTTCCATCTGACCCTGCTGGACCAGCGCCAGCACTTCACTGAAAGCGGCTACATAGGCTTCCCGGTGCGTCTTGAGTTGGCGAAACAGCGCCTGGCCCTTGGGCAGGTAAAGCAGCGGACCGAGGGTGTCCATGGCCTGGGTGATGCGTTGTTTGGTCGCCTGCAGCGACTCGCGGGCCTGGACATTGTCCTTGTTCAGCAACAGATCGCGCGTGTTGCGCGCGTTGTCGCGCACGCCGGTGGCGATCTGCATGATGGGCTCGATCTTCGGCCAGTCCTGGTTGACGATGGTGGTGGCCTGATCGCGCAGGGTCGCCAGGTTGCTCAGCCCGTATAGCGCCAGCAACAGCAGCCCTAACGGCGCAATGCTGAAACCGAGAAACATGCGCACTGCCGTTGTCAGCTTGGAGTTCATATGAGTATTCCTTGCGTGAGCCCGATCCTTCGATCAAGGCTAGTCAAAGCGACGTCGTTTACCGTCTCGGCCGACGGACTGTAGGTCGCAAAACATGACCGATCGCGCAGTTTAATCCGCCAGAGCGGTTTCCACGCTTGAGCAAAATCAAATTGGCGCGCAGGCAAGCGGCTTTACCCGCCATCGGCAATGCCTTCTAATCGCAGCACCTCGTGCCCGCTTACGCGGCATAGCCCAGCCCCCCCAGGAAAAGCCCATGGCCGGAAGCAGCCTGTTTACCCTTATCGACGATATCGCCAGCGTCCTCGACGACGTGGCCCTGATGAGCAAGGTGGCGGCCAAGAAGACCGCCGGCGTACTCGGTGACGACCTCGCCCTCAACGCCCAGCAGGTTACTGGCGTGAGTGCCGACCGCGAGCTGCCGGTGGTCTGGGCGGTGGCCAAGGGCTCGTTCAAAAACAAACTGATCCTGGTCCCGGCGGCCCTGCTGATCGGCACCTTTGCCCCCTGGGCGGTGATCCCGCTGCTGATGCTCGGCGGCGCCTTCCTGTGTTTCGAGGGCTTCGAGAAACTGGCGCACAAATACCTGCACGACAGCGCGGCCGAGCACGAGGAACTGCGCCATGCCCTCAGCGATCCGCAGATCGACCTGCTGGCCTTCGAGAAGGACAAGATCGGCGGCGCGATCCGCACTGACTTTATCCTCTCGGCGGAAATCATCGTCATCACCCTCGGCACCGTGGCCGGCGAACCCTTTATCAAGCAACTGAGCGTGCTGGCCCTGATCGCGGTAGTGATGACCATCGGCGTCTATGGCCTGGTGGCCGGCATCGTCAAACTCGACGACGCTGGGCTGTACCTCAGTCGCAAGGCTTCCAGCCTGCTGCGCGGCCTCGGCAACCTGCTGCTGAGCGCCGCACCCTGGCTGATGAAAAGCCTGTCGGTGATCGGCACGGCGGCGATGTTCATGGTCGGCGGCGGCATCCTCACCCACGGCATCCCGGCGGCCCATCACCTGATCGAGCAACTGGCCGCCAGCTCCGCCGGCCTGCCCGCCCTTGGCGCCGTGCTGAGCGTACTCACCGCGCCGCTGCTCAATGGCCTGGCCGGCGTCGTTGCCGGCGCACTGGTGCTGGCCGTAGTCAGTGGCGCCAGCCGTGGCTGGCGGGCACTCAAGGGCGCTTAAACCCGCCGGCAAACAGTAGAAGTGGAGAATCGCCATGCACCCGTTCAATGCCGCACAACCACCGCGTCTGGCCATTTTGCTCGGCTATGCCGGGCTGATTCCGTTTATCAGTGGTGCCATCGGTATCTGGATCACCCCAACCGCCTGGCGGGCGGATGTACTGACGGCACTGCTGCACTACGCCGCCGTGATTCTGGCCTTTATGGGCGCGATTCACTGGGGCCTGGCCATGGCCCGCGAGCGCCAGGACGACGCCGCCCACCGGCAGCTGGGGCTGTCGGTGTTACCGGCCTTGCTGGGGTGGTTGGCAATCAGTAGTGGCCTGCCCGCGCTGTTGGCGCTGGCCTTGCTGATCAGCGGCTTTATCGGCCTGTACCTGGCCGATGTGCACGCGGTCAAACTGGAATTGGCACCACGCTGGTACACAGCGCTGCGCAAACCCCTAACCGCCGTGGTGCTGATCTCACTGCTGGCGGCCTGGCTGGGCGTTCTCGTTCACTAGCCAGGCGGCTTGCCCGCCTGACCTGCGGCGCACCTAGAAGCGGTCGCGAATGATCACTTCGCTCACGGGCAACTTGCCGATGCGCGGCTTGGCCTCAACCACCTTTTTGCCCACAGCCACCATCAGGGCGATGACATGGTTGTCCGGCAGGTTGATCAGCTTGCCCACGGCGTCGAAGTCAAAGCCGTCCATCGGGCAGGAGTCCAGGCCTTTGCCACGGGCGGCGAGCATCAAGGTCTGAGCCATCAGGCCGCTGCTGCGCATCACCTCGTCACGCTGCACCTGGGGCTTGTCGCGGTAATAGGTGTCGATGGCGCCGGCCATATAACTCTGCACCTCGGCCGGAGCACCTTCCCAGACGCGACCAACATTCGCACTCCAGCTGTCGAGCTGGGCGCACACCACCACCAGCATCGAGGCATCGGTCACTTGCGCCTGACCCCAGGCCGCCTCACGGATCTGCGCGCGCAGAGCCGGGTCGCTGACTTCGACAAAGCGCACGTGTTGCAGGTTGAACGCCGAAGGGGCGAATAGGGCTAGTTGCAGCAGTTCGTCTTTCTGCTCACGGCTGAGGGCAAAGGCCGGGTCGAAACCCTTGATGGCGCGGCGAGTGCTGATGGCTTCTTCGATATGCATGCTGGCTCCGAATCGCGGGAAGTAATTGGCCTTAATGGTAGGGGGCAGGCGCCGGCAAAACCATCCGCGATTGCTGATCGGAATCATCGAGCGAGCCGATGGCTACGTCGCCTTAGCCCAGCGCCCGCCCCACTCAACCGGCCACAGACTGCTCCTGCACCCAGGCGCGTACGGCGGCGTAGGGATAGTTTTCCAGCGTCGCAAAGCCGGGCATACCGCGCGCCTTGAGCTTGCTCAGCAGCGGCACGCTGATACCGCAGAGGAAGCGGGTCAGGCATTCGCCACTCGGCGCCAGCCCGTTGAATTCCAGGTGCCGCTGGCTGAACACCCCGCAGAGGGCATTCAGGCTGTGCTCGCTCAATGGCGCCAAGGTCGGCGGCGCAGGCAATCGGGCGATCTGGCCATGGCACACCGAGCAATGCCCACAGCGCTGCGGTGCCTGGGCATCACCAAAGTAGGCGGCCAGGCGCTGGCTCAGGCACTGCTCGGTGGCGAACAGGCCAAGCATGGCGTGAATACGGGCAATCTCGCTGGCTTCCTGCTGCTGAAAGTAGCCATGCAGCTCGGCGCTCAGGGCGGCAGAATCAAAGCCCGCGTCGAGCACGGCGTAGACCTCGGTCATCTGCTTGCTTTCCAGCTCAATCCAGCCGCGCTCCTGAAACCAGTCCAGGGCCTTGACCACCCGAGCTCGCTCGGCCTGATGCTGGCTGTACAGGCTGTCGAAATCCACCGTGCACCAGGTCCGCGCCCGCGCCGAGGTGGCGACGATGGCTTCGACGAACTGGCGCCGCTCACCCTCGAACTTATCCAGCAGCACCTCGGGTTCGATCAGGTACTTGAAACGGTATTCGGCGAAGTAGGCATAGCGCGGGGCGATGATGCCGCGCAGTTCCAGCTGCACCAGCAGGGTTTTCAGCGGCAACTGGCGAATATTGCTCTGTTCGGAAAGCTGATTGAGCATCAGCTCCCATTCGCCACCTTCGCCTGCGCCACGCAGCTCATCCAGCACGCAACGGATACCGGCCAGCTCTGGCGTATCGCCGTAGACGAAGTTCTCCAGCACGTTGAGGCTGTCGCGATTGGCTAGCACCAGGCAATCCGAAGGCTGACCATCACGACCGGCGCGGCCGATTTCCTGGCTGTAGTTCTCGATGGATTTGGGCAGGTCAAAGTGCACCACGTTGCGAATGTCGGCTTTATCGATGCCCATGCCGAAGGCGATGGTGGCGACGATGCAGTTGATCGCCCCGGCCATAAACTGGCGCTGAATCGCCTCGCGGGCCTCATGGGGCATGCCGGCGTGGTAGGCGCTGGCGGCGATGCCACGCTGGCTGAGCTGCGCCGCCACCTGCTCCGCGGTCTTCTGCTGAGTGACGTAGACGATGCTCGGTTCACCGGCCTTGGCGCCCAGCCATTCGACCAGACGCCGTTGCTTGTCGCGCCCGGCCACCGGCTCCACCAGCAGATTGAGGTTGGCGCGGTAGAAGCCGGTGGTGACCACGTCGTCTGCGGCAATCGCGAACTTCTTCTGCATGTCGGCAATCACCGGCGGGGTGGCCGTGGCAGTGAGCAGCAGCACCTGGGGGATAGCGAACTGGCGCTGGTAGTCGGGCAGCTTGAGGTAGTCGGGGCGGAAGTTGTGACCCCACTCGGAGATGCAGTGGGCCTCATCGACCACCAGCAAGGAGATCGGCACCTGGCTGATGAAGTTACGAAAACGCTCGTTCTTCAAGCGCTCGACCGAAATCATCAGGATTTTCAGCTCGCCGGATTTGGCGCGAGCCATGGTCTCGGCCGTCTGCTCGCGGCTCTGCGCCGAGTCGATGCTGGCGGCGCTGATGCCGCGGGCATGCAGAAAGGCCAGTTGGTCCTGCATCAACGCCAGCAGTGGCGACACCACCAGGGTCAGGTGCGGCAGGTGCAGGGCCGGCAACTGATAGCACAGCGACTTGCCCGAGCCAGTGGGGAAGATGGCCGCCGCCGAGCGGCCGGCCAGCACAGCCTCGACCACGCGCTGCTGGCCAGGACGCAACTGGGTGAAGCCGAAGACGCGGGAAAGGGTAGCCAACATCAGCGCTCACTCCATGATCAAAAGGGTTCAGCCAAGTAAGCTAGGGTCTGTTGCCGTTTCATCGCAAGCCGCGTTGCTGCGAGAAATGGTCCCCGGTTAGGCGCAGGACGCAGGTAATGGTTATTCCCTTATCAAGTCCTGCAACAACAGCGGGGGCCATTTCTCGCGCAACCCGAAGGGCCGGGCCTGTTTTTGTGCGAGGCGGCGTTACTCGTCGCTTATTTGGAACAACCAAATCACGCTCCTCGCGCCTTGCCTCGCGCAA